>Ga0153956_1000318_pt1 | contig 58097 bp, 53 predicted proteins | sample TSFL040MetaG_FD_104704 | JGI IMG/M metagenome (GOLD analysis project Ga0153956, IMG submission 104704) | Attine ant fungus gardens microbial communities from Florida, USA - TSFL040 MetaG | ecosystem: Host-associated > Fungi > Mycelium > Unclassified | place: USA: Florida, Wekiwa Springs...
AAGTGTGTATGCATATCGAGACAGTGAACGACTTAAGCTTTACCGATCACGTTGCGCCTAGAGGCCACAACAGACCGGAGCCGCCGCCCACATGTCCCTTCATCCAACCAACAATGAGAAAGACCGATACTTTTCTCAGCCCCGGATTTGACCTCGGGGGATCGTTCAAAACGATCTCGAAAAGTTCGTCCGAATGCGCCTCGGCGTATCCGATCCTGCAGCTCGGGTCATTTCGCTAAACCACTGAGGTGGTTCGAAATTTCCCCGTTGGAACCGGCCGTTGAAGGCGTCGTCCGCTGCGGTGAGAGGCCCTCTATAGGCACTCCCGAGGGTCGTCAACGATTCGAATGAAGTTTTTTCGACAATCCGCAATTCGCCCCTCCCGCAGGCCGCGGCGAAGCCTCCTCCGGCCGCGTTCCGGGCAGAAGCCGCCATTCCGTGATGCCCCGCCCCGCGCTATGAACCGGCATCCATGGAGGAACACGCATGACGAAACGGACTGTCGCCACGATCGGCCTGCTGCTGGCGAGCCTGCTCGCCACGGCCTGCAACACGGTGAAGGGAGCCGGCGAGGATGCCAAGTCGGTCGGCCGGGTGTTCTCGGACCATCCGAACGGCAACGCCAACAAGTGACCGCCGGCGAATTGCGCAACCTGCTGGTGACCACGCTCGCGGGAACCCGCGGCGGTGGGCGTGCGCACTGGCGCAGGGCCGTCGCCGACATCAAGGTCTACCCCGTCGAGACGCACCCGCATTGCAACTGGGAGGTGCGGGCCGCCGGCAGCGCGCGCGAGATCGCCGAGGTCGAGCGGGCGGTGGACCGGCTCCGCGCCGATCATCCCTTCGTGGGGCTGGGCTGAGCCCCCTTCCCTGTCCCACATAGGGGCATGACGCCCCCGCCATGCCTTGCGACGCAGGACGGGCGGGCGCAGCCTTTCCCCTCGGCATATCCGGGGGGACGCCTTGAACCAGACGGGCATTCACTTCCAGCCGGGCGGCGCCCGCTGGGTCCATGAACGCAACGGCATCGTCTTCCGCGGCATGGCGGACGGGAAAGCCGTGGACTTCCTCATCACCAGCGAGGCGTTGGCCCAGCTCTCGAAAGGGCGGGCCGGGCATCTGGGCCGGGAGGATGCGCTCCGCATCTTCCAGGCCTTCGAAGCGGACATCCATCGGATGGCCGGACGGGAATTTTCCCGGCGCAGCGGCTCCACGCCGATGCTGTTCGGATGGCGGGACGTCCGCGACTGACCCGCGCGTCAGATCATGAAGAGACTGAAACCCATCAGCAGGAACAGCGTCACGCTCGCGAAGACGAAGAGCGCCAGCACCGCATCATTCGGCACGGCCGTCTCATGCACCGCGCCATCTTCCGCTTCACCCATAAAGGCCCCCATCCCCGTTCGCGGCCCTCTCCCCACCGGAGAACCGCGAACATGGGACCGGGCGTGCGCCGGCCTCCTTACCGGGGAGTGAATCGGCGCGGGCCGGGACGGCGGGACTCGACCAATGTCGGTATCCCCGTGGAAATCAGGCCTCGGCGTCGAGTTCCAGCAGCCGCGCGTTGAGCTTGTCGATGAGGGTCACGAGCTGATCGCGCTCCTCCATCGTCAGCACGCCGAGCGTATCGACGATGAAGCATTGTCGTTCCGGCTCGGAAGCGCGGACGGCGACCTTTCCCGCTTCGGTAATCGAAATGCGCTTGGCGCGACGATCGTCCGGGTCGGGATCGCGGCGGACCAGGCCATCCCGTTCCAGCCCGTCGATTCCTTCCGTCACCGTGCGCGGCGCCTGGCCCAGCGCGGCGGCGATGTCGATGGATCGGATCGGCCCCATCCGGTCGATCATGATGAGCAGCTTGTGGCGCGCGAAGGACGTGCCCTGTGCCGTCATCCGCCGCTCGATCACGCGATGCGCGCGCAGATAATAGTCCCGCAGCGCATTGGCGGTTCGTTCGCAGTCGGTCAGGATATCTTGAGGTTCCACATTAAGAGGGCTTGCCATATCTCCGGCTTTTGGGCAAGTCCCACGCTGAGAAACGTCGTCCCCGACCTGTGCCCAAAGGGAAAAGAGCCGAATCCATGGCCGATCAAACCGAATCGCAGACCGCCAACGGCAAGCGCGCCAAGCGCATCGGCCCCGGCACGAAGCGCATCCTGCTGATCGCCCTGGGCGTGGTCGCGGTGCTGATCCTGTTGTGGCTCGTCCATTACGAGACCCGCGGCAAATATGTGGAGGGCACCGACGACGCCTATATCCGCGCCGATGCGGTGACGGTGAGCCCGAAGATCTCCGGCTATGTCGAGCAGGTCTTCGTCGCCGACAACCAGGACGTGAAGGCGGGCACTCCGCTCGTCCGCATCGATCCGCGCGACTATAAGGCGGCGACCGCGCAGTATCAGGCGCAGATCGACGTCGCGCGGGCCAATGCCGACAATGTCCGCGCCGGCATCCGCGAGCAGGAGGCCGCGATCTCCGAAGCGCAAGCGCAGCTCGCCAAATCGCAGGCCGACGCGCAATATGCCGCCGGCGAGGTCGCCCGCTACACCCCGCTCGCGGCCAGCGGCGCCGAGACGCGCGAGAAGCTGACGACGCTGCGCAATCAGGCGACGCAGGCCGCCAACACCGTCGCCGCGCAGAAGGCTTCGCTGGAAAGCGCGCAGCGCCGCATCGGCTCGCTTCAGGCGCAGATCCGTCAGGCCGAGGCGCAGGGCGAGGCGGCGCAGGCCCAGCTCGCCGCCGCCGACGTCAATCTCGGCTCGACCGTCATCAAGGCGAGCGTGGACGGCCGCGTCGGCGACAAGAGCGTGCGCGTCGGCCAGTTCGTACAGTCCGGCACGCGGCTGATGTCGGTGGTGCCGCTGTCCAGAATCTACATCACGGCCAATTTCAAGGAGACGCAGGTCGGCCTGATGCGCCCCGGCCAGCCCGCCCGCATCGAGGTGGACGCGCTGCCCGGCGTGGACCTGAAGGGCCATGTCGACAGCGTCTCGCCCGGCACCGGCGCGGAATTCTCGCTGCTGCCGCCGCAGAACGCCACCGGTAACTTCACCAAGATCGTGCAGCGCGTGCCGATCCGCATCGCGATCGATGCCGGCCCGGATGCGCGCAAGGTGCTGGTGCCCGGCCTGTCGGTGACGGTGAACGTCGATACCTATTCGGCCAAGGGCGAGATCGGCCGGATCAAGGATCAGGAGCGGAGCCGCGGCGGCCGATGAGCGACGCCCCCGCCCCTTCCGCCCCGGCGCCGGTCGAGAATGCCGATGCCGCCGCCTGGCTGGCGGTGGCGGCGGGCACGCTCGGCGCGCTGATGGCGACGCTGGACATCTCGATCGTCAACTCCTCGCTCCCCACCATCCAGGGCGAGATCGGCGCCAGCGGCACCGAGGGGACGTGGATCTCCACCGCCTATCTGGTCGCCGAGATCATCATCATCCCGATTTCGGGCTGGCTGGAGCGGCTGTTCGGCCTGCGCACGCTGCTGCTGATCGTGGCGAGCCTGTTCGTCGGCTTCTCGATGATGTGCGGCTTCTCGACGACGCTCGGCATGATGATCGTCGGCCGCGTGGGGCAGGGCTTCACCGGCGGCGCGCTGATCCCGACGGCGATGACGATCATCGCCACCCGCTTGCCCCGCCATCAGCAGGCGATCGGCAATTCGATGTTCGGCGCGACCGCCATCCTCGGCCCCGTGCTCGGCCCCGTGCTGGGCGGCTGGCTGACCGAGAATGTGAGCTGGCATTATGCCTTCTTCATCAACCTGCCGGTCGGCGCGGCGCTCATCACACTGCTGCTCGTCGCCATGCCGCACCAGAAGCCCCGCTTCGAGCTGCTGCGCGAGGCGGACTGGCTGGGCATCCTCGGCCTCGCCATGGGGCTGGGCGGGCTCACCGTCGTGCTGGAGGAAGGCGAGCGCGAGCAGTGGTTCTCCTCGCCCGAGATTCGCACGCTGGCGATCGTCTCGGCGGTGGGCTTCATCTTCCTGTTCGCGGGGCAGGTGCTGGCGACCAAGCCGGTGATCCGCCTCAAGCTGCTGCTCGACCGGCAGTTCGGCGCGGTGGTGGTGATGGTCACGACCGTGGGCATGGTGATCTACGGCACCTCCTACGTCATCCCGCAGTTCCTCGCGACGATCTCCGGCTACAACTCGCTGCAAGCGGGCGAGATCGTGCTGCTGTCGGGCGTGCCGATGATGCTGATGATGCCGTTCACGCCGTGGATGGTGCAGAATATCGACATCCGCCTCTCGGTCGGCTTCGGTCTGCTGCTGCTCGCGGTGAGCGCCTATATGGAGACGGACCTCACCTCGCTCTCCACCGGCACCGCCTTCGTGGATTCGCAGCTCCTGCGCGGCGTCGGCACGGTGTGCGCGATGATGTTCCTCAACCAGGCGGCGATCCGCTCCGTCTCGGCGGAGCAGGCGGCGGATGCGTCGGGCCTCTACAACACGGCGCGCAACCTCGGCGGCTCACTGGCGCTGGCCGGCATCGCGGTGATCCAGGATCAACGCATCTGGCTGCACAGCCGCCGGATCGAGGAATCGATCCCCGCCAATTCCGTGTTCGTGCAGGATTACATGGCCGGGCAGGCGCAGAGCCTCGGCGGGCAGGCAGCGGCCTTCCGCTCGCTCGGCAACATCATCTCCTCGCAGGCGCTGACGATGACCTACGCCGATCTGTTCTGGATCCTCACCGTCGGCATCGCCTGCGTCATTCCGCTCGTCCTCTTCCTGCGGCCGCTTCCCAAACATGCGAAGCCGGTCGCCGCCCATTGAGAAGCACCATGCGCCCGATCGCCCCGACCCTCGCCCTGCTCGGCCTGCTCGCCGGATGCACCGTCGGCCCCGACTATGCCGGGCCGCCCAAATCCGCCGCGCAGACGGCCGCCTTCGCCCGCGCCGGAGACGCCGCCACCGCCACCGCGCCCGTCGCGCGCTGGTGGGAGGCGCTGGGCGATCCGGTGCTGAACGATCTCGTCGCCCGCACCCTTGCCGCCAACCCCAACGTCGCGGCGGCGCAGGCCCATCTGCGGCAGGCGCGCGCGTCGCTGCGGGTCGAGCGGGCGGGCGAGCTGCCCAAGATCAGCGGCACCGGCTCCTATGCCCATGCCCATCTGCCCGGCATCGATTTCGGCAATTCGGACAGCAGCGATTCCGGCAGCGGCGGATCGACCGATCTCGACGTCTACAATATCGGCTTCGACGCGAGCTGGGAGGTCGATATCTTCGGCGGCCAGCGCCGCGCCATCCAGGCCGCGCGCGCCACGGCGGAGGTGGCCGAGGCCAATCTCGCCGACACGCAGGTGAGCCTCTCGGCCGAGGTGGTGCAGGCCTATGTGAACCTGCGCGACCGGCAGCGGCGGATCGATCTCGGCAACAACTCGATCGCGATGCAGGAGCAGATGCTCGGGCTGACGCGCCAGCGGCTGGAACGCGGCACCGCCTCGCAGCTCGACGTGACGCGGCTGGAGAATCAGCTCGACAATTCGCGCGCCGAGATCACCCCGCTCCACGCCGAGGCCGAGGCCTATCTCGACGAGCTGGCGACGCTCGCCGGGCAGGCCCCCGGCGCGCTCGACGCCACGCTGACGCCGGTGAAGCCGCTTCCCCTGCCCCCCGCGCAGGTGGCGGTGGGCGATCCCGCCGCCCTCCTCCAGCGCCGGCCCGATATCCGCGCCGCCGAGCGCACGCTCGCCGCCGACACCGCCAAAATCGGGCAGGCCGAGGCCGCGCGCTTCCCCAAGGTGAGCTTCATGGGCCTCATCGGGGTCGGCGGGTCGGATATCTCGGATCTCACCAAGCTCGACGATTTCGTGGCGCTGGTGGCGCCGCAGATCAGTTGGGATTTCCTCGATTTCGGGCGCAACGCCGCCAAGGTCCGTCAGGCCGAGGGCGTGCGCGACGAGGCCGAGGCCAAATATCGGGCCGCCGTGCTGGCGGCGCTGCGCGATGCGGAGGATTCGCTCTCCCGCTTCCGCTATGGCCGCATCACCGTCGCCACCCGCGCCCGCGCCAAGGCCGAGGCCGATCTCGCGCTCCAGCTCTCCGAGCAGCGCTATCGCGCTGGCACCACCACGCTGATCGACCTGCTCGACGCCCGCCGCCAGCAGATCGCCGCCGAGCAGAACCTCTCGATCGCGGAGGCCGGCCTCACCGGCGATTTCGTGGCGATCCAGAAGGCGCTCGGCCTCGGCTGGGCACCGCCCGCCTGAACGCTTCAGGCGGGCGGCGCGCGCCGGATCAGGCCGCGTCGCGCTCCAGCGCCGGGCCGCCCGCGACGATGCTGCGGGCGAGCTGATCGGCGGCGAGGTTGGTCGGCAGGCCTTCCGCCGCGGCGAGATCGAGCACGCGGCCAAGCCGCTCGCCCGTCGCCTCGACGCGGGCCACCGCATCGGCCGTGGACCAGCCCAGATATTCCGCCGCGACATTGATGATGCCGCCGCCGTTCACGACATAGTCCGGCGCGTAGAGCACGCCCTTGTCGGCCAGCCGCGCGCCGTCCTCGGCCATGGCGAGCTGGTTGTTGGCGGCGCCGCAGACGACCTTCGCCTTGAGCGAGCCGATCGTCTCCGCCGAGAGGATCGCCCCCAGCGCGCAGGGGGCCAGCACATCCGCCTCCACCGACAGGATCGCGTCGACCGGCACCGCCCGCGCGCCCGTCGCCGCGACGACGCGCGCCACCGAAGCGCCCGCGACATCGGCCACCACCAGCTTCGCGCCCGCCGCGTGCAGCATCATCGCCAGCGCCTCGCCGACATGGCCGACGCCCTGCACCGCCACGGTGACATCCTGGAGCGCGCGGCCGAGATGCCGCTCCACCGCGACCTGCATCGACAGGAAGGTGCCCCGCGCCGTCCAGGGCGAGGGATCGCCGCCGGGGCGGCCATCCTGCGGCGGAAGCCCGGCGACATGACGCGTCGCCTCCGCCACCGCGCGCATGTCCTCCACCGACGTGCCGACATCCTCGGCGGTGACGTAGGCGCCCTTCAGTTCCTCCACCGCCGCGCCGAAAGCCTTGAAGAAACGCTGCCGGTCGAACGCGCCTTCCGGCCGCCGCAGCACCGACTTGCCGCCGCCGAGCGGCAGGCCCGCCAGGGCGTTCTTGTAGGTCATGCCCTCGGCGAGGCGGAAGGCGTCCGCCGCCATCGCGTCGGCCGAGTCATAGCTCCAGACGCGGCAGCCGCCCGCCGCCGGCCCGAGCGCGGTCGAGTGGAGCACGATGATGCCCTCAAGCCCCGCCGCCTCGTCGCGCACCAGATGCGCCTGCCCGGCCGAGGCCCACTCGCTCACGCTCAAAACCATGTAACCGCTCCCTTGGATCAAACTCACCTGAATATCGGCCGTTTCGGGAGAATTTTCTCACCTCATTCGTGAAATATGCGATAGGATGGGGATAGATTTTCCCGCCACTGCCACCTTTCAGGTTTTTATGTCCGCCGATCTCGATGATTTCGAACTCAAGATCCTGCGCGAGCTGCAACGCGACGCGAGCCAGACCACGGCCGAGATCGCGGAGAAGGTGGGGCTGTCGCCCTCCCCCTGCTGGCGGCGGATCGATCGGCTGGAGCGCGAGGGCTATATCAGCGCGCGCGTGGCGATCGTGGACCGGCGCAAGGTCGGCCTCAACGCGCATATCTTCGCGCAGGTGAAGCTCAACGCGCATGGCCGCGCCAATCTGGACGAGTTCGGCAAGACGATCCGCGCCTTCCCCGAGGTGCTCGACGCCTATGTGCTGATGGGCACGATGGACTTCATGCTGCGCATCGTCGCGCGCGATATCGAAGCCTATGAGCGCTTCTTCTTCGACAAGCTGAGCCAGCTTCCCGGCGTGCAGGAAATCAACTCGACGGTCGCCCTGTCGGAGATCAAGTCGACGGTGGCCCTGCCGATCTGACGCGCCGATCTAGGCCATCGTCGCACGCTGCTTGATGACCTCGCCGGTGAGCTTGGAGGACAGCTCCGCGAACCGTTCGAAGCGCGCCTCATATTGCCCCATGCCCTGCGTCAGCGAGCGGAGTTCGGCCTCCAGCCCGTGCAGCTCCGCCTCGGGGATCAGCGCCTCGATCATGTCCCAGTGGGACCAGCCGTCCTTGCCCGCCATCCCCAGCATCTGCCCGCGCCGGCTCGCCACCGCCGAGCCCACCCGCGAGGTGGCGCTGCCCGGCGCGCTGATCGTCACATGGTCGACCGGTTCGAGCAGATAGGGCGCGGCGGCGGCCAGCCCCTCGCTCATCGCCATCCGCCCCGCCGTGCGGAAGGCCAGTTCCGAACTGTCGACGCTGTGGAAGCTGCCGTCGACCAGCGCCACCGCCACGTCCACCACCGGAAAGCCGAGCGGGCCGGCCGTCATGGCGTCGCGCACGCCCTGCTCGACGGCGGGAATCCATTGCCGGGGGATGGCGCCCCCGGTGATCCTGTCCTCGAAGCGGAAGCCCTCGCCCCGCTCCAGCGGCCGGATCTCGATCATCACATCCCCGAACTGGCCGTGGCCGCCGGACTGCTTCTTGTGCCGGCCGCGCTGGCTGACCGGCTTGCGGATCGATTCCCGATAGGCGACGCCCGGCCGGTGCGACGAGACGGTCACGCCATAGCGGCGTTGCAGCCGGTCGAGCGTCACCGCCAGATGCTCGTCGTTGATCGCGTGGAGCAACGTCTCGCGCGAGCCCTCGTCATGGCTCCAGCGCAGGCCCGCATCCTCCTCGGCCAGCCGGTTGAGCGCGACCGACAGGCGCACCTCGTCCTTCTGGTCCTTCGCGGCGATGGCGAGCGCGCAATTGGCGATCACCGGCTCCGCATCGGGGCAGCCCGCCCCGGCACAGCGGCCGCCGACGCCGGCGACCTCGCCTGCGATCAGGCCTTCCGCCTTGGCGATGCCGGCGATATCCCCGGCCTCGATCGCGCTCACCTTGGTGGTGCCCGCCCCCTGCATCGTGAAGAGCGCGCCCGCCCGCGTCGCCGGCCCGTCCGGGCGGATCAGCTCGGCCCCTTCGGTCAGGCGCCCGCCGAACATCCGCGCGATCGCCAGCCGCCCGATCGTGCTGCCGTAGGAGACCTTGAGCACCCGAAGCCCCGCCCCCTCGATCCCGAGCCGCGCGGCGGTGGCGGCGGCCTGCGGGGTGTCGTGGCGCAGCATCTTCAGCAGGCGGCGGATGCCGAAATCGTTGAGCGCCGAGCCGAACAGCACCGGCACCACCAGGCCATCGCCCGTCTCGCGGCTGAGATCGCCGAACAGGGTCTCCAGGCTGGGCGTCTCGTCGGCGATAAGCTGTTCGAGCAGCGCATCGTCATGGTCGGCGAGCTGTTCGAGCATATGGAAGCGCGCGGCCTCCTCCTCGCCGCGCAGGCCGTCAGCGAGCGCGACCTGCCGCGACGGCTGGCCCTGCTCGTAATGATAGGCGCGCTCCAGCGCGAGATCGACGAAGCCGGTGACGTGCCCGCCCTCGCGGATCGGCAACTGGCGCGCGACCAGCGCGGCTCCGCTCATCGGCTGAAGCGCTTCGAGCAGATCGGGGATGCCGCCGCGCGCCTGATCGATCTTGTTGACGAAAAGGGCATGGGGCACGCCCATCGCCTCCAGCCGGCGCAGGATCGGTTCGACCAGCGGCGCGCGCGCCGGATCGGGATCGACCACGACCAGCGCGATGTCCGCCGCCGGGATCGCGCTCGCCGCGTCCGCCGCGAAGCCCGGCGATCCGGGCGTGTCGAGCAGGGCGAAAGGGCTGTCGAGATAGGTGAACCGCATCAGGTTCATCTCGGTGGAGCCGCCTCGGGCGCGGGCCTCGGGGCTCGCATCGCCGACGCAGTTGCCGTCGCTCACCGCGCCGGGTCGCTGCACCGCGCCCGCTGCATAGAGGAACGCCTCCGCGAGGCTGGTCTTTCCCGCGCCCGCGGGTCCGACGAGGGCCACGACCCTCGGGGCGCAACCGTTGCCTTCCATGATCGCTCTCCCGGTCTTCCCATCGAAACTGTCTGGCAGATCACGAGTCGCGAGAGTCCGCGCATGTCGACCGGATGGCAAGCCCGGCCGTGCATCGCGGCCGGGGCCAAAGGTTTTACGCTTTCCGGGTCAGGCGGCGATCGCCTCGCTCTCATAGCCCGCCGAGCGGATGGCGGTGGCGATGGCATCGGCGTCCCGCCCCGTCTCGATCGCGAGCGTGCGGTTGGCGAGATCGAAGTTCGCCACCATCCCCGGATCAACCGCCTTCAACGCCTTTTCGATGGCGGCGGTGCAATGGCCACAGCTCATGTCCGGGACTCTGTAGTGCTGCACGAGGATGCTCCTTGTCGTCGGGAGCCCGGAAAATGGGGCTTCCCACCGTGGGAAGGTCAAGGCCCCCCAAAAATTCGCAGGCCGATGCTTGACCTTCCCAACATGGGAAGCCCCATCTGGTGCAGCGGTGAAGGACGATGGGATCAGATCGATGGGTTCGAGCACTGCAAGCGCCAGCCTGCATATCGAGGGCATGACCTGCGCCTCCTGCGTCGGGCGCGTCGAACGGGCGATCCGCGCCGTGCCGGGCGTGGCGGAGGCTTCGGTCAACCTCGCCACCGAACGGGCCAATGTTCGCTTCGACAGGGATGCCGGGCCGCTCGCCGTGATCGATGCGATCCGGGATGCGGGCTATACGGCCCGGCCCCTGCTCCCCGACGACGACAGCTCCGATCGCGAGGCGGAGGCGCGCGAGCGGGAGTTCGCCGGCCTGCGCCGCTCGCTGATCGCCGCCGCGCTGCTCACCCTGCCGGTCTTCCTGATCGCGATGGCGCCGGGGCTGGGGCATCATCCGCTGATCGAGTTCGCGCTGGCGACGCTGGTGCTGTTCGGGCCGGGGCTGCGCTTCTACCGCAAGGGCATCCCCGCCCTGCTGCGCCGCGCGCCGGACATGAACTCGCTGGTCGTGCTGGGAACGGCGGCGGCGTGGGGCTATTCGGTCGTCGCGACCTTCCTGCCGCGCGCGCTGCCGGCGGGCACGGCGCATCTGTATTACGAGGCCTCGTCGGTCATCGTCACGCTGATCCTGCTCGGCCGCACGCTGGAGGCGCGCGCCAGGGGGCGGACATCGCAGGCGATCCGGCGGCTGGTCGGCCTGCGCCCCAAGACCGCGCGCGTGCTGCGCGACGGCGAGGCGCGCGACGTGCCGCTGGACGAGGTGACGCCGGGCGATCTGGTGCAGGTGCGCCCCGGCGAGCGCGTGCCCGTCGACGGCGTGGTGGTGGAGGGCAGCTCGCTCGTCGACGAGGCGATGATCTCGGGCGAGCCGCTCCCCCTCCGCAAGGGGCCGGGCGCCGAAGTGACCGGCGGCACGATCAACAGGACCGGCAGCTTCACCGCCCGCGTCAGCCGCACCGGCGCGGACACGCTGCTCGCGCAGATCATCCGCATGGTCGAGCAGGCGCAGGGCTCCAAGCTGCCGATCCAGGCGCTGGTCGACAGGGTGACGGCGTGGTTCGTGCCGGCGGTGATGGCCGCCGCCTTCGCCACCTTCGCGCTCTGGATGGCGCTGGGGCCGCGCCCGGCGCTCGGCTTCGCGCTGGTCAACGCGGTGGCGGTGCTCATCATCGCCTGCCCCTGCGCAATGGGGCTGGCGACGCCCACCTCGATCATGGTCGGCACCGGCCGCGCCGCCGAATGGGGCCTGCTGTTCCGCAAGGGCGAGGCGTTACAGGCGTTGCGCGACGTGAGCGTGGTGGCGCTCGACAAGACGGGGACGCTCACCGCCGGCCAGCCGGAACTGACCGATCTGGTCGCCGCCGAGGGCTTCGACGCCGACGAGGTGCTGGCGCTGGTCGCGGCGGTGGAGGCGCGGTCCGAACATCCGATCGCCGCCGCCATCGTCGAGGCGGCGGATGCCAGAGGCCTCGCTTATGGCCGGGTGAGCGGGTTCGAGGCGCTGCCCGGCCATGGCGTCACCGCGATGGTGGACGGCCGCAGGATCATGATCGGCGCGGATCGGCTGATGACGCGGCACGGGCTGGACCTCGCCCCCTTCGCCGAAACCGCCGCCCGGCTCGGGGAGGAAGGCAAGAGCCCGCTCTACGCCGCGATCGACGGCCGGCTGGCCGCGATCATCGCGGTCGCCGATCCGATCAGGGAGACGAGCCCCCAGGCCATCGCCGCGCTCCACGCGCTGGGCCTCAAGGTGGCGATCGTCACCGGCGACAACCGCCGCACCGCCGAGGCGATCGCCCGCGCGCTCGGCATCGACGAGGTGGTGGCCGAGGTGCTGCCCGCCGGCAAGGTGGAGGCGCTCCGCGCGCTGCGTGGGCAGGGCCGCCGCATCGCCTTCGTCGGCGACGGCATCAACGACGCGCCCGCGCTCGCGGAGGCGGATGTCGGCATCGCGATCGGCACCGGCACGGATATCGCCATCGAGAGCGCGGACGTGATCCTGATGTCCGGCGACGTGCGCGGCGTGCCCAACGCGATCGGGCTCAGCCGGGCGACGATCCGCAATATCCGCCAGAACCTGTTCTGGGCCTTCGCCTATAATGTGCTGCTGATCCCGGTGGCGGCGGGCGCGCTCTATCCGGTGTCGGGGACATTGCTCTCGCCGATGCTCGCGGCGGGCGCGATGGCGATGTCCAGCCTCTTCGTGCTGGGCAATGCGCTGAGGCTGCGGCGGGCCGCCCCGACGCTCGCCTTGCGGGCCGCCCCGCCCCCGCCGATATCGAGCCAACCCGGATACAGGATCGCCAGATGAACATCGGACAGGCCGCGAAGGCCAGCGGCGTCTCCGCCAAGATGATCCGCTATTATGAGTCGATCGGCCTCGTGCCCGCCGCCGCCCGCACCGAAGCCGGCTATCGCTCCTATGGCGAGCGCGAGGTCCACACGCTGCGCTTCATCCGCCGCGCGCGCGATCTCGGCTTCTCGGCCGATCAGATGACCGAGTTGGTCGCGCTGTGGAGCGATCGGGGCCGCGCCAGCGCCGATGTGAAGGCGATCGCGCTCCGCCATGTCGCGGAACTGGATCGCAAGGCGCAGGAGCTTCGGGAGATGAGCGAGACGCTGAAGCATCTGGCGGCGACCTGCCATGGCGATGGCCGGCCGGATTGCCCGATCATCGAATCCCTCGCCGGCGAAGGCGTGCCCGATGCCGCGCCGCGCGCGCCGCGCGGCTTCGATCGGATCAGGACGCTCCGCTAGAGCGGCCGGGTCGCGCGGAGGCTGCGCCGGTTCTGCGCCAGCCTGCGAAGCCGGGCGCGGATCGCGAAGGGGCTCTCGACGTCGGCGCTGGTGAGCGCGGGGATGCTGTGGTGCGGCGGCATGTCCTTCCTCTGCCGGAAGGCGCGGAGGCTCGCCAATGAAGCCTGTCACTCGCTGAAATCGGCGCGGCCGATCTTTCGCGGACAGGCGACGGGCCGCCCCCGGCTGGCGGGGACGGCCCGTCGTTTCGATCAGAAGTTGTAACGCACGCCGACGCGGAACATGCGGCCCAGCACGTCATAGAGCTGCGGGTTGATGTCCACGCCGGTGTTGGTCTGCGGCGAGGGGGTGGGGTCGCGGTTGAACAGGTTGTCGACCTTGAAATAGACCTGCCACAGCTTGGTGACGTTGTAGGAACCGCCCACGTCGAAATAGAAGGCGCCCTTCATCTTGTTATAATCGATGGTCGGGTTGTTGTTGGTCGAGACCGGGCAGTTTCCGGCGCCACAGACGATATACTGGTTTCCGAACACGCCGTCGCTGAACCAGCGCTGGGTGAGCGTGATGCTGAACTTGTCGGTGTCGTAGCTCTCGACCCCCAGCAGCTTCCACTTCGGCGTCGCGCCGCTGTTCACGCCCGCCTGCTGGATCGGGATCGCGCCCGGCAGGCCGTTGTTGGTGATGTAGTTGCGCACGTTGGTCGCCAGACCGCGGATCGCCAGATTGCCGTCGAGGCCCAGCGGCCGCTCCCACCGGTAGCTCGCCTCGATGTCGAAGCCGTCGGTGAAGATCGAGGCGAGGTTGAACGGCTGGACGTTGACGAAATTGCCCGTGTTGTCCGGCGAATCCAGGAAGAAGGAGCCGCAGAGCTGGGTCACGCCGGCATGGCAGTAGTTGATCTGGTCCTGCGCCGAGAGCGACGAGATCGCGCCCTTGATCTTGATCCGGTAATAATCGAACGAGAAGCTGAAACCGGGCAGCCAGTGCGGCCGCGACAGGGTGAAGCCCGCCTCGGTGTTGCGCGCGATTTCCGGCTTCAGGTTCGGATTGCCGACCGTGTTCTGCGACACGTTGACCGAACGGTTGTTGAACGGATCGAACACGTTGGGCACGTTGACCGAAATCGGCGCCGCGAACAGCTCGGACAGGTTGGGCGCGCGCACGTCGCGCGATGTCACGGCGCGCAGGCGGACGCCGTCGATCGGCGTATCCCAGGTGCCGCCGATCTTCCATGTATAGACGGTGCCGGAGGTGCTGTAGTCCGTCCAGCGGCCGGCCATGTTGAGGTTGGCCTTGCCGATCGTGTGCGAATCGAACAGCGGCACGTTCAGTTCGAGGAAGGCTTCCTTGACGTCATAGGAGCCGCGGCCGTCATGATAATTGCCGGCATACCAGTTGCCGCCGGCGCTGTTCAGCAGCGGATCGGCGGGATAATCGGCGTCATAGGCATTGTCGTCGGTGACGCCGTTGCCATAGACATCGCCGCTCACCTTGTAATGCTCACGCCGATATTCCGCGCCCAGCGCGACCGAGAGCGGCCCCGCCCAGAGCGACACGGGCTGGCCGTTGAGGCTGATGCTGGCCGCGTCCTGCGTCTGGCGCGTGTGCTGGAACGGGCCATTGCCCGGCTGGATATAGGCAAGCTGCTCGGCGGTGAGCGGGGCGCCGCCGATGATGTTGATCGGCACGCAGCCATTGGCGCGCGCCACCGGGTCCGCGCACACGATCTGGCCGTTGAGGTTGATCGCCTGGATCGCCGCGTTGTAGCGCGGCACCAGCGTCATGTTCTGCACGCGGATGTCGGTGACGTTCTCGCCATGCTCGTAATAGGCGTCGTAGCTCCAGTCGCTGCCGAGCGCGGTGAACTTGCCGTCCGCCCCGCCGACGAAGCGATACTGGGTGCGCTCGGGGCTCACCTTGATGTTGGGCAGGATCGCGTTGCTCACGCCATATTGGAACTGGGTGATCCCGTCCGCCGCACATGCGTCCTGAATCGCCGTCGGCACATAGGGATTGGCGCATTGCAGCGTGATGCCCGATCGCGCCATGCCCGGATTGGGCTGGTTCGACGTCCGCACCCGCGCGACGTTGACGGTGGCGTAGATCTCGTTCTCGGGCGCGATGTCGAAGCCGATCCGGCCATAGCCGTTGAGACGCTGGAGCCGCGACTGGAGCGAGGTGCCGATGCCGACATTGCCCGACAGATCGCCGCCCTGGCAGAAATTGTAGCAGCCCGTCACCGTGCCGGCCGCATTCTTCGCCGGCACGCCGTTCGAGCCATACTGATAGGCGAAGGGATTGCCGTTATAATCGAAGGCCGTGCCCTGAAGCGGGCCGGCGGTAATCAGGCCATATTTGCCATATTGATAGGCCTGCGCGTGCTCGCGGTAGAGATATTGCGGCGAGCCGTCATTGGTGACGCCACGGTTGAAGAGGGTGGCCGTCGTGTACCAGTCGCGTCCGCCCGGCGCCTCCTCGCCGAAGCCGCCGGCCGGCACGCCATTCTCATGGTCATATTCACCGCTCACCTCGACATGCAGGCGATCGTCGAGGAAACTCTTTCCGGCCGCCGCCTGGAAGAGATACTGGCCATCGTCGCCATAGGTGGTCACGCCGCTCTGGACGTTGGCCTTGAAGCCCTCGAAATGCTTGTCGGTGACGAAGTTGACGACGCCGCCCACCGCGTCCGAGCCCCAGGAGGCCGAGGCACCGCCCGTCACCACGTCGACGCGCTTGATGAGGAGCTGGGGCATCAGGCTGATGTCCGGCACGCCGGTGACGTTGGCGCCGACGATGCGCTGGCCGTCGAGCAGCGTCAGCGTGCGGATCGTGCCAAGGCCGCGCAACGAGAAGGAGCTCAAGCCCTGCGTGCCGCTCGACGTGCTGTTGGTGCCCGTCGTGACGCCGGTGGAGCCCTGCAACGAGGGCAGCTCGGCGATGGTGTTGAAGATGTTGGGCTGGGCCTGCTTGGCGATGTCCGCCGTGCCGAGCACCTGCGTCGGCGTCGGCGCGGTAAAGCCGCTGGCGGTGATGCGCGAGCCCGTCACGATGATCTGCTGCGGCGGGGCCGCCTCGTCCTGCGGCTGGGCGGTGCTGGCGATCGAGGGCGCGGGGGCCGGCGCGCTGGTGTCCTGCGCATAGGCCGGGGCCACCAGCGCGAAGCCCGCGATGGTCGCGCTCGCCAGCAGCATCGCCCGGCGCTTCAGGCCGGGGGCCGGAGCGAGCGGCGTCGTTTCATGCCTGGTCATATATCCTCCCTTTTGTTTTGCTGTTCGTCGATCAGGGCTTGGCCGCGTACAGAGCGCGGTGCGTGAGAATGAAGAGCGTGCGGCCGTCCGCGCCGCCGAACAGGATCTGGATGGGCCGTTCGGGCACCATGATCCGGCCCAGTTCCTTGCCGTCGGCGGCATAGACGAACACCTCGCCGTTCAGCACATAGACGCGGCCGTCGGGGCCTTGCGCGACACCCTCGCCGCCCCGGTTCGCGAAGGGCTTGAGATCGGTGAGCTGCCCGGCCGCGCCGACAAGCGCGCTGTAGGTGCGGTCTTCCGAGCCGTTGACCACGAAGACACGCTTGCCGGGTTCGCCGGTGACGAAGCCATAGCTGTCCAGCGTGTCCGACCAGCGCCAGCCGAGATGGTTGGCCGGTCCCTGCGTCAGCACCCGATAAGCAGGCAGCGCGAGGCTGCCGTCCGGCGAGACATATTCGCGCGTCTTGGGCGTGCCGGCATCGCGGACATACATCTCGTGGAGCGTGGTGAAACGCATCGTCTTCGGATCGAGCTGATCCCTGAACTCGCCGTTCACCCAGGTGTTGACCGGAAGCGCGATGCCGGCCCCCGGATGCTGGCCCACCGGCGTCGGCTGGATCAGCGTGATCGGATCGGTGGTGCCCGGCTTGAAGCTGTAGACCGTCGCCTCGGGGCCGTCCGAGGACAGCACCATCAGGTTGCCGGACTTGTCGAAGGCGAGGTTGACCGGATCGAGCGGCGCATCCCGCTCGATCGAGAGCCCTTCCTTCTCGCTCCAGCCATAGATGCGCTGGAAGCGATGATCGACGAAATAGAGCTTGCCGGATGCGTCCACCGCCGCGCCGGAGATCGAGTAGAAGCCGTCCTCCAGCTTCTGAACCGGCGCGAGCGAGGCCGATGCCGCCGCCACCGGATCGGCCGGCACGTCGAAGCTGGCGAACTCGCGCTGGCGCACCGCCAGCTTGTGGGTCATGTCGAGGATGGCGTTCTCGAACGGGAACTTGCTCGCGCGCAGATAGGTGGCGCACCCGGCCGCATCGCAGGTGGCGAAGCCGCTCTCGGCGTTCACATGCACGTTGCGGAAACGGATGTCGGACGAATTGAACAACCGCACCGCCGCCAGCGCGGGCTTGATCGTCCGGGTGACACGATAGCCATGATAGTTGGCGAACAGGATGTTGCGCGAGTTGCGCACCTCCAGCGACACCGTGTCGACGCCGTCGCGCACCTCCTGCTCGGTCTGGGGGGCGAGGAACTCCCAATTCTCCACGCCGTCCAGCACGATCTCGTTGCGGACGTGATGCTCGTTGGAAAGCTCGTAGACATGGCCCGGCGTCTTCGTGTCGGTGACGACGAACCCGGCCTGCGCGAAGGTGTTGGGCGACCAGATATCGGCGAAGGTGCCGCCGCCGCCATCGGTCACCCAGATGCTCGGATGCTGCCCGTCCCAGCGATAGCCGGGCTTCGACATGTCGAGATGCCTGCCGTCGGCCATCAAGGTGCCGCCGCCGCCCTGAATCTTGACGTCATCGACGAGCGAACTTTCGCCCGCGCGCCAGATCAGCGCGCTCGCCCGCGGGTTCACGCCGCCGGTGAACAGGCCAAGGCCCGTGACGATGTTGGTGCCTCCAGACGGCGCCTCGACCAGCGCCTTGGCCGCGCCGACGCCCGCATAAGCAGGGGCGTTGTCCGGCAGCACGATCTGGGTGCGGCTCGGGTGGAGGCCGATCAGCACCGTATCCGGCTTCAGCCTGAGCGTGTCGGAGACGACATAATGCCCCATCGGGAAATAGAGCACGCGATGGCTGGCGATCGCCTGCTGGATCGCGGCCGTGTCGTCGGTCGATCCGTCGCCTCTGGCGCCCAAATCCTTGACACTGGTCCATTCCGACACCGGAGGCAGGTCGCGGATCGCGGGCGTCCGGGCGGCCGGAAGCGTGGAGAGCGGCTCCGCCTCCATCTTGGTCGCGAACTGGCCGGCATCGCCGAAGCCCGTGAGCTTCAGGCCATAGTCGAACGCCTTGACCCGATAGGCGCCGCCCTGCCCCGCCACCGTCTTGCCCGTATCGCGGAAGCGGGCAAAGGTCGGCGTCCTGCTCGCGACCGCATTCTCGAAGCCGATCTGGGTGTAGGCGTTGCCCTCGTTCGAGATGACGACGCCAGCCTTGGCGACATTCTCGAAGCGGACATCCTTGCCCCACAGCCAGTCGCCATAGCCCTGATCGATGTCGATCCCGATCGGCGTGTCGCTGATGCGGACATTGACCAGGGTCAGCCCCGCCTCATGCTCGCGGATCGCCGCCTCGCGCTGGCCGTCGAACGAGCTGTCGATCAGCGTGAACTGCCATGCCGGCGAGGTCTTCTCGGTCAGGATGCCGTAGCGGCCGCCATGGAAATGCACGTCCTCCATGACGTTGCCGACCTGATAGGCCCCGGCGAGGCCCGATCCGATCCGCATGTCGACATGCCGCAGGAAGCCATGCTGCGCGACGCGGAAGCGCACGCCCGTCGCCGCCGGATTGCCCGCGCCGATCTCGATGTCGACATTGCTGAGCGCCGAATAGAAGGTGCTCGACGTCGCATCCTGGATCTTGCGGTCGAACGGCACGCTGGTCGTCGGCGGGAAGGCGACGGTGCCGATCTGATACTGATCCTCGCCGGTGAAGCTCAGCATCGTCTTCACGCCGGTGGCGAAGCCGGGGGTGCGATCGCCAAGGACGATCACCGGCCGCGTCGCGCCCACGCCGAACACGCGCACCGCCGAGCGGATGAAGACGGTCCGCGTGATGCGGTAGCGCCCCGACGGCAGGAAGACGATGCCACCCTTGCCCTTCGCGAAGGCGGTGTCGATCGCCTGCTGGATCGCGGCGGTATCGTCGGCCTTGCCGTCGCCCACGCCGTGGACCGTCACGGCGCCGCCATCCGCCGGCGCCACGGGCAGCGCGGACGGCACGGCAAGCGCCGCCGTCATGGGAGCGATAACAGCACCGAGAGCAGCCGCCGCCATCCAACGCGATTTCATGCGATCCCCGCTTGTTGTTCCAGAAGCTACAGGCGGATGGGCCGATGCGTCGCCGCATGCCTCCCGCATAGAATTTGATGGGGCCTAATCGCTCTTCACGGGTGAAACAGCCGCGACCAAGGTCGTAATTGGCAAGCGTGTCGAATCCGCTTGATAACGTTGTCGGTTTTCCCCGACTGGCGGCCTGGCGAAAGCTGGGCCGCATTTTTTCAGGGTCTTAGCGAACACAAAGGGAAGAGACGTGCAGACGCAATCCGACACGGCCGGTTTCGGGCCGAGGGCGATCATCGTCATGGGCGTCAGCGGCAGTGGCAAGTCGACGCTCGGAGCGGAGCTGGCGCGCGCGCTGGGCTGCCGCTTCCTGGAGGGCGATTCGTTCCACGACGCAGCCGCCGTCGCCAAGATGCGCGCCGGCATCCCCCTCGACGACGCCGATCGCTGGCCATGGCTGGACCGGCTCGGCGCCGGCATCCGCGAGGCGGTGCTGGCGGACGGGCTGGCGGTGGCGGCCTGCTCGGCGCTCAAGCACAGCTATCGCGCGCGCCTGGCCGCGGCGGTGGGCGTGCCGGCCGCCTTCATCCTGCCCGAGACGAGCCGGGAGGAGCTGGTCCACCGGATGAACAACCGGCCGGGCCATTACATGCCGGCGAGCCTGCTCGACAGCCAGCTCGCGACGCTGGAGCAGCCGGAGGCGGAGGAGCCCGTCCTCGTGCTCGACGGCGCGCGCCCGCTCGATCAACTGCGCGAGGCCAGCCTCGACTGGCTGCGCCGGGCCGACACGCCACGCTGACCTTCCCAAGCCATCCGACAGGGAGCCCGCCCATGACCTTCCGCCGTCCCCTCCTCGCCCTTCTGCTGGCCTGTGCGGGGCCGGTCCATGCGGCGCCGGCACCCGAGGACGCCGCCATCCCGATCTGGCCCCACGGCGCGCCCGGATCGGAGCGCCACGCCGGAGAGGCGGAGCGGCTGGAGGGCGGCGCCTATGTCCACAACGTCCACAACCCCTCGCTGACCGTCTTCCGCGCCGATCCGAAGCACGCCAACGGCGCGGCGATCATCGTCGTCCCCGGCGGCGGGCACCGGATGCTCGTCTTCCAGAACGAGGGCGTGGTGCCGGCCAAGGCGCTCAACCGCTACGGCGTCACCAGCTTCGTGCTGAAATACCGCCTCGCGCGCGAGCCCGGCTCCACCTACACGATCGAGGGCGACGCCGCCGCCGATGCCCGCCGCGCGATCCGCTGGGTGCGCGCGCACGCCGCCGACTATGGCGTCGATCCGCACCGCATCGGCATCATGGGCTTTTCGGCGGGCGGCGAGCTGGTGTCGCTGGTGGCGGACAACCCCGCCCCCGCCGCGCCCGCCACCGACGCCATCGACCGCGAGAGCGCGCGGCCCGACTTTCAGGTGCTGATCTATCCGGGGCCGCTCGGCACGCCGGGCAAGGCGGTGGCCGGGGCGCCGCCCGCCTTCATCGCGGCGGGCTCGATCGACCCATGCTGCGCTACGCCCGCGCTCGCGCTCTACGATCAGCTCCGCCATGCGGGCGTGTCGGCGGAGCTGCATATGTTCGCGGACACCGACCATGGCTTCAACCTCGCGATGCACTCCGAGCGCATCTCGATCCAGCACTGGCCCGATCGGCTCGACGACTGGCTGAGCGACGAGGGTTTTCTGATCCCTCGCCGCTAGCCGATGCCCCTCGGGGGCCGCCCGTTGCCCTCGAACCTGATCGTCACCCCGGCGAAGGCCGGGGTCCAGAGCCCCGGTCGCATCGCCCGACGTTCGTAAACAGGATCAGGGCTTGGCCGCGTAGAGCGCGTGGTGGGTCAGGATGAACAGCGTCCTGCCTCCCTCGCCGCCGAAGACGATCTGGATCGGCCGCTCGGGCACCATGATCCGGCCCAGCTCCTTGCCGTCGGCCGCGTAGACGAACACTTCGCCGTTCAGCACATAGACGCGGCCGTCGGGGCCTTGCGCGACTCCCTCGCCGCCCCGGTTGGCGAAGGGCTTGAGATCGGTGAGCTGCCCGGCCGCGCCGACGAGCGCGCTGTAGGTGCGATCCTCCGAGCCGTTGACCACGAAGACCCGCTCGCCCGCCTTCGCCGTCACGAAGCCATAGCTGTCCAGCGTGTCGGAAAAACGCCAGCCGAGATGGTTGCCCGGTCCCTGCTGATAGACGCGGAAGGCCGGCAACACGAGGCTGCCGTCGGCCGAGACATATTCGCGCGTCTTGGGCGTCCCCGCATCGCGGACATACATCTCGTGGAGCGTGGTGAAGCGCATCGTCTTCGGATCGAGCTGATCCTTGAACTCGCCGTTCACCCAGGTGTTGACCGGAAGCGCGATGCTGGCCCCCGGATGCTCGCCCACCGGCGTCGGCTGGATCAGCGTGATCGGATCGGTGGTGCCGGGCTTGAAGCTGTAGACCGTCGCCTCGGGGCCATCCGACGACAGCACCATCAGATTGCCCGACCTGTCGAAGGCGAGGTTGACCGGATCGAGCGGCGCATCCCGCTCGATCGAAAGCCCTTCCTTCTCGCTCCAGCCATAGATGCGCTGGAACCGGTGATCGACGAAGTAGAGCTTGCCGGACGCATCCACCGCCGCGCCGGAGATCGAGTAGAAGCCGTCCTCCAGCTTCTGAACCGGCGCCAGCGAGGCCGGCGCCGCCGTCACCGGATCGGCCGGCACATCGAGGCTGGCGAACTCGCGCTGACGCACCGCCAGCTTGTGGGTCATGTCGAGGATCGTGTTCTCATACGGGAACTTGCTCACCCGCAAATATGTCCCGCAGCCATTGGCGTCGCAGGTGGAGAAGCCGCTCTCGGCATTCACATGCACGTTGCGGAAGCGGATGTCCGACGCGTTGAACAGCCGCGCCGCCGTCAGCGCCGGCTTCACGCTGCGCGTCACGCGATAGGCGTGGTAATTGGCGAACAGGATGTTGCGCGAGTTGCGCACCTCGATCGAGACGGTATCCTGGCTCTCGCCGGCCTCCTCCTCGGTCTGGGGGGCGAGGAACTCCCAATTCTCCACGCCGTCGAGCACGATCTCGTTGCGGACGTGATGCTCGACCGACAGCTCGTAGACATGGCCGGGCGTCTTCGTGTTGGAGACCAGCATACCCGACTGGGCATAGGTGTCCGGGCTCCAGACATTGGCGAAGGTGCCGCCGCCGCCATCGGTCACCCAGATGCTCGGATGCTGCCCGTCCCAGCGCTTGGCGGGGTCGGCATCGGCGGAGTGGGTGGCGTCATAGGGGTCGAAGCGATGGCCGTCGGCGGTGATCGTGCCGTGGCCGCCCTCGATCTTGACGTCATCGACCAGCGAGCTTTCGCCCGCCTTCCAGATCAGCGCGCTCGCCCGCGGGTTCACGCCACCGGTGAACAGGCCGAGGCCGGTGACGATGTTGGTGCCGCCCTGCGGCGACTCGACCAGCGCCTTGGCCGGGCCGACGCCTGCATAAGCGGGGGCGTTGTCCGGCAGGACGATCTGGGTGCGGCTCGGATGGAGGCCTATCAACACGGTGTCGGGCCTCAGTTTCAGCGTGTCGGAGACGACGTAATGCCCCATCGGGAAATACAGCACACGATGGCTGGCGATCGCCTGCTGGATCGCGGCGGTGTCGTCGGTCGAGCCATCACCCTTCGCACCCAAGTCCTTGACGCTGGTCCATTCGGACACTGGCGGCAGGTCGCGGATCGCAGGCGACCGAGCGGCCAGAAGCGAGGAAAGCGGCTCCGCCTCCATCTTCGTCGCGAACTGCCCCGCATCGCCGAAGCCCGCGAGCTTCAGGCCATAGTCGAACGCCTTGACCCGATAGGCGCTGCCCTGCCCCGCCACCGTCTTGCCGCTGTCCCGGAAGCGCGCGAAGGTCGGCGTCCTGCTCGCAACCGCATTCTCGAAGCCGATCTGCGTATAGGCGTTGCCCTCGTTCGAGATGACGACACCCGCCTTCGAGACATTCTCGAAGCGGACGTCCTTGCCCCACAGCCAATCACCATAGCCCTGATCGATGTCGATCCCGATCGGCGTGTTTGCGATGCGGACATTGACCAAAGTCAGCCCCGCCTCATGCTCGCGGATCGCCGCCTCGCGCTGGCCGTCGAAGGAGGAGTCGATCAGCGTGAACTGCCAAGCCGGCGAGGTCTTCTCCGCCAGAATCCCGTAGCGGCCGCCATGGAAATGCACGTCCTCCATCTCGTTGCCGACCTGATAGAGCCCCGCGAGGCCCGACCCGATCCGCATGTCCACATGGCTGAGATAGGCGTGCTGCGCGGCATGGAAGCGCACCGCCGTCGCCGCTGGATTGCCAGCACCAATCTCGAAATCGACATTGGAGAGCGCGCCGTAGAAGGAGCCCGAATTGGCATCCGACACCTTGTCGCTGAACGGCACGCTGCCAAGCGGCGGCACGGCGACCTTATGCCCCGGCAGGAAGCCCGGCCCGCCGGTGAACATCATCATCGTGGCGATGCCCTTGCCGAAGCCCGGCGTCCGGTCGCCCAGCAGGATCACCGGCCGCGTCGCGCCGACGCCGAAGATGCGCACCGCCGGCGGCACCAGCAGGCTGCGCGTGATGCGGTAGCGGCCGGACGGCAGGAAGACGATGCCGCCCGCGCCCTTGTTCGCCGCCGTGTCGATCGCCTTCTGGATCGCGGCGCTGTCGTCGGCCTTGCCGTCGCCGGCGCCCTGCACGGTGACGGCGCCCGGCTCGGCCGGCGCCACCGCGAAGACCGAGGGCGAGGCCGCCAGCGCGGCCGACGAGGTGGAGAGAAGCAACGCGGCCGCGACCAGCTTGAGGTTCATGCTTTGCGCCTTTTCAAGGGGATAGTGGGGCGATAATCAGGATCGCAGGCCCGGACAGCCGCGACCAAAGTCGTAAAGCTCTATGGCATCAGCCGCTTGCGCCCCTGCGAGAGGTGCCAGCGCATCGCCAGCGCCGCCCCTTCCGCATCCTGCGCGCGGATCGCGTCGACGATCATCTCATGCTCGGAGATCATCGCCTCGATGGCGGCCGGCGGCCGCGAGCGGGAGATGTCGACGCCGGCCTTCAGGATGCGGTCCACATCGTCATGGAGATGATCGAAGGTCGCGAGGAAGGCGGGGTTCGACGTCGCCAGCGCGATCGCGCGGTGCAGCCCCCAGTCCTCGTCATGCGCCGGGCCGCTGGAGAGGAGCGCCGTCCGCAGCCCGGCCAGCGCGTGCTCGATCTCGCCCATCTGCTCGGACGAGCGGCGCATCGCCGCCAGCCGCGCCGCCTCCGCCTCCAGCACGAAGCGCACCTCATAGGTGCCGAGCGTCGCCGACAGGTCCGACATCGGCATGTGCGCGCCCAGCCGCTCCGACGGGCGGCGCTTCACATAGGAGCCGGCGCCGCGCCGCGCCTCGGTGATCCCGTCCGACGCCAGCCGGACGAGCGCCTCGCGCACCACCGTACGGGAGATGCCGAAGGTCTGCGCGAGCTGCGCCTCGGACGGCAGGCGGTCGCCGGTCTGGAGGCCGTCCTCGTTGATGATCGCGACGATGCGCGTATAGGCCCGGTCGGCCAGCCGCCCCTCGCTCATGTCAGCACCTGGCTGACGATCAGGATGAAGATCAGGCCCAGCACCGACACCGCCGTCTCCATGACGGACCAGGTGCGGAACGTGTCCGCCGTGCTGGTGCCGACATAGCTCTTCACCAGCCAGAAGCCCGGATCGTTGACGTGCGAGAAGAAGATCGAGCCCGCGCCGATCGCCAGCACCAGCCATTCGGGCGAGACGCCGGTCGTCGCCGCCACGCCGGACATGATGCCCGCCGTCGTGATCGTCGCCACCGTCGCCGAGCCGGTCGCCAGCCGCACGCCGACGGCCACCATCCATGCCAGCAGGATCGGCGAGAGGCCGCCCGTCTCGGCCCAGCGGGCGAGCAGCGTCGAGAGGCCGGCGGTGACCAGCACCTGCTTCAGCGCCCCGCCCGCGCCGATGGCGAGCAGGATCGCGCCGGCGGGCTTCATCGTCTCGGTCCAGATCCGCTCCTGCACGGAGGCGACCATCATCCGCCGCCCGAACAGCAGCGGCAGCGCCAGAAGGTTGGTGACGAGCAGCGCCAGCACCGGATGGCCCCAGGCGCTGAGCCCGCCCAGCCGCCCGCTGAGCGAGGCCGGCAGCAGCGGCAGCACCTGCGCGCTCGCGATCAGCACCACCGGCATCAGCAGCACCAGCAGCGAGAGCCAGAGGTTGGGCGCCGTCGCCTCGGTCTCGGGCGCCTCGATGACGGCGTCCGAGAGCGTGATGCCGCGTGTCGTGAAGCGGCTGAGGACGGGGCCGGAGAGGATCGCGGTCGGGATCGCCACGATCAGGCCGTAGACGATCGTCCGGCCGAGATCGGCGCCCAGCGTATTGACCGCGAGCAGCGGGCCGGGATGCGGCGGCACCAGCGCATGGAGCACCGAGAGGCCCGCCAGCGCCGGCATGACCAGCCGCAGCTTCGCCGCATCGCGCGAGCGCGCGGCCTCCGGCAGGCTCGCCGCCACCGCCATGGTGATCGGCAGCAGCAGCACCAGCCCGGTCTCGAAGAACAGCGGCAGGCCGATCACCATCGCCGCGAGCAGGCTCAGCCAGGGCGCGCCGCGGTCCCCGGTCAGGCGCAGCACGGCGTGCGCCAGCGACGAGGCGCCGTTCGAGAGTTGCAGCATGGCGCCGAGCGACAGGCCGAGCGCCACGACGAGTCCGGTGCCGCCGAGAATGTCTCCGACGCCCTTCTCCACCGCCTTGGCGGCATCGACGGTCGGAATGCCGGCGAGCAGGCCGACGGTGAAGGCGCCGCAGAGCAGGCCGACGAAGGGATGCAGCCGCCCCTTGACGATCAGGCCGACCGCCAGCGCGATGCCGACAATGGCGGAAACGATCAGCCGCGCGTCCTCGGCCGTCATCGGCGCGCCTCCGCGCCCTGCCGGCCCTTCGCCGCCGCGCCGCTCCACATGCCCCTCATCGCCCTCTCCAGACCTTGCGCGGGTGATTTTTCCCGCATTCTTGATCGATGTGACCTGTATGACAGCTTTTCAGTCTGTCGCCACAGCAAAATGGCGGATTGACGGGATACCCATTTCGAACATAGCCTAAACCTGTCCAACCGATTCAGCCCCAAGGGTGAGAATCGGACGCAGGAAGAGGCCGGACAACGGCTCGAGGATCAAGGCGCGGCTCGCCAGCGAGGCCGGATCGCCAAGGGAAGATGAGAGGGTGTCATGGACAGGATCGCCATAGCGCAGAATCACGCCGCGGAACCGGACGAGAGCGCCGTCAGGCTGACGCCGACGCAGTTCAAGGTGATGCAGGGCGTCCATTCCGGCCTGCTCAACAAGCAGATCGCCTTCGATCTCGGCATCGCCGAGGCGACGGTGAAGGCGCACATGACGGCGCTGATGCGCAAGCTCAACGTCCGCAACCGCACCCAGCTCGCCATCGCCGCGCAGGCCTTCCGGCAGGGCGACCGGGAGCCCCGCTCCGCGCTGGTGGCCTGACAGGCCGCGAGCCGCCTGCGTTTCAGGCGGCGTTTTGCAGGGCGGGCTTGCCGGGCGCGGCATCCGCCCACCGGAACGCCGGGCGGACGGCCCGCCGATCCGTCCCCAGCGCCCCGACGAGACGCGCGAGCCAGAGCGCATCGGGTTCCGCGCGATGGCGGCGAGGGACGCTCCGATCCGCCGCTTCGACCGCGCGCTCCAGCACATCGGCGGAAGGCCGCCATGCGTCGAGCAATTCCGCGACATGGCGGATGCGGAAAGCGGGCCGGATGCCGGCCGCCTCCGACAGGGTCGCCAGCCAGACGCGATCCAGGTCATGGTCGGCGATCACGTCGCGGCCGGCGAGGCAGGCGTTCAGCTCGGCCATCACCAGCTTCGCGGGAAGTCCGTCACGGTCGAGCTGGTCGCGCCCGATCCCGTGCAGGGCCTGCGCCTCCGCCCGCCACGTCCAGCCGCGCCACTCGGCCTCGGGCCGGATCAGCCAGGCGCGCGACCAGCCCGCCATGTCGGCGACGCCCACTTCGATCGGATAGCTCCGGCCGTCGCGCGGCAGGCAGGAGGCTTCGAAATCGATCGTGACCAGCGAGGGCATCCTCACACCTTCATGTTCCGGGGCCGGGGTCTATGCCCATCGGCGCGCGCCCATTCTGGCGACGGATCGCGACTCCCTCATGACAGGCCGGGCTCCGGCGGCATCACCGCGCGGCGTTGACGATGCGCGCCTGGGTGAACTCCTCCAGCCCCTCGATCCCCTGCTGGCGGCCGATGCCGGACTGCTTCGCGCCGCCGACCGGAATGTCGAACGGCAGGTCGATCGCCTTGTTGACCCAGACGGTGCCGCTCTCGATCCGCGACGCCACCGCGATGCCGCGCTCGACGTCGCGGGTCCAGACCGAGCCGCCAAGGCCATAGTCGCTGGCGTTGATGCGGGCGATGGCGTCTTCGAGGTCGTCATAGCCGAGCACCGGAAGGATCGGCCCGAACTGCTCCTCGCGGACCAGCCGCGCCTCGTCGGGGAGATCGCGCACGATGGTGGGGGCGATGAAATAGCCCTCTCTCGCCAGCGCCTCGCCGCCCGCGACGATCCGGCCTTCCTGCCGCGTCTCGTCGAGCAGCGCGCGCAGCCGGTCGAACTGGGCGCGGTTCTGGACGGGGCCGAGCGTGGTGCCCGCCGCCATGCCGTCGCCGACCACCGCGCCCGCCGCCCGTCGCGCCAGCGCCTCGCACAGCGGATCGACCAGCGCGCGCGGCGCATAGACGCGCTTGATCGCGAAGCAGACCTGCCCGGCGTTCGCCATCGCGCTGCCGAAGATCGCCCCCGCCGCCCTCTCCACGTCGGCATCGTCGAGCAGCAGCGCGGCGTCGTTGCCGCCCAGCTCCAGCACCAGCCGCTTGAGGTTGCCGGCAGCGGCGGCCATCACCTTGCGCCCGGTCGCGGTCGATCCGGTGAGGCTGACATGGTCGATGCCGGGATGGGCGGCGAGCGGCGCGCCGAGATCGCCTTCGTCGGTGAGGATCTGGAACACGCCCGGCGGCACCATCCCCGCCAGCATCTCGCCGAGCCTGAGCGTGGCGAGCGGCGTGGTGGGCGCCGGCTTGGCGATCAGCGTGTTGCCCGCCAGCAGCGCGGGCGCCATCTTCAGCGCCAGCATCAGCAGCGGATAGTTCCACGGCACGATCGCCGCGACGACGCCCAGCGGGTGGCGATATTCCACGATTCGGTCGCTCGCCGTGTCGCGCAGCACGCGGGGGGCAAGCTCCAGCGTGGCGAAATGGCGGAAGGCCGCGATCACGCTTTCCATCTCGAAGCGCGATTCCGCGAGCGTCTTGCCCTGTTCCCGTGTCAGCAGGGCCGCGAACGGCTCGATCCGCGCGGCCAGCCCGTCGGCGATCGCCCCCAGCAGCGCCTGCCTATCCGCCCACGCCGTCCGTGCCCAGCCGGGGAAGGCCCGCCGCGCTGACGCTACGGCTTGCTCCATCTGCGCGGCATCGGCGCGGGGAGCGGTGGCGAAGGGGCGGCCCGTCGCCGGGTTCACGACATCGATCGTGGCCGCGCCCTCCACCAGCGCGCCGTCGATGAGAAGCCGGTAGGGCATGGGGTCTGCGTCCTGCATGGCGCGCCCATAGCGGACTCCGGCGGCCGTGTCGCCGCGCCGCCACAGCCGCGCCGGAAGCGCCCAACCCGGCCGCACCTGCGCTTGACGGACGGGAGCGGGCTGAACCAGCATCGCCCGCAGATAAAAGACAGGAAGGACATGGGGATGCTGAGGGGGCTCAAGGCGACCAGCGCGTTGGTCGGGATGATCGCGCTCGCGGGCGCGGCGCAGGCGGCGGGGCCGTTCAACGGCGTCACCGCGTTCGGCGACAGCCTGAGCGACAGCGGCAACTATGCGGCCGGATTGGGCCTGCCCGCCCCGCTGCGCTTCACCACCAATCCCGGCCATACCGCGATCGAGGATGTGGCAAGCTTCTACGGCCTCCCGCTGTCGGCCTCCGCCACCGGGGGCACCAACTATGCGGTCGGCTCGGCCGGCGTCGTCACCAACGGGCCGGCCGCGCCCGCCTTCGTGCAGACCGAGACGCAGCAGATCACCAGCTATCTCGCGGCCAATCCGAGGCTCGATCCGAACCGGCTCTATTCGGTGTTCGGCGGCGCCAACGACATCTTCTACCACGCCACCTCGGTGGGCGCGGCGGCGACGGCGGCCCAGTTGATCGCGGGCGCCACCGCCGGCCTTCCCGCGCAGCAGGCGGCCGCGGTGGCGGCGCAGATCACCGCGGCGGTCCAGCAGCAGGCGGGCGTCTCCGCGCTCGAAACGCCGGCGGAGGCGGGCCTCGCGATCAACATGGCGGGCGTGCAGGAGGCGCGGCTGATCGGCCAGATGCTCGATGCCGGCGCGCGCTATGTCGTCGTCTTCGCGCTGCCCGATATCGGCCGCACCCCGCAGGCCGCCGCGCAGGACGCCGCCGCCCCCGGCACCGCCGCCGCACTCACCCAGCTTTCGACGGCGTTCAACCAGGCGCTCGATACCAATCTGAGCGGGCGGACCGGGATCATCCCGGTCAACACCTTCGCCTTTCTGAACGAGGTGCTGGCCAGCCCCTCGCAATATGGCTTCGCCAACACGACGACGCCGGCCTGCACCACCTCCAGCTCGCTGACCTGCACGCCGGCGACGCTGGTGAGCGCGAACGCGGCGAGCGATTATCTCTTCGCCGACGGCGTCCATCCGACGACCGCCGCCCATGCCCTGTTCGCGCAGGTGGTCGAAAGCGAGATCACCGCCTCGCAGCAGGCGGGGCTCCTCGCCGAGCAGCCGCTGGTGACGCTCGAATCCGAGCGCAACGCCGTGTCCCAGCAATTGCTGTTCGAGCAGATGTCGCCCTCGCCCCACGCCCGCGTCTTCGTGTCGGGCGGCTTCGCCCACGAGAATTTCCGGCGCGAGGCGATCCGCCCGGCCGATCATGACGACTGGCTCGTCACCGGCGGCGTGCTCGGCACGCTGATGCCCGGCCTCACCGTCGGTGCCGAGCTGACCGCCGGCACATCGCACCAGAACGCCGACACGCAGCTCAGCCATTTCCGCACCGGCACGCTGATGGGCACCGTGTTCGCGCAAGTTGCGCTCGGCCACGCCTATCTGAGCGCGGAGGGCGGCGGCGGCAAGCTCTGGTATCACGACATCCGCCGCACCATCGCGATCGGCCCGGCGACGCGCATCGAGAGTGGCTCGACGCATGGCGGCGTCATCTCGGCCAATGCGACGGCGGGCTACTGGTTCGGCGGCGACGCGCTGCGCTTCGGCCCCTTCGCGCGCGGCATCTTCGAGCGGGTGACCGTCAACCGCTACAGCGAAGGGAGCGGAGACAGCACCGCGATGGTGTTCGAGGGCCAGAACCGCAAATCCCTGATCGGCGAGGCGGGCCTGCGCCTTCAGGGGACGATGCCGGCGGCGGGCGCCACGATCCATCCCTATGCCGAGATCGCCTATGCCCATGACGGCGACGCGCACCAGCGCGCCGTGCAGGTCGGCCTCACCACGATGAACGGCGAGTTCGCGGTGCCCGGCTATGTGCCCGATCGCAACTGGGGCGAGGCGCAGGCCGGCCTCAGCATGAATTTCTCGCCGCGCCTGTCCGCCTCGATCGGCTATCAGGGCCGCTTCGCGGGCCATTCGAGCGCGTATAACGGAGCAAATGCGAGCCTCGCCGTGGCGTTCTGACCGGGGCGGCCGGGCCGCATCGGAACGAAACCGTGCGCATCCGGGATGACTATCGCCACGGGATTGGCTAGTCCGATGACGCCTTCGCCGCCCGGCGCAAGGCGTTCGTCGCCCCTTTGCCCGTGAGTGACCCGATGCCCGCCCAGCTCGCCACGGCAAAGCGTTAGAGATCGGCAGCGCGCTTCGTGCTTTTCCTCCTGGCCGCCCAACTCGCCGCCCCGCTCGCTCCGCCCTCGGCGGCCAGCTCGGATCAGGATCGGGTCACCGCCGCCGAGGTGCTGGCTTATGCGCAATGGCGCAATTGCGTGCTGAAGGTGACGCACCACACGTCGCGCAGGATCAAGGACCATGAGGCGGTGGCGGACGCCGCGATCGCCGGGTGCGCGGCGCGGGAGGCGGACTATCGCGCATCCCTCAAGGAACTCGCCCAGCTCTATCGGCTGAAGGATTCCGACGGCTTCGCGACCCGCACATCCGGGCAGGCGCGCAAGACTCTGCGCGACATGGCGCTGAAGGAATTGAAGTAGGCGCGTTTCCCCGCTAGCGGCAGGCCGGCAGCGAGAACCAGAAGCGCGCGCCGCCGTCGGGCTCGCTGGAGGCGCCGATCGCCCCTCCATGCGCGACGATGATCGATTGGCAGATCGCCAGGCCGATGCCCATCCCCTCGTCCTTGGTGGTGAAGAAGCTCTGGAACAGGCGGCCTATGTCGGCCTCGGCCACGCCCGGCCCGTCGTCGCGGATGGTGAAGGCGACGGCGCCGCGCTCATCCAGACCGGTCGCGAGGCCGATCGCGCCGGACGGGCTGCCCGTGGACTGGATCGCCTGCACGGCGTTGATGAGGAGATTCACGATCACCTGCTGAAGCTGCACCCTGTCCCCGCAGATATTCGGCAGTTCGCGGCCCAGCCGGACGGTCAGCGCGATGGAGCGCGTCTCGATCTCGTGCCGGACGAAATGGAGCGCCTCGTCCACGATCTCGTTCAGGTCGAGCGGCACCGTGCGCGGCACATGCCGGGCGGCCATGCCCCGGATACGCTGGACGATCTCGCCGGCCCGCCGGGCGCTGTCGGAGATGCGCGTGGTGAGCTGCGCGACCTTCTCCAGGTTCATGTCCTCCCGCGAAAGCCACCGCAGGCTGGTTTCGGCATAGGTGAGGATGGCGGAGAGAGGCTGGTTGACCTCATGCGCGATCGAGGAGGCCAGCTCGCCCAGCATCGAGATGCGCGCGGCGCGCGTATAGTCCGACTGCAACTGGCGAAGCTGCGCCTCGGTGCGCAGGCGCTCGGTGATGTCCTCCAGCATAATCAAAGTGATGTCGAGCTGCTCGGGCCGCGTCGGATAGGTGACCGATAACGAAACGTCGAGCAGGCGCCCGTCGAGCGTCCTGAGCTTGATGACCTCGGAATAGCTGCGATGCCCCTCGAAATGATGGATCATCACGCGTCTGGCGGTCTCCGGCGAGGCCGCGAACAGCGGGTCGACCGGCCCGATCAGCTCGCTGGCGTCCCGCGCGCCGAAGAGCTGCACGGCGCTTTCGTTGACGTCGGTGATCCTCACGATCTCGCGGGCGCGGATGATGTCGGCCGGATTCGTGTCCAGATAGGCCTCCACGCTCCTCAGCCCCTTTCGGCGCAGATCGTCGAAGATGTCGGCCTGCGCCCTTGAGTCGACCTCGAGGAACGCGAAGGGAAGATGGTGGATCAGATTGTTGTACCGCGCTTCGCTGACATGCAGCGACCAGAAGGAGCGCTCGTCGACCGGGTCCGCGACGATCGCCAGGAACATGATGTCGGGGAGGCCCGGATGGTCGCACATCCGCACGGCGAACAGGGGCTCGCCCAGCACCAGCGATTTCATCCTCAGCCTGCGGGTGGAGGGCCGGGGATGCGACGCGGCCGCCGCGACGATCAGGTCGGCGAGGATCGGCCTTCCTTCCCTCGGCCAGAAGCCCAGCATCGGCTGCCCCAGCATCCGGCGGCGGCCGGCATAAGACCCGAAGAGATGGACGGCGTTCGCGTTCGCCTCGACGACGATCGCGCCCGACAGCAGCGCCTCGATCCAGCCCTCCGGCCCCTGCCCCGCCGCGACAGACGCGATCAGCGGGCGGACCCGCGCGATGTCGAATGCCCAGCAGGCGCTATCGTGCCGGCCTATCTCCGCCTCGAACCGTTGCAGTTCGATCGGGAGCGGCGCCCTGGGCGTGTCCGACGCCATCTCAACGACGGCCCGGCGCGCCGAGCGCGGCGCGGACCTGGCGGACGAACTCGGCCGTCGCGAGCGGCTTGGTGAGATAGGCGCTCGCGCCCTCCGCCCTGGCCTGGGCCATCGTCGCCGCGTCCCCGGCCGATGTGACGAAGATGACGGGAATGTCGGAGCCCATCGCCCGAAGGCGGCATTGCAGCTCCAGCCCGCTGATGCCCGGCATCTGGACGTCCGTGACGAGGCAGGCGAAGGCGCGTGACGGGAAATCGCCGAGGAAGGCGCCGGCGCCGGCATAGCCCTCCGCGTACAGGCCCTCGACCTGAAGCAGGTTCAGGAGAGCGTCACGCATCGCTTCGTTATCGTCCACGACCGCGATGAGAGACGTTCTGGGCAAACGACAGGCCCCTTGCCGGCGCCACTTGTGAGGCGCCGGAGAATCTCGCCGAATTCCGGGGGCATTGTAACCATACTATGGTCTAGGCCGCCATCTGGCGAAGCGTGCAGGGCAGCAGGTTCCAGGCGCCGATCAGCTCGCCCAGCGAGGTGGCCTGCATCTTCCGCATGACGCTGCTGCGATGCAGCTTCACCGTCACCTCGCTGATGCCCAGATCATAGCCGATCTGCTTGTTGAGCCGGCCGCGGGTCACCTCGCGCAGCACTTCGCGCTCGCGGGTGGTGAGCGTCGCATAGCGTTCGGCCTGCCGGCGCACGCGCTCCGCCTCCACGCGCTGCGCCCGATCGAGATCGATCCCGGCCGACACGGCGTCGAGCAGCGCCTGATCGCGGAACGGCTTGGTCAGGAAATCGATCGCGCCGGCCTTCATCGCCTGCACCGACATGGGGATGTCGCCATGGCCGGTGACGAAGATGATCGGCTTCGCATTGCCGCTGGCGGCGAGCTGGTTCTGAAGGTCGAGCCCGCTATAGCCCGGCATCCGCACGTCGAGGATCAGGCAGCCGGGCCGCTCGGACAAGGACGCGGCCATCAGCTCGTGCGTCGATGCGAAACCCACCGCATCGATCCCGACCGACTGCATGAGCTCCTCGATCGAATTGCGGACCTCGGCGTCGTCGTCGACGATCAGCACCAACGGACGATCCGATTGCGCTGTCTGGTTCATCCTGCTTTCCCCGGACGGTTGCGGCTGGAGGCGGACAAGTCTTTCATGGCGCATCACGCGGCGAAACCCCGGAACGGGTTACGCCCCGCCTCCCCGATCCGGGGTGCGCGGCGCGAGGCGGATGACGCGGCGGCCATAACGATGGGCATCGACCGAATAGGCGCCCGGCCCTTGCAAGGCGAGCGCACCGGCGCCGCCGGCGGCCGCCAGCAACAGCAGCGCGCGGTCCCCCTTCGCGGCGAGCAGCCCCGCGGCGAGCGCGACGGCCAGCAGCAGCCCGACGGCGCGCGTGCCGAGGCCGATCATCAGCGCGACGGCCAGCCCCCCGGCGGACGCGATCGCCGCCGGCGCGTCGCCGTCGGGCCGGGACCACCAGGATGCGAGCGCGGGAAAGGCCGCCGCCGCGCAGGAAAAGCGCAGCAGCAGCAGGGCGATACCGGTCATGCCATCCGGGTAGCGGGAGATCAGTTTAACCACATCCCGCTGATAGCCGCGCCACCAGCCGGGGACAGCCTGTGTCCGGGGATGTTCCGATCCCCCGTTCGGGGGTAGCATCCTCCCCCGCTCCCGGCGAAGGGGCGCATGGACGAACGTCGTGGCGGGGGCCTCATCGGAATTGCGGGAACGTCGATGCAACTGATCCGGGCGTTGTTCGTCGCGATGCTGCTGTTGCCCTCGGCCGCCTTCGCCGCCGCCCCGGAACGGCTGCTCGCGCATTATACGCACCAGCGCTGGAGCGACGAGAGCGACGCCCCCCGGCCGGTCTTCGCGCTCGCCCAGGATCATCGCGGCTATCTGTGGGTGGCGGCCGCGAGCGGGCTGTACCGGTTCGACGGCATCCGCTTCGAATGCGTGAGCGCCGGCGTCGATATGGTCGCGAACGGCGCGCCATCGGCGATCCTCGTGCGCCGGAACGGCGATGTCTGGACCAATTTCGAGCATTCGGGCCGTTTCGCGGTGTATCGGAACGGCCGGCTGAGCTTCCTGCGTGCGCCCCGCGCGCCGCACCGCGTGATCGCGATGCACGAAACCCGCGACGGGACGATCTGGGTGCTGACGGAGCGGGTCGGCATCCCGCTGCTGCGCTATCGCGACAACCGGTGGACGGCGTTCGGGGCTCGGGCGGGCGCGCCGCTCGACAACCCGTACAGCATGGCGGTGACGCGCGACGGCACCGTCTGGGTCTCGTTCACCGGATCGGTCGCGCGGCTGGCGCCCGGCAGCGAGCATTTCGAATTCGTCCGGCGTGAGCGCCGGGCGATCCCCCGGCTGGCGCTCGACCCGGAGGAACGGGTCTGGCTGACCGACAGCCACGGCAGCTATCCCATCACAGGCCCGGCGGGGCGCGGCGATCCGCCGCCGCTGCGCCATGCCTATGCGACCAATCTCGCGCGGATCCGGGGGCGCCCCGCGTTCGATCGCGAGGGCAATCTGTGGATTCCGACCTATTATGACGGGCTGGAGCGCGTGGCCCATCCCGATCCGCGCGGCCCCGCCTCGGCGGCCGAGGCGGCCGCGCGGGTCGAGCGCTTCACCGCGCGCGACGGGCTCTCCTCCAACGCCACGAGCCAGGTCTTCCAGGATGCCGAGGGCAATGTGTGGACCGCGACGGACAACGGGATGGACCGCTTCTGGCCGGCGACGCTGCGCTTCGAGCCGAAGCTCACCGATCCGGCGACCTATGGCGACATCCTGCTCGGCGCCTCCGACGGCACGGTCTATATCGGCGAGGAGACCACCGTCTATCGCGTGCGCCCCGGCGGCCGCCCCGAGCCGATCTTCCACACCGACAAGGAGCCCCGCACCCTGTGCGAGGCGCCCGACCATTCGATCTGGATCGGCCTGCACAAGGACAAGCAGGTGGTCGTCTGGCGCGATGGCCATGTCCGGCCGCTGCCGCATAATGTGCCGCTCGCCTATACCGTCTATGACTGCGCGTTCGACGCGCGGGGAGACTTCTGGGCGACGGCCTCGTTCGGCGGCATGGCGCGCCTTCATGCGGGCCGCTGGGAGAAGATGTTCGGCGCGCCCGGCCCCGCCTTCCTGCCCAAGGGGATGATCCCCGACGCGCAGGGCCGGCTGATCGTCCAGTGGAACAACGACATGGTGAGCCGGATCGAGGGCGGGACGCGCCGCTCGATCCGCATACCGCGCGACGGCGACGCGCCGGACGACGTGACGCTCTATCTGGCCGCCCCCGATACCGTCTATGTCGCGGGCCGGTTCGGGCTGGGGCGCATCCGCGACGGGCGTTTCGACAGCATCTCCGCGCGGCGCGTCCCGCAGTTCAGCGGCGTGAACGGGATCGTCCGCACGCCCGCCGGCAACACCTGGCTCGCCAGCCCGGCCGGAATCCTGCGCGTCCGCACCGACGATCTGGAACGCGCCTTCGGACACCCCGCCCTGATCCCGCCGATGCAGGTGTTCGGCCCCATCGACGGGCTGCGCAGCCGGCCGCATTCGCACAGCCGCCAGGCGATCGTGCGGGGCGGCGACGGGCGGCTGTGGATCGCCACGCAGAGCGGGACATTATGGCTCGATCCGAACCAGATCACGCGCAGCCGCACCGCGCCCGCGGTGGCGATCGGCGCGCTCATCGCCGATCGCACCTATCGCGACCCGACGACCGTCACGCTGCCGGCGGGCACCACCAACCTCGATATCGATTTCTCGGTGCTGAGCTTCTCGAACCCGCGCACCACCCATGTCCGATACCGGCTGGAGGGGCTGGATACGGAGTGGGTGGAAGCCGGGACGCGGCGCCAAGCCTTCTACACCAATCTCGCGCCCGGCACCTATCGCTTCCGCCTGATCGCCGCCAACGACAGCGGCGTCTGGAACGAGCAGGGCGCCACGGCCGATTTCGTCATCCCGCCCACCTTCGTGCAGTCGCGCTGGTTCACCATGCTGTGGGTGCTGCTCGTCGGGCTGCTGCTCTGGCTCGCCTACTGGCTGCGCATGGGGCAGGTCGCGCGCAACATCCGCAGCCGGCTGGAGGAGCGGCTCGGCGAGCGCGAGCGGATCGCGCGCGAACTCCACGACACGCTGTTGCAGGGCGTGCAGGGGCTGGTGCTGCGCTTCCAGTCGGTCGCCAACAGGATGCCCGCCGAGGAAGCGACCCGCGCCAAGCTGGAGACCGCGCTGCGCCGCGCCGACGAGATCATGGTGGAGGCCCGCAACCGCGTGCAGGATCTGCGCACCGCCACGGCGTCCGGCGATCTTCCCGAGCTGCTCCGGGATCGCGCCGTCGAGGCCGCGTTCGATCCGCCGATCCCGATCCGCATCGTCGCGGAAGGCAGGCCGCGGCCGATCGACCGGCTGGTGTCGATCGAACTCAGCCGGATCGTGGACGAGGCCCTGCTCAACGCGGCCCATCATGCGAAGGCCGGCTCGATCGACATCATCGTCCGCTTCGGCCTGCGCCATCTCGGCGTGGAGATCCGCGACGACGGCGTGGGCCTCGGGCGCGCCATCCTCGAACAGGGCCACAAGCCGGGGCATTTCGGCCTGATCGGGATGCGCGAGCGCGCCGAACGGATCGGCGGTGACTTCGTGATCGACTCCCATCCCGGCATGGGCTCCACGGTGACGATCACCCTGCCCGCCCGGCTGGCCTATGCCGATCCCGGCCCGCGCCGGCACCGCCTGTTCTCCTGGTTCTTCCGCGAAAGGATGGAAGCGGACCATGCCTGACCCTTCGCCGATCCGCATCCTCCTTGTCGACGACCATCCCGTGCTGCGCGAGGGGGTCGCCTCGATCCTGGAGGACCGCACCGACATGGTCGTGGTCGGCGAGGCCAGCGACGGGGCCGAAGGGATCGCGCTCTTCCGCGAACTCCGCCCCGACGTGACGCTGATGGACCTCCAGATGCCGGGCATGAACGGGCTTGAGGCGATCGTCGCGATCCGCGCCGACTTTCCCGACGCGCGCATCCTCGTGCTCACCACCTATGCCGGCGACGTGCAGGCGGTGCGCGCGCTCAAGGCCGGCGCGACCGGCTATCTGCTCAAGAGCAGCCTGCGAACCGAGATGCTGGACGCCATTCTGAACGTCCATCGCGGCCGGCGGCATGTGCAGGGCGAGGTCGCCACCGGGATCGCGCACCACATCGCCGACGATCCGCTGAGCGAACGCGAGATCGCCGTGCTGCGGCTGGTCGCGGAGGGCAAGGCCAACAAGGAGATCGCCCAGGCGCTGTCGCTCTCGGAGGAGACCGTGAAGGCGCACCTCAAGAACCTGTTCGCCAAGCTCGACGTCAACGACCGCACCCACGCCGTCACCATCGCGGTGCGGCGCGGGATCATCGAGCTCTGATCGGGGATCGAAATCCCCTCCGGGTATCGGGACGCCCAACGAACCGAATGGCCGCACCTATCCGGTGGTATGGCCCATCCATCCCTCGGCCCAAATCGACCGCGGACATGCCTCGGCCTAGCCTGCCGAGGCGGTGATGAAGCCTGCGGTCGAGAGGATTTGATTATGAAGCTGGACACTATTCCACACACCGACGGTTCGGGGGTCGAGGAGCTGGTTCCGTCGCGCTACGCGCTGCGGGTGGGCGAGATCGACGTGCTCGTGGTCAGCGATGGCGTGCTGCCCCTGCCGACCGAGACGATGTCCACCAACGTCGATCCGGCCGCCCGCGTGGCCTGGTTCAAGGACCAGTTCCTGGGGCCGGACGCCTTCGACTGGGCGCTCAACGTGCTCGTGGTGCGCAGCGGCGAGCAGGTCATCCTCGTCGATGCCGGGCTGGGCGGGCAGTTCCCCGGCTTTCCGCGCGCCGGCATGTTCCCCCGGCGGCTGGCGGCGGCCGGCATCGATCTCGCGTCGGTGACCGACATCGTCATCACGCACATGCACATGGATCATATCGGCGGCCTGCTCGTCGACGAGGTGAAAAGCCGGCTGAACCCGGACGTGCGCATCCACGTCGCGGCCACCGAGGTGGCTTTCTGGGAGGCCCCGGATTTCTCGCACACCCGGATGCCGTCGCCGGTGCCGGATGTGCTGCGGGCCACCGCCGCCCAGTTCATGGATGCCTATCGCGACAAGGTGCGCACGTTCGACGAGAGCCATGAGGTGGCGCCGGGGGTGCTCGCCTGGCGGACCGGCGGCCATACGCCGGGGCATAGCGTGGTCCGCCTGACCTCGGGCGACGCGCGGCTGACCTTCGCCGGAGACGCGATCTTCCCGGTCGGCTTCGACCACCCGGACTGGCACAACGGTTTCGAGCACGACCCCGAGGAGTCGGTTCGTGTCCGCGTCCGCCTTCTGCGGGAGGCGGCGGCGACCGGCGAGCTGCTGGTGGCCACCCACCTGCCGTTCCCGTCCGTGGGCCGGGTTGCGGCCGATGGCGACAGCTTCCGCTGGGTCGCGGGCTTCTGGGATTATTGAGGCTTCCCGGACGAAACTGAAGCAGGGCGCGACCTCATAGGCCGCGCCCTGACGCGCGCCAGGGCAGCGTCGAACCTGGCCGCCGGTCCGCCCGTTGGACTGGCGGTCATTTCACGAAAGCGCCAACGCACTTCCAGAAGGAAGCGTCGTGGGACTTTCGATGTGAAGGATTATGCCGACATCGATCATGGCTATGCCGCCACCATCCACAAGGCACAGGGTGTGACCGTCGACCGCGTTCATGTACTGGCGACGCCGGGGCTCGATCGCCACGCCACCTATGTCGCGCTGTCACGCCATCGCGACCGCGTTGACCTTCATTATGGCGAAGATGATTTCGACAGCCGAGACCGGCTGGTCCGCATGCTGGCACGCGAGCGCAGCAAGGACATGGCGTCCGATCATCTGCCTGAGCGGTCGCCGGTTGAATCCCGACGCAACCCCTTCGCCGGGATCCGACCACGCGAGGGACCGATCGAGCCGGCTCTCCCACGGCCGCGCGATCCCTTTGCCGGAATACGGATGCGGCCGATCCCGTTCGAGGAGCCGACCACGCTCGATCGCGCGGTGGAACGGGCTGCGCGTGCCGTGCGCGCTGTGAAGACAATGCGCGCCCAGGGCCATGAGCCACTCATCTATCATCGCACTGCGCTGGAGCAGGCGGCACAGGCGCTCGACAAGCTTCGCCCGGATGCCGCGCACGATTTGGGACGCGTATTCCGAGGGCAGCCGGCGCTGATCGAAGAGGCGGCGCAAGGGCGAACCAGGGCCACGATCCAGGCGATGCAGCTTGAGACCGAGATTCGGATCGATACGGCACAACGCGCCGATCGGTTTGTCTCTGACTGGCAAAAGCAGGTGGGACGCTATCTAAGCTGCAAGCGATCTGGCCAGATCGATGCGGCCGACCGGCTAGCCTCCGGCCTGACCGCGATGGCCAAGAGCCTAGAACGCGATCCCCAGCTCGAGTCGCTGTTACGCAACCGGCGGATCGCGCTCGGTTTGAAGGCCTCCGGCAGCGCGAGTTTGTCCCATGACCTCCAGGACTATCTCGGCCTCTCGCGCGGACGGGGGCTTGGGCGATAAGCTCCGATTCATGACCGATATCGAGCCCGGCGATACCGCCGTCACCGCCGCCTTCGAGGAACTGCGCCGCGAGATCAGTCTCGCAAGGCGGGCTGTCGAGGGCCTCACCGCCGAACGCAGTCGCGTGCCGGATTATAGTCCGGCACTGGCCCAGATGGACCACCGGCTGGCGATGATCGCCGCAGCGGCCGAGCGGATCGAGGAGGCTCCTGCTGTCCACTTGTCACCCGATGCGTTGATGGTCGAAATCGTCAAGGCCGGTGGCCCGACACGCGCGGCTGATGCGAAGCTGATCCATGATGCTCATGCGGCATTGTCCCAGGCACTTGGCCAAGTCGATGGCCTTGTGAAGCGGAGCCATGCCACGGACCAGCGGTTGCGCGAACGCCTTTGGGAAGCCGCCGGCGCCATGGTCGTCGGCATGCTGATCTGGTCGATGCTGCCGGGTGCGGTCGCCCGAGCGCTTCCCGGTAGCTGGCATGTTCCTCAGTGGATGGCGATGAGGACGCTGCGTGGTCGGTAGCGTCTCGAGGTCAACCTCCGAGAGAGTTACGCAAAGCGCGGCCCCGATGTTTGTATTGACTTTGTTAGTACGGCATCCATATCATCCCCGTGAAAGAATCGATCCAACGAGGAAGTGACATGGCTGCCGTGCTTGATCGACCCCGCGCCGATACCACGATGACGATGCGCGTCCCGGCGCAAACGCGGGATCTGATCGATACAGCAGCGGCAACCCTAGGGAAGTCGCGAACCGAGTTCGTGCTTGAGAGCGCACGTCTCCATGCGGTCGATGTGCTTCTCGATCAGCGCGTCTTCAACCTGGATGAAGAAGCTTCGGAGGCGTTCGTTCGCATGCTGGATAATCCGCCTGCGCCCAACGAAGCCCTGCGGAAGCTCATGGCGACCAAGTCGCCGTGGGAGTAATCGAGCAACACCCAACGGCGGAAGGCCCGCGCTATAGCGCACCGACGCCGATCACGGCCGAACATCGGGCGGATGATTTCGCATGCGGCAAGACCTCGCTCGACGATTGGCTGAAGGCTCACGGGTTTGAAAACGAGGGCAAAGCGTCGCGAACATATGTCGTGGTCCCCAAGGGTTCGACCACGATCGTCGGCTACTACACCCTCGCCACCGGGAGCGTGCCGCTCAAGGAAGTGCCGAGGAAAATTCGGCATGGCCTTCCCAATCCGGTGCCGGTGATGGTGCTCGGCCGCCTTGCCGTCGACGTACGCCACAGTGGGAAAGGTATTGGTCCCGCCATGCTCAGAGAGGCCTTGAAAAGGACCTTGGGCATTTCGCGCGAAGCTGGCGTGCGAGCGCTCATCGTTCACGCAATCGACGACGAGGCCGTGAATTTTTACACGAAGTACGGATTCCAGCAGTTTCCTGCTGGTACACGCACAATGTTTCTGCCGATCGAGACGCTGGCGGCCTCCTTATAAAAGCGCGCGCAAATACGAATTGAGCAATTCGTTCGGAAGGCTGCCTCGGTGCAGCTTCTCAGTCGACAATTTAGAAAAATTTGAGGCGCCACCCTTTTGCTGACTTTTTCAATCGCGAATTGGGTTCTTCAGTCCGAAGCTGCAACGGTGCCGACCCTCGCGTACCAAAATTTAAGTCAACTTGAGGCGATCCACCCGATCGTATCGCGATCCTTAGGCGCGCTTGCGGAAACGAACCTTCACCACCTTGCCGCCGATCTTCAGCTGATCGAGGTGGTCCGACCACCATTGGGCCATGCGGACGCGCTCCGCCCAGTGCGCCCCGCGGTGATAGGCGGCACGGACCTTGTCCTTATCGCCATGCGCAAGCGCTCGCTCGATCGCATCGGGATGCCAGAGGCCTGACTCGTTGAGCAGCGTGCTCGCAATGGCCCGGAATCCGTGGCTGGTCATCTCGTCATTGCCGTAACCCAGCCGCCGAAGCGCGGTGTTGAGTGTATTCTCACAGATAGACCGCTGCGACGTATGGAGAGCGGGAAAGAGAAATTCGCTGCGGTTGCCGAGGGCCCGCAGATCCTGCAGCAGGAAAAGCGCTTGTCGTGAGAGTGGCACCGTATGCGGCTGCTTCATCTTCATCCGCTCGGCGGGCACCCGCCAGACCTTCTCGACGAAATCGATCTCAGTCCATTTGGCCTGCCGCAACTCTCCGGGCCGCAGGAAAACGTGCGGCGCCAGTTGCAGCGCATATCGGTTTTCAGGCCGTCCTTCGTACCCATCGATCGCCCGCAGTAGCTCTCCGACTTTCTTCGGCTCGAGAACGGCAGCGTGGTGCTTCACGCGAGGGACGATCAAAGCGCCGCGCAGGATATCGGCTGGATTACGGTCGGTCCGTAGCGTCGCGAACCCATAGCGGAAGACGCGCCCGGCGAATGCCCGGAGCCGCTGCGCGGTTTCATGATGCCCGCGCCGTTCGACGCGCTTGAGGGCGTCCAGCAACTCGTGCGGCGTTACCGCCGAGATCGGGCGCTTGCCGATGTCCCTGTCGAGCAGGTCGAGAAACCAGCGCGCCTTCTTGAGCGTCGCGGGGGATTTACCCTCCCGCTCCATCTTCTGGATGTACTCCTCCGCCACCAGTTTGAACGTGGTGCGGGCAGCGACCTCGGCCTCCAGCTTCCGCTGCCTCTTCTCTTCGACCGGGTCGATCCCATCGATGAGCTTCGCGCGAGCCTCGTCCCGGAGCTTACGCGCCTCCTGGAGAGAGACATCGGGGAAGCTGCCCAGCGACAGCTTCTTCTCGAACCCATGCGCTCGAAACCGGAAGCGCCAGAGCAAAGCGCCCGATGGCTGAACCAACAGGAACAGCCCATCCACGTCCGCGACCTTGTAAGGTTTGCTAGCGGGCTTCAACGCCCGGATCTGGACCACCGTCAGCATGGGACCACGCCCTCCTGAGCTTTTCGTGGTCCCATGTTTTATGGTCCCGATTCAGTGGACCACGGCGGAACATAATGGGAAAATATGAGACCATCCGAGGCTCAATATACCGCAGAATTCTGCGGTTTTATAGCCATGTTCTCAGGATGTTCTGGTGCCGCCTACAGGACAAATCCAACTAAAGTAAGACATTGATTAAATTATACATCAATATAGATTATCACGATTTAGTTACACATCGTCACATATGCCTCCATTTTCAGTACCACTTTCTTATGCCACAACTGCTCGCCCACGTCCAGCTCCGCCCCTCTTTTTCGCATCATCTGCCGACCGTGCTCCACCATCCAACAATATGGCAATTGCAGGCCGAGGTAATAGACCTCCCCATCGGCGCCAATCTAACACCTGTTCAATCGGTGGAAGCGATCAGGCGTCCGGCAATGATCCACTCTAGGCGCTGCCGATCGAATGCCCCCCCCTGCCAGAAGCCGGATAAGCTGCTTTGTTGAGGTAGCGTGGCCATCGAGGATCCGACCTTAGACCGGTTACTCATGGCCGCTTGTGCTCAGGAAGCTTTAGGGCGCGTCAACGCGGTTTGCGGACATTAGCAGACTGCCGATCGAATTGGCGGCGAGCGCGCGGCGACCGTCTGCTCGCGACCAAAATGCGACGTTCACCGACTGATTTTCGATTGACAGTTTCTGCTGGAAGCTGCCGTGAGCGATCACGTGGCCATGCGGCCCCATATGCTCCTCTCGATGTTCAGCTGCCGGGATCCGAAACTGGACAGCGGATTTTCTGCCGTAGTCGCCACAAGGCGTGCGTGTTGAACTTGGTTGTGCGTCGAACATTTCCTAAGGTCGACCAGCGGAAGGGCAGGCGCCCCGCCGCACGATCATTGACGCCGCATCGCGGTCAAGGAGGCCGGATGCCGGACTTTTCGCCACAGCAAGCAGCATCGCTGATGCAGGACTCGCTGGATCGCGTGCCGCTCTATCGCTGGTGGCGCAGCCATATCGTCCGAAGCATCGATCATCCCGCGGTGGTCGAGAAGATCGTCGCGGAGAGCGGCTGGTCGCCGCGCTATCTATTTATGACGATGATGTCGGCGGGCATCGCGGTGCTCGGACTGCTGCTGTCGTCGCCAGCGGTGGTGATCGGAGCCATGCTAATCTCGCCGCTGATGAGCCCGATCCTAGGCCTCGGCTTCAGCCTCGCTCTCTTCGACTTTGGCGAGATGCGTCGAGCGCTCATCGCGCTCGCGGCAGGGTCCGCCTGCGCCGTCGCATTCACTGCCCTGATCGTGCTCATGTCGCCGCTTCAGGCTCCAACCGCCGAGATCATTGCGCGCACGCGGCCTAACCTGTTTGACCTCGCGGTCGCGCTGTTCGCCGCACTAGCTGGCACGTTCGCGATCATTCGTGGTCGCGGCGACACAGTGGTTGGCGTGGCAATCGCCACCGCCTTGATGCCCCCGCTCGCGGTCGTCGGCTATGGCATCGCGACCGGCAACCTCCCGGTCTTGGGGGGCGCCTTCGCGCTGTTCGTCACCAACTTCGTGACGATCGCGCTGTCGGCGACGGTCATGGCGCGTTTCTACGGCTTCGGCCACGCACTTTCGAGCCAGCAGAGCTGGACGCAGACGGTGGTGCTCATCCTCGTGTTCGTCGGCATGGCCATCCCACTCGGGCTGTCGCTCAAGCAGATTGCGGCCGAGGCTGTGACCGTGACGCAGGTACGCTCGTTCCTCACCGATCGTTTCGGCTCAGACGCGCGCGTTACCCAGCTCGATGTCAATTTCGATGCTTCGCCGATCGCCGTGCGATCGGTCGTCATCACGCCCCGGGCGAAGATGCAGCGCACGCTTGCCCTGCAAGGCGAGTTGCAGCAGCGGCTCGGCCGGCCGGTCAAGCTGCAACTTGACCAAGTGCTGCTCGAACCGGGCGCCGGGGCGATCGATGCGCAGCGCGAGGAATTGCGGCAAGCTGGCGACGCCGCGGCGATCGAGAATGCGCGGATCGCCGCGCTCGCGCGCATGCTCGGGCTTGCCGCCGGCATTTCGAGCGACGCGGTCACGATCGACCGCGACCATCGCCGCGCCAGCGCGGTGGCCGCGCCCCTGCCTGGCGCGACCGTCGCGACTTACCGTGCGCTTGAGCAGCGCACGCATGCCGACATCGAGGACTGGGAGATCGCAATCACGCCCCCGCAAGGGCCTTTGCCATTGATCACCTTCGCCGACGATGCAGATGCGCTCGATGCCGGAGCGCGCGAAGCGGTGCTGACATCGGCCTGGGCGGCCAAGCGCTGGAATATTCAGGCGTTGGCGGTACCTGGACTGGCAGAGAGTCCACCTGAGCGGCCAACGCTATCGCAGCGCCGCGCGGCGGCGATCGCAGCTATCCTGCGGGACCAGCGCGTGACGCCGCTATCCGCGCCGGTGGCCGGGCAATCCTTCCGCCTCATTCGCAGCGAGGAAACCGCGCAATGATCGCTGGTCTCGCGCTTACGCCCTTCGATGCAGCCGCCATCCTGATCGTGCTCGCCGCGTTGCTCGGCTATCTCAACCATCGCTTCCTCAAGCTGCCACCCTCGGTCGGCCTCACCATCATGGGGGCGGTCTCCTCGCTGATCGTGATCGGCCTCGACCGCCTGCTGCCCGGCAGCACGATGGGCGACGACGTCGCGCGCTTCCTGGCCGGCATCGACTTCCACACGACGCTGATGGACGGGATGCTCTCGTTCTTGCTGTTCGCCGGCGCGCTCCATGTCGACTGGAGCCAGATGCGGCGCGGACGCTGGCCGATCCTCGTCCTCAGCACGATCGGCGTGCTGATCTCTACGGCGCTGGTCGGCGGTGGCTTCTTCGGCCTCGCGCGCCTGATCGGGCTCGACATCCCGCTGATCTGGTGCCTCGTATTCGGCGCGCTGATCAGCCCGACCGACCCGGTGTCGGTGATGGGCGTGCTCAAGCGCGCCAAGGTTGCGCCGATCCTCGAGGCAACCGTGGCAGGCGAAAGCCTGTTCAACGACGGCGTCGGCGTAGTGGTGTTCGCGATCCTGCTGGCGACCGCTGTGTCGGGCGAGCCATTCTCGCTGGCCCATGCTGGGCATTTGTTCCTGCTCGAAGCCGGGGGCGGTGTCGTTCTCGGTCTCGCCATCGGCTGGATCGCGTTCCGAATGATGCGCTCGATCGACGAATACAAGGTCGAGGTGATGATCAGCCTCGCGGTGGTGATGGGTGGCTATGCGCTGGCCAGCACGCTGCATGTCAGCGGCCCGGTGGCGATGGCGGTGGCAGGACTGCTCATCGGCAATGCCGGCGTCGCCTACGCAATGAGCGATGTGACGCGCGACCATGTGCACAAATTCTGGGCTCTGATCGACGATATCCTCAACGCCGTCCTGTTCCTGCTGATCGGCCTCGAAGTTGTCACCATACCGGCCGATCCGCGCCTGCTGCTCCTCGGCGTGATGGCGATCCCGCTCGCATTGCTCGCCCGCGCTATTTCGGTGCTGGTGCCGCTACGCCTGATGCGGCCACTGCTCGACCTCGGACCGTTGGCGCCGCCGACCCTGATCTGGGGCGGCCTGCGCGGCGGCATCTCGATCGCGCTGGTGCTTGGCCTGTCGAGCGAAGCCGCACGGCCGGGACTGCTGGCGGCGACCTATATCGTCGTGCTGTTCTCGGTCATCATTCAGGGCGGCTCGATCGAACGCGTGCTCCAGCGCTTCGCGCACCAGTCGGAGACGGCATGAGCCCGGCTGCGCTCAGCGCGCTGATCTTGGGGGGCGCACTCATCCTATTCGTCAGCGAGAAGGTGCGCCACGATCTCGTCGCGCTGATCGCATTGTTCGCCTGTCTCGCGGTCGGTCTCGTGACCCCCGCCAAAGCATTCCTCGGGTTCGCCGATCCTGCCGTGCTCGCGGTCGCGGCGATCCTCGTGGTCGGCCGTGCTGTCGAGTTGTCGGGCATCGCCTCGGCCATCGCCAAGGCGCTGATCCCGGCGCGCGCGGGTTTCGCCATTCGCCTGACATTGCTGCTGGGAGTGGCGATGTTGCTCTCGGCCTTCATGAACAACATCGCGGCGCTGGTCATCACCATGCCGATCGCGACCGAGATTGCGCGGGATTCGCGGCTGCCACCCACAGCGACGCTGATGCCGCTCGCCTTCGCGACAATCCTTGGCGGCATGACCACCTTGATCGGCACGCCCGCCAACCTGATCCTGTCCTCGGTCCGTGAGACCGAGTTCGGCGCGCCGTTCAGCTTCTTCGCCATGACCCCGGTTGGCGTCGCGGTATCGCTGCTCGGCCTTGCCTATCTGGCGCTGGTCGGCTGGCGGCTACTGCCGATCCGTCAGGGTGCCGAGGCTGCCAAGCGGGCGCCCTGGCGGGTGTTCGAACTCGCCATTCCCGGCGCGGGTATCGACCGCGCCGCGCTCCTGCCACGGCTGCGCGAGGGCCGCGCCCGGTTGCTCGCGCACTTTCGCGACGGTCGGCGCGTCGAGGACGGTTATGCCGAGGGCGATCGGCTGCTGATCCTGTCGCGCGAGAACCAGTGGAACGTCGCCGAGGCCAGCGGTCTCGAGGCGGGCGCACACCTCACGCATGGGGCGGATGCGGTAACGGCCCGGGTGGCGGTGGCGCACGGTTCGATCCTCATCGGCCTGGGCTATGACGAGGTACGCACCCAGAGCGAGGACCGGCTCGAAGTCGTGGCGGTCGGGCCTCGTGTCGCGCGCGAGAAACGGCCACTCGTGCAAATGCGTATCCGCGCCGGCGACCAGCTGTATCTTCGCGGCGCGGCGGCGGACCTGGCGGCGTTCATCACCCGTGCGCGCCTGCTCGAGATCGACCGGCTCGATCCCGCGCCCGTCGCCCGGACCCGGGCGGCTTTGATCCTGGCGATCTTCGGCTCGTCGATCGCCCTGATCGTCGGCGCGGGACTCTCGCCGGCCATCGCCTTTCTCGGCGCCGCCGCGCTGCTGGCAGGACTGAATCTGCTGCCGGGCGCGGAAATCTACCGATCGATAGACTGGACGGTGATCGTGCTGCTCGCGGCGATGATCCCGGTCGGCCAGAGCTTCGACGACAGCGGCGCCGCAGCGATCGCCGCGCAGTGGCTCGGCGATACGCTGTCGGGCCTGCCATTGGTCGGCGTGCTCGCGGCGCTGTGCGCGGTGACGCTGTTGCTGTCGATCTTCCTCAACAATGTCGCGACCGCGGTCATCATGGGGCCGCTGGCGATCGACGTTGCCCGGCTGCTCGATGTCAGCCCCGACGCGGCGCTGCTCGCAGTCCTGATCGGTGCGTCTTCCGATTTCCTGACGCCGATCGGCCACCAGAACAATTTGCTGGTAATGGGGCCGGGCGGCTATCGCTTTACCGACTATGCGCGGATGGGCGCGCTGCTGGTCGTCCTGGTCGTGGCTACCGCTGCGCTGACGCTGTCGCTGCTCTATCGCTGAGCACTGACCGTCGCAGGTTACCTTCGGGCAGCTAATGAGTTAGGGGCTGTATCGACGTCCTGGCACCGGCGCATGCGCTTCTTTGGTCGGGCAACGCCCGGAGATGATGGCCATGCTAATACCGATCGCGGCGCTCGCCAGCGCCATCCTGGTAACATTTTGGCTGACCTTCAGCCGGTTCGCGCGATCGGAGAGCTGGCGGGCGACGGTCACGCCGCTCGCCTCGATCATCGGCAGCGGCTTCCTCATCTGTGGGCCGATTCTCGCTCGCGAATTCGGGCGCGCCGCCATCCTCGCCGAGGCGGCGCTGCTGCTGATCGCCTATGCCGCCGGCGCGGTGATCCGCTTCAACATCATCCATGTCGAGAATTATTTCTCCAAGGCATCGCTCAACGATCCGGTCGCCTGGCTCGCGCGCATCACCCAGGGTGTGCTGGCGCTCGCCTACGCCATTTCGGTGGCCTACTACCTGAAGCTGCTCGCCGAGTTCCTGTTGAAGCCGCTCGGTACCGATCCGGCTTGGCATGCGCTCGCGTCGAACGGCATCGTCACCGCCATCATCCTAGCGATCATCGCGCTCGCCTTCGGTAATGGCCTCAAGCGCGTCGAGCATCTCGCGCATGGCACCGTGTCGCTCAAGATCGGCATCATCGCAGGTCTGCTGATCGGCCTCGCCTGCTGGTGGCTGACCAGCCACGGCGCCGATCCATTGCCGCCGGCGCGGGTGAGCTGGGGGAGCATCCCGCTGCTGCTCGGCCTGGTCATCACCGTTCAAGGCTTCGAGACGTCGCGCTATCTCGGCCACGCCTATTCGCAGGAACTGCGCATCCGCACCATGCGCCACGCGCAATGGATAGCGTCCGCCATCTATCTCTCCTTCCTGGCGCTACTGACGCCGTTTCTGGGACGAGCTGCAGAGGCCGAGGGCGTCGCCGGGATCCTCGACATCATGACCATCGTCGCTCCAGCGCTCGGCATCTTCGTGCTGATCGGCGCGCTGTCGAGCCAGCTGAGCGCCGCAGTCGCAGACTCAATCGGCTCGGGCGGTCTTATGAGTGAGGTATCGCGGAGAACGCTTAGCGTCGGCGCCGCCTTCGCGCTCGCCGGCGTGCTCGCTATCCTGGTCGTATGGCTGACCGATCCGTTCGAGGTGGTAGCGATCTCGTCGCGCGCCTTCGCGCTGTTCTACGCCCTGCAATGCGCGTTGGCGTTCGTGGTCGCGCGACGGACCGGAGTGGGAAAATGGCAGCAGTTTGTAGGCTTCGTGATCGTTGGCGTGGTTTGCCTGGTCGCGACTCTGGTCGGCGCGCCGGCCGAGGGCTGACCCATGCGCCTGCGTCGCTCACTCCGCGGCGCATCCGCGCGCTAATGCGTTGGCTCGGCCCAGAAGCGCTGGTCTGGCGGCACCGCATCGCTATCCCTGCTGGCGCGAACTGGGCGCGTCCGTGTGGCGCTCTTGTTCGAGAACAGACCTGCGATGCGGATCTCGCAGGCTGAATGACATCTTCTGCTGGGAGCTGCCGTTCGGCACTTCGCATCCGAACGACGGTTTTGTCCCAGTACCGGCGTCGCCTGTCGATCCAACTCAAGCCGTTCACCATTTGCGGTGCGAATGGCCGCTCCGAACGGAACCCGTCGTTTGATCGGTCAGCCTGGGCAATGGAAAACGCTCTAGCAGGTCAGACCCCGCCCGGCACGGCCGGGCGGGGAGTAAGCGTTAGGCGGCTTCGACGAGCGGCTTCGTCCATTCGTTGCCGGCCATGAACCCATCGAGCGGTGTGTGGACGATGTGGTTGGTGTAGTTGCTCATCACCTTGGTCGCGACGCCCAGGACCACTTCGAGCACGTTCTGCCGGGTGTAACCCGCTGCCAAAAGGGCATCGGTATCGGCGTCCGACACCCAGCCACGCTGGCGTACGACGAGGCCGGTGAAGACGTGGAGCGCCTCGAGCTTGGCGTCGGGCAGCGCGGTGCCGGCGCGCAGGGCAGCGATGGTGGGCTCGTCCATCTTGATCATCTTGGCGAGCGTAGTGTGGCCGGCCATGCAGTAGTGGCACTCGTTCTCGAAATTGGCGGTGAGATAGACCACCTGCTGTTCGATCGGGCTGAGTGTGGACTTGGAAAACAGGTCCCACAGCGCGGTGTAGCCGGCGAGCAGTTCAGGGGATTCGGCCATGTGCGCCTGCAGGTTCGGCACGAAGCCGAAAGCGGCCTTGACGCCCTCGAAGATCGGCTTGGCGGCTTCGGGGGCGGTCTCGACGGTGTAGGCGGTGAATTGGGTCATGGCGGTATTCCTTGTTTGAAGAGGGTGTTGTCGGGTTCGACAAGAGAGTGTCTGCCGCGCTGGGACCTCGCATCGTAGGGAGCGCAGCAGACTAGGCTTTATTCCGCGAGGGAATGGATCAGGCAGCCGCGTCCATCGAGCGGGCGACCTGCGCGGCGCTGATGCCTTCGAGCGCGAGGCCGTAGCCGGTGCCTTCGTCGATGAGGCGGCGCAGGCGCTGGGTGAGCGCGATGCGGGTGTAGCGACTGGTCAGCGGCGGCAGCGCGGCAAGGCTGTCAGCGATCTCGTGCGCGCGGGCAAGCAGGCCGTCCGCCGGCACAATCTCGTTAACCACGCCCCAGTCCTTCGCCGTCCGGGCATCGAGTTCCTGCCGCGTCAGCAGGAAGTAGCGGCCGCGGATTGATCCGATCACCTCGGGCCAGAGCAGATGCACGCCGTCGCCCGGAACGATGCCGAACTCGAAGTGCGGCTTGTCCTGGAACACCGTCTCGGGCGTGGCGAGGATCACGTCGGTCAGCAGCGCATATTCGCTGTGCAGGCGGACCGGGCCGTTCAGCGCGGTGATCATCGGCACCTCGATATCGAGGATGTTCGAGAGCACCTTGCGCCCTTCGCGCAGGATCTTGTCGTAGCCGGTGGGGGTGAAGAAATCGAAGCCTTCGGGGCTGATCGTGTCCATGAAGGCATCGCCGCTGCCGGTCAGGATGACGACGCGGTTGTCGCGATCCTCGCCGATGGCGTGGAAGAGGTCGACGAATTCCTCGTGGGCATGGCCGTCGAAGATCAGCTTGCCACCGTTGCTGTGCAGCGCGACTTCGAGAACGCCGTTGTCCTTGCGGGTGAGCCGGGCATGGGGAAAGGCGTCGCGATAGGTTTCGAAGCGGGGCATCGGGAAACTCCTGGGTTGCGGCCGGACCGATCGGTCGGCGTGCCACCCAGCTAGTCCATCTCCACGCGCCCCGGACGACGCGGCGAAGCGATAGCGCTTATGCTTGCCGAGAATGCCCTGGAGTGAGCGACTGCTGCACGAAGTCGGCAAAGGCGCGCGCCTTCGCGCTGGCCATGCGGCCGGTCGGGAACACCGCCCAGAGATCGAGCAGGGGAAGCGACCAGTCCTGGAGCACGCGCACCACCGCGCCGCTTTCCAGCTCCGGCGTGAACATCCAGTCCGAGGCGATGGTCAGCCCTATGTCCGCCAGCACCGCCGCGCGCAGACCTTCCGCGGCGCTAAGGCGGACCTTGCCGCCGACCGATACCGAGACTTCCGCGCCCGCGCGCGTGAAGCTCCAGCTGTTGGCAAGCTGGCTGTAGACGACGGCTTCATGCTCGGCGAGTTGCGCGGGGCTAGTGGGCGTGCCCGCGCGCGCGAGGTAGCCCGGCGTTGCGAGTACCGAGCGCGCCCCAGTCGCCAGCTTACGCGCGGTTGCAGAAGAATCGGGCAGCGCTCCCATCCGCAGCGAGACGTCCACCCCTTCCGCGACGAGGTCGATCACGCGATCATCGAGGATCACGTCGACGGCAAGGTCCGGGTGCATGGCGAGGAAGCGCGGCAGCAGCGGTACGATATGGATGCGCGCGAAAGTGGTCGCGGCCGAGACACGCAAGGTCCCGGCAAGCCCCGATCCCGCCCCACGCGCGGCCAGTTCCGCCTCGTCCGCTTCGGCTATGGCCGCTCTGGCCCGCTCATAGAAGCGCACGCCGGCCTCGGTCGGTGTCAGGCCGTGGGTCGAGCGGATCAGCAGGCTGACCTGCAGCCGGTCTTCCAGCGCGGCGATGGTCTTGGACACGGCAGGCTGGCCCACGTTGAGCTGGCGCGCGGCGGCGGAGAACGAGCCGGTGTCCACTACGCGCACGAAAGTCGTCATGGCCTGGAAGCGATCCACTGCGGCACTCCTATTCCTGGCTGGAATGAAGCCTATTGCCCCGGCACGTCTGCCATGTCCAGCAGGCGCGGGGCACTTGTGCTGCACCGCTTCGGACAGACCGGGGCGGCGTTTACGCAAGGGCCGCTGCCATGCTCGCCTGCCTTTCCCGCCTGCACCGTATCCCCTCGCTGTTCGATGGCGCGATGGTGTTTCTCGATACGGGCAATGCCGCAGGCGCGCTGATGGTGGCTGCCGCTCCCGTTCTCCAGCGCTTCCACGCCGCCCGCAAAGGACACCGCTCATGATCGACGTCTATGCTTTCGCCACGCCCAACAGCGTCAAGGTTCCCATCGCGCTCGAGGAGCTTGGCCTCGACTACGCGCTTCACCCCGTCAACGTGCGCAAGGGCGAGCAGAAGGCCGACGCCTTTGTGGCGCTCAACGCCAATGGCAAGGTGCCGGTTCTGGTCGATGACGGCTTCGTGCTCACCGAAAGCGCCGCGATCCTCGTCCACCTGGCCGAGACGACCGGCAGGCTGATCCCGAGCGACCCGCAAGGCCGCGCCCGTGTGTTCGAGCAGCTATTCTTCCACGCCTCCGCCCTGAGCCCCGCCTTCGGCCAGACCGGTTTCTTCCTGCGTTTTGCCGCCGAGCCGCAGCCGATCGCGATCGAGCGCTTTTCCAGCGAAGCCCGTCGCACGCTGGCCCTGCTCGACGCGGTTCTGGAACAGCGCGCGTTCGTGGCGGGCGATAGCTTCAGCATCGCCGACATCGCGCATTTCGGATGGCTATGGCGCCGCGCTTTCCCCGGCATCGACTTCGACCAGAGCCCGAACGTCGCGCGCTGGTACGCCGAGATCGAGGCACGCCCCGCCGTGCAGCGCGCCATCGCCCGCCTCGAAGCCCTCGTTCCGCAGGATTGAGCCTGCTCCCACCAAGGAGAACTCCATGCCTAAACTGTTCACGCCCTTCCGTGCAGGGGCGCTGGAGCTTGGCCACCGTGTGGTGATGGCTCCGCTCACCCGCATGCGGTCCGATCCCGGCGATCTGCCGAGTGACCTGATGGTCGACTACTACACCCAGCGCGCGAGCGAAGGCGGGCTGATCGTCTCGGAAGCGACACCGGTGATGCCCGAAGGCTATGGCTATGCCGGCGCGCCCGGCATCTATGACGATGCGCAGATCGCAGGTTGGCGCCGCGTCACCGATGCCGTCCATGCGAAGGGCGGGAGGATCGTCCTGCAGCTGTGGCACGTAGGTCGCCAGTCGCACGTCTCGTTGCAGCCGGGCGGCCAGGCGCCGGTCGCGCCTTCCGCGATCCGGGCCGACGGACATGCCTATGGGCCCGATGGCGAGGTGCCCTTCTCGATGCCGCGTGCGCTCGACCGGGATGAAATCCCCGCCATCGTTGCCCGCTTCGCCGAGGGCGCGGCCCGCGCCAGGGCAGCCGGGTTCGACGGCGTCGAGATCCACGGAGCCAATGGCTACCTGCCCGACCAGTTCCTGCAGGATGGCACCAACCATCGCACCGACAACTATGGCGGCACCATCGAGAACCGCGCGCGCTTCCTCCTGGAAGTGACACAGTCCGCGATCGACGCCTTCGGAGCGAACCGCGTTGGCGTGCGGCTCAGCCCAAGCGGCAGCTACGGCTCGATGCAGGACAGCAACCCCGCCGCGACCTTCGGCTATGCCGCAAGCCGGCTCGATGCCCTGGGCATTGCCTACCTCCATGTCGTCGAGCCGCGAATCCGGGGCACCGAACTGATCGCCGAGGCCGAGCCGGTTGCCGCAAGGCACCTGCGCGCGGCGTTCGGCGGCACGATCATCGCGGCCGGCGGCTTCGATGGCGCCAGCGCCGAGGCGATCCTGAGCGCAGGCGATGCCGATGCCGTCGCATTCGGCCGCGCTTTCATCGCCAACCCCGACCTGCCTGCAAGACTGCGCGAGGGCGCGCCGCTCAACGCCTATGACCGCTCCACCTTCTACGGCGGCGATGCGCGCGGATACACCGACTATCCATTCCGCCAGTTCGTGCTCAAACATTCCTCTGCGGAATGATGCCTAGTCCATCGCCGCGGCTGCCGACGCCGCACACGATGGCGCAAACCTTCCCTCACCACCCCAACAGGAAAGACCCCAGCTATGACTCTTCAAGCCAAGCTCGATGCCTTCAAGGCCGATTTCGAAGCCGGTAAGCCGCCCTACAACGTGCCGCCCGAAGTTATCACGACGATGCACCGCGCCACTGCCGAACTGATCGCCTCGGGCGCTGCGACCCGTGCGCTCAAGGCGGGCGACAAGGCGCCGGCCTTTACCCTCAACGACCCGGAGGGCAAACCCGTCTCCTCCGCCGCGCTGCTGGCGAAGGGCCCGCTGGTCGTCAGCTTCTATCGCGGCGTGTGGTGCCCCTATTGCAACATGGAACTGCAGGCGCTGGAGGCCGCTTCGCCCGATTTCGCGCAACTGGGCGCCAGCGTCGTCGCAATCTCGCCGCAGACCGCGCCCAACAGCCGCAAGTCGGTACGCCAGAACGACCTCTCGTTCCCGATCCTGTCGGACACGCACAACGATGTGGCGGCCAGCTTCGGCCTGCGCTTCGAGCTGCCCGACTATCTGGTCGACCTCTACAAGGGCCTGAAGAACGACCTGCCCAGCTTCAACGGCGATCCCAGCTGGACGCTGCCGATGCCGGCGCGCTTCGTGATCGGGCAGGACGGCACGATCCTCTATGCCGAGGTCAACCCCGACTACACCCGCCGCCCCGAGCCCGAGGACATGCTCCCCGCGCTGCGCAAGGCGAGCACCATCACGGCCTGAGGCCGCCAGCTCTTGCCCCGGACGCGCGAGCCATCCGCCCCCCCGCCCTTCCGCGTCCGGGTCATCCCTTCCCGATCAGGAGACAACCCATGTCCCGCACCTTTCTCGTCACCGGCGCCAGCAAGGGCATCGGCCTTGCCCTCTCGCACCGCCTCGCCAGTGCCGGGCATCACGTCGTAGGCATCGCGCGCCATGCCATGGATGCCTTTCACGGCACGCTCGTCCGCCTCGATCTTGGCGATACAGAGGCCACGGACACCGCGCTGCGCGATCTGGCGGCCGCCCATGCCTTCGATGGCGTGGTCAACAATGTCGGCCTCGTGCGGCCACAGAAGCTGGGCGAGGTGGCGCTTTCCGCATTGGACGACGTGCTCCGCGTCAACCTGCATCCGGCGGTGCAGGCGGTGCAGGCCACGCTACCCGGAATGCGCGCGCGGAAGTGGGGCCGCGTGGTCAACGTGTCCAGCCTGACAGTGCTCGGCGCGCCCGAGCGCACCGCCTATGCCGCCGCCAAGGCCGCGCTCGTCAGCTTCACCCGCAGTTGGGCGCTCGAACTGGCGACAAGCGGGGTGACCGTCAACGCCGTCGCGCCGGGACCGACCGAAACCGAACTGTTCCGCGCCAACAACCAACCCGGCTCGCCCGGAGAGAAGCGTTACCTCTCCGGCGTCCCCATGGGCCGCTTCGGCACGCCCGACGAGATCGCCGCCGCCATCGCCTTCCTGATGAGCGAGGACGCCGCCTTCATCACCGGCCAGACCCTGTTTGTCGATGGCGGGGCCTCCATCGGCAAGGCCTCGCTGCTATAACGCAGCGAACACCCAAGGGGCTGTCATGAGCGGACCTCGGGAGCCTGTCTGGCCGGGTTGACACCACTAACCGGTAGCGACCAGACCCGGACGTTCGCGCACTCGACGCCGAATGGCCGCTTGCGGCCGAAGCAGTCGATCGGGTCGCAGTGAGCGGACAATCCGCCTCGCGCCCAGTTGCGGTCGTCTTGGCGCCATGAACCTGAGTTTGATAGCCGATTTCCGTTTTGTCGTGCGGATCGACGCGCTTGGCGAAGAACGGCCTGTCCGCTTAGGGCACATCGGATCCAACAGATATAGACGACAGATGAGTTACTACGTAAAGTCGAACCCATTGATCCGGCGTGGGGTTCGACGGATCGAAAAGTTGGGGGCCTTCTGTCAAAGATCACTGCGTCTGATCTCGCGTCGACGTTGACTGGAGATCCTGAGGCGCTCGATGTCCATCTCACGTTGGTCGAGCGGGACGTCGCTATCGAGGGTCACGCGGTCAAAATCCATTGCCACTGTCTGACGGTGGATGGCAACGGGCGGGTCCAGCCGCATCGTCTGGCCGAGTTCATGCGCAATGCGGCAGTCGATTATGCCATCCCGCGATCAAAGGTCGCGGACGCGAAAGCACGAGACTTAAAGTACAACAGCACCGAAGCGACAGCCTCTCTGGTCGAGGAGGCCAAGCGTTCCTTCACTGACCTCGCGAAGACCGGCGAGGGCGGCGAGATGCTCCTCTTCCTTCTTGCGGAGCGGTTCCTCAAGCTTCCCCACATTCTTTGCAAGATGCATCTGAAGACCGACACCCGCATGCACTATCACGGTGCCGACGGCGTCTATGCGGGTGTTACCGAAAGCGGAACGCTCAAGCTGTATTGGGGGGAGTCCAAGGTCTACAAGAATGTGGATCAGCGTGGAAAAAGGACCCCGTTAGCGGGGTGATAGGCGTCGAAAAGGGACCCCTCATCCCGGTGGTCTAGGCACGCGCGCTTGGCGGTGGTCGAGCGGCGAGATCGGGATGTTG
>Ga0153956_1000319_pt1 | contig 58071 bp, 54 predicted proteins | sample TSFL040MetaG_FD_104704 | JGI IMG/M metagenome (GOLD analysis project Ga0153956, IMG submission 104704) | Attine ant fungus gardens microbial communities from Florida, USA - TSFL040 MetaG | ecosystem: Host-associated > Fungi > Mycelium > Unclassified | place: USA: Florida, Wekiwa Springs...
CCTCGGCGACGTCCTCGGGTTGGCCCAGCCGCTTGACCAGATTCACCGAGACGAGGTCTTTTTTCAATGCCTCGGGATCGTCCGAGCCTTCCCAGTACCCGGACAGGAATTTGGTTTCGATGGAACCCGGGCCGTAGCAGTTCACCCTGATCCCGAACGGAGCCCAGTCGGTCGCCATCGAGCGGGTCATGCCGAGGATCGCCGCCTTGCTCATGCAGTACGCCGGACCCATCGGAAAGGCCATGTAGCTGACCACCGAGGCCGAGTTGACGATCGCCGCGTGATCTGACTCCTTGAGGAACGGGAAGGCGGCGCGGCTGCAGCGCCAGGTCCCCTTCACGTTGATGTCCAGCACCCGGTCCATCACCTCGTCCGAGAGCGTCTCGCTGGAGGTTTCGTCGGTGAGGCTGGTCTCGTGGACGCCGGCGTTGTTGTGGAGGATGTCGATGCCGCCGAAGCGCTCCGCCGTCGCCGCCATCAGCGCCACCACCGTCCCCTTGTCGGTGACGTCACAGGCGGTGAAGGCGGCCTCGCCGCCCGCCGACTCGATCAGGGCGACGGTCTCCTCGCCGCCCGCCGGGTCGACGTCGGAGACCATCACCTTGGCGCCGCGCTCGGCGAACATCCGCGCCGCGGCGCGGCCGATCCCGGCACCAGACCCGGTCACCACGCACACCCGTCCGTCGAATTCTCCGCTCATCCCCGCTCCTTTCGGTTGCTTCCCGGATCGCTTGCGAGGCGGGCCGCGAAGGCGGTGGCGGCGACCCGCTCCAGGGTGGTGGCGGCGCGGCTCGGCACCGCCAGCGAGGCGGACGCGCCGTCGAACACGGCGCCCGCGACGACGCAGTCGGGGCGCAGCATGAAGGACTTGTAGATGACGTTCCCGACGATGATGTCGGGCGCCAGGATCGCGTCGCAGGCCCGACCTTCGACTCCCTTGAGGAGGGCCGCGCGCGGGTCGATCGCGATGTCGAGCGAGGTCGGGCCGACAAGCCCCACCCCTTCGGCTTCCAGCTCGGCGCCGAAGCGCTCGCGCAGCTCGGTCATCCGCACGCTGCCGGAGACGCCCTCGTCGCGCTTCTCGCGGTGGGCGATCAGGCCGAGGCGCGGCGCGGCGACGCCGAGTCGGCGCGATGCCTCGACCGCGCGGCGGGCGATCTTCAGCAGGTCCTCGGTGCTCGGCGCCCGGTTCAGGCCGGCGTCGGCGAGGACGAAGGCGCGGTCGGCGCTTTCGTCGACGACCAGGCCGAGGTGGGCGAACCAGGTGCCGCGGGCGGCCCGCAGGACGGCGGCCATCAGCGGCGCGGTCGCGACTTCGAGCTTCAGCAGCAGCGCCGAGGAGCCGGCGCTCCAGTCGCCGACCGCGGCGGCGATCCCGGCCGCGTCGGCGCCGTAGCGGCGACACTCGCCGACGCCCAGTCGCTCGAGCGCCGCGACCGCCTCCGCCGCCTCCGGTCCGTCGGCGCCGACCGCGCCGAGCACCGCCGGCGGTGCCGCCCGCAGCCCGTCGAGCAGGGCCTGCAGGCTCACCGAGGTGGGGAGGGCCGGTCCGTCGATGGTCGCCATCGCACCCACCCGCGCTCAGCCGCCGTCCAGCAGGCGCGACGGGATCGGGATCTCGATGTCGAGGACGACGGTCGAGAGCGCCTTGCCGTGGATGTCGAGGTTGAGCGAGCGCGAGACGCCACCGCCGAGCGCTTCCTCGAGCAGGTAGTTCAACGCCTTCGGGCCGGGCAGCTCGTAGCGGCGGACGGCGCCCTTCACCCGCGTGCCGAAGGCTGCGGTGACGACCTCCTCGGTGACGCAGGCGACCAGGTGCTCGTAGTCCTCCTCGCGCCAGGGGATGACGCTGACGTTGGCGGTGTCGCCCTTGTCGCCGGCGCGCGAGTGGGCGATCTCGCCGACCTTGATCGACCGCCGGGCGGCAGCGCTCATATCTCGCGCACCTCCACCTGGACCGAGACCTCGTGGCGGGGGACGAGGCTGGAGTAGAGGCTGATGATCTCGCGCACGCTGGAGCGCGCCCCTCCCCCTCCCGCGGGGCCGAACCAGAGGTCCTGGAACTCGAAGGCGGCGATCTCGGCCGACTCGCGGTCCGGCGTACGGACGGCGAAGCGCAGCCGCACGTCGTCGAGGTCGGGGTCGAGCTCGGGCGTGCGCTCGGCGAGGATGCTGCGGGCACCGATCAGGTCCGTGCGCGATTCGAGGATCCGCAGCGAGTCGCCCCGCCGCCGCATCCGCGACTCGACGATCTGCCGCGACTCCTCCGCCTTGGCGACGGCGCCGCGTCCGGCGAAGGAGATCTCGCCCTCGGCGATGAAGCCTTCGGTCACCCCGGCGAGCACCTTCAGCGTGTCGGTGCGCTCGGTGCCGCGGCCGCCGCTCACCCGCACCGCGTCGCCGTCAGGCTCCACCCGCACCTCCCGGATGTCGATCACCACGTCGGGGCTGATGTAGCGCGCCGGATCGCCGGTCTCGTAGACCAGCTGCTCCTTCACCGTGTCGACGCTGACCATGCCGCCCTTGGAGGGCTGCTTGCGCAGGCGCGCGATGCCGTCGTCGCTCACCGTCGCCAGCGGGAAGCCGAGGTCGTCCTGGCCGGGGACCCCCTTGCCCCAGCCGGGCTCGGAGAAGGCGCCGCCGGTGACGTAGCGGCCGCACTCCAGCAGGTGGGCGACGACCGAGCCGGCGCCAAGCCTTTGCCAGTCCTCGATGTCCCAGCCGAAGGCGTGGATCATGCAGCCGAGGTAGAGCGAGAGATCGCCGAGCCGGCCGCCGACCACCACGTCGGCGCCGTTGTTCAGCGCCGTCGCCACGTGCTCGGCGCCGAGGTAGGCGTTCAGCGAGACAACCTCGCCGGGCAGCGTCTCGGCGCCGCCGCCGGTCTCGAAGGAGAGCGGCAGCTCGTCGATCGCGCCGATCAGATCGTCGCCGGTGATCACGCCCAGCTTCAGCCCCTCGATCGCCTCCGCCGCCGCGACCTCGGCGATCGCGTCGGCGGCGCCCGCCGGGTTGGCGGCCCCCATGTTGGAGGCGAGCTTGATCCCCTTGCGGGCGATGTTGGGGAGCATCCCCCGCATGCGCTCGGGGAGCAGGGTGTTGTAGCCGTGGCCGGGGTCGGCCAGCCGGCGCAGCTGGGCGGTTGCCAGGGTCCGCTCGGCGAGGCAGTCCATGCCGAGGTAGGAGACCGGCTCCTCGGTCATCCCGATCGCCAGGTCGACGCGGTCCAGCTCGGTCGCGCCGGCGCAGCCGATCTCGATCGTCTCGGCGCTCATCGGCCGGCTCCGAAGGAGATCCACCTGTCCGGATTCGCCTCACGGTCAGCGGCCGCTTCGTAGCCGCGCTCGGCGGCCACCGCGAGCGGCAGGTAGTCGGTCCGGAACGGTTCGCCGGCGAGGTAGATCTCCACCGCCAGCACCCGCTTGCAGGAGGGGCAGAAGAACTCCGCGGTCTCCACCGTCTCGTTCTCCGCGACGCGGAAGGAGGCGCCGAAGCCGCGCTCGTTCAGCTCCGCCGCCAGGCGCCGCGAGGAGGGCACGCGGTCCTTCCAGTTGCTCGCCGCGTCGGACACCGCGGCGCCGCAGCCGCAGCAGTTGATCGAGCCGGCGCCGGGCCGGTATTCGACCCCGCCGAGGTTCATCGCGTCGTCCGGCGCCTCGCCGCCCGGAGTCGGCATGTAGGCCTCGCCGACCACCGTGGCGCCGGCGAAGCGCTCGTCGCGCAGGCGCTCGCGCTCCGCCGCCGTCGCCGCCTCGTCGACCTCGCCGGCATGGTCGAGGACGACGCCGTAGGCGCCGAGCGCGGCAGCGGCGGAGACGATCCCTTCGGCCAGGTCGTGCGCCACCGCCGCCGGCTCGCGGTCGAGCGGATCGCCGAAGCCGCCGCCGCCGGGGAAGGTCATCATGAAGACCTCGGCGCCGGGGCCCTTGCCGAGCTTGCGCCGGCCCTCCCAGCTCGCCTTCGAGGGCAACGACTCGAACGACTCGCCGTGCGCGTCCATCAGCTCCTGGAAGGTCGAGACCTTGCCCTCGCCGAGGTCTTCGTGCACCGAGGTACCGCCGAGCGGGCCGTAATAGACCCCCGAGGACGGATAGCCGCCGGCCAGCCCGTGGGTCGGCACCGCGTTGCGGCCGGTGCAGAAGGTCCCCGACTGCTCGCTCGATTTCTCGCCCCAGACGATCGCCGTCTCACGCAGGGCGAAGCCGCCACGCCAGCGCCCGGGGCCACCCGAGTCGACGCCGATCTCACGCGAGAGGTAGAGGAACGGCTCGGTCACCTCGTGGGCCTCGATGCTCGGCACCGAGCCGTAGATGCAGATCAGGTTGCCGCGACCGCCGTCGATCCCGCGCAGCGCTCCCTGACCTTGGGCGCCCGGCCCGTCCATGTTGAGGAAGATCGAGTAGTCGCCGTACTGGTTGCTCGCCCCGCTGAAGATGTAGCAGGGGTGGACGGCGCCCCACTGGGCGGTGGCGCGGGCGGCGAGGAAATCGTCGCCGGAGGCGCCGAGCGCGGTCGAGCCGGCGTTGAAGAGCGCGTCCTGGACCGCGTGCGAGCCGTAGTTGGTGGCGATCCCGACCGGGGCCGGGAAGGAGGCGTTGATGAAGGTGCCCTCGTCGGCGGTCAGGTGGACCGCCCGCATGACGCCCGCGTTGAACGGGATGCCGGTCGCGAACTGCTGGATCAGCGGACCCATGATGCCGCCGATCAGCCCCGCTTCGGAGCAGTTGATCAGCGCCGGCGCGGTGCCCGAGCTGTCGCGGAAATCGAGGTAGAGTTCGTCGTCGCGCTTGGTCATCTTCAGCGAGGCGCGGTAGACGGTGTCGTCCTTGTAGCCGTCCTCGATGTAGTCGGCGGCCTCGTAGACGCCGTCGGGGATTTCCCGCAGACGGGCGCGGAAGGCCTGCTCGGAGAAGTCCTGCAGCGCCGCGATCAGCCGCTGCAGCTCCTCGACCCCGTAGCTCTCGGCCATCTCGCCGACCGCCTTCATCCCGAACTGCAGCGCCCCGACCTCGGAGGCGATGTCGCGCGAGATGTTGGTCGGCAGGCGGGTGTTGTTGACGAAGGCGCGCAGGACGTCGTCGCGGCGCTCGCCCGCGGCGTAGATCCGGGTCGGCGGGAAGCGCACCGCCTCGGCGAAGATGTCGGTCGCGTCAGGGCCCATCGAGCCCGGCACCATGCCGCCGACGTCGGCGAAGTGCATGTCGCAGAAGACCCAGCCGAGCAGCTCGCCTTCGGCGAAGACCGGGGCGACGCAGCCGACGTCGTTGGAGTGCACGCAGCCGCCGGTGTAGGGGTCGTTGGAGAGGAAGATGTCCCCTTCGGCGACGTTCTCGAGGCCGACGTTCTCGACGATCCAGGGGATGATTTTTATCTCGTGGCCGAGGTGGGTGCAGACCGCACTGCCGAAGGCGACGACGTTGCCCTCGCGATCCATGAAGGCGGTCGAGTAGTCGCCCGCCTCGCGGCCCACGGCGGTCCCGGCAAGTTGCTCGAGCGTGCTGGTCATCAGCCGCATCAGGGTCTCCAGGCGGTTGTGGACGACCTGCAGGCCGACCGCGTCGCCGCGGTTCATCGACCGCTCCGCGGTCGGGGTCGCTGCCTCTGCGCTCATCCCATCTCCTCCGTTCCCGTTGGCCCGCTACCAGCTCCACACCGAGCTGTTCGGCGTGGCGATGAAGTTCCCGATCGAGTCGACCCGCAGCTCGTCGCCGGGGCCGAGGGCGACCGTCGTCAGCTCGCCGTCGACCATCGCCGGGCCGCAGATCCGGGCACCGGGGGTGAGCGAGTCGTGCGCGTAGACGTCGGCGTCGAGCCACTCACCGAAGTGGACGCGGCGCCTGCCGGCGGGGGTCGGCGCGTGCTCACCGTGGCCGTTCTGCGAGCCTCCCTCGAGCGGCGCGGCGCCGACCGAGGTGAGCCGGCCGACGGCGACGGCGCGGTAGTTGACGATCTCGATCGCGCCCTCGCTCCAGGCCGCGGCGGCGCCGTAGACCTGGTCGTACTTGGCCCGCCACCGGGCGACGGTCGCCCGCAGCGCCTCCTCGCTCGGGTCGTCGAGGTAGTCCGGCGGCAGCTCGATCGAGAGCTGCAGCTCCTGGCCCGAGTAGCGCATGTCGACCGCCAGGGCGAGCTCGCGCGAGACCAGCGCGACGGCCTCGCTCTCCAGCATTTCCAGCGGCCGCTCGGCGGCGCCGGCGAGTCGGGCGCGGACGTAGTCGACGTGCTCGCCGCCGACGTTCACCTCGGTCCCTTCGATCTCGAAGGCGACCGAGTCGTCGGTGACGTCGTAGGCGTGGCGGATGTCGGTCATCATCAGGCCGTAGGCGCTGAAGATCGGGCTGGCGGCGGGGATCACCACCCGCGGCGAGCCGAGCCGGGCGCCGAGGGCAAGCGCGTGCTGGGGGGTGGCGGCACCGAAGGCCATCAGCGAGTAGCGCCGCGGATCGACCCCGTTGGAGACCATGAAGTGCTCGATCGCGTCGGCCATCTGCGCGGTCACCACCTGGTAGATGCCCCAGGCGCTCTCCACCGGCTCCTCGCCGAGGCGGTCGGAGATCTTCTCCTTGATCGCCCGTTCGCCCGCCGCCTGGTCGAGGGCGAGCTCGCCGCCGAGCGGCACGTCGGGGTTGAGGATGCCGAGCAGCAGGTTGGCGTCGGTGACGGTCGGGTTCTCGCCGCCGCGGCCGTAGGACGCCGGGCCGGGGGCGGAGCCAGCGCTCTCCGGGCCGACGCGCAGGCGGGCGAAACCGCCGGCCTCCTCCAGCACCGCGATCGAGCCGCCGCCGGAGCCGACCGATTCGATCTCCACGCCGGGGATCGTGATCGGGTGGCGGAGGATGGTGAAGCCGCGGCTGAGCTGCATCTCACCGCCGGTGATGCGGCTGACGTCGAGGCTGGTGCCGCCCATGTCGATGCAGACGACGTCGTCGGTCTCCAGCGTCTGGGTGACCGCGGCGGCGGCGACCGTACCGCCGACCGGGCCGCTCTTCAGCAGCGCCACCGGGCGTTTGGCGATCTCCTCGACCGGCGCCACGCCGCCCAGCATCTGCATCACCAGCACCGGCACCTCGAGCCCTTCCTCGCCGAGGAAGTCGGAGAGGCGGGTGGCCTGGACCTGCACCCGCTTGCCGATGTAGGCGTTGATCACCGCGGTCGACATGCGGGTGAACTCGCCCAGCGCGCCGGTGATGTCGGAGCCGGCGGTGACGAACAGCTCCGGGTACATCTCTTCGACGATCTCCACCGCGCGGCGCTCGTGGGCGGGCTCGCGGTGCGCCCAGAGGAAGGCGACGACGAGCGCTTCGGCGCCCTCGTCCTCGATCAGCTCACGCGCCGCGGCGCGGACGCCCTCCTCGTCCAGCGGTACCACCTCGGCGCCGGAGTAGTCGATGCGCTCGGCGATCTCGCGGACCTGACGCTTGGGGAGAAGCGGCTCGAAGGTGCCTTCGGCGGCCTCGCGGATGTCGTGGATCCCCTGGCGCGCCATCTGCGCGATCAGGTAGCTGTCGCCGTGGCCCTTGGTGGTGAGGATGCCGACCTCGGAGCCCTGTCGGGTCAGCAGCGTGTTGAGGCCGTGGGTGCTGCCGAAGCAGAAGACCCGGTCGACGGTGGCGAGGAACTCGCGACGCTCGAGGCCGAAGTGCCTGGCCGCCTTGGTGAGGCTGGAGAGGACGCATTCGACCGGGTCGACGGTGGAGAGCGTCTTCACCTGGAGCAGCTCGCCGCCCGCGTCGTCCTGGACGGCGAGATCGGTGAAGGTGCCACCGATGTCGAGTCCGATCCGGAACCTTCCCTTGGCTTGGGCGTTCACTCCGCCTCCTCCTCGTTGGTCAGGGCCAGGATCTCCTCGCGGTCCTCGTCCAGCTCGGGCGGCCGGACCCGGCCGTCGCGGGACGGGCCGGCGAAGGTGCGCTCGGCGAGGCCGACGATGCTGCGCACCGTCTCGCCGTTGGCTGCCTCGGCGTCGACGACGATGCCGCGCTCGCCGACCACCGGGTGGGCGGCGACGGCGCTCACGTCGTTGATCAGGCCGTAGGCGAAGCCGTGGTTGTCGCAGAGGGCGACGAAGTCATCGCGGTCGACCCCGCTGAGGTAGCGGTCGACGATCGCGTCGGTCTCCTCGCGGTTGGCGATCCGGTCGGCGTTGGTGGCGAAGCGCGGGTCGTCGGCGAGCTCCGGCTGCTCCAGCAGCTCGGTGACCAGGTGGCGCCACTCGGCGTCCTGCTCGATCGAGAGCAGGATCTCGGCGCCGTCACCGCACTCGAACACGCCGTAGGGGGCGATCGCGTGGTGGCGAGCGGCGCTCCGCCTGTACTCGACCCCGGAGTTGAGGTTGCTGACCAGCATCGGGCCGAGGAACTCGAGCGCCACGTCGAACATCGCGAGGTCGATGTGAGTGCCTTTGCCGGTCGCGTCCCGCTGGCGAAGGGCTGCGAGGATCAGGAGGGCGCCGTAGATGCCGGAGCTGACGTCGCATACGGAGACGCCGACCCGGCAAAGGTCCTCCTCGGTGCCGGTGAGGGACATGAACCCGGCCTCGGCCTGGATCAGCATGTCGTAGGCCTTCCGATGGGCGGCCGACTCGGAGGTGGCGCCGTAGCCGGAGATCTGGCAGGCGATCAGTCGGGGGTGGGTGGCGGCGAGGGTCTCCGCGTCGAGCTCCGCCCGCCGTGCCGCCGCGGGGGACATGTTGTAGACGAGCACATCGGCCGCACCGAGCAGTTCGCCGAGGATCTCGCGCTCGTCGGGGTCGGCGAGGTCGATCGCAATCGAGCGCTTGCGCCGGTTCAGCCACCAGAACTGGGCGCCCTCCCCTTTCGCGTTGGCGTCCCAATGACGGGCGAAATCCCCGCCCGCGGCGAGCCGCTCGACCTTGACGACATCGGCCCCGAGGTCGGAAAGTATCCGCGTGGAAAGAGGCCCGGCGACCGAGTGCTCGACCGCCACGACGCGCAGGCCCGTCAGCGGCCCCAAAGCTCCGCCCTCGGCCATCGCTGAGTGTGCATCTGAAGACACGTTCATGCCCTAAATCCTTTTTCCATGCATCAATCTGAAGGTAATGCATTTGTTTGGGCGAGTCAATGCCCGCTGAATCTCCAGCCGTCAGATCCGGGGACGAAGGCACTGATTCCGGCGGCCCCGCACGGCACATGCCTCCCCATCTCGTGAGTGTGAGCGCCGCGTGGCCTCGCGAAGTGCGGAGACTTCCCGGCCCTCGGTGTCCTCCCCGCGAACCTCAACAAGTCCCGGGCGCCCGAACCGCCCCGAAACCAGCCGCTACGCGTCGCGCGGGGGCAGCATCGCAACGATCGCGACGTAGGCGCAGAAGACCCCGAAGGCCGCCCACGGTGCGAGCGCCCCCCGCCGATCAGCGCGCGGAAGACCCCCGCGTGGCCGAGCGCGATGTCGATGCCTTCGCCGGCGAGGATCGCCCGGCCGATCCAGAAAGACGATGAAGGTGGCCGGCAGGCTGATTTGCCAACGCGGTGGCGCCGAAGACGACCGCCTTGCCCCAGGGCATTGGCAGGCGCCGGGGCACCGCCGCGAGGGTCGAGCGGATCATCCCGGTCGAGTACTCGCCGGTGATCACCAGCACCCCGAGTACGCCGATCGATAGCTGGGCGAAGTTGATCCCGGCGAGGCTCACCGAGAGCGGGTGGAAGTCGCGGCGGTCCGCGGCGCTCAGGGGGGCCAGCGGGTCTCGAAGACAATGCAGGCGAGGACGCCCAGGGCCACTCATTTGTTTAGGGATCTGAGGCCATCCTCCCGGACGGCGGCCACCTCCTTCGGCGTTCGGTAGCCGAGCCCCGGGCGCCCGGCAGCGCAGCTCGAGCGACCAACCGACGATCCCCCGCGTGCAGCAGTCGATCGCCGCGTCCAGACAGCACCGGCCGTGCTCGGCGACCCAGATGCTCGTCATGTCGAGGTGCCGGGGCTCGTCGGGACGGGTGACCTGGAAGAACCCCGGCCGCCTGCGCCTCGGCTCGTGCGGCCCACGACGCCGGATCAGCTTCTGCTCGCGCATCACCCGCAGCACCCGCTTGCGGCTGGACCGCGATCCCGAGCTCTCGCCGGGTCGGCGCCCAGACCATCCGGTAGCCGTCGGTCGGGTTGTCCTTGGCCACCTCGACGATCGCCGCATCGACGGCGTCGGTGACCGGCCGCCGGGTCGCGGCCGGTCTTCTCCTCGGGGTCCGGTAGATCGCCTGCCGGCCGATCTGCATCACGCGCGCCGTGGTCGCGACGGGATACCGACTTGACAAGGGATCGTCCAACGACGGCGATCTGGTGCAGCACCTTATAGAGCTAGTGCTACACTCGATCTTATGCCGACCACCAAGCCGCGCTACACGGTCACCGACACTGGCGAGCTGAGCGATCAGCTCGATCAGGCCCAGCGACGTTGGCCGGAGATCCGAGACCGCAAGGACCTTCTGCTGAAACTTACGGCGGCAGGACGCGATGCGATCGAGGGAGAAGCGAGGGACCGGGCCCGCGCGGTGGAAGAAACCGCCGGCGCCCTCAGCGGTGTCTACGAGCCCGGCGAACTGGAGTGTCTGCGCGAAGACTGGCCCGAGTGATCGTCCTCGACGCCAGCGTCCTGATCGCCCACCTGGACGAGCGGGATGCCCATCACGAGCGAGCGAGTCGCCTGCTCGCCGATACCGGCGCCGAGCCCTTGGGTGCCAGCACGATCACCCTGGCCGAGACGCTCGTTGCCCCCACCCGAGCCGGGCGGCTCGAAGACGTAGTCGCGGCTCTTGATCGACTCGGAGTCGCCGAGCTTCCGCTGGGCGACGAAGCCGCTGCCAAGCTCGCCCAGCTCCGTGCCGAGGTCGGTAGCAAGCTGCCCGACTGCTGCGTATTGCTGGCCGCCCAAGAACACGGCGGCACGGTCGCCAGTTTCGACTCGGCGCTCCTTGCCGCCGCCGGAGGCTTAGGCCTTTCGATTCACAAGTGACTCTTGGCGACGCCCGGGAACATGCCATATGTAACGCCTGGGAATAGGTCTTACGTAGAGCACCACCTCCTATGATCGCCGGACAGCTTGGGGAGGCGGAGACCTGAACTCGAACGGCGGGGTCGAGGCTCGGATCAGAGGACTGAATGACGATTTCTATCGGCTCGACCCCGCCACCTACTTTCTCTTCCGCCTCCGCAATCCGCTGTTGTCGGCCGGACGCGGGCTTGAGCTGGTGCGGTTGCTGGAAGAAGGGGTTGAGGTCGGGGTCTTCAACCTGAACGTCAGCGGCGGATCCGAGGCCGACTCTCTCAACGAGTACCAACGGAACGATCAGCACGCGTTCGTGACCCTGGAGACCGAGGTTCTTCTCCACCACGTCTCCGAGACCCTGCTGCGGCTCTACCTGGCGCATGAGCATGCACCACCGTGTCCGTGGATCTCGACCTCACGGGAGCGGCGCCCGCGCCGTGTCAAGAACAAGGTGAGCGGGTTGCTGGATCGCCTCCAGACCTCCGAGGGTGAGGACAAGCTCGCCCGCGTCCTGATCGGATCCGACGACCGCACGTTCTTCGACGATCCAGGCTTCTCGGCCGAGGAATGGAAGGAACTCGTCGATAGCACCTGGACCCGGGGCGCTGCGCGAACAGATGGCCACCCTGGTCCCGATCCGGCGCCTCGGCCGCCCGGCGGTGCGCTGAGCGTCGACGGCGGCATGGCGCAGGTTTAGGGGAGAGCAACCCTCCGGCAGATTCTCCGGATGGTTCCGCTCAATGGAATATGCAGACCGTTCATTGGTACCGTGTTCGTCCAAAGGAAGCTGGGCGCACTCTCGACCTCCGTTGATATGGGTTGATCTGTGCGTCCTTCAACACCGTGGCGAGAGGAGATCGGATGCCGAGGGACATCAAAAACGTTCGTTACGACTTCGACGGCCATACGGTCCTCATCACCGGCGGCAGTCGAGGTCAGGGGAGGTCTCACGCTCTGGCGTTCGCGGCGGCGGGCGCGAACATCGCGATCTGTGAGCCGGACCGGCAGTTGGACAGCGTCCATTACCCCCTGGGTGGCGCCGACGATCTGAATGCGACCGCAGCGGACATCGCCGCCCTCGGAGTGGCATGCGTGCCGGCGATCTGCGACGTCCGCGATGGCGCCCAGGTGCGGGCGATGGTTGGCGACGTCGAAGATGAGCTCGGTGGGATCGACGTCCTGATCAACAACGCAGGCATCGACACCGTGTACTCGCTGGCAGATCTCAGCGAGCAGTCCTGGGACGAGACGGTCGACACCAACCTGAAGGGCGTCTTCCTCTGCTCAAAGGCGGTCACCCCCGGGATGATCGAGCGTGGCCGAGGCAAGATCCTGATGACCGCCTCGGCGCTCTCCCTCGTCGGGTCAACGCGACATGCCCACTATGTGGCCTCCAAGCATGGTGTGCTCGGGTTGGTCCGGGCTCTGGCGATCGAGCTGGCTCCTCACCGGATCAACGTGAACGCGGTGTGCCCGGGCGGGATCGATACCCCGATGGTGTCCGGCCTTCTGCAGAGCGCCGAGGGTGAGTGGCTGGAACAGCTGGGGGACCTCACGGGTCCATGGAACCTGTTCGATCCCAGCGCGATGCTCCAGCCTGAGGAGATCACCGCCGCGATGCTCTGGCTCGCTTCCGATGCGGCCGACTTCGTCACCGGCACCCACATCTCCGTGGACGCGGGCTTCACCATCAAGTAGGGAACCCGGCGCCGAGACGCCCGGCGACAGCCCGACCCTCCGCGACCAGCTCAGAGGGGCCAAGGATGGTGATGTCGAAGCCGAGCAGGATCGTCCAGACGAGGAAATGGCGAGACCAGCTTCCCACCGAGGTCACGACGCACCTGTCCTCGCCCTCGGCGACGACGGTCGCGTATCTCGGCGGCACCGACGGGAGCACTTCCCCGAGCCGGCGCGGACACGAGTATCCGCCCGGGTGAGGCGCCGGTCTCCTGCCAATCGCGGAGCGAGGCCTCGACGAACGCCACCGCGTCGCCGCCACCGGGGATCGAGCGTGTCCGCCGGAATCTCCGGCCCGCAACCGCTCTCCCCTGGATCCGGTCGAGACGGAAGGTCCTCCAGTCGTCGCAATCGAGATCGAAGGCGACCAGGTACCAGCGGATCCCGGAGTGCACGAGCGCGGCGGGCTCGACCCGACGACTGGTCGACTCGCGGCCGGGCGCCGACCGGAGGCCCGCGACGACCGCCACCGCCTCCGCATCGTCGAGGAGCAGGGGCGGCATCCTGGTCCCCTGGCCGAGGCGATTAGCCGCCGGCGACCCCGGGTGCGGAGCGGACCGGATAGCCCAGCTCTCTCAGCTTGTCGACGTCGCGGCGCACCGTACGGGTGCCGACCCCCAGCTCGTCGGCCAGCTCCGGTCCCGACCACTCCCGCCTCTGCTGGAGCAGCGACAGCAGACCCAGCAGTCGAGATGAGGTCGTCAGCGACACCATCGGATCTTCCCAGAGGATGCGGTCAATAGTTGACCGTATCTGCTCCTACCTTCGTCCGACAGCAAACCTCTGAAAGGAACACACGATGAGCACAGAACTGACCCCCTACCTCAACTTCCGGGGCGTTGCCATGGAGGCCCTCGAGTTCTACGGGGAGATCCTCGGCGGCGAGGTCACCGCCATCACCTACGAGCAGACCTGAAAAGACCTACTGGGGGACGGCCCGGACCGCTATCCGCGGATCGCCGCCTGGGCCGCCGCCACCCTCGCGACCGGCACCCGGTAGGGGGAGCAGGAGACGTAGTCGATGCCCGATCCGTTGAAGAACTCGATCGAGTCGGGGTCGCCGCCGTGCTCGCCGCAGACGCCGAGCTTCAGCTCCGGCTTGGCCTTGCGGCCGAGCCAGGCGCCCATGCGGACCAGCTGGCCGACGCCGGGGGTGTCGAGAGTCTCGAAGGGGGAGCGGTCGAAGACCTTGACGTCGATGTAGCGGCCGAGGATGCGGCCCTCGATGTCGTCGCGGGAGAAGCCGAGCGCGGTCTGGGTGAGGTCGTTGGTGCCGAACGAGAAGAAGTCGGCCTCCTCGGCGATCTCGTCGGCGCGCAGGCAGGCGCGGGGAAGCTCGATCATCGTGCCGATCGTGTAGTCACGTCCCCGGGTGACCCCGACCCTCTCGCCGATCGCGACGATCTGCTCGCGCAGGATCTCCAGCTCGCGGCGGTAGTCGACCAACGGCACCATGATCTCGGCGCTCACCTCGAGGCCGCGATCGCGCGTCGCGGCGAGGGCGGCGAAGATCGCCTCCACCTGCATCTCGTAGATCGCCGGGAAGAGGATCCCGAGCCGCACCCCGCGGGTGCCGAGCATCGGGTTGACCTCCTGCAGGGTCTTGATCCGCGCCAGGTCGTGTTCGAGCGTCGCGACGTCGGCGGAACCGGCCGCCGTGGCCTCGCGCAACCGCTCCTCGACCTCCGGCAGCGCGGGCAGGAACTCGTGCAGCGGCGGGTCGAGCAGGCGCACCGTCACCGGCAGCCCCGCCATCGCGGCGAAGATCTCCTCGAAGTCGCCTTGTTGGAGGGGAAGCAGCTTGCGCAGGCCGGTCCGGCGGTCCTCATCGGAGTCGGCGAGGATCACCGCGACGATCGCCTCGTTGCGCTCCTCGCCGAAGAACATGTGCTCGGTGCGACAGAGACCGATCCCTTCGGCGCCGAATCCGCGGGCGCGCTCGGCGTCTTCGGGGGTGTCGGCGTTGGCCCGCACCCCGAGGGTGCGCAGTTCGTCCGACCAGCCGAGCACGGCCTCGAAGGCCTCCCCCATCACCGGCTCGACCAGCGGCACATCGTCGCCGGTCAAGGTTCCGGCGGTGCCGTCGAGCGCCACCCGGTCGCCGGCGCGCAGCACCACCTCGCCACCGCGCCGGCGGATCTCCCCCGCCTCCGGATCGATCTCCAGCGAGGACGCGCCGGTCACCGCCGGGACCCCCATCCCGCGCGCGACCAGCGCCGCGTGGGAGGCCTTGCCGCCCTCGGAGGTGAGGATGCCGACCGCAGCGTGGAAGCCTGCCACATCGTCGGCCTCGGTGAAGGGTCGGGCCAGGATCACGTCGCGGCCCTCGGCCGCCGCCTCGATCGCCACCGCGGCGCTGAAAACGAGCTCGCCCTTCGCGGCGCCGGGCGAGGCAGCGACACCGGAGGCGAGGGTCTCGTAGGTGGCGTCGGCGCCGAAGGTCGGGTGGAGCAGCGCGTCGAGTGCCTCGGCGTCGATCGTCAGCAACGCCGCCTCGCGCCGCAGCAGGCCCTCCGCCACCGCGTCGACGGCGAAGCGCACCGCCGCCTGGGCCGGGCGCTTCGCGTTCCGCGTCTGCAGCATGTAGAGGCGGCCTTCTTCGACCGTGAACTCGGTGTCCTGCATGTCGCCGTAGTGGCGCTCCAGGGTCCGGAGGATCTGCATCAGCTGGGCGTGGACCTCCGGCTGCCAGCCGGCCAGCTCGCGGATGTCGCGGGGCGTCCGCACCCCGGAGACGACGTCCTCGCCCTGTGCGTTCGGCAGGAAGTCACCGCTCGGCTCCGGTTCTCCGCTCACCTCGTCGCGGCTGAACGCGACGCCCGAGCCGGAGGTGTCGCCCATGTTGCCGAAGACCATCCGCTGCACGTTCACCGCGGTGCCCCAGTCGTCGGGGATGCGGTTGATCCGTCGGTAGGTGACCGCGCGCTCGCCGCTCCAGGAGTCGAAGACGGCGCCGATCGAGCGGCGCAGCTGGTCGATCGGGTCGGTCGGGAAGTCGTAGAGCTCCCGGAAGCGGGCGGTCAGCGCGCGCAGGCTCTCGACCCCCAGCCCGGTGTCCTCGGAGACACCGCGCTCGCGCTTCTCGGCCGCGATCAGCTCCTCGAAGCGGGCGCCCTCGATCCCGATCACGACGTTGCCGAACATCTGGACGAAGCGGCGGTAAGAGTCCCAGGCGAAGCGCTCGTTGCCGGTGCGCTCCGCGAGGCCGACCACTGAGTCGTCGTTCAGCCCCAGGTTGAGGACGGTGTCGAGCATGCCGGGCATCGACTCGCGGGCGCCGGAGCGGACCGACACCAGCAGGGGGTCGGCGGGAGCGCCAAGCTTCTTGCCCGCGCTCTCCTCAAGCCGCGCCAGCGCCGCCGCGACCTGGTCTTCGAGCCCCTCGGGAAACTCCTTCGCCCCCATATAAGCGACGCAGGCCTCGGTGGTGATCGTGAATCCGCCCGGCACCCGCTCGGGCCCGAGGATGCGGGTCATCTCGGCGACGTTGGCGCCCTTGCCGCCGAGCAGGTCGCGCATCTCGCGCGAGCCTTCGGCGAAGTCGTAGACGAATCTTTCATCGGCGGCTCGGGACATCAACTGGCCGGCCCGCCGTCGATGGAGATCATGGTGACGGTGACGACCGCACCGGGCGCCGAGGTCGTGAAGGCGATCAACACCACCACGGAACTCCTGCCTCCCAGGCTTTTTTCGCGGTGCGTCGATCCACCCGGGGTCGGGGGACATACACGACCTCGACCTGCCCCCTGGTCGACAGCCACCGCCGCCAGCGGTCGTAGACGGGAATCTCGCGTCCAGGCAGAAAGAGGATCAGGCAACCGCGACTCCTCGCCGCGGCGAGGGCCCCGCGGCGTCCACTACCGAGACCCGACAGGACGACCAGCTCCGACCGCGCAGCCTCCGCTGCCGCGATCGCCGCGGCAATCGCGGGCGCGTCTCGGTCGATCCCGGTCTGTAGCACTCCTATCCTTTCCATCGTCAGACCCGCTGGATCAGCGCGCCGATCTCCCGGGCTCGTAGTCGTAGAAGCCGGCGTTTGCCTTGCGGCCGAGCAGCCCGCTGGCAACCATCCGTTTGAGGACCGGCGGCGGGACGTACTCGGGTCGGCGGTATTCGTCGTAGAGGGAGTCGCAGACCGTATAGAGGACGTCGAGGCCGATCATGTCGCAGAGGGTGAGCGGGCCCATCGGGTAGCCGCAGCCGAGCTGCATGCCGCGGTCGATGTCCTCGGCGGTGGCGAAGCCTTCTTCGTACATCCGCATCGCCTTCGGCGGATTCCCGGGTGGCTTCGGAGGTGCACAGGGCGACGACGATCTCGACCAGGGCCATGACCGGCACCGGGCTGAAGAAGTGGAGGCCGAGGACGCGCTCGGGATTCGGCAGTCCGCCGGCCAGCTCGGCGATCGCGATCGAGGAGGTGTTGGAGGCCAGCAGGCACTCCGGCGAGACGACGCCCGCGACCTCCGCGAAGATCGAGCGCTTCAGCGCCAGGTTCTCCGGCACCGCCTCGATCACCAGGTCGGCCTTGGCGAGGTCGCCGAGCTCAGCCGTATAGGTGACCCGCCCGAGGATCTCCTCGTACTCGGCGTCGCTCAGCTTGCCCTTGTCGCGGACCCGCCCGAGGCTCCTCTCGATCCGCGCCCGCGCCGCCGACTCGGCGATCCCCGATCCCATCAGCCCGCCCCCGAGGACGGCTATCTGTTCAACTGTCACGCCGAAGCGCGATCCAGGCTCTCTCGGATTGGACCAGCTCGATCGGACCAACCAGAACCAGCGCGCGGAGAAAGCGAGACAAAGCAGTACTCACGACCGTCCGCCTAGCTGATTGCACCTAAGGCCTTCGGGCCGTGATGGTCGGTGCGCTCATCGGCCGACCCCTCGGCGAGGCGGATGTCGAAGGTCATCCGTTTTCCGCCGGTATCCGCGTCGTCGTAGGTCTTGACGACAAGGTCCGATCGGACCGCATCCACGGGATCCGAGTCGAGGTAGTCGGCACCATCGATGAAGAACTGGGTCTGAAGCGGCGTCTGATCGCCGACGTGCACGCGCAGGTGGATGTGCGCCGGTCGCCAGTTGTGCTGACCCATCATTTCGAGCAACTCCGTGGTCGGGCCCTTCGCCGGGATTTCGTAGCCCTCTGGCAGCACGGTGTGAAACACGTACGAACCGTCCGAGGCGACCGGGATCTGGCCTCGAAGGTGATAGCCATCGCTGTCGTAGACACCGGCGCCGTCCGCTTGCCACACGTCGAGGACCGCTCCGTCGACGGGCTCGCCGTCGGAGACCGAGCTCACGGTGCCGCGGACCGTCAGCGGGATCTCCTTCTCGTTCAGCGCACCTTCGTAGAGCCGCCCGTCCGAACGCTCCGGCGCGCCGGCCTTGTAGTAGGGGCCTGCCAGGTTCGGCGTGGTACCGCCGGCGGACCCCTTGAGGGCGACGACGCTCGTCACGGCGAGGAAGATGTCCAGCAGGTCGGAGAACTCTTCGGCCTTCCCCAGCCGATCGAGGAACACGGCGGCCGCGTGGATCTCGTTCTCGGTGATCTGCAGCTCAACCACCGCCCTACGGGCGTCCTCGAGCAGTCGTTTGGCGACTTCTGCGACCCGGTCGTTTTGCTCTGTCAAGGCACTCTCCTCCGCGTTCCGGTGAATAGAACTAAGGTGCCATTGCACGATACTGCATCACCTGCGGCGACCATCGACCCGAGTCGGCCCCGGTCAGTCCGACGCCCCTCCTGGCCGGAACCGCTGGAGGAGTGCGCGCCGCTCGCGGTCGTTCGAGTTGCCCGTCGGGTTGATGATCGGGACGACGGGCCAATCGAAGACCTCCGCCGGAGGTGGCGGTTCGGGATTCGTCAGATCGATCGAGAGTCCGATCGAGGAGCCGCTCGGTAGAGCTTCCCGATGCCGACGCTGCGAGGGGTGTCGGACGATGCCGTCGAAGGCGCGGTCCAGCTCTTCGGCGGCGTCCGGCCCGACGGCGACGGGGACGTACGCGTAGATCGGCCGCGGGGACGGCCGGCGGACCGCACGAGCGCCGGCGTCGACCTGCCCCGTGGCCCAACCAAGGCGCTCACGGGTCATCCAGTTGAGCAGGATCGCGTCGACCTCCGCGCCCGCTGCTCTCAGGATTCTTGGTCCGTAGCTCCCGACCGCGAGACGGACGCCCGGAGTAACGGCGCGAAGTTCGGAGACCGCCTCGGTCAAGAGCTCGACACGGTGGGAGGCCTGACGGCCGACGCCTAGCCCGAGGATTACCCTCGACGACAATCCGCCGAGCTGCTCGGCGAGAGAAGAAGCGGGGAAGGCGTCGAGCGGGACGAGGCCGAGACCGACGTCGATCTTGTCGGTCTCGCCGAGGGCCGCACCCAGGACCGCCGCGGGATCCGTGGTCCCGGCGAGGACGGTCACCCAGAGAGAGGAATACCCCGCGTCCTCGGCTTCGCGAGCCGCGCGCGAGATCTCCCCGAGCGAACACCCGCCCGAACAGGCGAAACCACGTCCGCTCATACCCGGCCGAGTGGAGACTCAGATCTAAACGAGACCTGGGCATCCAGGAGGTCGCGCATGCGACCGGCAGCCTTCCTCATCAGGGGCACGAAGCTTTCCATCCGCTTCGTGGACAGTCGATCGGAGGGCCCGAGCACGTTCAGCGTGAGCAGGCGGAGGTTGTTCTCGATCGGGACGCTGATCGCGGCGGCCCCTGGAACTCTGTCGCCGACGCTGATCGACCATCCCCGCTTCTGGGCCCTGGAGATCTTCTCGACCGTCGTCGCCTTGTCGAAGTCCGTAAACGCGGCGCCGAGCAACTCGAGCGTCTGCGCTCTCTCGCCCTCCTCGGCGAAGGCGAGCAGAACGATCCCGCTCGAGCCGACGAACAGCGGCACACGCGACCCGGTTATCTGCGCGTAGCGGACGGAATGGGGGCTCGGGATCTCGTCGACCACCACCCTGTCGAGGCCGCCTTGGGTGTGGAGGGCGACGGTCTCCGAGGTCTCGCGACAGAGCTCCTCCAATGCCGCACGACCGACGAGCGCCATCGACCCGATCCCGGCCATCGCCCCTTGTCCGAGGCGAAGGAGCGCCGGGCCGAGCATGTACGTCCCGTTCATCGGGTCTTTGATGACGAAGTCCCTGAACGTGAGGCCTCCCAGAAGGCGGTAGGCGGTCGCTTTCGACAGTCCGGTGTTCTGGCTGAGGGCGGTCAACGAGAGCGGGCCTTCCTGCATGGCTTCGAGGAGATCGATCGAGCGATCGATGACCTGGACTCGGTCAGTGGCCAAGGCGAGATCCTCGCTCTCCCGTCGCTCGACGATCGGCGCTCTGGCGCTCACCTCGGTCCGGTGGCGGGGCTATGTCGGGAGAGACGGTAATTGGACAGGCGCGATAGGCCGTTGGTTACTCGACCGATGCCCGAACCATGTTCGGGACAGTCGTTCCAGCCATCAGAACATAACTCAGCTTCTGTCGATTGGCAAGCGAGACTACTTCGGTGACATGATCGCCGCACGGCGAGCCGCCGATAAGCCAATATGATGAACCAATGATTCCGGAGATCGGAACGGCCTCATCGATGCCCGGCATAGTGGACGTGCGGGCACGGCGCTTTCGCCTGCCGATGGCAAAGACCATCGCCCTCTCGACCGGATCGCGGTCCTTCGAGGAACACGTCCTGGTGACCGTCCGCGCCGAGGACGGGGCCGAAGGCCACGCCGAGTGTGTGCCCCGGATCGGCATCTACGGCGAGACTCCCCGCGGCGCCGCGGGGATGATCGAGACCCACCTCGCCCCGCTGGTGGAGGGGTTGCCGATCTCGGCCGGACCTCGGATCGCTGCCGCCCTCGCCAAGGTGGCCGGAAACCCAGCTGCTCGTAGCTCGATCGAGATCGCGGCCTTCGACGCCTTCGCAAGGCACGTCGGGATCCCCGCCTATCGACTTCTCGGAGCCGAGGTATCCGATGTCGCATGCTGCGCGATGCTCGGTTACGGCGAGCCCGAGGAGGTACTCGACCGGGGACAGGAGCAGATCGACCTATACGGCGTCCGAGCGATCAAGTTCAAGGTCGGACCTGACCTCGAGCGCGACATCGGTGTCGCCAGGACCCTACGCGAGGGTCTTGGCAGCGGAGTCGCCCTCTACCCGGACGGCAACCGGCTGTATTCGGCGGCGGAAGGGCTTGCCTTCGTCGAGGCGACCCAGGACCTCGGCCTCATGTGGCTGGAGGAGCTGACCGATCCAGACGACCTCGTCGGGAGACGACGAGTGGCGGAACGGTCCGGATGCCCGATCCTGGGGGACGAGAGTTGCACGACCGCCCGCAGCGTGGTGGTGGAGTTCGAGGCCGGGCGGGTCGGGGGAGTGAGCATCAAGCCGGCGCGGACCGGAATCGTCGGGTCTTCCACGATCCGCGACTACTGCGCGGCGCAGGGCGCTCCGGCGATCGTCGGGTCCCAAGGGGATTCGGCGATCGGCGCGATGGTCTCGGCGGCCTTCGCCGCGGTCGCCCCGCCGACCTCGACCCATGCCGCCGAGGTGCTCTTCTTCAAGGGTCTGGGCGACGACATCGTCGCGGATCTGCCTGAGGTGGCAGCGGGAAAGATGACGTTGAGTGACTCTCCGGGCTTCGGGTTCGAGATCGATCAGGAGCGTCTCGAGTCCCACCGCGTCTCAGACTGAGAGCAGCGAGATCCAGCGACCGGCGATCCTGGCGAGCGCGGGGACGCCATCGTCGAGCCGGGCGAAGAACGGGTCCGAGCTCGCCCCCTCCTGGTGTCGGCGGTAGCTGCCCTCGAGGAAGATCGCGGACTTCCAGAGAGCCAGGATCTGGTACCAGAGAAGGTTGTCCGTAGAGCGACCGGTCGCCTTCGAATAACGTTCCGAGAGTTGCTCGCGGCCGGGAAATCCGGGTACGGCGGTCGCGCGGGAGAGGTCATTCATGGGATTCCACTCGTCTCCGGCGCTCGCCCAGGTGGCCGTCAGATAGCCAAGGTCGGCGAGGGGGTCGCCGACCGTGGCCATCTCCCAGTCCAACACCGCCGTGAGCTCGGTGGGCGCCCTGAACATCAGGTTCCCCAGTCGGTAGTCGCCGTGGACGAAAGTGGTCTCGGATTCGACGGGCACGCACTCCCTCAACCACTCGCCGACCTCTTCCAGGTCCGGTAGCGGCCGGGTGGAGTTCTCATCGAGGAGCGAGGAGAAGCGCCGGAGCTGACGCCCCAGGTACCCCGATGGTCGGCCGAAGTCGATCAGACCCGTCTCCTGCGGGTCGGCGGCATGGATGCCCGCGAGTGCCCGGATCAACGAATCGACGATTCTCGTCGGAGCGTCACCGTCATCGAACTCGACCGGCAGCCCGTCGTTGATCGGCGCACCGTCGACCCTCGTCATCAGGAAGAAGTCGGCCCCGATGACTGCCGGGTCCTCACAGCGACCGAGGACCTCCGGGACAGGGACCGGGGTCGACCGCAGCGCCTCGAGGATGCGGGATTCCCGCAGCACGTCGTTCGCCGACGCCGCGAGGTCGCCCCGCGGCGGACGTCGGAGCACAAACTCGTCCTCACCGCGACGGAGGAGGAAGGTCAGGTTGGAGTGGCCCCCACCGATCGGCCTCGCGCTCAGCCGACCGGCCCCTAATCCGAGATCGTCGAGAAAACCTTCAAGGGGGTCCAGCACAAGGGCCGCCCCATGCGGGAGACGATCGGCCTCCTCAGGCGTGGCGACGATCGCCTCCTTCATGCGGATGTGCGGTGGTCGTCGCCAGCTCTCCGGAGCGCCCGCCGGGCAATCGCCCAGAGGTGCGCCTCGGTCGGGCCGTCGTAGATGCGGAAGGGACGAAGCTCGTTCATCGTCCTCGCCAGCGGTCCGTCCCCTGAGACCCCCAGCGCGCCACAGATCTGGACAGCCCGGTCGACGATCCGCCAGGTCGCCTCGCCGACGTGCGCCTTCGTCATCGAGGACTCGTGCCGGGCCGGCTCGCCGCGGTCGAGGGCCCAGGCGCAGCGCCAGATCATCAGCCGGCTCGTATCGATGTCGAGCTCGGATTCGGCGATCATCCGCTGGACCATCCCGAGGTCGCCGAGCCGCTGTCCGAACGCTTCGCGGGAGGCCGCATGCCCCAACGCGAAGTCGTGAGCGCGGCGAGCGGCGCCGAGCCAGCGCATGCAGTGGGTGAGCCGGGCCGGCGCGAGGCGCACCTGCGCGTAGCGGAAGCCCTCGCCGACCCCTCCGAGGACCGCCTCGTCGTCGACCCGGCACTCGTCGAACACCACTTCGGCGTGGCCGCCGGTGAAGACGCGGTCGGTCGCGTCGATCATCCGCTCGACCCGCCAACCCGGGTTCTCGGCGTCGACCAGGAACATGGTCGCGCCCTCCTCGGCCATCGCCATGCAGATCGTGAACGCGGCGCCCTCGGCCCCGGTGATGAACCACTTGCGCCCGCTGATCGACCAGCCGCCGTCGACGCGCTCGGCGCGGGTGCGCAGCATCGAGGGGTCCGAGCCCGCCCCCGGCGCCGGCTCGGTCATCGCGAAGCAGGAGCGCGCCTCGCCGCGGGCCAGCGGCTCCAGGTAGCGCTCGCGCTGATTTGCGTCGGCGATCAGGTCGAGCATGTGCATGTTCCCCTCGTCGGGGGCGGCGCAGTTCATCGCCGGCGGGCCGAGCAGCCCGTAGCCCGCCTCCTCGAGGATCACCGCGGTCCCACGATGGTCGAGACCTTGGCCGCCGAGATCGTCGGACAGCTGCGGCGCGAACACCCCGGCGCTCTTCGCCGCGGCCTGGAGCTCGGCGCGGAGGTCCGCGTCGAGGCCGTGCTCGGATCTGTCACGCGCCTCGGCCGGGATGGCGATGGTGACGACGAACTCTCGCACCCGCTCGCGCAGCTCCTCCACCTCGGCCGGGATCTCGAAGTCGATCATCGGGCGCTCCAGCCGCCGTCGGCGAAGAGCCTGGCCCCGGTGACGTAGCTCGCGATCGGGCTCGCCAGGAAGAGCGCGCAGGCGGCAATCTCCGCGGTCGTCGCGAAACGCCCGAGCGGCGTGCGGTCGAGCAGGGCCTTGCTCCAGCCTTCGTGGGCGCGCAGCCCCTCGCTCATCTCGGTCTCGATGTAGCCGGGCGCGAGCGAGTTCACCCGCACGCCCTTCGGTGCCCATTCCTCGGCGAGCGTCCGGGTCATCATCTCCATCCCGCCCTTGCTGGCGGCGAAGGCCAGGAGCCGCACGTGCGCGCGGCTGCCGTGGATCGAGCTGACGTTGACGATGCTCGCCGCGTCCGATGCCTCCAGCAGCGGCAGCGCCACCCGGCAGCAGGAGAACGCGCCGACCAGGTTGACCTGGAGCACCTCGCGCAGCTCCTCCTCGGTGAGTTCCTCGGAGCGGGCGAAGTAGGGGCTGATGCCGGCGTTGTTGACGAGCGCGTCGAGCCGGCCGTGGGTCTCGCGGATCCGCGCCACCGCGGCCTCGACGTCGGCGGGTTCGGCGACCGATCCGGGGACGACCTCGACCCGGCGCCCGTGCTCGCGGATCGGGGCGGCGACCTCCTCCAGCGCCCCGGCCGAGCGGGCGCTCAGCACGAGGTCGGCACCCGCCCCGGCGAAGGCGTTCGCCATCTCGCGGCCGAGGCCGCGGCTGGCGCCGGTGATCCAGACGACGCGACCGTCGAGGCGCAGGTCGGGCGGGGAATCGAGCAAGGTCGCCTCGGCCGTCACGAGTTCACCGTCTGCTCTTCCCCCTTCGCGGTTTCGCGAAGACGAAACTTCTGGATCTTCCCGGTGGCCGTGCGGGGCAGATCGTCGGGAAAGACGTAGCGTCGCGGGATCTTGTAACCAGCCAATCGGCCACGGAGGAATCGGACGAGCTCGGCACGGTCGGGTCGGTCGACGCCGTCCCGGATCAGGACGTGCGCGACAAGGGCTTCGCCCCACTTCTCGTCGGGAACGCCGACCACCGCGGACTCGCGGATGCCCGGATGCTCGGCCAGCGCTTGCTCGACCTCGTTCGCGGAGATGTTCTCCCCACCCGAGATGACGATGTCCTTGGCCCGGTCGCGGATCTCCAGATATCCGTCGGGGTGGCGGACCGCCAGGTCCCCGGTGTGGAACCAGTCTCCGGAGAACGCGCGATCGGTCGCCTCCGGGTCGTCGAAGTAGCCGAGGGTGACGTTGTTACCTCGCAACAGCACTTCGCCGACCGTCTCGCCGTCGGCGGGCGTGTCCTCGAATCCGTCGTCGACGATGCGAAAGGGGGCGCTGACCACCGTCTCCACTCCCTGGCGTGCCCTCAGCCTGGCACGGTCCGCCGCCGGCAAAGCGTCCCAGTCGGGGTTCCAGGCGCAGACGATGATCGGCCCATACGACTCGGTCAGGCCGTATAGGTGGGTAACCGAGATGCCCAGCTCCTCTGCCTGTCGAAGCAGCGAAGGAGACGGCGGGGCACCGCCGACAAAGGCACGGACACCATGGTCAACCTTGCTGGCGCCGGCGGCGTCGACCAGCATCGACATGACCGTCGGGGCCCCGCAGAAATGGGTGACGCCATATTCGGCGATCAGCTCCCACGCGTGCTCCGGATCAAAGGACTCCATCAGTACGTGGCGCGCGCCGACGGCGGTGACGGCCCACGGATACGCCCAGCCGTTGCAGTGGAACATCGGCAGGGTCCAGAGGTAGCGTGAGCGGGCGTCCATCCGCGCCTCGGCGATCACGCCGAGGCTGTGCAGGAAAGCGCCTCGGTGGGTGTAGACGGCCCCCTTGGGGACGCCCGTCGTCCCGCTCGTGTAGTTGATCGAGAGCGGGGACCGCTCATCGGGCGCCTTGATCTCGACGGGGTCGGCGCAGGCCTTGCGTTCCTCGTAGGAACGGGTGCCCGGCGGAGACGCGACGAGCCATAGCTCTGGAGCGTCGTCCCAGCCGTCGACGGCCTCCTCGACCCGGTCCTGATAGTCGCCGAAGGCGACCAGCAGTTGCACCTGGGCCCTCTGCAGCACGATGCGGCACTCGCGCGCGCTGAGTCGCGTGTTCAGCGACACGAGGATGGCGCCGATCCCGGCGATGGCGAAATGGAGCTCCAGCATCGCCGCGACGTTCGGCAGCAGCACCGCCACCCGATCACCAGGTCCGACGCCAGCCGCCCGGAGCGCACCGGCGGCCCTTTCGACGTGCAGGAGCAGATCTCCATAGGTCGACGCCTGCGCGTCGCCGCCGGTCGCCAACCGGTCCTCCCAGACCCGGGCGCTCCTGAGCAGGAAGCTGACCGGGCTGAGGGGCTCGAAACCCCGACCCGGCCTGCTTCCCTCCAGCCCGCTGAGGGCGTCCTCCATCCGCGTCGTCCGCAACAGCCTCAGCTGCTGGCGGCTACGTCGTAGTACGGAATTCCGTACGGGTAGTTCTCGTTGGTTTCCTCCGAGCACCGCAGCGCGAGATCCACGCCAGGGGTCTCGGCGAGGACGATGAGGAAATGGGACACCGGATAGACCGAGCGGACCTTGCAACCCTCGATCAGGTGCCCGACATAGCTGGTGCCGGCATTGGAGACCGACATGTGGCAATGGATGTGCGGCCGGCCCTTCTCGAATTTGATCTGCGACTTGTCGTTATGCCACGAGTCCTCGTTCCAGCCGAAGTAGCCACCGCCCTGGACCTCGGAGAGCCCGGTGAACTCCATGAAACCGGGCGACTCCTGCACACCCTCGGCGCGAACCGGGAGGCTGAGGCGCCCCTCCGACACCGCGCCCGTGACGGCGAGGATCACACCGGACTTCAGCTTCTCCCGTTCGATCGCCTCCATCATCGCGACCAAGACGTCCTCTTCCGGCTCCAGGTGCAGGAACAGAGTCTTTCCAACGTTTCCCGAAACGATCGTATGCATGGTTAGAGCACACCTCCTGTGCAGTGAATTGCCATCATCCGTCTGCTTTTTCTCGTGCTGCCGCGACGCGGTCCTTCGCGTTCCCTACCGAGGTCCTGAGGGCACCCGCGAGCACGAGGGTGTCGAGGCCGGCCAGGTAGAAGCAACCTGGGTACCAAGGCTTGGACTCGGCCTCGTCGAGACCCATGCAGAGCGGGATACCGGCCGCCTTACAAGTGTCATAAACGACCTGGGAGGCTCTCTGGCACTCTGCGAGATCGAAGTCGGCGTAGGCGGCATAGTCGGCCCATCCGAACCAGAAGGCGTCGATCCCGGGGACCTTGACGATCTCCTCGATGTTGCGGACGCCTTCCGGGTTCTCGATCAGCACCGTTATGTGGACGTCGGAGTTCGCCCGTTCGACGAACTCGTCGGAGTACACACCTCGCTTGGCCGGGTCGGTCTCCTGCAGCGCGCGGCTCGCGAGGATCCCCTCCCACATGACACGGCGCGTATGGGCGCCGCCCCACGGCCTCCGTCCCTGCGGCGCGTACTTGGCCGCGGCGACGCCCTCTTCGGCTTCAGAGACGGTGCGGACGTCCGGGTAGATGATTCCGTGCGCCCCGGAGTCGAGCGCCCGGGCGACCGCCCGGGTGTCGATGCCCCCTGGGCGGACCAACGAAGAGATGCCGGCGGCGTCGCAGGCGACGATCGCGTTCTCGACCTCGGTCTGGCTCAGGGTCGTGTGCTCCATGTCGATGAAGGCAGCGTCTGCGCCGGCGGACGCCACGATCTCCGAGAGTGGCGTCCACGGGATGTCGACCCCGACGATGAACCCGGGCTCCCCTTCGGCGAGTCGTTCGCGGAAGGGGTTGCGGCGACGCTGCCAGTGCCAATCGACGGAGGTGCTCACGAGGTGAGCACCTCATATACGGCGAGCTTCAACTGGCCCTCGACTACCTGTTCGAACCGGACCTTGACCGGATCGTCGACCGCGATCTCCTCGTCGGGTTTTCCGACCAGACGACCGAACATGTAGACGCCCTCGACGAGCTTGACGATGCCGTTGGTGTAAGGAACCTCGAGCTCCGGCAGGGGCGCCCGGTAGATCGTGCTGAAGGAGTAGACGTTCCCCTCCCCAGTGGCCTTCACCCACTCAAGATCCTCGCTCATGCAGTCTGGGCAGAAGATCCTGCGCGGGTAGAGGTGCACGTCGCAGGCCGAGCAGTACTTGATCATCAGCTCGCCGCGATGGACGCCTTCCCAGTAGCCCGCCGTCTCCGGTGAGGTCTCGGTCTGACCGACCTGGAAGGGGCCGATCATCATCGGCACGCCCTCCGACCAGTCGATGTCCCACTCGCTGCTCATCAAATCGCCTCCTCGCCGGACAGCACCACGACCGAGTGCGCTGCGGCGGGCCCACCGTGAAAGTGGACCATCGCCCTTTTTGCTCCCTCAATCTGCTTGCCGGGCGCTTCGCCGCGGATCTGTTGCAGCGCCTCGACCGCCATGTGACTGCCGTTCGGCGCCTGGCCGAAGCTGAGATATCCGCCGTTGGTGTTGAACGGCAGCCCGTCGTCGAATGAGATCCCGCCGTCGCGGACGAAATCCTTTCCTTCGCCCTTGCCGCAGAACCCGAGGTCCTCGAGGACCATCATGTTGAGGAAGGTGAAGGGCGCCGACGTCTCGACCATGTCGACGTCGTCCGTGGTGAGATCGGCCATCGCCAGAGCCTGCTCCGCCGCGGGTTTGGCGCCCAGCGTGGTCAGGTTGGGCTGCATCGAGGGCTCGATGCCCGACAGGGCCATCCGCTCGGTGATCCACTCATGGGTCGTCGCCTGCCCGAACCCGGAGATGTAGACCGGGCGGTCGTATTCACGGGCGCGCTCTGCGGTGGTGATGATGACCGCGGTGCCGAAGCCGCCTTTGTACCAGGAGCTGCAGTCCAGGAGGCGCAGCGGTGAGGCGATCATTTTCGACTCGAGGACGTCCTCGACCGTGATCTCACCCTTCTCCCGCATCGCGGCATCGGGATGCCGGACCGCCCAGCGGCGGTTCTCGACCGCGATCTGCGCCAGGTCCTCGGCCGAGACCGAGAACTCGTGCTTGTACCGGGTGGCCCACAGCGCGTAGAGCGATGGCGTGGTCGGGTGATATGGAGCCTCGAGCTGGAGGTCGGCCTCCTGGCCCATGTTTACCTTCACGAGGTCGACCCACCGCCTGCCCATGCAACCGCTGGTGCAGAGCGCATAGTCGATCAGGCCGTTGCTTACCGCCATCGCCGCGTACTGCCAGGCGCCGAGTGCGCCGGCGCCGTGCACGGTGATCTCGCTGGAGAGCCGCGGCACGACCTTCAGCTCGTTGATGATCCGCATGTTCCACTCCATCGCACTGAACGACATCGGCGCGCGACTGGTGAACACCGCCCCGATCTGGGTGCGATCGATCCCGGCCTGCTGCATCGCGTTGCGACACGCCTGCAGCTGCAGTTCGAGGGAGCTGATCCGGTCCTGTTCGGGGCCGATCACGTGGTAGCCCGAGGCGACCACGGCAGCCGAATTACTGAGGTTGCGTGCGTCAGGGGTCATTTTTCAGCAAGCACCCCAGCCGCGTCGAGTATGAGACATCCCTCTCCCTTCGGATAGACAACAACAGGATTCAGATCGAGCTCGAGAAGATCTCCGCCGGACCGCGCGACCATCTCGCTGACGCTGGCGATCACCTTGGCGACCGCTCGGCGGTCGTATGCCGGCTCACCGCGGTAGCCGTCGAGGATCGGGGCGATCTGGAGCGAGGCGAGCATCTCGGACGCCTGCTCCTCGGTGACCGGCGCCAACTCGACGCTGACGTCGCCGATGATCTCGCTCGCCACACCTCCGGCCCCAACCAACACGCTCGGTCCGAACTGCTCGTCCCAGCGGGCGCCGACGATCAGCTCCGGCCCCCGCGGGGCCATCTCCGATATCAAGGCGCCGCGCGGGTCGAACCCGGCCTTGCGTCCGGCCTCGACCACGGCGTCGAACGCCGCCCCGACATCCTCGGCGGCCACCCCGAGGATGACGCCGCCGATGTCGGACTTGTGGATCAACCCGTCGGCGTCCACCTTGACCGCGACCGGGACCCCGAGCTCGGCCGCGAATCGTGCCGCCTCCTCGGCCGAGGTCACCACCGCCTCGCGGGTCACCGGCAACCCCGCCACTTGGAGAAGACCCTTCATCCGGGCCTCGGAGATATCCGCGGTCTCGTCGGAGCGGGCTTCCTCGAGCCGAAGGCGGACCTCGCTGTCGCCGGTGGGATCAGGGTGCAGGTTGGTGGTCAGGGGCCGCCCCGCCTCGACCAGCGCGGACACTGCGTCGATCGCCTGCGAAGGGTCCCGATAGGCGACGACACCGCGCCCGCGAAGGTCGGCAAGGCAGCTGTCGGGGGCGCCGAGCCAAGCGACCGACACCGGCTTCCCCAGTTCGGCCGCAACCTCGGCGATCAGCGGCTCGAGCCGGCCGACGTACTGGGGGGTCAGGCCGACGAAGACGGCGACCTGATCGACCTCCGTCGCCCGTCCGACGATCCGCACGGTCTCGACGATCGCGTCAGGGTCGCCATAGACAGCGCCGTAGTCGACCGGGTTCGCCATGCCCGCATACGCCGGGAGAACACCGCTCAGTTCGCTCTGCACGGACGCGTCGAGTTCGGGGAGCTCGAGCCCCACTTCTTCTGCCCGATCGGCCATCAGGGCGGCCGCGCCACCGGACATGCTCACGATGCCGATCCGAGGCCCCACCGGCTCGACGAATGAGTCGACCGCGATCCCGGCACCGAGGAGGGCCTGCATGTCGTTGGACGCGATCGATCCCGATCGGCGAAGCGCGGCGCTCCATAGGGCGGTTGACCCGGCGAGGGCTCCGGTGTGTGATTTCGAGGCCCGCTGCCCGGCGTCGGTGCGACCGACCTTGACGGTCAGGACCCGCGTTCCACTCTCCCGAGCAGCCCGCACCGCATCGACGAACGCCCGGCCGTCCCGGACTCCCTCGACGTAACAAAGGATGGTCTTGAGGTCCGGATCGGTGGAGAGGTAACGGATGACCTCCGCCACGCCGACCGACGCCTCGTTGCCGGTGCTGACGAAAAGCCCGAGCCCGGCGCTTTCCTGTCGGCCGGCGCCGAAGATCCCCGCACCCAGAGCACCGCTCTGGCTGACGAAGGCGATCGAGCCGGGGGCACCGTCGGCGGCCTCGACCTGGAGCGCGGTGCTGAAGGTCGCCGCAACAGAGTGCCTGGCGTCGAAGTAACCGAGACAATTCGGACCGAGCACCGGTATCCCACCTACCTCGATGGCTTCCCGGAGTTCCTCTTCGCGCTCGACGCCGGCCGCCCCGGACTCGGCAAAGCCGCTCGAGCAGATGATCGCGCTGCGGAACCTTCCCTCGGCCGCCGCGATCTGCGCCGGCACCGCGGCGGCGGGAATCAGGAAGATCGCCATGTCGACGCATTCGGGCAGCTCGGCCGTACCAGGGACACAGGGGATGCCGTCGATGTCCTCGTAGTTCGGATTCACGCCGAACACGGAACCGGAGAACCCCACCTCGCGGATGTAGGAGAGACATCTCCCACCGGGCCTGCCGAGGTCGCCGCTCGCCCCGACGACCGCGATCGACTGCGGCGCGAACAGTGGTCGGAGGTCCTGCGTCGCCGTCAGTTGGTCGTCGGCCGCAGAGGCGGCGAGGTTCGGAGCTGCAGTCATCTTCGCTTCGTCTTCCTAGTTGGTTCCGTTGAACGGAACTGCTGACTCACTGAGCGGATCATACACTTATTAAGATGACGCGACGTCACATACAAGTAGGAGCCCCGCTATGCGGGGCTCCTAACTGGGACGCGACGATGTAAGGCTGGGTCTACTCAGCTACGGCCGGAACTCGGCTGGAGGCGTGTAGGCCGGCGAGCTTTCCGAACGTCATCGCCGGACCCAGCGTTCCGCCCGCGCCAAAGTAAGCGCGGACCGCCGGCGAGGCGATGCAGTTGCCGGCGCCATAGAGACCGGGAATCGGGTTACCCGCACGATCGAGAACCCGTGAAGAGCCGTCGATTCGCGGTCCGCCCTTGGTGTCGAGGGTCCCCGGAGAGACGATGATCGCGTAGTAGGGACCCTTGTCGGCGAGCGGATAGAGGACCGGGACCTTCTCGTTTCCTGGTCGCGGCTCGCCACCGTTATGGGCCTGCAACATCGCTTCGAAGGGGAACTCACCACGGTGGAAGTAGGGATCTCGGCCCTCGGCGGCGTTGACGTTGAATCGCCTTAGCGTCTCGGCAAGTCCGGTCTCGAATGAGTCGTCGAGAGTGAAGCCGCCGGTCTGCGCGGCAAGGGTGCGCAGGCGGACCCTTATCTGCTCGGCCAAGCTGCCCATATCGTCGGCCTCGATCACGTGCGATCGGTCCTCGCCGGGGGGCGCGATCGGATTGTCGGCGCGATTCGGCGCTCCCGCATAACGCGTGTTCGCCTCCTCGTCCCAGATCATGAAGAGGAGCATGTTGGGCCACTCGCACTCGTATGGGTCCCAGGTCCAGAAGGCGCGGGTCACCTCGGGATACATGCCCTTCTCGTTGATGACTCGCCTGCCATAGCGATTGACCCAGACCATGCTGTCTCCGGGCGGGGAGAAGAGACTCATGAAATCGGCGTCGCGGGCCTCCCCCGCATGCAGAGCTTTCTCGAAGGCCTGAGGCGAACACCAGGCCTCGTTCATGTTGCGGAGCGGGGCCCCGAGGGCACCGGCGATGTCGAGGAAGTCGCCCTCGTTCCCGAGCGAGGCGCAAGAGCCGAATACCGGGCCGGGGAGGAAGTTCCTCAGCAGCTCAGGATTGGCACCGAAGCCACCGGAGCCGAAGATCACTCCCCCCGTCGCGGCAAACGACCGCTCGCCCTCAGGGGTGTCGGCGACCACGCCGACCACGCCGCCCTTGTCATCGATCAAAGCTCGTACGACACGGTGCTCGAGGCGCTGGTCGATGCCGAGCCGGTCCGCGGCCCGACGGAAACCGTCGATCAGATCGTTGCCGTAACCGACCTCCTCGCCGGGAGGTCCTTTCGGCATCATCGCGCGGCCGTACGGCGCGGCATTCTCCTCGAAGCGCGAGTAGTAGTCCGGGATCTCAGCGCCGGAGATCGGCTCGAGCGCATCCATCGCTTCCAGCGACTCGATCGTTCCGTCGCCGGTCTCGTAGAAGACGTCGAGCAACTCGTACTCGGCCTCGGGCAGCCCAAGGGTGGGCGACTCGGGGTCGAACAGGGCGGGGCGCGCGAGGCGGGCCATGTAGGTCAGGGCCTCGTGCTTCGGGTCTTGGATGCCCTGCTCGCGCATGAAGCGGTTGTTCGGGATCCAGAACCAGCCGTGGGACTTGAAGGTGGTGCCCCCGAAACGATCCTCCTTCTCGAGCATGACGACCTTCGAGCCGGCGTCGGCGGCGTGGAGAGCGGCGGAGTACGCGGCGGCGCCGGAACCGACGACGACGACGTCGAAGGTCTCATCCACCTCGGTCAGAGGCGCGACCGAGAGGTTCAATCCTACGCGCGAGCCTGTGGAGTTCTCGGACATTTTGTGATCCTTCCTGTCTTGCTAGCTCTTGAAAGTCGGGTAATGAAGTTCACAGCCGCGGATTCCGAGGTCGGCTTTGACCGCGTGCCGGCGACCGAAGCAGGAGGCGACGAGGGTCCCCTTGTCGGCGCCCGCGAAGCAGGTGCTCGCCGGTGAATTCAGGACCAGGCGGGCCGAGTCCTCGGCGAGCACGTCGAGCCTTCCGTCCTGGGTCACCGTGTAGATGGCGTCCGGCTGGTAACAACCGACCACAACGGTCCCGTCATCGGTCAGGGCAACACCGTCGGGAAACGCGTCCGGCGTCTCGGCGAGCACCTGGTACTCGCCCGCGGAGCCGTCCGCCTCGATGCGCTGACGCGTTATCCCGGGCAGGGTCGACTCGGCGAAGTACAGCCACTCACCGGCAGGGTCGATGCAGAGTCCATTCGTGAACAGGCCCGGTCGCGTCGACCAGACGGTGGTCTCCCCACCCGGCGAAACCGCATACACACGCCCTGATTTGCCGCTGCCCGGCGTCGCCGAATCGGTCCAGTAGAGCGTTCCGTCGGCGGCAAACCCGAGACCGTTGGGGAATTCGGCAGGAGCGTCGGCGGTACCGTCCGAATAGGTCGACACCTCACCGGTGTCGAGGTCGATCTTGCAGACCTCCTGTCGCACGTAGTCACAGGCGTAAGCGTTGTTTTCACCGTCGATCGCGATGCCGAGAATCGAGCCGCCGGTCGTCGCCAGCTCCTCGAAGCTGCCGCTGTCGAGGTCGATCCGGTAGATCTGCCCGGCCTCACCTCCGCAATAGACCTTCCCTTCCGGACCGAGGTAGAGGCCCTCCGCGTGATCGAGGCCGTCGACCAACATCTCGAACTCGTCGATGCGGTTTGCCATCGTTCAGTCCTCCACGTCGGTGGGCCACTGGATGTGCTTGACTTGGAAGAATTCCCGGAATCCCTCCTCACCGCGGTCGTAGCCGATACCGCTGTGACCGTAGCCGCCCCACGGGGCATCGGGACGATCCGCACCGCCACCGTTGATCGTGACGGTCCCCGAACGGATCCGACGAGCTACCTCGATCGCCTGCTGGGTCGAGCCCCATACGTTCGCATTGAGGCCGAACTTGGTGTTATTGGCGATGCGCACGGCCTCGTCGACGGTGTCATAGGGGAGCATGACCCCGATCGGCCCGAGCGTGCTCATCAGCGGGCCGTGAAGCCACCATCGACCGGCAGCGCCACACCGGTGATGAAGCTCGAGTCGTCACTCGCCAGGAAGACCGCGCTGGTGGCGATCTCCGAGGCCTGCCCGGGCCGCCCGGCGGGGACGGCTTGGGCGACGAAGCCTCTGATCGTCTCCGTGACGCCCTCCTCGGTCGGGGTGCGGCCGAAGAAGAGAGGAAGCATCGGAGTCTCGATCGGACCGGGACAGATCGCGTTGGCCCGGACACCTTCGTTGGCGACCGAAAGCGCATAGCCCTTCATGAACATCACGACTCCACCCTTGGTCATCGAGTAGAGAGGGCTGAAAGGCGAACCGACCAGCCCGGTCGCCGAGCTGGTGAATATGACCGAGCCTTTGCCGTCGGCTTTCTTCAGCAGCGGCGTCGCGAACGAGGTGGCGAAGAACGCGCTCTTCATGTTCACGTCGACCGCGAGCTGCCATTCCTCCTCACTCATGTCGATCCCGGCCGCGCCCGGGATCCCGGCGTGGTTGTGCAGCACGTGCAGCTTGCCGTGCTCGGACTCGATCCCCTTGAAGAGCGCTTCGAGGTCGGAGAGCTTCGAGACGTCACAGCGGACGCCCTCGGCGCTGCCCTCGGTGGACCCGTCGATCTCCTCGGCGGCGGCGACTGCCGCCTCCTCGTTGAGGTCGGCGATGATCACCGTCGCGCCCTCGGCGGCGAATGCCTCTGCGGTCGCGCGACCCATTCCTGATGCGGCGGCGGTCACGACTGCCACCCGATCCTTGAGCTTCACATCCTCCTCCTCCATCGAGGTTCCCTTGGTGCGGCGACATTAGCACCCTGAGTGAAATGGGGATTCCGCTTAGCGGAACCGTCTAGGTCGGAGCTGCGGCAGACCACGGCGCCGGCTCCCCCTTCAGTGAGAGAGCCGGCGCCGGGCGCCGGCGCCTAGGCGAGGAGGAACCCGGCGTCGACGGGCAGCACCGTGCCGGTCACGTAGCGCGACCGGTCGGAGCAGAGGAAGGCGACCGCGTCGCTGACGTCGCTTGGCTCGATCGGACCGGCCGGCATCAGGTTCGCCATCAGGTCGCCCAACTCGGAACGACTCTCCATGTAGGAGGCGACCGCGTCGTTTTCGACCATCGGCGTCGCCACCCCGGTCGGGGCGACGGCGTTGACCCGGATCGAATGAGGACCGAGCTCCGCCGCGTAGATCTTCATCAGTCCCACCAGCCCGAGCTTCGAGACGGTGTAGGCATTCTGGGCGACGGAATCGAGCGGGATCGCCCGCATCGCCGCGGTTGAGGCCGTGACGACGATCGAGCCGCCGCGTCCCTCCTCGAGCATTCCGGGGACCGTCGCCCTCAGGGTGTTCCAGGCACCGGTCAGGTTGATGTCGATCGTTTCCTGCCAGATGCGCTCCTGGCCCGCCGGATCTGTCGGCTCCTCGTTGGACACCGCCCAGATGCCGGCATTGGAGATGACCGCCGCGAGCGGTCCGAGCGCGGCAACTCCCTCCTCCACTGCCGAGCGAAGCGCGGCGGAGTCGCGGACATCGGCCACGGCGGCGACCGCGCGCCGACCCTCGGCCTCCACCGCGGCAACCGTAGCGTCGAGGTCCTCACGGGTGGCCCCCGGCGAGGCGACCGCGTCAGGGGCCGCGCAGAGATCGACCAGGACCAGATCAGCACCTTCGGCAGCGAGGCGCACCGCGTGCGAGCGGCCGATCCCGCGGGCGGCACCGGTGATCAGGGCGACGCGGCCGTCCATCTCTCCCATCGTCAGCTCCCCCGGCCGGCCACGCCGACCTCCAGGACGTGTGCTATCCGCTCTGACATGCCTTCTCCTTCTTTAGTCATGTGTCTGCCGATCGGGGAAATGGGAGAGAACCTCGGTGCCCGCGCGGTGCCCGGCGTAGACGGCCTCGCGCAGGTAGCCGGGCGCGGACACTTCGCCGGCGGGAACGACGAAGTCGAGGGCCTCGCGCAAGTCGTCGATCAGCTCCACCCGTGGCTGCTTCGGAGCAACGGCGACGAGCAGCTCCGCCTCCTCCTGACCGAGACGATCGACGGAGACCCCGGTCTCCACCTGGACCCCGGCGGCAGCAAATCGTTCCGCGGCGGGCTCGGCCGAGAGCGATGGAGCGATCGCGGGGCCGACCCGCTCGAAATCGGTCAGGAAAGTGACCTTGGTACCCCGGGCGACCAGGGTGTCGACAACCGCGATCGCCTCGTAGTGGCCGAGACCGTCATGGACGACCGCGTTGTCCGGCGTCGCCGCCGCGGCGCCAAGGACGTCCCAACTCGAGCCGATCGTGGCGACCGGAACGGGCACCGCGCCGGTCGCCAGGACGACCGCGTCGGGCCGCTCGGCGATCACCGTCTCGACCCGCGCCTCCGTGCCGAGCCGGATCTCGGCGTCGAGCCGCGCCAGTTCCGCTCCGGCCCAGTCAGGATAGGCGCCGATCAGGCCGCGCAACGGCGCGCGCCGGGCCAGCGCCAGCTGTCCACCGAGCTCGTCCGCCGCCTCGAGCAGGAGCACGCTGAACCCACTCCGGGCCCCGACCAGTGCGGCCTCGATGCCGGCGGGGCCACCGCCGACCACGACCAAGCGTGGCGCCCCGGCCGCCCTCGAACCGACAGGCGACCGGGTCGACACCGCGAGCTCGTGGCCGACCTCGGGAGCGATCGCGCAGCCGAGCCGCGGCGGCGAATCTCGTAGGCCGGCGAGACAACCGTGATTGCAGGCGATACAGCGGCGCACCTCGGCGCCCCGACCGGTAACCGATTTGCGGATCAGACGGTCGTCGGCGATCGTCGCCCTGACCAGCGAGATGAGATCGGCGACTCCGGCGGCGACCAGACGCTCGGCCTCCGCCAAGGTCGTCAGCCGGCCGCCGACGATGGTCGGCACCCCTGCCCCCTCGCAGATCGGACCGGTCAGCGAAAGCTCGTAGCCGGTCGGCTCGTGCATCGCGCCGATGATCTTCGGATAGGAGTAGCGACTTCCGATCGAGACGCTCACGAAGTCGATCAGCCCGGCAGCTTCGAGAGCCTCGCGCGTGGCCAGAGCTTCGTCAGGGACGATCCCTCCGTCGACCGACTCGGTAGCGCCGATCCGGACACCGACCGAGAAGCCTGGCCCGGTGCGCTCGCGGCACGCGCGCAGGACGGCGGCGACGAAACGGCGGCGGCCCTCGGCGTCCCCACCCCACTCGTCCTCCCGGCGGTTGGTGAGCGGCGAGAGGAACTGCTCCAGGAGGTAACCGTGGCAGGCTTGGATCTCGATCCCGTCGAGGCCGCCGCGCTCGGCCCGTTCGGCGGCCGTGGCGAAGGCGTCGAGCAGCTCATCGATCTGGGCGGTGCTCATCGCCAGCGGCATCCGGCCGCTCATCACGCTGATGACCTCCGACGGTGCCCAGGCGGGCGAACCGTCGGGCGGATTGCGGTGGGCCCCGGCGTGCTGGAGCTGCTGGAAGAGCTTCATCCCCGTCGGCCGGATCGCCTCGGCGAGCCGCGAATAGCCGTCGACCACGATGTCGGTCGAGGCGTCGATGCCCGCGGGCGCCGGGCTCGACCCATGAGGGGTGGCCGCCTCCAGCACCGTGAGACCGACCCCGTCCTCCGCACGGCGCAGGTGATAGGCGATCAGGTCAGGCGAGATCGTCGGCTGGGCCATGCCGGTCCCGTGAGCGGAGCGGACGATCCGATTCGGTACTTCGACCGGCCCGATCGCAAGCGGGCGAAAGAGCCGCGGATAGGCCGACCGGGCGGCGTCGACGGTCATGCCCGGTTCTGTACAGTGGATTTCATATGTCGAAGAATAGAACGTCTTCAGCATTGCCGCCTGCGCTCCGCGGTTATCGGGAGCGAGCACGGGAGGCACTTGGAGCGGGAACGTTCGATGCTCTGTTCGGCCTCCGAGGCGACGGCAACTGGGACGGCAACTTCGCCAACGTCGACGGCTTCGCGGCGCGCCCGCTGAAACCGTCGATCATGCGTGACGTCAGCGACCCGCAGACCGAGGTCGCGGTCCTGGGTGGGTCGTGCGCCCTGCCTTTGGTCGTCGCGCCGATGGGCTATGGCAATCGCTTCCACGCCGACGGAGAAGCGGGCATGATCGCCGCCGCGGGAGAGGCGGGTATCCCCTACTGCGCCAGCATGGCGGCTTCGGAGACGATCGAGAGCTTGGTGAGCTCGAGCGAAGGTCCGATCTGGTTCCAGGTCTGGATGCTCAGGGACCGCGACGCGATGGCACGCCTCTTGGAGCGTGCCGCCGAGGCGGGCGCGCAGGCAATCATCCTCGCCTCGATTCACCATGCGCTCTACCGGCCCCGGCCTGCCTTCGAGGCAGCGGCGGCCCCTCCGCCGGGACGCGGCACCGGGATCCCCAATCTCGGCGGCCTCGGGTTCGATCCGGTCCCCACTCCGGCCGAGTTCCACGGGTGCCTGGACATGTCGCTGAACTGGAGGGACCTCGAATGGCTCCGATCGAGTACCTCGCTCCCACTGGTGCTGAAGGGTGTGCAGGTGGCGGCCGACGCGCGGCGTGCGATCGATCTCGGGGTTGGCGGGATCATCGTCTCGAACCATGGCGGCCCAGGACTACCGACGCCGCGGGCGACCCTCGACTGCCTGCTCGAAGTAAGCGCCGCGGTCGACGGGTCGTCAACCGAATTGCTTCTCGACGGGGGCGTCCGCAGCGGCGCCGACGTACTCAAGGCACTGGCCGCCGGCGCGCGCTCAGTGCTGATCGGCCGGGCCCCCTTCTGGGGACTGGCCGCCGACGGGAGGGCGGGCGCCGCTGACGTGCTCTCGATCCTCGACCGCGAACTGCGGACGGCGATGGCTTACGCCGGCGTTACCTCGGTCTCAGAAGTTCCGGCGGCCCTCATCTGACCCGCCATCGCGGTGTTCTATTTTGTGGAATGCTTGTTCCGATCGTCGGAAATGCGTAGCGCAGCTCTCAGATGGTCGCGAAGAAGTTTCGGGAAGAGATTTGGGATGACACGAGAGGATCAACATGGACACTGAGTTCGACGTCGTAGTCTTGGGCACCGGTGCCGGCGGCCTGGTCTCGGCGATTTCGGCACATGATGGGGGCGCCTCCGTGGGCGTCTTCGAGAAGGCACCGACGGTCGGTGGAACCACCGCGATCGGCGGTGGGGTCACCTGGGTCCCGGCCAACCACCAAGCCGCCGAGGCCGGGGTCGAGGACTCTCCGGAGAGGGCCCTCGAATACCTGATGTCGCTCTCGCATGACCAGATCGACGAAGAGGTCGCACGAACTTTCTGCGAGGAGGCATCGAAGGTTTTCGCCTGGCTCGAAAAGGAAACTCCGCTCGGCTATCTGCTCTTCACCGGCTTCCCTGATTACCACGCCGAGAGGCCGGGCGGGATGATCGACGGGGGCCGCTCGCTGCAGCCGAAGATGTTTCCGTTCGAGGAACTCGGCGACTGGGCCAACCGTGTCAGCGGCCAGCTTGCCCCCCGCCGACTGATCGAGGAGACCCCGATCAAGGGCGGCATCTGGGCGGACATCCCCGAGGAGGAGATGAAGCGGCGCGAGGCCGTGGACATGCGCGGCGCCGGCCAGGCCGTGATCGGCTCCCTCCTGAAAGGCCTGCTGGATCGCGGAATCGAACCGACGACGTCCGCCCGCGCCCGCACGCTGATCGTCGAGGACGGCCGCGTGGTCGGCGTCCGGGTCGAGATCGACGGCGCCGAGCAGGAGATTCGCGCGAAGCGCGGCGTCGTCGTCGCGACCGGTGGATTCGAGTGGGACAAGGACCTGGTCCGCAGCTACCTCCGCGGCCCGATGACGGCGCCGGTCGGCATCCCGACGAACACCGGCGACGGACAACGGATGATGATGCGCATCGGCGCCGCCATGAGCAACATGAAGGAGGCCTGGTGGGTCCCGGCCACGCGGATACCCGGGATCGAATCGATGGGCCAGGAGACCGGCTATCTGCTGGTCGGGGAGCGCTCGCTGCCGGGCTCGATCATGGTCAATCGGACCGCGAAGCGGTTCACCAACGAGGCGGCCAACTACAACGCCCTCGGCGGAGCCTTCCACCAGTTCGACGCGGCGGAGTTCGAATTCGCGAACCTGCCGGCCTGGCTGATCTTCGACGAGGCCTATCTGCGCAAGTTCGGCTTCACCACGATCATGAAAGACGATGAGGTCCCAGACTGGCTGACCCGGGCCGACTCGATCCCCGAGCTGGCCAAGAAGCTGAGCCTGCCGGAGGACCAGCTGGTCGCGACCGTCGAGCAGTTCAACGGCTACGCCGACGACGGGCACGATCCCGATTTCGGCCGCGGCACTCACGCCCACGACAACTGGCACGCCGATCACAGCCAGGAGGGCGCGAAGAAAAGCCTCGGCGCGCTGCGAACCGCTCCCTACTATGCGGTCGAGGTCGAGCAGGGCACGCTCGGCACCAAGGGTGGTGGCCTGACCGATGACAACGGTCAGGTACTGGACCTCGATGGCGACCCGATTCCGGGCCTGTTCGCCGCCGGGAACGCCATGGCCCAGATCACCGGCATGGTCTACGGCGGTGCCGGCGGCACTCTCGGCCCGCACATGACCTTCGGCTATCGCGCCGGACGCGTCGCCGCCGGAGCGTCGGCGGACACCGGGGCGATTGCCTGAGCCGAGCGGGCGGACCGAAGAAAAGGCCGCCCCACGGGGCGGCCTTTTTTCTGCCTTCTACTTCGTGAAGCGGTCCGCGACCTCGCTCGCGAGCGCGTCGGGGGCCGCATCGGGATCAGGCTCGTAGAGATCGAAGGCGTTGCCCTCCGGGTCACGGAAGCCGCCGAACCGGGGGAACGTGCCGGGCTCCCCGAGGATGGTCGGGGTCGAGATCGAGGTCGCGCCGGCCTTCTGGATGGCCACGGCCACCTCGTCGATGTCGGCGACCGTGAAGGTCAGGTAGGAGTACCCTTGGAGGCCGCCGAAGGTCGGCTCCTCCCGGGCGGGCGAGGGCGGGTCGCAGAGCTTGATCCGCTCTCCGTGCTGGGTCCTCATGTAGGCGACTTCGCAGCTGCAACGCTCCCAGCCGAAAGACTCGGTCAGGTCTTCGTCCATCGGGAATCGCATCTCCACGCTCATGTCGAGCGCCTCTTCATAGAAGGCGATCATCGCGTCGAGGTCGCGGACGACCATCCCGACCTCGAGGCTCGCGGTCATCTTCATGGTGCCACCACCGGCTTTATCTCCTTCATCGAACGAAGGGCGTCGAGTGCCTCCGTCGCCCGATCGAGTGGATAGGGGTCAGCGAACATCAGGTCCCAGTCGAAGCGCTCGCGAAAGCGCCCGAGGAAGCGGAGCGCCTTGTAGTAGGAGCTCACGTCGCCGCTGAGCGAGCCCATGATCCGCAGGTTGCGGGTGGCGATCCGCGGCACGGCGACCTCCTGGCTCGGCCCGCCGAGCGTGCCGACGATCATGTAGCGGGCGTTCTTGCCCGCCATCTCGACCCCCTCGGCGAACGCGCCGGGCGCGCCGGACAACTCCAGCAGAACGTCCGGCCCTTCACCGCCGGTCAGCTCGGCGACCCGCTCGGCCCGCGCCTCGCGGTCGAGCTCCTCGACCGAGACGAGGTCGGTGGCGCCCCAGGCCCGGGCGATGTCGAGGCGCGCCAGCGGCGCGCCGACGACGATCAGCTGCCGCGGGTTGGCGACCGCGGCGAGAGCGACGCCGAAGAGCCCGAGCGGGCCGCTCCCCTGGATCAGCACGGACTGATCGCTGTCGATGCGACCGAGCCGCTCGAAGGCCATGACCACCGTGCGCAGGGCGCAGCTCGCGGCCGAGGCCCAGGTGCTCTTGACGTCGTCGGGAACCCGCAGCCGGCCGGCCTTGGGCCAGACGTATGAGTATTCGGAGAGGCCACCAGCGGTGTACGGGAACGACTCGCTGTTATGGAACATCCCGACGCGTCGGTTCGGACAGAGGACCGGCTCGCGCTCGACCGTGCAGTAGCGACAGTGCCCGCAGGCCTCGTGCTCCCAGACCACCCGGTCACCGAGCGCCAACGGCGTCCCGACCGAGTCCACCTCGGCACCCTCGCCGAAAGCCTCGACCACGCCGACGATCTCATGCCCGAGGATCAACGGCGGTTCGATCGGCAGGTTTTTGATCGCCCCCTGCCAGGTGTGGATGTCGGAGCCGCAGATGGTCGCGGTCTCGACCCGCACGGTCAGCGCCCCCGGCTCGGGGGTTGGCACCTCGACCTCGCGGACCTCGAGGTCGGCGCCGTAGGAATCGACGACCGCGGCGCGGCATCGGCTGGGTGGGGTCATCGGACACCTCCGTGGTTCTCGATCAACTTCGTCTCCAGATAGGCGCTGAGGCCCTCGGGGCCGCCCTTGCGACCGACCCCGGAGCATTTGAAGCCGCCGAAGGGCTGGCCGGTGCAGGCACCGAAGCCGTTGATGTGGACCTGCCCGGCCCGCACCCGGCGGGTGAGCAGCTCGGCCCGCTCGGCATCGGTGGTGAAGACCGAGGCGTAGAGGCCGTAGTCGGAATCGTTGGCGATCGCGATCGCGTCGTCGAGGTCGTCGTAGGTGATCACCGAGAGGACCGGGCCGAAGATCTCCTCCTGGGCGATCCGCATCGAACGCTCGACGCCGTCGAAGAGCGTCGGTTCGAGGAACCAGCCCCGGTCGAGGCCTGCCGGACGCCCGCCGCCGGTGAGCAGCTTCGCGCCCTCCTCGCGGCCGATCCGGATGTAGCTCTCGACCCGCTCCCGCTGGCGCTCCAGGGTGAGTGGACCGAGGTTGGTCTCGGGATCGGTCGGGTCACCGACCTTCATCGCCTCCATCGCGACGACCAGCCGCTCGACCACCTCGTCATGGAGCGAGGCGGGCACGAGGATGCGGGTGAGGGCGAAGCAGACCTGGCCGGAGTGACCGAGGCCACCGCCCTGCAGCACCGGCAGGGTGGCGTCGAGGTCGGCGTCCTCACAGACGATGGCCGGGCTCTTGCCGCCCAGCTCGAGCGTCACCCGCGCCATCCGCTCGGCCGCCAGCGCGCCGACCCTGCGGCCGGCGACGGTCGAGCCGGTGAGGGCGATCTTTTCGACATCAGGGTGTTTGACGAGGTGCTCGCCGACCTCGCGGTCGCCGGGCAGCACGCTGACGAGACCCTCCGGGACCCCAGCGGCGGCGAGCGCGTCGCCGAGCTCGTACATCGTCAGTGGCGCCTCGTGGGCCGGCTTCAACACGATCGGGCAGCCGGCGGCGATCGCCGGGGCGAGCATGAACGAGAGGCCGCCGAGCGGGGCGTTCCAGGGGGTGATGCCGACCGACACGCCAACCGGTTCCTCGATCAGCTTGACCGGACCGACCAACGCCTCGCGGGTCTCCTCGAACGAGTAGGTGCGGGCCATCTTCGCGTACTCGGCGATCACGGTCAGGCCGACCTGGGTGAGGCCACCGCTGATCGCGACCGGCGCGCCGGTCTCCAACGTCGCCAGCTCGGTGAAGCGGTCGGCGCGCGCTTCCAGCTCCGCCAGGATGCGATCGAGGATGTCGGCCCTGCCCGCCGGGTCGAGATCGCGCCAGTCGGAGCGTTCGAAGGCTGCCTTGGCGCGGGCGACGGCCCGGTCGGCGTCGGCGACGGTCGGCTTGGGGACGGTCGCGATCACCTCCTCGGTGGCGGGATTCACCACCTCGAAGCGCTCGCTTCCCGCCGGCGCCTTCCAGGCACCGGCGATGAACAGCTCCTGCCGGTCCAGCGACGTCGTCGCGGTCTCGGGGCTCACGATCCAGCTCCTTTGCGTTGAGGACGGGTCGAAGGATCGGCGGGAACCTGGACCGCGAGGGTCACCGCCGGCTCATCGGAGCGGTTGATCCAGGTGTGCGGCGTCCCCCGCTGGATGACGACGTCGCCGGGTTCCAGGTCGACGGCGGAGTCTTCGACGATCAGGCTGATCTGGCCGGAGACGACGATGATGTGGTCGAAAGTGTCGGTGGTGTGGCGACCGGCGTCCTCCTCGCCCGCAAGCGTGTCGGACGCCGCCATCGCCGCCATCGCTTCCTCCCAGGCCTCGGGGCCGCCGGGGTCAGGGGCGAAGTAGGCGAAGCGGAACAGCACTTCGCCCTCCCCCGGTTCCATCGCCGGATCTCCGATCACGGTCTCGTCCGGACCGAAATCGGCCGGCAATCCGCCGAGGCGCCAGGTCTCGACGACATCGAAGGCCGCCGATTCCACGGTCACCGGTGCGGGTCCGTCCGAGACGATCTTCGGCTTGCCGTCGGCGTCCCAGCCGGTGACGATGCGGCGGCGTTTCTCCTTGGGTACGAGTTTCGACATCAAGGCCCCTTTCGGCGCTGATCAGCGGGTCGGTCCGTTACTTGACGGTGAAACCGGCGTCGACCGTCAGGGAAGTACCGGTGACGAAATCGGCCGCATCGGAGGCCAGCCACATCATCGCTCGGGTGATCTCCGCCGGTTCCAGCATCTTTCCGTCTTCGATCAGGTTCCAGGGCCCGGTCAGGTCTCCGAGCTGTTCGAGCCACTCACCGTCTTTGCTCTCCAGGAGACCGCTGACCATCCGCGTGTCGGTGCTTCCCGGGCAGACCAGGTTGACGGTGATCCCGTGCGGGGCCAGCTCGATCGCCAGCGAGCGGACGAAGCCGAGGAGACCATGCTTGGACGACACGTAGTGAGCCTGTTTGATCGAGCCGACGTGGGAGTTGACCGAGCCGGTGACGAGGATCTTTCCCCGCCCTCGCTCGATCATCCCGGGCGCGACGTACTTCGAGCAGAGGAAGGAGCCCTTCAGGTTGACGTCGATCATCTGGTCCCAGTAGGCCTCATCCATGTCGACCACCGAAGCGAGGCTGTCGATCGCGCCGTTGGAGATGAGGATGTCGATCTTGCCGAACTCGGCGATCGCGTCGTCCACCATCGTCTTCACCTGGACGGCATCGCTGACGTCGCAGACGGCGGGCATACATTTCACCCCGAGCGCTTCGACCTCCGCGGCGGTCGAATTCAGCTCGTCGGGCCCGGCGAGCGCGTAGGGGACGGTGTCGAACTGATGATCGGGCTCGCAGATGATGATGTCCGCACCGGCTTCAGCGAAGTTCAGCGCGTGGGCGCGACCTTGACCGCGGCCGCCACCGGTGATCAGCACCGTGTGCCCCGAGTAGTCGTAGCTGACGTTCTTGATCTCTCTGGTCATTCTTTCTCCTGCTCGTACTTGTGTTCGCCGACCGCGCCTAGGCGGCCGTCTCTGCCTGCCGGACGGCCGCCGGATGCAGCGGGTAGAGGACGTGGCGCAGCTTGAAGAATTCGCGGAAGCCCTCCATGCCGCGGTCTTGACCGACGCCGCTTTCTCCGGAGCTCGGCCATGGGGCTTCGGGTCGCTCGGCGCCGCCGCCGTTGAGGTTCACGGTGCCGGCCTTGAGACGACGACTGATCGCCAGCGCCTCTTCGGTCGGACCCCAGACACTGGCGGTCAGGCCGTAGCGGGTGCTGTTGGCGATCGCCACAGCTTCCTCGGCGTTGTCGTATGGGAGGACGACCCCGACGGGGCCGAAGAGCTCCTCCTGGGCGATTTCGGAATCCGGTGAGACGGCACCGATCAGCGTCGGGTTGAAGAAGTAGCCGCGCGGCTCCTCGCTGGGACCGCCGCCCGCCACCACTTCGCCGCCTCCGGCGAGGGCCCGGTCGACGAAGCCCTGGACGTGCTCACGATGCTCGGAGCGGATCAGCGGACCGACCTCCTGCCCCTCCTGCCACGGATCGCCGACGTTGATCTTCTCCAGACCGGCCCGCAACGCGTCCAGGTAGTCGCCCATCATCTCGCGGGGGACCAGGGTCCGGGTCGTCGCCGCGCACATCTGGCCGCAGTTACGGGTGAGGCGTAGGAGCGCCGGGTTCATCATCGCCTCGAGGTCGGTCCCGGGGAGGATCATGTCGGGGGCTTTGCCGCCGAGCTCGAGCACCACCTTCTTCAGCGTCAACGAGGCCTGCTGCATGATCTTGCGGCCGACCTCGACCGAACCGGTGAAGGAGACGACGTCGACGCCGGGAGCGGTGGTCAGCGCTTCGCCGACCTCCTGGCCACCGACCACCACGTTGACGACTCCCTCCGGGATGCCGACTTCTTCGACCATCCGGGCGAGGACGACCGCGTGAAGCGGCGTACGGGGCGAAGGGAGATAGACAGCCGTGCAACCCGCGGCGAGCGCGCCGCCGACCTTGAACGAGGCGATCAGCAGCGGCATGTTGTACGCCGACAGGGCGGCGACGACCCCGGCCGGCTCGCGGTAAAGCGTCGAGTCGGTTTCGATCGGCTGCTTCTGGATGCCGAAGTTCTGCTCCCAGCCGCCGAGCGGCCCTTCGCGGGCCGGACCGGTCCACCAGCGGGTGAACATCGCCGGGGCGGCGGCGTGGAAGGCGCCCGACTGTTCACGCGGCAGGCCGGTCTCGACCGTCCCCAGATCGCCGAGCAGCTCAGCGTTGGCTTCGATCTTGTCGGCGAGCGCGGCCAGCTTGTCGGCTCGTTCGTCGGGGCTCATTCGCGGCCAGGGACCGCTGTCGAAGGCGCGGCGCGCGGCGGCGACCGCGACGTCCACGTCCGCGGCGCTTGCTTCCGGCACCCGGGCAACCGTCTCCTCGGTGGCCGGGTCGATGACCGGCAGCAGTCGCTCCTCCGAACCGAACCATGCCGCCGGATCGCCGGGGCGGACGCTCTCGAAGAACGCGGTGACGTTGGGTCTCACATTCTCGCCCGAGATTTTCACGCTTCTTCTCCTTTGCTCGATGGTTGCCCAGGCAGGCGGATGACCTCGTGGTCGACCACCTCCTGCAGCTCCAGCAGATTTCCGTCGGGGTCCCGGCCATACGTGGATCGCACGCCGAGGACCTCCTTGGGGTCGGTCAGGAATTCGATCCCGGCGGCCGACAGGCGTCGATACTCCGCGTATATGTCCGTGACGTCGAAGCAGACGTGGGTGAAGCCTGGATCGCAGGCACGCCGGAAACCGGGCGGCGGAATCGGCTCCGGGCTCGAGAACTGGAAGAGCTCGAGGTAGGAGTTGCCGGTCCAGAGCATGCAGAAACGCGCGGCCGAATCCTTCAAGCCCGTGATTTCATCCGGGATCTGACTGCCAGCTTCCCACGAGCCCTCCCAGCGGACCTCGAAGCCCATCAGGCCCTCGTAGAAACCCCGCAGGCGATCGAGATCTTCGGTCGCGATGGTGGTGTGGTGGATGCCGTTGATCACTGGTTCGGCTCTCCGGCCGCGGACCCTCCGGGACGGAACCGGGAAACGAGCCGCTCGAGGCGCATCCGCCGGCCGACGCCCGAGGTGACGAGCACTACGGCCACAACGAGGACGACCCCGTTGGCCAGCACTTTCACTCCGGGGGCGAAGTCGCCGAGACTCAGGTACTGGCTGAGCACGGCGACGAAGAGGCAGCCGGCGGCGGTGCAGAGCGGGCTGGCGGGCCCACCGGCGAGCGACGCGCCGCCGAGAGCGACGGCGACGATCGTGGTCAGCTGGTAGGGGTCGCCGACGGCGATGTTGGGGGTGCGGACCACACCGGCCAGCAAGATTCCGGCGATCATGAAGAGCACCGAGGCGACCATGTAGGCGCCCACCCGGTAGGCGCGGGTGTGGATCCCGACGATCTTGGCGGCGCCCGCGTTGGTGCCGGTGGCGACGAAGGCGCGTCCGGGCGCGGTGTCGCGGATGAGCCTGCCGATCACGAACAGGAAGACGAACGCGAGGACGCCGAAGAGACTGAACGGGCCGATCGCCTCTCCGGCGAAATTGGAGAGGGCGGGCGGCACCGCGCCGGTCGGCGAGTAGATGTTGCCGGCCCAGATCACGATGGCGCCGAGAAATATGCCGTTGGTCGCCAGGGTGACGATGAAGGAGTTGATCTTGGCGAAGGTGACGAGCACCCCGTTCAGCAGGCCGACCGCGGCGGCGGCGGCGATGCCCTCGAGGATGGCGACGAGAAGTTGATCGTCGGCACCCTGGGTCTGCTTGACGATGATCGCTCCGGCCAACGACATCACCGCCGGAGCCGAGAGGTCGATTCCGCCGAGCATGATCACGAGCATCTGCCCGGCCGCGGCGACGGCGAGGACCCCGGCGAGGGCGGTGAAGAATTCGATCGAAGGGTCGGCGAAGAGGCCGTCGACACTGACGGCGCCGAGGATGAGCAACGCGGCCAGGGCGATCCAGACGACCCGGTATCGAGGGGCGATGCGGAAGCGCAGTTCCTGGAGGAAACCCTCCGTAGGACGCTTGACAGGGATGTTCATGGACTCCATCAGGCACCTCCCTCTGCACCGGTGGGTGCGGCCGCCGTCTGTGGTGGCGCCGAGCTCCGCCGGACGCCCTTGGTGCCGGTGAAGGAGTAGGCGAGCACCGCGACGATGGTCAGCACTCCGGTGAGTAGCGTCGACCAGGCCGATTCGATCCTGAGCAACGGGGTGACGTTGATCAGCAACGAGACGAAGAAGGCGCCGAGCAGGGCGCCGATGAAGGACCCGCGGCCGCCGGTGAGCGCTGCTCCACCGAGAAATGCCGCGGTGAAGGTCGGCAGCGCGAAGCCGGCGCCGGCGGAGTTCTCGCCGATGCCGACCTGGACCGAGAGGAAGAGGCCGGCGATGACGGCGACCACGGCGCAGGTCACGTAGGCGGAGACCTTCAGGACCTCGACCCGCACGCCACTGCGTCGGGCGGCCTCTTCGGAGAAGCCGGTGGCCCGGGTCCGCAGGCCGACCCAGGTCGAGCGCAGAAGAAGCTCGGCCAGCACGGCAGCGGCGACGATGAAGATGAAGAACAGCGGGATCGACGTGAACACCTTGGTCCCGAGCAGATTCGTGAGGCCGGTGCCGATCGCGCCGCCCGGTTCCTCGCGGATCAGGATCGCGACGCCCTGAAGGATGCTCAGCATGGCGATCGTGGCGATCAGCGGACTGGCGCCAAGGCCGCGGATGATGCCTGCGTTCAGAAGTCCGATCGCGAGCCCCACCGCCAGCAGCAGGAGGATGCCCGGGATCGACCCGAGGAATGAGTCGCTCGTCACCACGAAAGATGCGATGACCACCGTCACCGTCATCGTCGAGCCGACCGAGATGTCAAAGCCGCCGGATATGAGTAGCGCCTGCTGACCGAGGGCGACGACCGCCAACGGCATGGTCAGCAGCAGCAGGCTGCTGATGTTGGTGGAGGTCAGGAACGCGTCCGAGCGGATGGCGGTGTAGACGCCGATCGCCAAGATCAGGAAGACAAGGACCGCCAAGGGCAGCAGGCTGGACCCACGAACGAGTCCGGATACTTTCGAGAGGACCGAGGATCCGACGGTCTGGACGCTGGCCTTGCGGACGGTTTTCGCGCCGACGAATGACTGGACGATTTTCGACTCCTCGACGTTGTCGCCGGTCAACTCTCCGACGATCTCACCACGCGACATCACGTAGACGCGGTCGCAGAGACCGACCAGCTCGGTCGCGTCGGAGGAGTTGACGAGGATCCCCGCCCCTTCGGCCGCCTCGTCGCGGAGCGCGCGGTAGAGGTCCATGCGCGCGCTGGCGTCGACGCCGGCGGTGGGATCGTCGGCGACGATGACCGGGGATTTCTGCAGCAGTGACCGCGAGAGCACGGTCTTCTGCTGGTTGCCGCCGGAGAGCTCGCCGATCAGCTGTGAGTCGGATGCCCGGACGATGCCGAGGCGACTCGCCACGGGGGTGAAGGCCTTCTTCTCGCGCGAGCGCATCACCATCCCGACCGGCCCGAGGCCGTTGCGCACCGAGAGGGTGGCGTTGTCCATGACCGAGAGCTCGTGGAAGACCGACTCGGCCTCCCGGTCACCACTCTGGTAGGAGATTCCGCGGCGTACCGCGTCCGCCGGAGAGCTGATCTTGATCTCCCTGCCGCCCAGCTCCACCGTGCCGCTGCTCTTGCGGAGGCCGACAAGAGCCCGGATCAGCTCGCGCTGGCCGTTGCCCTCGGCGCCGGCGATGCCGACGATCTCGCCGCGATGGACGCGCAGGTCGGCGGGGCCGAAGCCGTCGCCGGAGAAGTCATGAACCCCGACCGCCACCTCGCTATCGGCCGCGATCGTGGCCTTCGGTGGGAAGGCCAGGTCGGTGCGCCGGCCGATCATCAGCTCGACGATCTCCTCCACCTCCCATCCCTTCTCGTCATAGCTGCCCTGGATCGCGCCGTCGCGGATCACCGTCAGACGGTCGGCCAGGCGACGAACCTCGTCGAGCCTGTGACTGATGTAGAGGACGGCGACGCCGCTGTCGCGAGCGGATGCGATCAGCGTTTCGAGCCGACCGATGGTCGACGCGTCGAGTGCCGCCGTCGGCTCGTCCAGCAGCAGCACCTTGGGATCGTGCATCAGCGCCTTGACGATCTCCAGGAGCTGGCGCTGTCCGGGGCTCAGATCGCCGACGCGTGCGTCGGGGTCGATCGGCAGTTCGTAGGGGGCGAGCAGGCGCCGACCTTCGGCGAAGTTGAGCCGCATGCCGTGCTTGCGGGTCCCCTGAAACGAGAGGAGGACGTTCTCGACCACGCTCAGGTCGTGGACGAGCGAGGTGTCCTGATAGGCGGTCAGGAGACCGAGCTTGCGGGCGGTGACCGCGGAGGCCGGATTGAGCTCCTTGCCGTCGATGGTGACGGTTCCGGTGTCAGGCCGCAGGACCCCGGCGGCAGCCTTGATCAGGGTCGACTTCCCGGCCCCGTTCTCGCCGACCAAGGCATGGACCTCGCCTGGGAGGCAGCGCAGTGAGACGTCCTTGAGGGCCTTGACGCCGACGAATGACTTGGAGACGTGCTCGAGCTCGAGGGCGTAGCCAGCGGCCGGCTTCTCCGCCGCTGGCCCGCCCTCGCCCGGGGAGATGGTCCCCGGGCGAGTTTTCTGGTCGGACATTTCTTCTTCTCCCGCCGGTTTACTTCGCTTCCAGCGAGGCGATCAGGATGTTTTCCGGCAGAAGCGAACCGAAGGCAGCCGTCGAACCGCCGCCTTTCACGTACTGCTTTTCGAGTTCTTCTCCGTCAAGAAGGCCGGTCGGATTTTCAATCTGGCCTTCTTCCAGTTCCGGGGGAACCATTTCTTCGGCAGCCGCCACGGCGAGGTAAGCCGCGAGGAAGCTGTTCGAGTTCTGCGTGGTCGTGCTGTAGAGAGGGAACTCGTTCCCCTTGTCCTTCTGCTGTTTCCAGACTTCGTATGAGCCCTGGTTCAGGAAGCCGGCCATCGACGGCAGTTCTTTCAGGCCGGCCGAGATGAATTTGGCCTCGAACTGTTCCATGTCCTGGTCGTAGATCACCGCGTTCGGAACGCCTTCGGCGAGCAGCGCGGATGCGGCCTGGGCGTTGCCCTGTTCGGTCCATTCCGTGGTTCCGTGCGTCTGGATCGTGGCCCCACCCTTTTCGATCGCTTCTTCGGCGCAGGGCTGCCAGCCGGCCGCGAACGGGTTCCCGGGGATGCCCGTGAACATCGCGACCTTCGCGTCCGGCGCCGATTCCGCCGCCACTCCGCCGAGGTTGTAGCCCAGCTGGCAGAGGTTCTGATTCAGGAGCCAGTTGAGATCGCTCCCGTCGTACTGGGCGCTAGGCAGGCCCTGCGAGACGGCGATCTCAGGTATCCCGGCCGCACGTGCTTCGCGGATCTGCGGGAGGACGGCGTCACCGGCATCGTAGTCGCCGATGATCGCGTCGGCACCCTGCGAGATGGCGCTGCGAATGTTCGACTGCAGGGTCTGGAGGTCCCCGGCCGCTTCGGTGTGGATGACTTCCTTGACCTGCGGATAACGGGCCAGGGCGTAGACGGTGCCGATGTAGTTCTCGCGTCGCCAGGAGTTGGCGCCGAAGTCGTCGGGGTACGCGATCACCAGGTCGCCGCTGTCTCGCTTACACGTACTCGTGTGAACACATTCGAGGACGAATTCTTCCTGTTCCTTGGTCGGCTTCTGCAGCGCAATTTCGTAGGCGTTCTTCGCCCACGGGGCAAGTCCACTTTCGAAGTCATAGCCTTTGCCGAACGCTTCTTCATATGCGCTCGTAAGTTGGGCTTTCGGAATTTTTTCGACCAGCGCTTCTTTGATCAGTTCCGGGTTGGATTCACCACCTTCCGACAGCGGGAAACCATTCGGTTCGGGTTCCGCCACGAGAGCGGCCCCGGCCGATTCTTCGCCCTTTTCGGAACCACCCTTCGTTCCGGTCGATTCTTCCGACCCGGGCGATTCCTGGGTGTCGCTTCCCGTACTGGAGCTACCGCCGCCGCAAGCGCTGAGTCCCAGCGCGGCAACGACCAACAGTGCTACGACGATAAGCAGTCCGCGACCGAAGTGTGCGGATCCTCTCTCGAACTGCATCGAACTCTCCTCCTGTTAGTTGGACACCGCTCGCGAAGGCGTCGCCCCGTCCCCTGTGGAGGCAAGTTCGCGATTTTCCCAGTCCCATTCTTCGGAACTAATGCTCCGTTGAATGATACACGAGAGAAAGGCCCCCGTGGCCCGAAAAAGAGACCTCTGCTCGACCAGGCGCCCCGGCGCGGTCGAGCAGAGGGCCGCTGCTACTCGTCTCTCAGATCGAGTGGACGGCCTCGACGAGGCCGCTCAGATCCCGGTCGAGAAGCTCGATCACGTTGCCGTCGGGATCGGTGGCGTAGACAACGCGCATCTCCCCGATCATGGTCGGCTCGGGCCACAGCCTCTTCCCGCCCGCCTTCTCCATCCGCGCCAGCGCCTCGTCGACGTCGTTCACCTGAAGGGCAAAATGCGGAACGAGGGGACGGTCCGTCGGCTCGACGCCGATCAGTTCGAAGAGCTCGACGCAGCCGTTCGGCAAGCCCATCATCCCGCAACGAAAAGAGGGTGCGATCTGCAGGTCATCCGCTTCTTGTCCGTCGAAGAGGATCGGCTCCCATAGCCATTTTCCTTCAAACGCCTCCATGTAAAAGCGACCCGCACTCTCGAGGTCTTCGACCCGGATCCCCACGTGCTGGTTGGCAACGAACATCTATCCAATCTCCTTCTTGAGGGTGACCATCATGTTTTTCACACAGTCATCAAGAATCGAACTGTTGCCCGTGGTGAACTTCACGATCTCCTTCATCCCACGGATCTTCCAACCGGTGGGTTCGCGGGCAAATTCGTCCCGGTAGTAGCCGACGACTTCCTGGATGGACTCGCCATCGGTGCGCTCCGGATCCCAATGCCTGGCCTGCAGCACTGCCGTCACCAGGCATCGATGCTCACCTTCGAACTCGTAGAGCACGGGGGTGTTGAGGTGGTGACAGGCAGGCAACTCGGAGTAGAAGGCCTCGAGGGTTCGCACCCACACCTCGCGACTGACGCTGTCCACCGGCTCGCTCCAAAGATCGAGTTCGGTGAAGTCCAACGCGATCGCCTCCGCGAAACAACTGGCAACCATGTCCCAGTCCCGCATATCGGTTCCGAACGCGTATCGGCCGAGGACATCCGCGATCTCGGCCCTGTCGATCAGCTGCCGCTGCTGCGAGCTTTTTTGGAACTCGTGTTCCACTGACCGGAAGCTATCGCATATGGGCGAAGGAAGACAACCGATTCGTCGGCAGGCCGCGGACGACCCGCCCGGGAACGCGCCCGGCGGGAACTGCGATAGCGGAAGACGGGCGAGGGCAGATCACCGCCCCCGCGAGGCGCTCAGTGGACGACTTCTCCGTCCGCCCCTGACTGAGTCTCGGTGAAGAGTGACTCCAACGAGTCAGCGGCAGCTCGCATCGGTTTCAGGAGCTCCAGCAGATGCTCCTTCGGCAGTCGCGTGGTCGGGCCGAGCAGGCTGAGTGAGAAGGCGAGCATTCCGGCGCGCACCGGGATGCTGATCGCCGAGGCTCCTTCGACCCGCTCCCCTCGGCTCAGCCCGTAGCCGTCTCGACGCACCTGCGTCAGCGCCCGCTTGAGGCGTTGCCCGTCGACATCGTGCGCGCTTTCGAGCAGGGCGACGCTGCGTCTGGTCTCCTCCTCAGGCGCGAAGGCAAGCAGCACCTTGCCCGCCGCGCCGTAATTCACCGGCATCACAGCGCCGACGCCAGAGGTGTAGCGGAGCGGCTGTGGACTCGGCGCCTCGTCGACGCAGACGCGATCGATCCCAGATTGCACGTGGAGCGCCGCCGTCTCGCCACTTGTCCGGGCGAGCTCGGTCAGAGTGCCGTGGCCGAGAACCGCGATCGAGCTGATCCCCGAGAGAGCGCCCTGAACGAGACGCAGGAGGCCAGGGCCGAGCATGTAGGTGGCCGAGGTCGGGTCTTTCAGCACGATGCCCCGCTCCGCAAGGCCGGCGAGAAGGCGAAAAGCGGTGCCCTTCGAGAGGCCGGTCTCCCGGCATACCTCGGTCAACGGCTTCGGCGCGTCGGAGAGCGCCTCGAGAATGTCGATGGAGCGGTCGATCACCTGGACGCGCGAAGAACTGGTCATGTTCGGGATTCTCCTTCACGGCGAGGACCGATTGCCGTGCGGTCGGGTCGACGGCTCCCACCCTGCAGAATTATCCCGCGCGCTTCCCCAGCGCCATTTCCGCGATCAGCGCCCGATGGAGGTCATTGCTTCCCTCGACGATCTGGAGCACCTTCGCATCTCGCATGAAGCGACCCACGCGATAGTCGGGCGAGATCCCATAGGCGCCGTGGACCTGGATCGCGTCGGCCGCCGAGCGGAAGGCGACATCGGAGGCGTACATCTTCGCCATGCTGGTCAGCATGCGGGCTCGTTCGCCACGCTCCAAGGCTTCAGCGCATTCGCGTACCAATGCGCGAGCGGTCCGGACCCCGACGGCCATGTCGGTGATCTTCGACTGCACGATCTGGAAGTCGGCGATCGGCTGCCCGAAGACGATCCGCTCGTTCGCGTATCCGGTCGAGTCTTCGAGACAGGCCTGGGCGACGCCCGCGGAACGAGCGGCAACCCCCAGTCGTCCGCGCTCGACGGCGGTCATCGCGACCCGAAAACCCTGGCCCTCCTCGCCGATCAGCGCCTCGGGGCCGACGCGCACGTCGGTGAGGAAGACATCGCCGGTGGACAGAGGGCGAAACCCGAGCTTGTTCTTGTACGGGGTCAACTGCAGGCCCGGCGTGTCGCTCGGGATCAGAAACGCGGAGATGCCTGCCCGACCTAGGCCACGGTCTGAGGTCGCGAACGTGAGAAGGAATGAGCAGATCCGCAGATTCGATATCCAGGCCTTGCTGCCGTTGATGACGAAACCGTCGCCGTCACGCACGTAGGTGGTCTGCATGCCCGCCACGTCCGAACCGGATCCAGGCTCGGTCACCCCGGCGGCGCCGAAGATCTCACCGGCCGCCAGAGGTCGCAACCAACGGTCGCGCTGTTCGTCATCTCCGTAGCTTTCGATGCTGGCACCGACGAGCCCGGACGGCATGGAAAGCAACGTGCCTACCGCGTGGTCCACCTTGCTGACCTCTTCGATCATCTCCGCGAAGGTCACGAAGTCGAGGCCGAGGCCACCCCACTGCTCTGGAACGACGCCACCGAAGAAGCCGAGGCGGCCCATCTCCTGTAAGAGGTCGAGCGGGATTTCCTCCGCTTCGTCGTAGCTCTGCACCCGGGGAGCGACCTCGCGTCGGGCGAACTCCCCGACCGTGGCGACGATCTCTTTGGCGTGGGTCTCCGTCGCATTATCTCTTCTCATGCTCATAACTATACGCAGAGTTGGTACGCTCGCGAGGTGAGTGCCCCCGTGATCGACGTGCACACGCACGCTTGGCCCGACAGGGTCGCCGAGCGGGCGCTCGCGGGCTCGTTCGACGACCTCGAGCGCTTCGGCGACGGCAAGGTCGACTCGCTGCTGGCCAAGATGGATGCCGCGGGCATCGATCGCGCCGTCAACCTCGGGGTCGCCCCCACGCCCGAGTACGTCGAGGGCGTCAACCGCTTTCTCGGCACCCTCGATCGCGAGCGCTTCGTCGGCTTCGGAAGCATCCACGCCGAACTGTCCCCGGAGGAGAATCTCGCGTCGCTTCGGGCCAACCGCCTCTGCGGCGTGAAGATCCATCCCCTGTTTCAGCACTACCGGCTTGACCACCCGGGGCTGCTGAAGACCCTCAAGCACCTCCAAGGCGAGTTCGTCGCACTCATGCACGTCGGCGCCGGCGGTGAGGAGTCGGCTGACAATTGCACCCCGGCGATGGTCGCCGACCTGGTCGAGCGCTTTCCCGACCTGGACATCATCGCCTGCCACTTCGGTGGCTACCGGATGTTGACCGAGGCCGAAGAAACGGTGATCGGCCTGCCCGTTTACGTCGACACGGCCTGGCCGCCGACGCTGACGGGAGTCGAATCGGAGCGCCTGGTCGAGGTGATCCGCCGACACGGAACCGACCGCGTCCTCTTCGGCTCCGACTGGCCGATGGCCGATCCCGCCGCCGAGCTGGCCGCCGTCCGCGATCTCGGCCTCGATGCCGAGGAGACGGCGGCGATCACCGGGCGCAACATGAAAAAGCTGCTCAATATCTACGAGAAGGAAGGGTAATCAGATGGGTGCCTTGGACAATCGGGTCGCGATCGTGACCGGAGCCGGCCGCGGCCTCGGCCGCGAGCATGCGCTGTTGCTTGCGCGGGAGGGCGCGAAGGTGGTCGTCAACGATCTCGGCGGCGGCGCCGATGGAGAGGGGGCCGACGCGACGCCCGCCCAGCAGGTGGTCGCCGAGATCGAGGCTCTCGGCGGCGAGGCCGTAGCCAATGGCGACGATGTCACCAGCTGGACCGGCTCCGAGGCCCTCATCCGTTCCGCCATCGATGCCTTCGGGGACCTCGACGTCCTGGTCAACAACGCGGGGATCCTGCGCGACCGAATGCTGGTCAACATGAGCGAGGCCGAGTTCGACTCCGTCGTCGCCGTCCACCTCAAAGGCCACTTCTGCACCTCCCGGCACGCCGCGGCGTACTGGCGCGAGCGCTCGCGCGAAGGGGTCGAGCGACCGCGGTCCATCGTCAACACCACCTCCGGCTCGGGCCTCTACGGCATGCTCGGCCAGACGAACTACGCCGCCGCCAAGGGCGGCATTGCGACCATGACGTTGATCTGGGCGAAGGAGCTGGGGCGCTATGGCGTCAAGGTCAACGCCATCTCCCCCGTCGCGCGGACGCGCCTCACCGAGGGCTCGCCGGGGATCCAGTTCATGGCCGAGGGAGAGGAGGAATTCGACTTCTACGATCCGGCGAACGTCTCTCCGGCGGTCGGCTACCTGGCGACGGCGGATTGCCCGCTGAGCGGCTACGTCCTCTACGCTCAGGGCGGGCAGATCACGATGATGCTCGGTTGGGGTGCGGGCAGCGTCGTCGAGCGTGATTCGCGCTGGAGCGTGACGGATCTCGCCGAGGCCTTGGCGCCCCACGCCGACGAGCCGTCCCTGGGCGACTGGACGGTGCTCAAAGCGCGGCGAAAAGACAGCGACGGCGTGGAGGCAACGGCATGAGCGGGCCCCGCGACGCCCTGATCGTGGGCGCGGTCCGCACGCCGGTGGCGCGCGGACACAAAGAGAAGGGCGACTTCCGTGACCTTCACCCCGTTGACCTACTCGGTCGCGCCTATGAGGGATTGATCGAGCGCACCGGGATCGATCCGCATGAGGTCGACAACGTGATCGCCGGTTGCGTCCATCAGATCGGCGAGCAGTCGACCGGCATCACCCGCAACGCCTGGTTGGCCAAGGGCCTGCCGGAGGAAACCGGGGCGACCACCGTCGACATCCGTTGCGGCTCGAGCCA
>Ga0153956_1000320_pt1 | contig 57795 bp, 49 predicted proteins | sample TSFL040MetaG_FD_104704 | JGI IMG/M metagenome (GOLD analysis project Ga0153956, IMG submission 104704) | Attine ant fungus gardens microbial communities from Florida, USA - TSFL040 MetaG | ecosystem: Host-associated > Fungi > Mycelium > Unclassified | place: USA: Florida, Wekiwa Springs...
CAAAAGTTGCCGTAGCAGCCTCATCATTGAAAACAATTTGCTCGTTTGAAACTTTGGGCAGGCTATCGGCAGCTGTAGCCAGCTTATGCAGTAGTAATGGGCTAAAATAAGCAGCGGCGTGTTTTACCTGGTGCTTGTCGCCATTGGGCATCAACAAGGCACGCAGTGCACCGCTTTGCGGATAGTCTGAAACTAAGGACTGTAAGCTAAATATATACGAGTGATTATTATCGGCCGGGTTGGCCAAAAGCTTCCATAAAAAATCGTATTCAGCGTTATTTACTTGTCCGTTCACGGGTTGAAGCTATAAAATACTTACCAATTATTAAAGGCCTTGTTAAAAATATCGTCTATCAATTGTGTAGTAACAGTCTTGATCAGGCTTTGTTCTTGCGATGTAATGTCGCCCGAAAAATTGATATTTTTAGAAAACTCCTGGTCAAAGTTCAGTTTTTTATCAGCATCATAAACAAACTTTACATGCACCTTAATAGTTAATACCGATGCGTTGGCGATAGGCGGCGCATTAGGGTTTGAAGCCTGCACAGAAACCGGCGCATAATAGTAACCAACAATAGCGCCGCTCATGTTTGCGTCGCCCTCGCCGTTAACAATGCTTAGGCGGGTGGTAGTGCGTATGCGGTTTTTTAAAGCCTCGGTAAAATTCTGGCTAAGGTTGGCCACCACAATGGGTGCGTTGTTTTCAAAAAAACCTACGTTAATGGTACGCATAGCCGGAGGCACTGCCGACCCCGACAATGAATAACAGCCCGGCGACACAAACACCAGTACGGCCAGCATTAACCCTAAACAGATACTTAATGATCTTTTCATCAACCCTTATAAATTTAATTCTTTTATTTTTCTGTATAACGTACGCTCTGATATACCCAGCTCATTTGCGGCCAGTTTACGTTTGCCTTTATGTTTTTTTAAGGCTTTGCGTATCAAATCAGATTCTTTTTCAATCAGCGATAACGACTCCTCTACCTCCTCGGCATCATGAGCAATGTTAAAACTGTCGTTGTTATTAACGGGTTGTTGTATGGTAAATTGTTGGTCAGAGTTTGCAGGCATCTCAATATCGCGGTAAAGCTGGTTAATAGCCTGCGAATGATTGGCGAAACTTGGCGTTACACCACCGTGCTCAATAATATCGGCCACTAGTTTTTTAAGCTCAACCATGTCGCGCTTCATGTCAAACAATACTTTATAAAGTATGTCGCGCTCGCTAAAGTCTTCTTTAGGCTGGTTGTCCAGGCGCATCGGCAGGTTTTTACCGTTAGCTTCCTGCGGGATGTATGTTAACAGCGTTTGCGCGCTTATGATATGATCTCGCTCCAACACCGCCAACTGCTCGGCCATATTTTTTAACTGGCGCACGTTACCCGGCCATGAGTAATTAACCAATACCTGCTGCGCTTCATCATCCAACTGAATGGCTGGTGTACGGTATTTATCGGTAAAGTCTGACGTGAATTTTCTGAACAGCAGGTAGATATCTTCTTTCCTGTCGCGCAGCGGTGGTATGCGCAGCGGTACGGTGTTTAACCGGTAATACAGGTCCTCGCGAAACTTGCCGTTTTTTACCGCCTCATAAACATCAACGTTGGTTGCTGCAATAACGCGCACATTGGTTTTTTCAACTTTTGATGAACCTACCTTAATATACTGTCCTGACTCGAGCACGCGCAGCAAACGCGCCTGGGTGCCCAGCGGCATCTCGGCAATTTCATCTAAAAATATAGTACCGGTATTTACAGTTTCAAAGTAGCCTTTACGCTCGCCCACGGCGCCGGTATAAGCGCCTTTTTCGTGGCCAAAAAGTTCTGAATCAATAGTACCTTCAGGTATAGCACCGCAGTTCACCGCTATAAACGGCCCATGCTTACGCGGGCTCATCTGGTGAATAATGTGCGAGAAAACCTCTTTACCGCTACCGCTCTCGCCTGTTATTAAAACAGAAATATCGGTAGGTGCTACCTGGTTTGCAATATTTATAGCCCGGTTTAACAAAGGCGAGTTGCCAATGATGCCGAAGCGTTGTTTTATTTCTTGTATCTCCATGTTGTTAGAATCGAGAGTTTAGAATCAAGATTCGAGATGTTTTTTATCTTGTATGATATAATCTCTGAAGGCAAAAATCATTCTTTGCATTTCAGAGACTAGCGATAGGCATTCTTTAAGTTTATCCTCATTGCCATAGTTTCTTCTTCCGCAAATCATCAATTGCGTCTCAAGTTCGTAAGTTGACGTCAAAGCGGTGGATAAAAACTCGGCAAAATGATTATTAGTTCTTTTTCCCGCACCTTCTGCTATGTTTGAAGGAATAGAACAAGAACATCTGTTTATTTGATCAATTAGGTTATAACGTTCACTACCAGGCAGGTCTTTCAGATAGTCAAAAATCAAATCGGTCAAATCCATCGACTTTTGCCATATCTTTAAATTCTTAAAATTATGCGTCATGGATGTCTTTATTCTTGACTCTAAATTCTTTATTCTACAATTCGCCCTATCAACGTAGCAGTTGTACAGCTTTCAGCCATTACGTAGGCATACTGACCCGGTTTATAGTTTTCATCCACCGGAAACACCATCATGGCGTTCTGATCGGTACGGCCGGCGTAATCATTCTTTGACTTCTTTGAAAAACCTTCAATCAATACCTTCTGCACTTTGCCTAACTGCTGCTGCAAACGTGCGTGCGACATTTTTTGCTGTAGCGCGACGATCTCTGTCAACCTTGCGGCTTTTACTTCTTCAGGAATATCATCGGCATAGCGTTTAGCGGCTAAAGTGCCGGGGCGCTCGGAGTACATAAACATATAGGCAAAGTCATAACCTACATACTCCATCATGCTCACAGTTTCTTTGTGCTCTTCGTCTGTCTCGGTGCAGAAACCAGTGATCACGTCGGTTGATATAGCGCAATCTGGCATGATACGGCGGATAGCATCTACCCTGTTGATATACCATTCGCGGTCATAAGTACGATTCATTAGCTCCAGTATACGGCTATTGCCCGACTGTACCGGCAGGTGAATATACTTGCAGATGTTATCGTGCTTAGCCATGGTATACAACACCTCGTCCGTAATATCTTTTGGGTGCGATGTTGAGAAGCGTACGCGCAGGTCAGGGTTGATCAGGGCTACCATCTCCAGCAAGCCGGCAAAGTTTACAGCCCCCTCTAAATCTCCCCCGGTAGAGGAGACTTTATGATCAGCTTCTTCAAGGCTTTCCTTACCGGGGAGGGTTGGCTGGGGCTGATCGACGGCTTTCGCCCATTTATAACTATCCACGTTCTGTCCCAGCAAAGTCACCTCGCGATAGCCATTGTTAAACAGGTCCCGGCACTCCTGTACAATTGAATATGGATCGCGGCTGCGCTCGCGGCCGCGGGTAAACGGCACCACGCAAAATGAGCACATATTATCACAGCCCCGCATAATCGATACAAAGGCATTTATACCGTTAGTATTTAAACGTACCGGGTTAATATCCGCATAAGTTTCCTCGCGCGATAACAATACGTTCACGGCTTTCTGGCCGCTGTCCACCTGGTCTATCAGGTTGGGCAGGTCGCGGTAGGCATCAGGTCCTACAACAACGTCAACTAGTTTTTCTTCTTCTAAAAATTTAGCTTTTAAGCGCTCGGCCATGCAACCCAGCACGCCAACCACCATACCCGGATTTTTGCCTTTTGCCACCTTAAATTCTTTAAGACGGTTGCGCACACGGGTTTCGGCGTTTTCACGGATTGAGCAGGTATTAATGAAAACCACATCGGCATCATTAAAGTCGCCGGTGGTTTTAAAACCTTGTTCTGACAAGATGGACGCAACTATTTCGCTATCAGAAAAGTTCATGGCGCAACCATAACTCTCAATGTAAAGTTTACGCCCGTTATTTTTCCCCTCAACCGGTTCTAATACCAAAGCTTCACCCTGCCTGCTCTCATCATGCGTCTTATCCTGAATAATCGAATCCATCATTATTTATAAAAATTGAGCAGCAAAAATACATAAATTTTGAATACTATGTGACAGATTGGCAGAAATGTGAATTAAATAAACACTCGCGTGGCAATTGTAATATTCTTATGAGAAGTAAAACATATTTACACAAAAGCAACACTTTGCTGTTAAAGCATATCAACTAACTATCTATTAATGACGCAACATACCCGAAAATATACCATACGCAAGTGGCCCATTGTAATATTGGTGCTCATGTTTGTATCAGGCGGTGCGGGCTGGTACATTTATAAGCGTTACCTGGCCGGCGATAAGTGGAAGCCCCTGCTGCAAGCCAAGCTCAAAGAGCTGGTGGTAAGATCAAGCGATAGCTTGTATCATATCGAATATTCAGACTTCGACCTGAATTTAGCTTCAGGAAACGCCACGCTTTCAGACTTTAAACTGGTGCCCGATTCGGCAGTTTATAACAAACTGGTAGCCGAGCATAAAGCGCCTGACAACCTGTTTAACCTAAGCGTAAAAAAACTCACCATCAAAAACGTAGGCGCAAAAAAAGCTTACCAGGAAAAGATCCTGATCATTGATGATATCACGATCGATAAGCCCGACCTGACCATCATTAACAAGCGCTACAGCTTTAATGACACCGTTAAAGTAGGTAAATCAAAAACGCCCTACCAGATCATCGAAAAGGTATTTAAGCAGTTGCGGATAGATTCTATTTCTCTAAAAGACATCAGCCTCAATTACATTAATAAAAATGAACGCATTACCAAGCAAACCGCGCTTAAACATCTGGACATTCATATTTCAAAAATACAGATCGACTCGGCGGCGGCTCTGGATTCTTCGCGGTTTTATTATACAAAAGGCGTAGATGTTACGCTGCACGACTACAAAATAAATACGCCGGACAGCATGTACACCGCTGAGCTTGAACAGATATATTTCTCGACCGCTAAGCGGGAAATTGTACTGGACAGGGTAAACTTTACGCCGCGCTATAACCATACCGAATTTTATAAGATACTGGGTACATCGGCAGATATTTTTACACTGAAGTTTAAAAAAATAGCCATTACCGATATTGACCTGCAGCGCTTTCTGCGCGATCAGAAACTTTATGCCGGCACCATGGATATTGACAAAGCCAACGTAGAGATTTTTAGCAACAGCAATTATAAAGGCAAAAAGACCAGCAAAATTGGCAAAGATCCGCACCAGGCGTTGCAAAAAGTAGCTTTAGATATGAGGCTGGACAAATTAAACCTTACGCACAGCAATATTGTGTACGCTGAGTTAGACGCCACTACGCAGCAAACAGGCATTATCACTTTTAACAATACCACGGGCCATTTTTTTAACGTTACCAACGATCCTGACGTTAAAAAGAAAAATCCCTTCATGACGGCCCATATCAACACCCGATTTATGAATGCCGGCCCGCTGCGGGTTAATTTCAGATTTAACCTCAACGCCAGGGACGGCGCCTTCAACTACTCAGGCACCTTAGGCAGGTTTGATGGGCGGATACTGGATAAACTGGTAAAACCACTGGCTATGGTACACGTTAAAAGGGCCGACGTACAAAAATTGAATTTTAATGTTAATGCGAATAACTATGGCGGCCAGGGGCACCTGGAGTTTTACTATAAAAACCTGGATGTCGAACTATTGAAAAAAGTAGACGGTCAGAAACAATTGCAAACCCAGGGTTTTATATCGCGGGTGGCCAATGTACTTATCCTGGAAAATGATAACCCGGATAATGGAGGCACTTTCCGCCCCGGGCCTATCAATTTAAAACGCGAGCCTACGGTGTCTTTCTTTAGCTTTTTATACAAAGGTTTGCTGGATGGATTGAAGCCAAGCGTGGGCTTTACCAAAAAAACCGAGGGCACGGTAAATAAAGTAGTTACAAAAGTGAACACCTTGATGGATAAATTCAATAAATTTAAGGCCGGCAGAAAACAACGGCGGCTTGAAAGGCAGGCGCGTCGCCAGGCTAAGCGCGACTCGATAGCCAATCTTAAAAACAAACAGTAAAACACGGGCCGATGGCGTTGAAATTTTTAAAGCATAAATGGCAAAAAGTAATCTTTGTTGCTGTAGGTGGCTTCCTTGTGCTGCTTTTTATAGCTGCATTTTTTGTCAACAGCTATTGGTCGCCCATCCTGTCGTCAAAAGTTAAAAACGCGGTAATCAAGGCTACAGATAGTCTGTATACCATCGATTTTTCTACAGCCGAGTTGCATATCCTTGAGGGGCGCATACTGTTTTACAACGTAAGTTTAAAAACCGACACGCCGGTTTATAATCGGCTTAAAGCGCAAGGCCTGGCGCCTAACAATATTTTTAATGTACATGTAAAGCGGTTGATCCTGTCGCACATCCATCCCTTTAAATTGTATTTTCAGCATGTTATTGATATTGACCGCATCTCGATCAACTCGCCCGATGTGCAGCTGAGCTACCAGTTAAATCATATCCGTGACACCGTTAATAAATCACATCGCACTGCCTGGCAAATCATCTCTAAAACGCTTAAATATATTCGGGTTGGCGATATTTTTTTAAATGATATCAAATTTAAATATAAAGATTACTCGGGCTATAAGGTGGAAGTTTCAGAACTGAAGGAGATGAACCTCCAGGCTAACGACCTGCTCATTGACTCGGCCACACAAACCGACAAAAGCCGCCTTCTATATTGTAAAGATATCATTGCCGATCTGAATGATTACAAAGGAACAACTCCCAACGGCCTGTATAAGTTCAATATTAAAAAGCTAAAGCTGTCTACCAAAATATCGCAGCTCATGATCCAGGGTGCTACCTTTGGCCCTGTTAACCCAACGGCATTTTTTGACAAGACCAAAAAAGACCGCTTTACCGTAGGCGTCGATTCGCTTTTTCTGAATAATTTCGATTTTCTTAATTACCATAAATACCGCATTATAAACGCATCAAGCCTGGTTGTACATGGCGGCGAGTTTAAGCTATTTAACAACCCCAATAAATCAAAGGCATTCAAAGATAAGATCAAGAGTTTTCCTAATGTGGCAATCTATCAACTGGAAGCAAAGGTTAAGATAGACACCGTGCGGATAAAGCGGCTAAATGTTACCTACTCCGAGCGCAACAAAAAATCGAACATGGAGGGTAGTGTTCAATTCAACAACACGTCGGGCACTATCCTGAATATTACCAACAACCCCGATGCGCTGCAAAATAACAAGCTGATGCGCATAAACCTGAGCACTTATTTCATGAACCGCGGTCGGTTGCAAACGGCTTTTGTTTTGAACCTGACCGATCCTAACGCGGCCTACACTTACAGCGGCCACATGGGGGCAATGGAGCTGTCGGCGGTTAACAGCGCTATCATGCCTTTTGCACAGGTTAAAATTACCTCGGGCTCATTAAAAAGTTTAGATTTTGATTTTAATGCCGACAAGCATCATGCAAAAGGCAAATTCAGCATTTTATACAACAACCTGAAAGTAAAGATCCTGAAGCCGGATACCGTCCACCTTACATTGAAGAATAAATTGGTGGCTTCGCTTTTTGCCAACATCTTTATCCTGAAACATGATAACCCTGACGGGCCGGGGCTTATCCCCCGCACCTACAATATCAACCTAAAACGCCCGGCCGATTATTCATTTTTTAAATCCATCTGGCAAAGTTTGCTGCAAGGCATCAAGCCATCGGTTGGTTACAATCAAAAGACACAAAAAATGGCCACCGATCGCATGGCTCACGACGAACTGAATAAGAAGAATCGCCAGATCAAAAAAGAACAACGCAAAGAACGTCGCGCGGAGCGTAAAATAAAACGCCAACTTAAAAAGGAAGCCAAGCATAAATAGAGAGTAAAAAAAACCCTGGCTCCCCGCTTTATAGGCTGTTCTCAAAAAGGGAAGCTCTAAGCTTCAGAAACCTACTGCAGCAACAACTTCAAATTAACCCCAAAATTGGTAAACGACGTATTGAACGCCTGCGAGGTATACGGGCGTGTCAAATTTGAATCGTAAAACAGATTCAAAACAAAGCGTTGGCTAATGGCATAATCAATTGACGGGCGGTAGGTGATATTTTGCGCGCCTGATGAGATCTGCGCAGCGGTAACATCAGCCTGATAAATCAGCGTTTTGTTGTTACGCAAAGCGAAGTCAATCTTAAACGTCAAATCGTTTTTCAGGATCAGGTTATCAAACATCCCGAATGGGAAACGGAAATCTTTAGTTTTATAGCCAAAACCAAAAGTAAGCACCTGCTCGTTTTGTTGGGTAAGCTGGCTGTTTAGCAAGCTTAGGCTCAAGGCACGGCTTTGGCGATACTCCAGGTTGGTGGTCATGTTGTTTTTAAAGCGGATATCGACACCCAGCAACGGCACAAACTGCTCTAGTATGGTGATCTGCGAAAACTGATACTTCGGCAGGAAATCATTATTCACATCGCGCTGGCTTGAGCCGCCGCCAATTTCCTGGTATTGCAGCAGGGTATTGTACTGGCTCACTGAGTACGATGACTGGTAACCATGGTTAATATCAAAAGAATCAAACAGATCTTGGAAGAAAGGTAAGCGGCTTAAACCCGTGTACCTTACCTGCCAGTTAGGTATCGGCGTGCTCGGGAACTGATTAAGGCTGGCGCTACCGGCGCTTTTGCCCGTATAGGCTGCCAGGAAAGCCGGCACCAATACGTTCTGCGAGTTTGGCCCGTAACCATCGGCATAGCCACCGGCCTGCACGCCGACCGAGTTAGGGTTAGTTTGCCCTAGTCTTTTAGAGATAGCCTGTCTATTGTCCAAAAACTTCTGAAATGGTTTTGAAATGTTATTAACGCCGCTTTCTTTAGAGAAGGCCGTAGCCAGCGAGAAATAAGATATGCTATAGTTACCGCTGGTATTTGGTGTAAGGTTTTCAAAGGCGCCGCTGGTGCCCAGGTATTTAAAGTTGGTTTGATAAGTATGATCCTGCGTTTTGTAGGCCGATAGCTGGATCTGCAGATCAGGCGTCGGCTCAACAGTAGCTTTCAAACGCAGATCGGTATTTACAGATTGTACGTAAAGCTGATTTTGCAGCGTGTCGCGGGTTATCCAGCCGTTGGCAATAGCGCGGCCGCGCAGGTCGGTCTGGCTGCCCAGTAAAAAGCCAATGCCAGGCGCATCATAACTCAAATCCTCACCAAATAAGTTAGATTGCGGCAAATACCCCGGTAAAAACGTTGCATCAGTACGGGTATAGTTGGCACTCACGTTTTTAACGCTGGTTATAAGGCTGGTAAACACGCGTACAAAAGCGCTGCTTTTAGGGTTAGCCCCATTTTTCAAAAAGCCGATCTTGTTATACAAGGTGGTCATATTTAAGATCGGGTCTAACTGAATTTTGCGCGCGTTCTGGATGCTGTTACCCACGTTAAATTGCGGGTCGCCAATGGCAAACTCGGGGGCGGCCTGCCAGGTAAAGTTGGTGCTGTAGTGCGATGTAAGCGCCACCCAGTCCATGCCCGGTATTTTATTGAGCGGAACAATGTAGTTGACATTAAACGTGTGGTTGTAGTTGGTAGTACGCCCCAGCTTGCGGATATTTTGCCAAAGCGTATCTATCTTTAAACCATCTAAACGGCCATAAGGCTCGTCCACAACTGACAGGTTAGTTGCATCCACATCGACAGAAAGCGACTTGGTCAATTCCCAGCCAAAGCCATAAACGCGGGTAATGTTAAAGTTCTTGTTATACGTCGTCGGGATGAAAACAGGGTTATCCGGGTCATTATTACGCGGCGAGTTCTCTGAATAAAAACGGTCGAAGTTGATGCTAAAATTCAGTCGCGTAGGCGCCAGCGCAAAGTTGATGTCCCGTATCAGCGCCAGGCTGTTCGACTTAATGATCTTTTCGAAAGGGCTGATATACTTCGGCTTGTTAGCGTAATTATAAGCTACGGCGACGTGATAGGTTCGCTCCAAATCACTTTCGGTAGTAAAGTCATGGTGCGTATACTCGGTGTAGGCGTAGCTGGCGTTAAAGTTCTCCACATCATACACATGCACCGTTTTTTTCTCTGGCGACCTTTCCTTGTGGATGTTGGTAAAATTCACGCTTTTGCGCAGGGTGTAATCCTCGGCGGCGTGTTGTATCGAGTCGCGCTGCCGGGCCGATTGCGTTGAGCTAAGCGTTTGCTTCAGAGTAATATCGGCTTGCGCCGGATCATACTGCGGCGTATTGATCTGGTTTGATACGTTTACATAAGCCGGTATTTTGATACCGCTTTTAGTTGGAAAGAAACGCCCCAGGTCCATATTAGCCGACACGTCGTAACCCTGGTTATTACTAAGCTGCCGGTCCTCCATTTTTGAATCAAGCGTACCAAAGCCGGCCGTGCTTTTGTTGCCCGCAACGGTAATTGAACCAAAGTCGGCCAGCTTAACATCGGCACGGGCAACGGCCGCCCAGCCCCCATGATTGTCAAAGTCTGTAAGGCGCAACTCGTCAAACCATACAATGGCCGATTTTGCCAAACCATCATCCACGCCTGCCGGCGAGTTATTGCGATAAGGATTGCGCACACCCAGCATAATAGTGCGTAAACGGCTCAAGTCGGGCACACCCATTATAGTAATGCGGTTGCGGCCGTTGGCATAGGTAAAGGGCTTATTCACCGGCCATGGCAAGCCATTAAACTTGGCGTTGTTACGGGCAATCTTGGCATCGGTCAATATTGACAGGTCAATATCCAACTGGTTTGATTCAGGCCAGATTGAATTTTCGTTAGTAGTACCCGGTCCGGTCAATGCCAGCGGAATTTCGTATTCGTAGTAGTTATCCTGGTAGTCGGCTCCTAAACGTATAAAGGCGTTTACATCATTATCATGCAGCGTATTCTGGTTAGCCTCTGCGTGGATAAACATTTGCAGGTGCTTGTATTTACGCAGGTCATTATAAAAAGTCTTGAAGGCTGCTTTTGAGTAACCATCGCTCAGGTTTTTCACGTTTAATGAAAGCGACTGCTCATTTAACTGCGTGTTGCTTTGCAAGTTGTTATAGTCGCGCTGGCGGATAATGCCCGGCGGCACTACATACGGGATAGGCACGCGCTTGCCATTCTCCTCAATATTTACTGACTCCACACTGATGGTCGAATTATCCAGCGGCGGGTTAGTCAGTGCCGGGTCGGCTATTACATTTAACGGATCGTTTTCGGTGTTATAAGCGCGCCAGTCGCCGCGTACCAGTTGTAAGGTAGCAAAACGCAAAATAGCCGTATCGGCAAAGTTGGTCATAAACATACGCATGTAGCGTATGGCCTTAAAATCTTGTATACCGCCCACAGCTTGCTGGTAGGCGTTGATAGGTATCCTGAACTGGTACCAGTTAACTGACTGCGTGGTTCCGTTTGGCAGCTTAACCTGGGCAGTTATTTTATCGTTTACAAAATTTTGCCCAACAACCAGATCCTGCGGGCGCATAGACACCTTGTATTGAAAATACTGGTCATCCTGGCTCATGTTGTTATCTCTGTCGATGTCCTCGCCGTCGGGAAGCGAAGTATTAGCCGATGTTTGCAAACCCAACTGCGCCTGCGATTGTTCGGCGGTTTTTGAGTTACTCTCGTTACCGTTATATTTCGAATAACGCTGCAAAATATCGGCCTTGGTATTGTCCTGGTTTGGCCCCAGATAGTATTGATAGTTATCTGATGATGGGTCGGCGGCGATAGCACTAGCTGCACCCGAATTTAAAGTCGCTCTGGATTGGTTTACGAAAGGCGCAAATTTCACCTGTTCATCGGCATCATTCAAACCATCCAGACCAACGTCCTGCAAAACCCGCGATGATGGGTTGCTGTCGAAAGCGTTAACCACTGGCTGTGCTTTAGGTACGCGGCCCCAGGCCGTAGTGTCAACCGTACTAAAATCGCCATTAACCGGCAGGCCGTTCTCTAAACTTTTGCGGCCGTCTTTCAGTACGTCTTCAGAGATACTGCCTAAGTTAAAATACAGGTCGCCGCCCGGCGCATTTGGTTTGTAAATGAAGGGATCCATCACCCAAAACTCAATATACTCCACGTTAAGCGACTGGAAATCATTGGTTGGGATACCACGATAAATACCGCCCCAGCGTGTCTGTGGGTTTTGCAGCGTACCATCAGGGTTTACGCCGGTTGTGGCGTAGTTGTACGGACCGCGTATGGTTGGGTAAAAAGCCAGGTCGAGCGTGGCAATACTTAACGGCTGGCCGGTAACCGATTGCTTATACGGGAAAACCTCCGTCTGCAAAACCTGCCTTTGGTAATGGTTTGACAGTTGTGTACGTGTTACCCCGGTTGAGGCCGTGTTGGTATAAAATATAGGGTCTATGTTGTAGAATGCCAGTCGCGCACGGTTATAGCCGTAGCTTAAATTATTATACAAGCCCGACTCAGGGAATAACTGCGGTGTGCCCGATATTTGCCAGGTGTTGGCGCTTTTTACGTCGATAATGGATTGGCTGTTTTCAAAATCGTCCAGGTATGAGGTACCGTTTCTTGAACCCGCATAATTCAGCACACCTGGGCTGCCCGGCAGCAATTTGGCAAACTCGCCGCTCAATGCTATTGACGATGGCTCTTTGGTTTGAATGAACGGGATCTTATCGACCAGCCGCGTCAAAAAGCGTGAATCAGAGGCATAGTTAAAGTCAAAACCCAAAATAGTGTTCGAGATAGACTCCTGCCCTATCGCCTCATTTTGCGAGATAGGCTGCTCGGTAAGATGCATAATCGTCGCACCCAAATTCAGGTTAGGGCTATACTTATAATCAAACCTTGAGCCATACAACGACCGTTGCTGGGCACCAAAAAGCTCATTATTTTCCAGATGTACCGATATAGGTTGCCCGGACGACAGGATGGCCGTATTGATCACATTTAAACGACCGGCATTGTAATCAATGGTGTAATCAGTCCCCTCAACCAGCTTTGTTGCTCCTGCAGATACCGTTACAGCACCTTGCGGAATATTAAATGCATTGAGCGCATATGAGCCGCCGCCGCCCTGTGCCGTGTAAGTACCTTTTATGGAATACCTGTTCAGCTTTGGAAAAAATTGCTGCGCTACGGTCTTGGTAGAGTCATACAACTGCTGGTACACGTACCGTGTATTCAGATCGGCTTCAGCGGGATTAAACTGCCGGGACAGGTCAGAGCCAAAAGGCTCAAGCACCGGGAACATGACACGTCCGTTCTGCGAATCGATAGTGATGCCTTCTAAAAAGTCAAAATAACCATCGGGTTGTTTTTGATTTTGCTGGTCAAGGTTATCCAGGCCGGTTAGTTTAAGCCAGAGTTTGGAGGCTGTGCCCTGGCCTTCTTCCATCACCGGTTTATCAACGCCGGTTTTGTCATCCAGGCGGGTAATGCTCAGTTTAAAGTTGGTTGGGCTAACCTGGAAAGCATTCAGCGAATAGATGTTTTTCATCATCAGCTTCCAGGTTGGCAGGTTAGTTTTTAGCAGCGTATTTTTCAGCAATTTCACATACAGCACCTTGGGTGCGTTCGGCGTAGCGGGTATATCGCTCGAGAACTCACCCACCTGGTACTGCTTACCGTTGTAAGTATATTGGTAAGCCACCGCCAGTACCTCGTCATTATTCAGCGGATAATTCAGGGAGATGTAACCCAATTGCGGGTGCAGCGTGTACTCTTTTGCCGTCAACTTGCGGGCATAAGTTAGTTTGGCGTAGTTGTCTTTACCGCCATGTGCCGCAAAATATGTTATCAATGAGTTTGAGGGATCGTTGGTCTGCCCCGCAGCGGCAGGTAAGCTAGCCAATAAGTTATTCGACTGATCTGGAAAACCCGGACCCCGGAAAGCCGCGGGCAAGCCTGAAAATCCGGCACCGCCCTGTATCTGCGCGGTATTATATGGTGCGTTCTCGCCCAAATCCAGAAAACCTACCACATCGCGCGAGTCGGTAGTGGCATTGGTGCGGTTGGTAGTCCAAACCTCTATTTTGGTAATGTTGATATTTGAGCTGATAATGGGGATATTCGCCAGCGCCTTGTTATAGTTATTGCGGAAAAACTGCGACAGAAAATAGTGCTTATTAGCCTCATAGTCAGACGCCGAAATGGCAAAATTATTCTGCTGCCCCTGGCTGGTGATCGTTATATCTTTTGATTGCGAACGCTGTTGCGAAAAAATGGAAGTAACCTCCAGCTTACCAAATTTCAGCTTGGTTTTCAAACCGAATAATGCCTGCGTACCCGTAATAAGCTGTGTATTTAAAGGCATGCTTACGGTACCAGCCTGTATTTCCTGGATGATCTCGTCAGGGTGGCCAACATAGTCCAGTTTTACCTGGTTATCAAATTGAAACTGCGCGTCGGTATTGTAATTGGTAGCTATCTTTAACTTATCGCCAATGCTGCCATTCAGGTTTAATTGAATGTGCTGGTCAAAGTTAAAGTTATATTGCTTGCGCTGTTTGGTATTAAACAGCGGATTTTCGTTTTTATTGATCTGCCCGCTCAAAATAGCCTCGGCCGAGCCCTGCGGACGGATATCAATGATCGAGCTACCGAATATCTTCTCGAATGTTTGGTTATGGACGTTGATCTGCGGAATGAAGCCCGGCTGCGTCTGCTCGTACGAATAATTGTCGGCCAGCTTTTTGAAGTAGTCGCGGTTTTCCTCCTTTTGCTTTAGCAGCAGGTATTGTTTGGTGGACAGATAAACCGGCGGGCGATACAGCATATTACCAATGCGTTCGTAAAGCACATACTGGTTACTTACCACATCATATTCAACCGTACGGGTAACCCCAAAAGGGACTGGGTCAAAAATGCCCTCGCGGGCCAGGGCATTATTTGATTGCGTGCGTTTGTAGGGTGCCTTAACGGTAACAGAGTCTTTTCCCGGCCTTTGCTGCGCAAAAACAGACCCCGATACGCTGAAAGCAATCGCCAATATGGTAACCAGAAGAAATTTACAGGTAAAATTTCTTATCACATGCAATAACTAAAATCCCTACTGTAATTTACAAACTTTTTAAGGCTAACTTTATCAGCTCTTCAACAGTTAAAGTGCCGCCATTTTTGTTCATTTCCTGATCAAGTACCTTCTCGGCAGCGTTACGTGCAAAGCCCAGCATCACCAATGCGGCCAATGCTTCGTCTTTTGCTGTTTTGACTACCGGCGCAGTACCTGTCGATGCGCCCAATCCTTCTTTACGCAATTTATCCTGCAGCTCCAATATCACGCGCTGGGCTGATTTTGGGCCTATCCCCTTAATTCTTTGTATTACAGAAACATTTCCGTTAATGATAGCGGCCTGTATTTCGGCCGGTGCTAATGACGACAGCATCATGCGGCCCGTATTTGGCCCTATACCTGATATAGATATCAGATGCAAAAATAAATTGCGCTCGCCTTCATCAGCAAACCCATACAATGTATGCGCGTCCTCTTTTACATGAAGCCAGGTAAAAAGTTTGCAGCGTTCGGTATCGCCCAAAAAAGAATAGGTATTTAACGATATATTGATTTGATAGCCCACCCCGTTGACATCAATCACTACATAAGCAGGGCTTTTAAACACCAGTCTGCCGTCAATATAAGCGTACATTTTTATCTATAAGTATAAAGGTTAAAGGTAAGAATTGAAACTTTTAACGTTGTGCCAAATCTAATCAACAAACTCTAATTGGGCAACCTTATTTATTGTTATTTGCCTTAGCCTGCGCATCGACGACGGCAATGGTTACCATGTTAACAATTTCCCGTACAGAGCTGTCCAACTGCAGCACGTGCACCGGTTTACGCAGGCCCAATAATATGGGCCCAACGGCCTCGGCCCCGCCTATCTCCTGCAATAATTTGTAAGCGATGTTACCCGATTCAAGGTTCGGGAAGATCAGTGTATTGGCAGCCCTGCCCTTTAATGTCGAAAACGGAAAGTTATCTGCCAGCAACGACGCGTTTAATGCAAAGTTAGCCTGCATATCGCCATCTACTATCATATCCGGATAACGCTCGTGCAGAATGCGCACGGCCTCGCGTGTACCTTCGGGGATTGGCCCCGCGTTTGAGCCAAAGTTGGAATAAGACAATATGGCCACCCTGGGGTTGATATTGAATTGCCTTACCGAGCGCTCAATCAACACTGTAATGTCCACCAGTTCATCCACGCTTGGGTCTACGTTTACTGTAGTATCGCCAAAAAACACTGGGCCCTTCTGCGTGATCATCATGTACATGCCGGCTACACGACGTACCCCCATTTCAGTACCTATGATCTGCAGCGCGGGTTTAACCGTGGCTGCATAATTTTTTACCAAGCCAGATATCAGCGCATCGGCCTCGCCAAATTGCACCATGCAGGCCCCATAATAGTTGGAGTCGGCCATAAGCTGGCGGGCGTCAAACAAGGTTACGCCGCGGCGTTGACGTTTTTCAAAGTAATATTTAGCATATTCTTCAGTACGCTTGGTTCCCTGATGCGGGTCAATGATCTCTACCTCGCCTAAATCAAGTTCAGTTTCTTTGATCAGCTGTTTGATCTTGCCAACATCTCCCAGCAATATCGGTGTGGCTATGCACTCGTCTTTAACAATTTGTGCAGCACGTAATATTTTATAATTTTCGGCATCGGCAAATACTACCCGTTTCGGACTGTTTTTTGCCATGATGGTAATGTTACGCAGCAGCTTATCATCGTCGCCTACACGGTTGCGCAATTCTTCAGCGTAAGCATCCCAATCGGCAATTACTGTGCGCGCCACACCCGATGTAATGGCAGCCTTGGCCACTGCCGATGATACCTCGGTAATAAGCCGCTGATCCATAGGTTTGGGAATGATATATTCCTTACCAAATTTCAGATTCTTGGCATCATACGCCAGGTTCACAGCCTCAGGCACCGGCTTTTTAGCAATGCCGGCAATAGCATGCACGGCAGCCAGTTTCATTTCTTCGTTAATGGCACTGGCCCGCACATCCAAAGCCCCCCTGAAAATATAAGGAAAGCCCAGTACATTATTTACCTGGTTCGGAAAATCAGACCGCCCCGTAGCGATAATAATATCCTTGCGCGAACTTACTGCCAGGTCATAAGCAATCTCAGGCTCCGGATTAGCCATGGCAAACACAATAGGATTTTTAGCCATGCTCTTCACCATATCCGGTGTAACCACGTTTCCTGCCGACAGGCCGATAAATACATCGGCATCCTTCATCGCATCGGCCAGCGTGGCGATGCCTTTGCGGGTGGTAGCAAATTGCAGACGCATCTCGTCCAGGTCGGTACGCTCGGGCGTGATCAAACCGTTAATGTCAAACATTACCAGGTTCTCTTTTTTAACCCCCAGCGACAGGTATATTTTAGAGCAGGATATAGCTGCCGCGCCCGCCCCGTTAACTACCATCTTTATTTTGTCGAGCTTTTTACCCTGGATCTCGCAGGCGTTCAGCAATGCTGCACCCGATATAATGGCCGTACCATGCTGGTCGTCATGCATTACGGGGATATTCATTTCGGCTTTTAGCCGGCGCTCAATTTCAAAACAGGTTGGTGCCGATATATCCTCCAGGTTAATGCCGCCAAAGGTTGGCTCCAGCGCTTTTACTATCGTCACAAATTCATCGACAGATTTGGCATTCAATTCCAAATCGAACACGTCAATATCGGCATAAATCTTAAACAACAAGCCTTTACCCTCCATTACGGGTTTGCTGGCCTCGGGGCCGATATTGCCCAAGCCTAATACTGCCGTACCGTTACTGATCACTGCCACCAGGTTACCCTTGGCAGTGTATTTATACACGTCATCAACATTCTGCGCTATGCGTAAACAAGGCTCGGCCACACCCGGCGAGTACGCCATGGTCAAATCGCGCTGCGAGTTGGTGGGTTTGGTAGGCACTACCTGTATTTTGCCGGGGCGCCCCTTGGCATGGTAGTTCAATGCATCCTGCTTACGGTTAGACTTGTCCATAGGTGTATAATTCAGTTTCAAAGTTAAGGCTTTTTACAGGTGATAAAAAAGCCTATATACTACCTTAATTTAGTAATAAATTGGCTTTAGGTTTAGCTTATCGATAGTCTGAAAACCTTACAAGCAATCCCTGCAAACAAAAAACCGATGACGAATTACTCCATCATCGGTTCAAATCTATTTTTTTTCTGTCGATTACAGCTTGGTAAGCTTAGCAACCGGGTTCAGTATCACTTTTTGCCCAACCGGGGGTGTTTGTCCATCAGCAATGTTGTTCCAGGCTCTGAGATCGCGCACGTTTACGCCGTGGTGGGCAGCGACCTGCTCCAGGCTTTCATTTGCCTTGATGACATAATATTCAGGATTTGCCAATGGCACTAGAGGCGCCGGGGCCGCAGACCTTGCAGCTACATAAGTAGCCGGCACATAGGTTGGCTGCGGGGCAGGTACCGGTATTGACAAAGCAGCCACCGTAGGCAGCGGCATTGACAGCACCGGATCAGGCAAACCATTCAATACATTGTATAATGATGGAAATTTCTTTTGATCAACCTTGGGGATGATCAACCGGCGCGGTGAGTTGGCAGTGCCGTTAATGATCAATCTTTTATAAGCCGGGTTCAGCATGGTAAGGTCGCTTAGGTTAGTGTTAAGCGCTTTGGCTACGTTGCCCAGGTCAACCATACGGTCAACCATCAAGGTATCTGTTGTTGGATGAAAATTCAGAATATCAGGATTAATGGCGTGCTTTTTACCATAGTTCATGACGTATGACATAGCGATGAAAGCCGGCACATAATTACGTGTCTCATTAGGCAAATACTGTCGTATCGACCAAAAATCCATCGCGTTAGCTTTTTCAATTGCACGTTCTACGCTGCTTTTACCGCAGTTGTATGAGGCAATAGCCAACAGCCAGTCGCCAAACTCCTGGTAAGCGTCTTTAAGATAAGCTGCGGCAGCGTAGCTGGCCTGTATAGGGTCGCGGCGCTCATCGACATAGCCGTCCATGTTAAGGCCGTAAATTTTGGCGGTTGTCGCCATAAACTGCCACGGACCGGTGGCGCCTACGCGCGATACAGCCGCAGGATCCAGCTTTGACTCAACTATAGAAAGATATTTAATTTCTGTAGGGATACCGGCCTCACGGAATATCTTCTCATAAATTGGGAAGTAATATTTCGAAAGCGCCATTACATGGCTCATCTCATCGCGGTGGCGGGTATACAGGTCAATATAAGTTTGTACATACTCGTTGTAATCCAACTGTATGTCCTGCTTAATGGAGTCTAACCTTAGCTTAAATATCGAGTTAGTATAAGCACTAACCGGGACATCCAAACTGGTATCGCCAGAAATTTTTGGTGAATAATAGTCTGCGCCGCTAAAATTAGCAGGAGCCGTTAACGAATGAGCTTTTACAATTTGCAGTGATAAGATGAAGGCAGCAACAGTTAAAATTCTCTTCATTATAAATTTAATAGGGATGTGCCCGGTACGTAATTTCAGGCCAAATGTTTTACCAATATATTAATTTATTAAAACTCCAGGAAATATTTGGAGAAATTAAGCAATTCTTGTTCGTTAAAATGTTTGGCTAATAATTGTAAACCTAACGGTAATCCTTCGGTGTTATTGCCCACTGGTAATGAAATTGCCGGCACGCCGGTTAATGAGGCCTGTACGGTAAAAATATCTGCCAGGTAACTTGCTACAGGATCGGCTTCTACATTACCTAAATTGTAAGCGGGGCCGGGTGCGGTTGGCATCAGTATAAAATCGTATTCTTTAAAGATCTCGTTGGTTTTTTGCTGTATCAGGCGGCGCACTTTTTGGGCTTTAGCGTAATATGCATCGTAGTAGCCGGCGCTCAACACAAAAGTACCCAGCATAATACGGCGCTTAACTTCTTTGCCAAAACCTTCAGAACGCGAGCGTTTGTAGGTCGAGGTCAAGTCAGTAGCTAGCGGACTGCGATAGCCATAATGCACCCCATCATAACGCGACAGGTTTGACGAAGCCTCGGCAGTAACCAAAATGTAATAAGCCGGCACCAAATAATTCAGGTAATCAAAAGCAATCGGGGTTACTGTGTGGCCTTCGGCACGTAATTTATCTATGGTGCTGGTGAGCACGTTTTTCACTTCGGCATCAACACCGGGGCTTGAAATAGACTCTTGCAGGTAGGCTATTTTCTTTTTTCCGGTAGATGTTTGCAAATCGGCGGCATAAGCCGGCACTGGTTTAGACGACAAGGTGCTGTCATATTCATCGGCACCTGCCATAACTTCAAGCAACAATGCGGCATCCTCAACTGAACGGGTAATAGGCCCGGCCTGGTCAAACGACGACGCATAAGCAATCAACCCATAACGTGATACACGGCCGTAAGTTGGTTTAAGACCGATAGCCCCGCAGAAAGCAGCCGGCTGACGCACCGAACCACCGGTATCTGTACCTATAGCCGCATGACACATATTAGCCTGCACCGCCACCGCCGATCCACCCGATGATCCGCCCGAAACCTTGCCGTTATGGGCGTGGTTTTTTACCGGACCAAAGTATGAGGTTTCGTTAGCTGCGCCCATAGCAAACTCATCGCAGTTACAGCGGCCTATAATAATGGCATCTTCAGCAAGCAAACGCTCAACTATAGTTGCTGAAAATATGGATTCAAAATTGGAAAGTATTTTGGACGATGCGCTAACCTTGTGCCCTTTGTAGCAAATATTGTCTTTTATGGCAATGACCATGCCTGCCAGCTTACCGGCGTTACCTTGTTTAAGGCGGGCATCAATTTGTTTTGCGCGTCGTAATGCCTCGTCACCAAAAACCTCGTTAAAGGCATTAAGGTGGGCGTTATTTTCAATCTGGCTCAGGTAACCCTTCACCAGCCCTTCGACAGTAATTGTATTACTTTGTAACTCACCCTTTATCTCACTTAAAGAGGAATAAATTTTAGCCATGGGCCGAAAATAAAAAACTTATCTGTTGAAACAGAAATTAATTTCAACAGATAAGTATATCATTAAAAGTGCTGGCGCAGTGGCCGCTATTTATGCGTTATGCTTTTCCTCTTCTTTTGCGCTATCGCCGTTTGAAGCATCTTTAAATTCTTTCACGCCTTTGCCTAAACCCTTCATTAGTTCAGGTAATTTTTTACCACCAAATAGTAATAATACTATTACAAGGATGACAATCAGCTCTGGTCCTCTTAATCCCATGATTCAATTTTTTTATGTAGTTTTAAATTAATCGTTTGTTTGTTTTGGCTCTGTAGCCTGCGCCGCCTCGGGTTCCTGGATGGTGCTTTCGCCACGATAGTGTTTGTACAGCTCAGGGTCGCTTTCAGGCGTTCCGTCAAACACTACATGGTCTGAAGCCGAATGTGTTTGGCCCACCGGCATAGTATTAGCGACAGGGCTTACGGCAGGCGTTTCAGTAACAGCGGGGGTTTCTTCCTGCTTACCTTCCGGGTTATCAACTGAATGCTCGGCAATTTTTGGAGTTTCTTCAGCTGTTTTTGTTTCCTCTTTTTTCTTGTCGTAGTTATCAATCTGGTTATTGATCTCGCGCTTCACCCCCTCTGAGGCATCTTTAAAATCACGAATACCTTTGCCCAAGCCACGCGCCAACCCCGGTAATTTGTCGCCACCAAATAACAGTAATATCACAAATAATATTAACATTATTTCGGGCGGAGTGAATTCAAAGAATAATAATACTGAACTAAACATATCCTAATAATTAGTTTACAAATATAAGCATTAATTATTTACAAGTTTATTTTACCTGTCGGCCAACCAAACTTTAGGGTCAACCGGTGTGCCGGCCTTGTAAAGCTCAAAGTGTATCATGGTCTCGCCGGTTACACCATCTGTTGAGGCCGTACCAATAGTTTGCTTGGTACTCACCTTTTGCCCCGACGATACGGTTACTGACCGTAAATTGTTATAAGCTGTCAAATACTCGCCGTGCCTTATAATAATTAACCACGAGCCCAATACGTTTTGCACTTTGGATACCGTACCATCAAATACGGCCCTTACACCGGCGCCGTCATTGGTACGTATATCCAAACCGGTGCTTTCACTGCGTATACCGTCTGTAGTGAATGTACCAAAGCCTTGCGTTACCGCACCCTGAGCTACCGGCCATGGCAAACGCCCGCGGTTACCCAAAAAATCGTTTGACAGTTTGGCTGCCTCAGGTGTAGCATTTAAAGCCTCGCTATTGGTTTTATGTATGGTTGGTTTAGCTGCAACCGGGGCATCTTTATTTAATGCTTTGGCCCGTTCGGCTGCTAAGCGGGCTTCTTCTTCTCTTTTGCGTCGTTCTTCTTCAACCAAAGCCTTAACATAAGCCCTGATCACTTTTGAAACTTCGCGCTGTTTTGCTAAGCGCTGCCTGTTAAGTTGTTTTTCCTGACTGCTCAGGTTTTTAACCACCTCATTCTGGCTGCTGCGCTCTTTACCCAGGTTATTCTTTTCCTTCTCCTGGTCAAGCAGTAACGTATGTTTCTGGTCTTTAGTCTTATCCAGCTCAACTATTTTAACATGCAGGTCTTTTTGTTTACTCTCAATTGATGCAGCCTGGCGCTCACGATAAGCGGCAAACTGCTGCAAGTATTTTAGACGCTTATAAGCCTGGTTAAAATCCTGAGCTGCGAAAATAAACATCAGTTTGTTGTAGCCGCTTTTGTTACGATAGGCAAACAACACCATATCGGCATATTTTTTTTTAAGCAGGTCAAGCTGGCTTTGCAGATCATGTACGGTGTTGGTGTTTTCTGAAATCTGGCTGTCCAGGTTGCGTACCTCGCCGTTTATAACGTTTATTTTTTGCTCGCGCAGGCTTATTTGCGCTTTGATGATGTTTAGCTGCTTGAGGGTTGATTTTTTATTATTCCGCGTTTCATCCAACTGACGGTTCAGCTGTTCCAACTCGTCGTTAATGCGGTCGCGCTTTTGCTTAAGCTCGGCGCTGCTTTGCGCGCGCACCTGTACCGCAGCAAAAATGCAGATCAGAAAGAATAATACCTTTAAAAATTTCATCCGCTTCAAAAATATTAATTTTTTACTCGGCAGGCGTATATCTTTCCGGAATATTGAAAGGAAAATCTAATTCAAGATCAAAGTCGGCTTTATTATAGTGCAGGTTAGCCTGGATCTTTTTGTCGCCAATGGTCGACAAAATATCTATTTGCGATGGCACCAGTTTATTGTTTGCCTGTATAAAATTGCTGTTGGTAACCAACAAAGCCTGCTGCTGGTCATTGTTTGACAAGTTAAATTGCGTTACCCGCAAATTACTACCCAGCTTAAGGCTGTAAGCCAGATCCTGCAAAATACCAGACAGGGCCATATTGCCCATATCGGTTTTAATGCTTGTGTTTTCGGTCAATACCTCTGGCATGGCGTTGCCTACCAGTAATGACTCAACTGTTTTATAATTAACCTGCCGACTGGCGTATTTATAAATATAGCTGAACGGCTTTTTTAAATATACGCCTTGTAGTTTGTTAATGATCTTGATACTATCGGGAGTTATTAAAGCACGGGCAACCTCAATACCCAACAAGGCAGTGATGGAAACCCATATCTTTTTATCGCGCGCTATGCGGATGTTCATGGTCACGTCATTGCCGTTTCCGTTAACATCCAGCTTGGCCGAAGCCCTGCCAGCGAAGGTGTTGTAAGTAATTTGATGAGACCTGATAGCAGCCAGCTGATTTCTTACCACAGTTAAATCGGGCGGCGTAGTTGCTATGGATACGGTGTTATCTGTTTTAGGTATTGCCGAAGTGACAGGCATTGCTTTTTTGCGCGCCTTGCAGCTTACCATAGCCAGCAAAGCGCAAGCTATCAATACCTTATTCAATATATTTCTTTTCATTTATCTTACGGTCCAAAACGGGCGAATCAGCCCCATATTCCTTAGCTTTTTTCCAGTGTTGTACGGCGCCGTCGGCGTCTCCTAAATAAAACAATATATCGCCGTAATGTTCGGTTTGTACGGCGCTTTTATTTTTATTATGGCTTTGTGCCTTTTCCATCCAAATCCTGGCTTCCTGGTATTTTTTTTGTTTAAACAGTATCCAGGCGTAAGTATCTTCAAACGATGCGTTATTAGCCTCCAACTCATTGGCGTACTTAGCCATAGCGGCGGCCTTGTCCAATTGCTCCCCTCTTAACGATAAATAATAGGCAAAATTATTAAGCGTGTATTTATTGTCGGGTATAAAGCTCAGGGCTTTCTCATAAGCCGCGTCCGAGCTTTTATTATCCTGCATGCCATGGTAACAATCGCCTATTTGCGAGTAGCTTTGCGACAGCATGTTTTTGTCCTGAAACTCAAGCGCTACGGCAGTTTTTAAATAGCCCAGCGCTTTTTTATAATCCTTTTTCTGCAACCAGGCACTCCCCACAAAAAAGTTCATCCAGCTTTGGTTGGGGAAGAACGACAACGCAGCCTCGCCATCGCGAATGGCAGCGTCAACATCATTATTACCCAGCTCCAGGCGCACCAATTGGTCGCGCGTTTCATAGATCTGCCCGTTAAGTGCTACCGATTTTGCGTAGGCATCTTTGGCTTCGGCATATTTCTCGTTCTGCACCAGCATGTCGCCGTAAAGCGCCTGGGCTTTGGCTTCGTCAGGGTGCGTTTCGGCAATGATCTTGCTTAGCTGTAAAGCACTGGCCAGCGCACCGGACTTAGCGCCCGGTTCAGTAAACTTAGGGAAATACCCCATCATAATCCTGATCTTTTGATCAATGCTTAAGTTAGGATTGGCGAAAGCCAGTTTCAACTCGGCAAAGCTGGCGTCGACATCTTTTTTATCGCGGTAAACATCCGCCAGGCCTAAATGCACCAAAGCATTGTCCGGGTCGACTGTTTTGGCTTGCTGCAGTACTTTAAAGGCTTTGTCGTTTGCTTTGTTTGAGCTATATATTTCGGCCAGCGCCAGGTAGTATTTTACCTGGTTAGGGTTTGAGGCTATCATTTGCTCAAAGCCGGCCGCTGCTTTATCGAGCTTGCCTTGTTTCAGGTATATCTTTTGGCGCGCCAGCATCAGGTCATCCGTTTCGCCGGTAAATTTTGCTACCTGGTCGTAAACCTTTAAGGCATCGTCAAACCGGTTTTGAATAACGTAGGCATTAGCTTTATCAAAATAATAATCTGACCGGTCGGGGTTAAGCCTGATCAGTTGGGTAAATACATTATCCAGCTTATCGATCTGGTTACCTTTTTCGTAGATCTCGGCCAGTGACGACCAGTACCATTCGTTATCAGGTTTAATGGTCACCGCTTTCTCAAGTAAGGGCTGCGCCTCGGTTAGTTTATTTTCTTTTCTGCGGATGCTGGCCAGTTCATAAAGTGCGGCGTCATTTGATGGATCAAGTACCAGGATCTTGTTAAACAGATCGGCTGCTTGCCCGGTGTTGTCTACCGTTTTTTCGCGCAGGGCCGAAAAGAACAGGTTTTCAACGGCATCAGAGTCAACACCCGGCTGCGTAACCTTTGTGGGTACGGTTTGCGCATATACGGGCATCCCCATAAAACATGAGCCGGCTACTGATAAGCGCCACGCCCAGCGTTTCAATTTAACCACATCTGTATACTGTCTGTTCATTTCCTGTAAATGCTATTTGCTGAAGATGGCTTTTAAATTTTTCCGCTCGAAAAATAAAGCACCTGCGCCAAACAATAGCAAGAACGCGTTGCCAATAAATATGTTGCGCTTAAATGTATAGAATGATAAATAAACAAACACAATGGACACCAAAATATAAACCATATTCTTTTTAAGGTTATATGGTATAGGATAATTTTTTTGCCCCCATATGTATGACAGAATCATCATGACCATATAAGCCACCAGAGAGATCCAGGCCGAAGCCATATAACTGTATTTGGGGATGAAAATAAAGTTGAGTATAATGGTCAATATGGCGCCTATACCTGATAGGTAAAACGCATATTTAGTTTGGTCTGACAGTTTGTACCATACAGACAGGTTCATGTAAATGCCTAAGCAAACATACCCAAACAACAATGGCGGGATAACTTTTAAGCCACTCCAATACAGTGCGATTTGTTGTGCATCGCGGCCCTTGATAAAATATTTCAATATTTCAATATTGGCTACCAGCGCTACAAAAATGCCGCAAACGGCTATAACAAAGTAGTCCATAATGCGGGCATAAGTTTGACCTGCGTTTTTGTTTTTAGCATGGCTAAAAAAGAAAGGCTCGGCACCCAGCCTGAAGGCGTTAACAAAGATGCTTAGAAACACGGCAATTTTTGCGCAGGCACCATATGTACCCACTGCGTTTAATGAATCGCCGGGCAGTAGTTTACCCAGCATTACCTTATCAAAATTTTCGTTAATGGTGTATGATAGCGTAGCAATAGCAACGGGCCAGCTGTAACGATACATGTTAAGCAACATGGCCACATCAAAGTCAAACCGTATTTTTAATAGCTGCGGCAGCAGCAGCAGCAAAGTAACTGCACTTGACAGCAGCTCAGACACAAACACATAGCCTATCCAGCCTTTAGTATACCAGCTACTTATCCAGGCTGAACCCGGCAAGTGATGATTAACCCAAAACGGAACAACATAGATAAAGCTCAGGTTAAAAAACACAAACACTAATACGCTTGCCATTTTAATGGCCGTATAGCGACCAGGCTGGCCATCGGCCCGGAGTTTGGCAAACGGGATGGCACACCAGGCGTCTAAAATAACTATAGCTATAGCGATTATGGTATATTTTAAGAAATCTGCATGACCCGTGCCCGCCGCGGCAGCTACTTTAACGCCTTTTTCTGCATGTGCAACATCAATAAAATTTGCCAGATCATTCAAAAACAGTACCGAGCAAAGCAGGAAAAGCACCGTTATTACAAATACAGAAGCGAAAGCGTTATTATAAACCTGTTGTTTCCTGTCGGCGTGTTTGTTGAGGTAACGGAAAAAGGTGGTTTCCATCCCAAAAGACAATAATGCATTCACCATGGATACATAGCCATAAACAGTAGTCACAATACCATAGGCACCTGTGGGATAGTTACGGGTATAAACCGATGTAAGGAAAAAAGGAAGCGCGCGGCTGGCAATGGTGCTGAAACCATAAACGGCCGTTTGCCCGGCAAATTTTTTAGCTGTTGACAATAGGTAAACTTATTAAAATTAATGTCATGCTGAACTTGTTTCAGCATCTTTTATGCAAAGTAGTCAGACTTCAGTATCATAGAATGCTGAACCAAGTTCGGCATGTCCCGGAAGATTCTACTTAAACAATTCGCGTTTTAATACTTCAAAATTACGATAGTTTTTCAATTCGCCCTCATGCAATTCAATAGCGCTTACCTCGGCGTCTTGTGGCCCTTCTTTGCACCAATCCAGAAACATATCCAGCATTGCGGCCTCGCCCTCGGCTTCAATAAATACATGGCCGTCCGGTTGGTTTTTCACCGTCCCGCGAATGCCCAGCTGATCGGCCACTGCTTTGGTTGACGCGCGGTAAAACACACCCTGTACTTTTCCTTTAACTGTAATATCGAGATGCTTCATGATAAGTCAAAAGTAAAAATTAAAAAGGCAAAAGTACCTACTAATCTTACGCTGTCATTTCAATACACATCTTGTCGAGCGAAGCGAGAAATCTATACACGTGCTAATCAGACTTGATCCAAAAGCATATGTATAGATCTCTCCCGTTGGTCGAGATGACAAAATATGTATTATAATTAAATGAGGAACTTACACCAACCTTTTAACTTTTGTTTCAGCGGTAATTTTCAGATTGTCGAGGCCGGTAATGAGGTTAAGGCCTGGGGTTTTGCCTGGGTCAAGGCTGCCTTTTTCATTGTCGATACCCAGCAATACAGCGCCGTTAATAGTAGCCCATTTCAGCAATCGCTCAAAATCAAGCGATTTAAAGTTTTCCTGCAACACCCTCATTTCGCTCAAAATACAGAGTTTATTGTTTGAAGCCAGGCTGTCGGTACCCAGGGTAATATTGAAACCTTGTTCCAGAAACAGATCAACCTTTGGCAGCGTTGCTTCAATATACAAATTGGCATTGGGGCAAAAACACCAGTTTATACGCCGGTCAAAACGTTTGGTAAAATAAATATCCTTAAGGTTAGTACAAGTGTTATGTACCATCAAAACATCTTGCTTGCTGGTAAGCAGCGGCAAAACCGATTGCAGCGAGTTACGTGCCTGCGGTTTAAAATAACTGATATCCAGACCAAAATGAGCATACAGATCATTAAAGCTGCCCAGCTTATAGCGATAAAACTTATTCTCGTCCTCACACTCCTGGTTGTGTATGCTGATGAGGTTTTTGCCGGGATGGTCGTCGCAGTATTTTTTAATGAGCTTAAACAGCTCTTTTGAAACCGAATAAGGCGCATGTGGCGTTACCGAGCACGATTGCGGCTTAAACCGGTCCATCAGTTGCATCGCGCCTTCAAATGTGGCATCGGCCCTTTCAGGGGTAAAGCCGAAAGTTTCCACAAAAGTATGATAGTACAGTTTGCTTTTGGCTTTGACAGGTACGGTAACATCGCTATTAGAGATATCGCCTACGGCAACAATACCGTTTTTATACATATCATTGTCTGCCTTAGTGGCCGCCGCTTCTATCTCTTTGGGGTCGGTATTTCTGAGGCCCTGCAGGTTCTTGATAAACTGCACCAGGCCCCCGCCCTTAGCAACTTTGTTATGCAGGTGCGAAAGTTCGACATGGCAGTGTGTGTTTATAAACCCGGGGGTTATCACACCGCTCAACTTTTCAACAGGGGCGTGCTCTGCTCCTTGCGGTACTTGGTTTGATACGGCAATGATCTTTCCCTGATCATCTACGGTTACATAGCCATTTTTTATCGGATCGGCACTAATAGGGAAAACGTAATCGGCTCTAAAAATTTTCATTAGGTTTCTAACTTAAACAGTTACTCATTTTTTCGATCCATTAACTTAATACATTAACTTTTGGTTATTGTTTTTAACTTAATGATTTAAAAGGCAGATTTTTCAAATTTTCGTATTTTTGCAGCGTGAGTGCTGAAAAAGAGAAAATTGATATCCGTAGCCTGAACCTGGCCAACCTGCAAAAGCATTTTATCCAAATGGACGAAAAGAGCTTCAGGGCAAAACAGGTATATGAATGGCTGTGGAAAAAATCCTGCTTTTCGTTCGACGAAATGAGCAACCTTTCAAAAGAACTTCGTGCTAAGCTGGACAATAATTTCGTGATTAATAATGTAAAAATTAATAACTCGCAGTTTAGCGCTGATAAAACTATAAAAAATTCTTTCATTTTACACGACGAGCATTTAATTGAGGGCGTTTTAATTCCGACGCCCGAGCGAATGACAGCTTGTGTATCGTCGCAAGTAGGGTGCAGCCTTACCTGTAAATTTTGCGCTACCGGCTATATGGAGCGCAAACGTAACCTTAACCCCGACGAGATTTACGACCAGGTAGTACTTATTGACAAACAGGCGCGCGAGAATTACGGTATCCCGCTAAGCAATATTGTGTATATGGGTATGGGCGAGCCTTTGCTCAACTACAAAAATGTGTTGGAATCTGTTGAGAAGCTTACATCTGAGGAAGGTTTGAACATGGCTGCAAAACGTATCACCGTATCTACAGCCGGTATTGCTAAAATGATCAAAAAGCTGGGCGACGATAACGTAAAATTTAACCTGGCGCTATCGCTACATGCAGCTAATGATGAGAAGCGCAATACCATTATGCCCATCAACGAGCAAAACTCGCTAAAGGCACTGGCCGAGGCTTTAAAATACTACTACGCCAAAACCAAAAACCCGGTAACTTACGAGTATATTATTTTTGACGGCTTTAACGACAACATCTCTGATGCCGACGAGCTGGCCCGCTTTTGCAAGCATCTGCCTTGCAAGGTAAACATCATCGAGTACAATCCCATTGCTTTTGCCGCTTACCTTAATGCCGGCGAAGATAAAGTAGAAGCCTTTGCCAACCACCTGCGTAAACAGGGCGTGAATACGCACATCCGCCGCAGCCGCGGTAAAGATATTGATGCAGCCTGCGGTCAGCTGGCCATTAAAGACGCAAAGTGATTTCTCAGGCACCTTAAAATAAATAGCCCATTGGTAAGTTAACTAAGTATATTCTATATTTAGACACCAATTACTTATCACAATGGATGTTTCTGAAAGCCGCATCATCACCTGGCCGCTTTGGCGAAAAATTATTTTCAGGTTTTTCTTTATTTACTTTTCATTAAGCATAACACCCTGGTTATGGTTTAGTCAACTGTCTTTTATAACTAAATATTACAGTCAGTTTTGGGATTGGCTGGTAACATTAAGTAACGACCATCTTTTTCATGTAAGTAAAGTATTGATTCACCCTAATGGCAGCGGCGATACCTCTTATAATTGGGCCGAACTATCTTTGATATTATTATTAGCCCTATCGGGATGTATTATTTGGTCGGCTATTGATTTTAAACGCAAAAATTATACGCAGCTTAACTATTGGCTTTGCCTGTTTGCCCGCTATTTCATAATTATACAATGCACCGTTTATGGCGTGGGCAAGATATTTTTAATGCAGATGGAGTTTCCCAGTCTGCATCAACTGGCTACACCGCTTGGCGATTATTTACCCATGCGCCTTACCTGGCAATTTATAGGTTACTCGTCACCATACCAGCTTTTCTCGGGCATTATGGAAGTTGTGGCAGGCTTATTATTACTTAACCGCCGAACGGTGACCTTAGGCTTGCTGGTAGCTGCCGGTGTATTTACTAACGTAATGATGCTTAATTTATGTTATGATATACCGGTTAAGATATTCTCTACCCAACTACTGTTTATCTGCCTGTTTTTGTTAGCTAACGAAAGCAAACGTCTTCTATCGTTCCTAATACTAAATAAACCGGCAGCGCAGTCAGACACCTATCAATTCAATTTCAAAAAGAAATATTTACGCATAGGGCGTGTGGTTTGTAAAATAATATTTATTGTGCTTGCTGTTGGCATGACTACTTACAGTTACTATTCCATGTACAAACAGAGCAACCAACCGTATGTACAACTGGGTATAAAAAATGGCGAGTATGATGTTTCAAGTTTCGAGCTTAACCATAAGCTGCCCACAAAATTTACTGCCGATAGCCTGGCCTGGCAAAACGTGATCTTTGAAAATGGAGTTGGCAGTGTCAGAACAAGCGACTCGCTTTTTAAATTCAAATATAGCCGTGGTTATTTTGATTATGTTGTCGACACGCTCAATCGCCGGATAGATTTTAAAAGGGAATACCAAGGCGCAATTTATACTATATTGAGCATGCATTATGAGATGCCTGACGCTAACACCATTAAATTATCAGGAACAAGAGGCACAGATAGTTTAAAGGTGGAATTAAAACGCAGTAAACACCATTTCCAACTGGCCGAAAAGCAATTTCATTGGCTCAGCGAATATAACCGATAATAAAATGAAACTCAAAACCGGCTACCTGGCCGACTTCCTGTCACTGTTTTTCCCGCAGTTATGCCCGGCGTGCGGCGAGGAGCTGGTAGCGAATGAAAAAGTGATCTGTACCGATTGCCATTACAACTTGTCGCTCACCAATTTCCATTTACAGGCCGATAACGTTGTGGCGCGTCAATTTTGGGGGAAGATCAAACTGGAAGGAGCGTATGCATTGTACTACTTTACCAAGGGAGGCAAGGTACAAAATCTGATGCATCACTTTAAATACAAGGGCATGCAGCAAATCGGCAATACGCTGGGCAGTATTGCAGGCGCGCAATTGGCAAGCAATGCCAGGTTTGCCGGTGTGGATTATATCATCCCGGTGCCTTTACACAAAAACCGGTTAAAAGAGCGCGGCTATAACCAGAGTGCCTGCTTTGCTCAGGGCCTTGCCGAAAAGCTGGATGGCACTGTTGAAGAACACAACCTTATCCGCACCCGCGCTACGCAAACGCAAACTCACCGCTCGCGCTTTGAGCGTTTTGAAAACATGCAGGATGTATTCGCCGTAAAAAATCCTGAAAAACTACGGGGCAAGCATATATTGCTGGTAGACGATATCGTCACCACGGGCTCCACGCTGGAAGCCTGCGCCATACCGTTACTGGAAATTGAAGGGCTAAAACTAAGTATCGCTACTATTGCGTATGCGGAATAAAGTGATTAGTTAATTAGAGATCAGAGATTAGGTAAAGCAAAACAACTAATCTCCAATCATCAACCTCTAGTCACTATCTCTGATATTTACTCAATTTTTGAAACAGAGTTTTTGGCTCGAAAGGTTTAAGGATATAGTCATTCATGCCGGCGTTGCCAATGTCGCCCATCTGGCCGGTAAGCATTGAGGCCGTCAGCGCTATGATAGGTAGGTTTTTAAAATAAGGCTCGGGCTTATTGCGGATGATCTGTGTAGCTTGCAACCCGCCCATTTCAGGCATATGGATATCCATTAATATAACATCGTACTTTTGCGATTCAATTTTACTCACCGCCTGTATACCATTTTCTGCAAAATCAATCTGAGCTCCCCATTTGGTTAAAATCTTATTGATCAATAATCTGTTGATCTGATTATCATCAACCACAAGCACGGTTATATTTAATGCTGTTTCCACGTTGTATTTTATTATCTTTCAGTTAAACTCAAACACCGATCCTCTGCCCCAACCCAAAAACCCACCATTTAAACAGCAGCAACGCTGTCGGCTTGTTTAAACAACCCAAATATCGCATTTAATTTCTCACTTGATCATATCAATTCCTGTACCATCAGGAAATATAAGCTCGTGACAAAGTTTTTTCATGGCACCTTACTCCGTCTCAGACTGCTTGTTTAAGATTAGGCAGTATCTATACACATAATTTATAAGTTCAAGTGTGGACACTTGAACTGGCGCATGAACTACTTGAACCACGCATGGACGTTGGAACTGGCGCATGGACACTTGAGTTAGCGCTTGAACACTTAAGTTGCAGCATTCTCTTAATCATTGGTACGGCGATGTTTGAGCCAGTACCAGCCCAGGTTAAAAGCAATGACTGCGTGGTTCAATAACGTAGGCACCAAACCATAATGGCGTTTCATAATATCAAAACGCTCCATCAGGCTTTGGCGATGCCTATGTTTGGACATTCCCCCCACTTTATATTTAGCTACATATTGGTGTACGTTGACAATAGTTTTTGCCTTTTTAGCGGCATTGAGTATCCAATCAATATCGGCACTTAACTGATATTGGGGATCATACAGTTTTACAAGCAAGCGCTTAATATAAATAGCCTGGTGACTGATGCTCATGCCATACTTAAAATCCCGCCAGGTAAAGTTTTCAGGCGTTTTGTGCCTGCGCCGGCCCAGGCTCTGGTTATTGGCGCCTATCATTTCAGTTTCGCCGTAATAAATATCTGCGTCAGGCGCCGTTGCGAAAACATGAGCAACCGTATCGGCCGAATAAAATTCGTCAGCCGAGTTCATAAACAGCACGTAGTCGCCCGTAGCCAGGCTAAGGCCCTTGTTCATAGCATCGTAAATACCTTTATCAGGCTCGCTTAACAGCCTGGATATTTTGTTTTTGTACCGTTCTATGATCTGCAAGGTGCCGTCTGCCGAGGCTCCATCTATCACAATATATTCAATATTAAGGTAAGTTTGATTGATGACCGACAGTAATGTGCGCTCAATATCGGCCGCGTTATTATAAACCACGGTGATGACACTTAATATAGGTTGCCCGGCTTTCATTTATTTAATACCGATTGATAAACTTTGATGTATTGCTGCGCTACTTTTTCATTTGTATAATTGTCCAATACCCGTTGGCGTGCGCTGGTTTTTAATTGTTGGGCTTCACTGTCCAATACCTCAGCCAACCCCGCGGCCATATCTGCCGAATCCTTAAAAGCGGCCAGATAGCCGTTTTCCCTGTGGTCGATCATCTCCGGTATGCCCCCGGTTTTGAACGCTACCACCGGTGTGCCGCAGGCCATAGCTTCCATGATAGTATTGGGTAAATTATCCTCAAGCGAGGGCGTCACAAAAACATCCGCCAGGCTGTAAACTTCGGCCAGTTCATACTGCGAGGTAATTAAATTCAGCTCATGCACTTTAAAAGGTAGTTGAGATACATCAAAATGCTTATTTTTCCCAAAGATCACTACTTCAATGACCTCGCCGCCTTTATATTGTTCTTTTAGTAGCTTCAAAGCTTGCACCAGGTAGCTTATACCCTTGCGTCTGTCATTAATATTAGCGGCACCAAATAAAATAATTTTAGCCTTTGCATCTATACCGCGTTTTTGCCTCGCGGCGATCTTATCCTTGGGCGAATAAATATCGATATTTATCGGGTTTGGTATCGCCTGGATCCCGCGATCTTTGATGAGCGAACTTTGCCTGGCCATGCCCGCCAGCCACTTGCTGCAGGTAACAAAAGTGATATTTTTAGCATGGGTGTACATAGCCGCCTTGCGCAGCCAGCCCCGGTGCGAAATATCGTTATCGCCGGCATCGCGCAAAAAAGGACAATTACCGCACTCGCGCATAAAACCTTCGCAATTGCCCGAGTAATGACAGCCACCGGTAAAGGTCCACATATCATGCAGGGTCCAGACAATAGGCTTGCCGGTGTCTATTAATTCTTTTAAATCATCTATAGACAGAAAACCCGAGTTTGTCCAATGCAGGTGAATAATATCTGCATCTTTAACTAACTGATGATCCTTAATACCGGAACCGGCATTAGCTGTCGAAAAAGCAAAGCGTACCGATTTATCCCTGGCATGAAACCAGATAAATGATAGCCGTTCCCGCAAAAAATCAATATTGGCTTTCAGCCGGCTTAGTGGCGTGACAGCTATACCTTCAACACGCTCATTATTAGTCTTTTTGTATTGAACCAGCAAGCGCGCATCTGCTTTTTGCGACACCAGCGCGTTCAGCAACCTTAAGCAGGCAGCAGGTGCGCCGCCTCCCGCGTCGGACGTGTTGATGAGCGTTACTTTCATTGTCACAAGTATACTAATAAAGCGGAAAGCTTGAAGCAGAAAGCTGAAAGTAACTTGCATTATAAGGAGGGAGCTGATGCAGCCGACAGCATGTTGAATTATTTCCGGCGATACAGGGGGCACCGCCTAACCAAAACATTTATAGTATGCCGAAAATTTATACTTTTGAGTATTAATCAAACAAACATCACCACATAAACGGCAATGAGTTACTTATTTCAGGATTGGCAGGCAAACCGCCGGAATTTTAAGGGGCAACTCGTGCTGTTTCTATTCAGGCTGGCATCGCTCATTAACCGCTCGATGGTGGCCAAGGTGATATTTTTTCCGTACCTGATGCTTTACCGTTATGCGGTTGAGTGGGTTTGGGGCATTGAGCTACCCCGCAAAACCAAAATTGGAAAAGGGCTATCATTATACCACGGGCAGGCCTTGGTAGTTAATCAGGGTGTTGTTTTTGGCGATAACTGTACCTTGCGTAACAGCGTAACCATCGGCCACAAAAAGTTGGCCGACGGCACCTTTAGCCGCTGCCCCCGATTAGGTAATGGTGTAGATGTGGGTGCTAATGCGGTTATCATTGGCGATATCGAGATTGGCGATAATGCTATTATTGGCGCAGGCTCGGTGGTAACCAAAAGCGTACCAGCCAATTGCACTGTGGTGGGTAATCCCGCGCGGGTACTGGAGAAAAAAAAGACTTTATAACAGACAGCGAATTTGTATTAAATGGATAATAACTTAACTGATCGTTCTTTTTGGAAAGCATTTTGGGAGTCAAGACTGGGGCTGATATTTAATATTAAGCGCGATTATGTTTTTGGGGATATCCTGGGCAAATTAAAAGCCGACAATAACTACAAAACGGCTATCGAACTAGGCGGCTTTCCTGGTTATTACGCCATCTACCTGAAAAAATTCGAGAACATGGATACTACTCTGTTCGATTATTTTATTCACCAGGAACTGATAAACCAATTGCTTGAGGTTAACGGACTAAAAGAAGGCGACGTTAGTATTATCGAAGCCGACCTGTTTGATCATCAACCAACACAACACTACGATATCGTTTCGTCCTTTGGGCTAATAGAACACTTTAAGGATACCAAATCCATCATACAAACGCACCTGCCCTTTCTTCGCGAAGGCGGCACCCTGTTTATCACCCTACCCAATTTTAAAAGCATTAACGGCTGGGTACAGCGCCAATTTGACCGCGAAAATTACGACAAGCATTACATTGAATGTATGGACCCCGCCCTGCTGGCCCGTATTTTCAACGAACTGGGGTTGAAAGAAGTGGAATCATATTACCACGGCAAGTTTTCCATGTGGCTGGAAAATAAAGCTACCCAATCTGCCTTTGCAAAAGTTTTTGTTAAGGCCATGTGGTTTACCGGCAAAGTGCTTACTAAGATAGCTCCGTTTGATAGTAAGGCCTTATCGCCTTATATTGTGGTAAAAGGAAAGAAATAGTCAGGCCCGATTATAATGTTTTGATGGCGCATATCCTTATCGCCTTGTAAGCGCAATTGCCGCTAAGTCTGTTGCTTTTTTGGTGCGTTATTTTGTTTTATAGGCACTTAAGGTAGTAGCACCATTTGTATTGATCTCTAAACCAATAATCAATCAGCCTGTCCGGTTCCATCTCAGGCTGGTACAGCCAGCTATCGGGATAATCTGATTTTTAAGGCAAAATCCCAAAATGTGAAGAAGCCTTTCGGTTTACCTGATGTTTGGCATCGATATAAAAATTCAATAAACAATCTATTACTTAATGAGTTATACCGGTATAACTCATTAACTATGAAAAATTTAATTACCCCATTTTTAATTGCTTTGCTGCTAACGGTCGGCATTACCGTTTTTGCTCAAAAATTACCCAAGCGCGAAAGTGTGCGCATACCCCGCGGGCGAAGTATTACCATGCAGGCCCGTATCAATAAACTGGGCCGTGCATATGGCACTGTTACCGTCAATTTTAAAATGAACCGTAAGGGCGATGTTACCTGGGCCGAAGCCGACCGTGTGCATACTACCGTTATGGATAAGAATTTTGTACATAAAGTGGTAGATGCCGTAAGGGATATGAAATTTAACAAATCCCCCCATGCACCTATGAGCCAGGAGGGTAGTATTTCTTACTCGTTCAGGTAAACAAATAGTAAATACGTTACCTCAAACGTAGTGAGATATTCACCTTGCCAGGCATGGCATTAACGGATACCTTACTATGTTGACATGACAGCATAAATTATACTGACATTCAATCCCTTCAGCATTTATTATTCAATACTAGTTATTAGATGTTGCTGGTGTTAAAAACCTTAACTTTGCTCACGCATGAGCAAATACAAACATATTTTTTTTGATCTGGATCATACCATTTGGGATTTTGATAAAAATGCCGAAGAAGCGCTGCATGAGTTGTTTATTGCACACCGGTTAAATGATATTGGCTTGGCATCGGCCGATGTTTTTATTGAAACTTATACTGAAAACAACCATCGCTTGTGGCGCCAATATCACCTGGGTAATATTACCAAGCAGGCATTGCGCGAGGCCCGCTTTAAACAAACTTTTCTTGACCTGGGTGTGCCGCCCGATGTTATCCCCATTGGTTTTGAGGATGCTTATGTGCAGTTATGTCCTACCAAAACCAACCTGTTTCCTAACGCGCATGAAACGCTGGAATATCTGCAAGGCAAATACCACCTGCATCTTATCTCCAACGGATTTAAAGAGTCGCAGGATATTAAGATCAGCGGCTCGGGGTTGGCTAAGTACTTTACCCATATAGTGATATCTGAACTGGTTGGCGTTAACAAGCCGGATGCAGCTATATTTGACCATGCCGTTAACCTGGCCGGTACCACGAAAGAACAAAGTGTAATGATAGGCGATAGTTTGGAAGCGGATATATTGGGTGCCCTGAATTACGGCATGGATGCTATTTACTTTAATCCCTTTAACGCTTCAAAACCTAACGAGGTGAAAGTGCAGATCAGAGACCTGAAAGAACTAACTTTATTGTTGTAAAACCCAAACTTGAACCGTGAAATACCGGTGAACGCAAAGCCGCCGGCCAAGCCCTGGATGCCTACCGCGATTTATTGGCCACGGCAACCGACGAGCAATTTGCCCAATGCCCCATGATGGCGGCGGTCTATCGCCGAAGCTTACTCGCATGTTTTACAGTCGACATTGGGTTATCTATAACTGTCGAGCGCTGTATTAACGGTACTTGCGAAGCCCACACGTAAGGAACTGAGCTGGATGGGGCGTTTTGTGCTGTTTTTCCGCCGTTTCCCCATCCGCGTAACTACACCTGCTGCCGAGGCTAGCCGAAGAAACCGGCATCCACAAAATAAAACACTCACGCCTGGGTATGCTGAACGGCAGGCAATGGTTCAGGTTCATGCTGATCCATTTAAAGCATCATCTTAAACAAATTAACCGCATAAAAATAAATTTCAACAGCGGTGAAACCTTTTATAATTAACAGAGTCTTAATGTTAAAATAATCTGAGAATCTGAACTTTGCTAAAATTTAAGGTTATGCAATTTGAGTACGCATACATGGTTGTAATTATACTTCTGGCAATGGTAGGGGTATTTTACTTTAGTCCATACGAACTTACAGTTGATGAAGAAGAGAGCGAAGAATAATCGTTTCGCTTTTGAAATACCAGTTGAATTTTCCGGTAAAACCTACCGGCCAACTAATTATCCCCCAAAACTTTCATGGCGAAACGCGAAGTAGAGATCGTTATTATTTCTGATGTACACCTGGGTACCTATGGCTGTCATGCCAAAGAACTGCTGAAGTATCTGAAAAGCATTAAACCCAAGATACTGATTCTTAACGGCGATATTATTGACATATGGCAGTTCAGTAAATCGTACTGGCCTGAAGCGCATATGAAAGTGGTGCGTCGCATTATGAAATTTATTACCGATGGCATCCCGGTGTATTACCTTACCGGCAACCACGATGAAATGCTGCGCAAGTTTGCCGATTTTGATCTGGGCTCATTTAAGCTGCTCAATAAACTGGTGCTTAATATTGACGGTAAAAAAGCCTGGCTTTTTCACGGCGATGTGTTTGACGTTACCATGCAGCACTCTAAATGGCTGGCCAAACTGGGGGCTATTGGATACGATAGTTTAATATTGCTCAACAGCTTTACCAACTGGCTGCTTACAGCTTTTGGCCGCGAAAAGATGAGTTTTTCGGCCAAGATCAAGGCTAGGTTTAAGGATGCCGTAAAATTCATTAATCAGTTTGAGCAAACAGCTGCCGACCTGGCCGTTGATAAACAATACCAATATGTAATTTGCGGCCACATACACCAGGCCGAGATACGCGAGGTTACCGCTACCGACGGCTCGGGCAAAGTGCTATACTTAAACAGCGGCGACTGGGTTGAGAGCCTTTCGGCCTTAGAATATCATCAGGGTAACTGGAATATCTTTAAATATCTCCCCGAAGATTTCAGGAAAGAAGTTGAGGAAGATGACGACCACACCGACGCCGAGGACCTGGACGCCAAAATGGACGTGAACTTGCTGCTGCAGCGGTTTAAACAAGAGCATTCGTAGTCAATTTATTGCCGGTTTTTCTGCCAATGCCTATATTGCACTGATAAACCTACAAAAACTGCTATGAAAAACCTGATTATCTATTGCGCCATGGCATGCCTGGCTGCATTTACCTGTATTGATAAATCTTACGCCCAGAACGCTAAACCCCGCTTTGGCATTAAGGCCGGCATTGATATGATGACACTGGGCACCAACAACACAAACGGTGTCAAATTTAGTTATGATTATCGCCTGGGCTTTCAGGCCGGCATATATGCCGACGTGCCTTTGTGCAGTCAGTTGTCATTTTTACCGCAGGTTTTATACACACAAAAAGGCGGCAGCATTAACAACGCATTAGCCGTAGCTAATTATAACATCAATACTAAAACTAAAGTAAACTATTTAGAGGTGCCGCTATTAATAGGATTTAAGCCGCAGCATAATCTTACGCTCTCTGCAGGTCCGCAGGTAGCGTTTTTGCTGTCGCAGGAAACTTATTTGAATTTAAAGGACGGTAGCTCTTCGTCGGGAATTAACAGCAATACCAAAAGTGGCTTTAGGAAAACGCTGATCGGTGCCAATGTAGGTGTCGGCTATTTGTTAACCAATAATATTGGCGTAAATCTGAATTACAGCATTGATTTTCAGCATCTGGGCAACGGCAGTGTAAAAACAAGCAATGGCGAAAGAAACAGCGGCTTTGCGCTTACCGCGAGTTGTTTGTTTTAATTACTAAAGCGTTAACAAGTTTTTGACACAAATAATATCTTTGTCAGGCACCTTTGTACCTGATGAAAATATTATACGCCATACAAGGAACCGGCAACGGCCACATTAGCCGCGCGAGAGAAATTATTCCGCTGCTGCAAAAATATGGCGAGCTTGATTTGCTGGTAAGCGGCACCGAAGCCGAGGTTACCCTCTCGCAACCGGTTAAATATAAATTTCACGGTCTTAGTTTCGTGTTTGGCACCAAGGGCGGGGTAGACAAATGGGCTACTTACAAGCTCATGAACCTGCCGCAAATGTGGCGCGACATGCATCATTTGCCGCTTAAAGATTATAACCTTATTGTTAATGATTTTGAGCCGGTTAGCGCCTGGGCCTGCAAACTGCAGCATGTACCGTCAGTTTCATTAAGCCACCAGTGTGCATTTGTATCGCCTAAAACACCGCGGCCAAAAGCAGGGTGGTTTAACTATGGGGCGGCTATATTAAAACATTATTCGCCAACTACGCACCATGTGGGTTTTCATTTTGAGCGATATGATGATTTTATACATACACCCGTTATTCGCAGCGAAATACGCAACATGCAAACCAGTAACCTGGGGCACTACGCCGTGTACTTACCGGCTTACGACGACAAAAAGCTAACTGAATTGCTCAAACAAACCAATGTGCACTGGCATGTTTTTTCAAAGCGCCAGAAAAAGGGCTATGCCGATGGCAACGTACAGGTAATACCTGTAAATAACGAAGGCTTTAACGTAAGCCTGGCAAGTTGCGATGGCCTGCTTACCGGCGGTGGTTTTGAAGGCCCTGCCGAAGCACTCTTTCTGCAAAAAAAAGTAATGATGATACCCATGCAAGGCCAGTACGAGCAGCAATGCAATGCGCTTGCAGCATCACGCCTTGGGGTACCGGTGGTGCATGCTATTGACAGCAGCTTTGTAAAACGCCTTAAAGCGTGGATTAAAAGTGATGAAAGGGTTTGGGTTGATTTCCCCGACAATACGGCCGCTATTGTGCATGAAATAGTGAAACGTTATGCAAGATAGTGGGACTTTTTACTTATTACATTTTTCTATTAATATTGCTCAATGATAAATTTGTTCAGGACCTACAACCCTTTAAATATTTTATGGCTGGGCATTTTACTGTTTTTGCTACGCCTGGGCTTTGTTTTAAATGCTCCGGCCAAGCTTGAATTTACTTATCTTGAGCCTTTTGCACGCTTATTGGCGCCGGGTGCTTACCAGTATGAATTTGCCCCGTTGGTAAATATGTTTCTGGCAGGGGTGCTCACATTTACCCAGGCTTTACTGGTAAATCGCTTAACCAATAAGTTTGGGTTATTAGATAAGCCAACTTTTTTACCCGCGTTGTTATATGTTACCCTGTCCGGATTGTTTACGCCGTTTTTGATATTGAGCCCGCCGCTTATCTGCAATTTCTTGCTGATATGGATGCTGTACAAGCTATTTGATTTATACAAGGGCGAGGACGCCAAATCTATCACGTATGATCTGGGGATGATTGTAGCCGTCGGCTCATTGATCTACTTTCCTTTTATCTATTTATTTCTGTCGATATGGGCTGCGCTGATGTTGTTCAGGCCGTTTTACTGGCGCGAATGGATCATTGGCATTATGGGTTATGCTACTGTTTTTTTCTTTCTGGCGGTAATTTATTACCTGCGCAACAAACTGCCCGAGTTTTCAAATATCTGGACACCACTGGCCTCTAAATTCCCCACCCATATCAGCATCAACAGCTATAATTATTTGGTACTGGTGCCGGTGGCGGTGATATTTGTGTTAGGGTTGGTACGCATACAGCAGGTATTTTTCAGGAGCTACGTACAGATACGTAAATCGTTCCAGTTGTTGTTTGTGGTTTTTTTAATTGCCGGGCTTTCATTTTATGTAAGGGCTCATTTTTCGCTTACCCACTTTTTGCTGTGCGTTATACCGCTTAGCATATTTTTTGCCTATTATTTTCTGTATGCCAGCGCCCGCTGGTTTTATGAAAGCCTGTTTTTTATACTGCTTGCAGGTATAGTTTATTTTCAGTTTAACACTTTTTAACTTTTACATTCGTTCAAATTTCGGGCGTTATATTAGATTTGTAGCGTCAAAATTTCTGTAGACCTTATTTGGCTGCAGATCAAAACAAAAAAGCATAGCTGATGAAATTTGGAGTTGTAATATTTCCGGGATCTAATTGTGATGAAGATATCATCCACGTATTAGAAAAAGTAATGGGTCAAGAAGTAGTTAGACTCTGGCATAAAGATCATGACCTGCAAGGTGCCGAATTTATTATACTGCCGGGCGGTTTCTCTTTTGGCGACTATCTGCGCTCCGGCGCTATCGCCCGTTTTTCGCCAATTATGCAGCAGGTTATTCAGTTTGCCGAAAAGGGTGGTTACGTAATGGGTATCTGCAACGGTTTCCAGATATTAACTGAAGCCGGTTTGCTGCCGGGAGCCTTATTGCATAACAACCACCGCAAGTTTGTTTGCCGCAATATTTACCTGAAAGCAGAAACTTCAAACGCATTGGTTACCCGTCAAATTAATCCTGAGCGCGCTTTAAAAATACCGGTAGCACATGGCGAGGGCAACTACTTTGCCGATGCCGAACTGCTGCAATCATTAAAAGACAACGATCAGATCTTGTTCCGCTATTGCGATGAAGCGGGGAATATCACCCCTGATTCAAACCCTAACGGATCATTGGAAAACATAGCAGGCATTACCAACAAAAACCGTAATGTATTTGGCTTTATGCCGCATCCCGAGCGCGCTGCCGATAGCATTTTAGGTAATGAGGACGGCCTTGCAATTTTTGAATCAATCCTGTCAATGGTTAAGGCCTGATGCCTGTTCTGGTTGTCGATATCGGAAATACTTTTATCAAGACAGCCATATTTGAGCAGGACGAATTGATCTGTGCCGAACATTTTGAGACGCTTGACGTAGCAACTATCAATGTTTTATTAAACAAATACGCTATTGATCAAGCTATCATATCAACCGTAAAAAAACATAGCCAGGAATGGGAGCCGGGGCTGCAGCAAAAAGTGCCGGTAACCTATTTCAATACCGGTATGGTTACAGGTATTAAAAATCATTACCGCACGCCGCAAACTTTAGGGCTTGACCGGCTGGCCGCAGTGGCAGGAGCGCATAAGCTGTATCCGGGCAATAATAGCCTGGTGATTGACGGCGGCACCTGTATTACCTATGATTGGGTTGATGCCGAAGGAAATTATTTTGGCGGCAGCATATCACCGGGACTAAATATGCGTTATAATGCACTTAACCACTATACATCGGCACTGCCGCTGGTTATGCAGGATGCGGGGTTTGACAGCAAGCTTGGTGATAACACCGAGACAGCCATACGCTCAGGCATACAAAACGGAATTAAATATGAACTGCTGGGCTTTATTGAAAGTTATGCCCCCAACAAGCAGCAACTAAATATCATACTAACCGGGGGCGATAGCAATTTTTTTGCCAGCCTGTTAAAAAATAGCATCTTTGCCCCCTGTATAAAAATTGAACCTTACCTGGTTCTTAAAGGATTAAACGCAGCTACACAAAAAGCATAATGACTAGATATACCAAGCTCTTTATAACATTTTTACTTACAGCTATAGTATTTAAAGCCGGCGCGCAAACAACGGCTACTACAAGCTCGCCTTACTCGCAATATGGTTTAGGCGATTTGATCCCGAGCATTTTGCCGCAAAACCAGTCAATGGGTGGTATATCTACCGGTATAAACACCATTAGCAGTTATGCCAGTATTAACCCTCAAAATCCGGCATCGTACGGGGCAATAAATTTTACCGTTATTGATGCCGGTATTTATGCCAACAAACTTTCATTGAGCCAAAACGGGCAGCCAACGCAAAAAAATTCAAACTTCCGCATGAATCATGTGGCTTTTGCTATCCCGGTTACCCATGGTTCTGCCTTAAGCTTTGGTTTGCTGCCTTATAGCCAGGTAGGATATAATTATACCCGCTCAATTAAAGGGTATGGTAGCGGCTCGGCAGTTGATACTAATGCTACCAATTACGTTTACAGCGGCGAGGGAGGCTTAAATAAAGCCTACTTTGGTTACGGTTTTACCATTGCGCGCAGCTTTTTATTCGGTGTTAACGCCTCTTATATATTTGGTAACATTAAACATAACCAACAGGTAGAAATGCCAGAGCTGGACGGTGCGCTGAATACCAGTGTTGAGCGTAATAACGCCATAGGCGGCTGGAACTATGATTACGGTTTTCAGTACGTATATGATATGTCGCTTACCCGCCACATCATTCTGGGTTATTCAGGCTCGGCCGGTACATCGCTTAACTCAAAAACAAGCTATATAGTTAGCCACTATACTTTTGATGTTGACGGTAACCGTAATGTTAATATCGACTCGGTTATCAATCAGCAAAATGCCCAGTCAAAAATTCAGTTACCGCAGGTACATCACTTCGGCTTGTCTTATCAGCAAGACTTGAAATTTTTAATTGGCGCCGATTACTCGATAGGTAAATGGGCCGATTTACGCGTTGACGGCGCCAACGCCGGTATGGTTAACAGCAGTACCTTTAACCTGGGCGGCCAGTACACACCAAACATCAACTCTATAAACAACTGGTTGGCTACGTTAGATTACCGTTTTGGTATAATGCTTGATAACACCTACTACAACGTGCCTAATAGCAGCGGTGCAGGCTTTACCAACATCAAAGCAAAATCAGTTAACCTGGGCCTGGGTATACCATTAAGAGGCTCGGCAACCAGTTATTATAAACTCAACCTTGCGGCCGAGTTTGGGCAACGCGGCTCGCTGAACAACGGCCTGGTAAAAGAAAACTTTATAAACTTCAGGTTAGGCTTCACGCTTAACGATAAGTGGTTTCAGCGTTATAAATTTGATTAATACCAACAATGCATAGTCGGTTAAAACAGGTTTTACCTTTTATTTTGCCGGCATTGCTTTTAAGCATGCTGCTACTGGCCTCGTGCGAAAACGATTTAAAAAAAATCAAAGAAGTATCGGCCCAGTACGCAAACTCGCCCGCCGACACTACCAGAGGTCTCGACATTATTTATAGTGACTCGGCTATAGTAAAAGGCCACTTGCTGGCTCCTATAATGGTGCATTTAGAGGTGGCTGACCCAGTAAACATTATGCCTAAAGGGGTTAAAATTGTGTTTTATGATGAAGGCCCGGTAGAATCAGGCAATATTGTTGCCGACTCAGGAGTGTTTCACACAGCCAATCAAAAGGTTGAGTTTTACCATCATGTAGTATACCGGACAAAAAAGGGTGATGTTTGCCAATCGGACGAGTTGATTTGGGACCAGGCAAAAAAAATAGTTTATTCAAACAAGCCCGTGCATATTGTTACCGCCGAGGGCAATATTTTAAACGGCATAAACTTTACCAGCGACGACAAAATGCTATATCCGCAAATGACCCAGGGAACCGGCGATTTTGAAGTAACCGACTTCCCCGGCCAATAGTATAATTTTATCGTAAAAAATTGTATGATAAAATTTTACTAAAAATTGTATCTTGCGCCCTCTTTTTAAGACTACTAGTAAATATTAATAAAACACATAGAATAAGTTTATGGCTATAATGGGTTATCTGCGCGACCGAATGGGCAAAATTGTCGCAGGTGTGATCGGGCTTTCGCTTTTTGCATTTATTGCTACTGAAGCAGTAAAAAGCGGCGGATCGTTTTTTAGAGGTGATAACAACGAGTTGGGTTCTGTAGGGGATGAGAAAATTCCGCTGGATAAGTTTAATGCCGCTGTTGATCAAAATTTGGCACAGTTTAAAGCACAATCGGGCCAAAGCCATACAACCGCTCAAATTACCACCTATATTCAGGAAAACACCTGGAACCAAATGGTAAGCAGAGCTATATTGAACAAAGAGGTTGACAAAGTGGGTATTACCGTTGGTAACGACGAAACGCAAAGTATGATCACGGGTCCAAACCCTAATCAACGTGTGGTGCAAACTTTTACTGATCCGCAAACCGGTAAATTTGATCCGCAGGCAGTAATCAACGCACAAACTGCGTTGAAAAGCATGAAGGACGGCGATCCGCAAAAAGAGCAATGGTCGGCCTTTGTTACTGATTTGATCGATTCAAAAAGAGCTGAAAAATATATGGCTCTGGTAACCAACGGCGTTTACATCAACTCGCTGGATGCAAAAGATAATTACGAAGCCAAAAACAAACTGGCTAACTTTAAATATACGTTGTTAGAGTACAGCTCAATTGCCGACGATAAGGTTAATGTAACAGATGCCGACTATAACAGCTATTACGAAGAACATAAAAACGAATTTAAAAATCAGCAGGAAACCAGAGCGATCAGCTACGTTGCCTTCAATGCAGCACCCTCAAAAGCCGACTCGGCTTTAGCTAAAGATCAGTTGGCTAAATTACTGCCTGACTTCATCGCTTCGAAAGACGATTCGCTATTTGTTCAGATCAATTCAGAAACTAAAGCACCGTTAACCTGGCAGTCAAAAGGTCAGCTTGATCCGAAGATCGACAGCATTATGTTTACTCAAAATCCCGGATTTATCTACGGCCCGTACCAGTCAAACGGTTCATACAAAATGGCTAAACTGGTAAGTACCCGTACTTTTCCTGATTCTGTAAAGGCGCGTCATATCCTGATTTCGCCGTCAGAAGCCGGCGGCATAGAGAAAGCACATGAAAGAGCCGACTCATTGAAAAAACTGATTGAAAGCGGTAAAGGTAACTTTGCTGCCCTGGCTACCACATTCTCATTCGATAAAAGTTCGGCAGTTAAAGGTGGCGAACTGGGTACTTTTGGCCGCGGGGCTATGGTGCCTGAGTTTAATGATGCCGTATTTGAAGGTAAAAAAGGCGATCTGAAAATTGTTACTACCCAATACGGTGTACACATTGTTGAAATTGAAGATCAAAAAGGATCATCAAAGGTGGTTAAAGTTGCTACCGTAGACAAACCGTTAACTGCAAGCAGCGCTACACAATCTGCAGCTTACAGCAAAGCGCAGACTTACCTGGCATCAGTCAACAAAGACAATTTTGACGCCGAGGCTACTAAACAAGGCTTAAAAGTTCAAAAAGCTGATGAGATTCAGGGTACTGCTTCTGCGCTGCCCGGCTTATTTGAGGCCCGCGATCTGGTTAGGTGGATATTTAAAGCAGACAACAATGAAGTAGGCGACCAGGTGTTTACCGCTGGCGACCAGTACGTAGTTGCTAAGGTAACCTCTATTAAACCTAAAGGCATTTTAACGCTTGACCTGGTTAAAGACAAAATTAAACCTGAAGTTATTAAACAGGTAAAAGGTAAAATGTTGAGCGATAAACTAAGTGCAGCTGCAAACGGCGCTTCAAGTATTGATCAGGTTGCTCAAAAAGCAGGTTCAAAAGTGCTGCCTTTACAAAATATCGTATTTGCTAATCCGGTTATTCCGGGTTCATCCGCAGAGTATAAAGCTATCGGCACCGTGTTTGGCTTGCCGGTTAATAAAATATCAAAACCAATTGCTGGTGAGCAAGGTGTTTACGTGGTAGTGGTTGATGGTTTTGTTAACCCTGCGCCGCTTACTAACACGGTCAGAGAGAAAGAGCAATTGGCCGGTAACCTGATGCAGCGCGCCGAAGGACAGCTGTTTGAAGCCCTGAAAGATAAGGACAATGTAAAAGATAACAGGGCCAAGGTGCTGTAGTCGATATTTAAAGTAATTTTGTATCCGGGATAGCGTTATAAGGCGTTATCCCGGATTTTTATTTTATAAGGAAATGGAAATACAAGAAAATTTTGTAAACAAGGTAGCCCAAAGCGGTTTGGTTACTTTAGACCCTGCCGAATTTTATACCCACGGCGAGCGCGTGGTTTATGATATAAAGGAAAACCTTTTTCACGGCCTGATTTTGCGCGAAAAAGATTTCCGCGACTTTGTAAAGGAGCATGACTGGACACAGTACCAGGATAAACTGGTAGCCCTAACCTGCACCGCCGATGCCATTGTGCCGGCATGGGCTTACTTACTATTGGCTAACCGCATGGCCCCTTACGCCAAAGAGGTTGTTTTTGGCGATCTGGAAACTTTAGAAACGGTTTTGTTTGTAAAAGCGCTGGCTGGTATCGACGCCGAGCAATACCGCGACCAGCGCCTGGTAATTAAAGGCTGCGGTGATATTGATGTACCGGTGTCGGCTTATGTTGAGCTGGGTAAAAAATTAAGCCCGGTTGTAAAAAGCCTCATGTTTGGCGAGCCATGCTCAACTGTGCCTATTTACAAGCGTAAAGACTAAACCCTTGGCGTTTGCCGTTGTGTGTTGTAATAAAAGCAGATGGCTGACAAGGCAGTTAACTACATACCCTGCCCGGGTTGCTCTTGGCTATAACTATTAAATGAAGAAGTATTTTTTACTGTTGATATTGCTTGCGCTCGGCGTCGGTGTTTCTTTTAGCCAGGAACTGAAAGAAGTTAGTGAGCCCGTGTTCAAAACCGGTGAGCAATTAAGCTACAGGTTTAAATATGGATTTATTACCGGTGCCGAGGGTACTCTGCGGGTAGAGGACGGCGAGAACATAGACGGACACCCTACTTACCACATCGTCGCCGATGGTAAAACTGCCGGCTCGTTTGATTTTTTTTACAAAGTACGCAACCGCTACGAAAGCTATGTCGATAAACACACGTTGCTACCATACCTGTATATAGAAAACAGGAAGGAAGGTAGCTGGAAACATACAGATAAGGTGAAGTTTAGCCAGCCGGAAGGTAAGATAGTGGCTACTAAAGGCACATTTTTAACCAAGGCTAAGACTTTTGATTTCGTGTCGGCTTATTACTTTGCCCGGGGGCTCGACATCTCTAAAATTAAAGTAGGCGACAAATTTGAGCTGCCCTATTTTTTGGATGACGGGGTGTACACCTTAAGTATAACCTACGTAGGTAAAGAGGTAATGAACAGCGCTATAGGTAAATTTAATTGCTTGAAGTTTAACCCGACAATTATAGCCGGCCGTGTTTTTAAAAAAGACAGTAAATTGTATCTGTGGATAACGGACGATAATAACCGTATCCCTATAAAGGCAAATGTAGGTTTGGTAATTGGCAGTGTAACTATGGAAATAACTGACGCCAAAGGACTTAAATATCCGCTTAATACCATAAAATAAATTTAGATAAATGATAGAGGTTGGTCATGTACTAGTACACCAGGACGTGGTGAAAGAAAACTTTGTTTGCAACTTAACCAGGTGCAAAGGCGCTTGCTGCCTGGAGGGCGACTCTGGTGCGCCATTAGACAATACTGAACTGCATATACTCGATGAAATATATCCCAAGGTAAAACCTTATATGACCGAAAAAGGTATAGCGACCATAGAAGAAGTTGGCACCTACGTAACTGATTTTGAAGGCGATTATACCACGCCATGTGTAGACACCAATAAAGAATGCGCCTACGTAACATGGGAAAACGGTATAACCAAATGCGCCATTGAAAAAGCTTATGAAGAGGGCGCTGTAGATTGGAAAAAACCGATATCATGCCATTTATATCCCATCCGCATTACCAAATACCCGGAGTTTGATGTACTTAATTATGACCGCTGGTCAATTTGCAGCGCCGCCTGCAGTTTTGGCGATGAATTAAAAGTTAGGGTGCATGAATTTTTGAAGGGCCCCCTTACCCGCAAATATGGCGAAGAGTGGTACAGCGAATTAGAAGAAGCCGTTGCTGCTTTTAACGCAAATAGTTAAAATATTCCAATCTTTTTTAAACAATCCCGGGTAATAAAGCTTATCATAAATCATAACTAATTAGTTTTACAATAAAGTTGTATTATTGTAGCCAGACTTGATCATTACATGAAAGTAGCTTTAATTACCGGCATCACCGGCCAGGATGGTGCTTACCTTGCAGAGTTTTTATTGAAAAAAGGTTATCAGGTACATGGTATTAAAAGACGCTCGTCGTTATTCAATACTGATCGTATCGATCACTTATATGCTGATCCGCATGAGCCAGACGTTAACTTTAAGCTACACTACGGCGACCTGACCGATTCAACCAATTTAATCAGGCTTGTACAGGAAATTCAACCAGATGAAATTTACAATTTAGGAGCGATGTCTCATGTGCAGGTAAGCTTTGAAACCCCGGAGTATACTGGAAATGCTGACGGTATTGGTACGCTGCGTATTCTGGAAGCGGTCAGATTACTGGGCTTAACCCAAAAAACCCGTATTTACCAGGCTTCAACTTCTGAATTGTATGGCTTAGTGCAGGCTGTTCCACAAAGTGAGACTACCCCATTCTACCCGCGTTCGCCATATGCCGTGGCTAAATTATATGGCTACTGGATCATTGTAAATTATCGTGAGGCTTACGATATGTATGCCTGTAACGGCATCCTGTTTAACCATGAGAGCCCTATACGCGGGGAAACTTTTGTGACCCGTAAAATTACCCGTGCAACATCAAAAATTGCTCTGGGTCTGCAAAATTGCCTTTACCTGGGTAACCTGTCTGCGCAACGCGACTGGGGCCATGCCAAAGATTATGTAGAAGCCATGTGGTTGATGTTACAACAAGACAAAGCCGAAGATTATGTTATTGCTACCGGTGTAACTACTACTGTTAGAGACTTCGTGCGTATGTCATTTGCCGAAGTGGGAGTAACCCTGGAGTTTAGCGGAAAAGATGAAAACGAGCGCGGAGTAGTAATTGACGTTGACAAAGAACGGCAAAGAGAGCTTAACCTTGATCCTGAATTATTGAAATTGGGCCAGACTGTAATTAAGGTTGATCCTAAATATTTCAGGCCAACTGAGGTTGATTTGCTGATTGGCGACCCGGCAAAAGCTCAAAAACAATTAGGCTGGAAACCAAAGTATGATTTAGCGGCGTTGGTTAAAGACATGATGGAGTCTGATTTACACTTGGTAAAGAAAGACGATTATTTGAAAAAAGGTGGTTTCAAAATCATGAACTATTTTGAATAAGTCGGTCGCTTTTCCTAAATCTATATACATGAAAAAAATCATAAGCAGTATAATATTGCTTTTAATATTTAAGGTTGGTATGGCCCAAGGCACATACCAACCTTATTCATATCAGTTCTATCAGAAATTTAATGAAGATCTGTATTCCACTAAAACCCGCATTCACACCGCATTAAAACCATACATTATTGACAGCTCACTGCAGCACAAGTATGATTCATTAATGAACTATGGGGTTGATACCACCAGGCATCATAGCTGGGCCTACCGTAAAATTTTTAATGAGCATTTACTTCAGGTAAACGCTCATGACTTTACCTTTTTTGCCGACTTTATGCCTGACCTTGTCGCTGGCAAAGATTTTTCAGGCAGCAAAAGCACCTGGATCAATACCCGTGCTTATCAATTAGGGGGCACTGTAGGTAAAAATTTTTATTTCTACTCAAGCGGGTCAGAGAACCAGGCAGTATTTCCGGCATATTTAACTAATTATATTAACCAGGTAGGTATAGTGCCCGGTAAAGCTTATGATCGCAGTTTTGGCAAGAATACTAAAGATTGGTCTGACGTAAGTGCATTGGTATCCTATACGCCGGTTAAATACCTTAATATTACTTTAGGGCATGACAAAACATTTATTGGCGATGGTTATCGCTCGGTTTTATTGTCTGATTATGCTTCAAACTACCCTTTCCTGAAACTGACTGCCAATTTGGGCAACGTACGATATATGGCGATGTGGGCCTACATGACAGACCCGGCCGCGCCAACATTAAGTTATGACAATGGCTACAACCGTAAATGGGGTATCTTCCACTATCTGGATTGGAATGTGAGTAAGCGCGTGTCATTAGGTTTCTTTGATGCTATCATTGCTGCCGATCGTGACTCGGCTACGAACGTGCACCGTGGTTTAGATCTGGCTTATATGAACCCGGTGATCTTTTTACGCCCAATCGAGGCATCAAATGGCTCACCTGATAATGCGCTGATAGGTTTTAATGGTAAGTACAAAATAACCGATGGAATAAGTGCCTACGGTCAATTTATGCTTGATGAGTTCAGAGCCGAAGATTTCTTCTCAGGAAAAGGCAGCGTAAAGAACAAGTATGCCTGGCAATTGGGCCTCAAAGGCGCTAATTTATTTGGCATACAAAATCTAAACTTTTTGGGCGAGTATAATGGGGCCTTACCCTTTACCTATACCGAAACCCAGCGGATTAAAAACTACAGCGAAGAGAATGAGCCTTTGGCACACCCATGGGGCGCTAACTTTAAAGAGCTGGTGGGTTTGCTAAACTACAGCTACAAGCGATTTGATTTTAGCGGTGAGTTTGACTATGGCCACTACGGCCTTGATATTGATGGCTTAAACTATGGTAAAGACATATTTAAAGTTTATACAGACCCTGCACATTTGTATGGCAATTACATAGGGCAGGGTTTAACCACCAACATGACCTATCTGGAAGGGAAGGTAGCCTACGTACTAAACCCTAAATACAACTTACGAATTGAGCTGGGCGGTATTTACCGCATTGAAAGCAATGCCCAATTCAATGACAAAACCTCGATGATAACTATTGGCTTACGCAGCTCATTTAAAACTTTATATACTGATTTAGCGAGTTATCGCGTTCATTAATTTAGCTTAATCAAAAAACAGAAGGCCGTTAGTAAATTTACTAACGGCCTTCTGTTTTTTGGTGATTTTTTATTTAGCTGGCTATGGTATGTGTGTTGCTTTTAATGCCCAACGCGCGAACTTGCGCTGCTATAGCGTCTGCATCGTACCCGCATTCGGCCCAAAGCTCGGGTTGTTCGCCGTGCTCCACGATCTGGTCAGGTATACCCATGCGGATAACTTGTGCACTATAGTTATTATCGGCCATAAACTCTAACACAGCGCTGCCCATGCCGCCTTCCAGGCATCCGTCCTCAACAGTGATTACTTTGCTAAACTTTTTAAAAACCTCGTGTAGTAATACTTCGTCCAGGGGTTTTACAAAACGCATATCGTAATGAGCAGGATAATAGCCCTCGGTATTTAATTCTTGTATTGCTTTTACAGCTTGGTTGCCAATATGGCCAATAGTTAGTATTGCCACATCTTCGCCATCGGTCAATTTACGGCCCTTACCTACAGTAATGGCTTTGAATGGGCGCTGCCAATCAACCATAACCCCGCTACCACGCGGATAACGTATTACAAACGAGCCCATATCGTCCTGTTGCGCGGTATACATAAGGTTGCGCAGTTCTTCCTCATTCATAGGGGCAGATACCGTCATATTCGGTATGCAGCGCATATAGGCAAGATCATAAGCGCCATGGTGGGTGGGCCCATCAGCGCCGGCAATACCTGCGCGGTCAAGGCAAAATACCACATTTAGCTTTTGTATAGCTACGTCATGGATAACCTGGTCATAAGCCCGCTGCATAAAGCTGGAGTAGATATTACAGAAAGGTATTAAACCCTGCGTAGCTAAACCGGCCGAGAAAGTTACGGCATGCTGCTCGGCAATACCTACGTCAAATGCGCGGTTGGGCATAGCCTTCATCATTAAGTTCAGCGAACATCCTGATGGCATAGCCGGGGTAATGCCCATAATTTTAGGATTAGCTTCGGCCAGCTCAATAATGCTATTGCCAAATACATCCTGATATTTTGGCGGCTGAGGCTTTTCGTGAGTGGCTTTTTTGATCTCGCCGGTTATCTTGTCAAACAAGCCGGGAGCATGCCACTTGGTCTGGTCTTTTTCGGCCAGGGGGTAGCCTTTACCTTTGGTGGTGATACAATGTAAAAGTTTTGGTCCGGGTATGTCGCGCAGATCATTCAAAATCTTAACCAGGTTTTTTACGTCGTGCCCGTCAATCGGCCCAAAGTATCTGAATTTTAAAGCCTCAAAAAAGTTGCTGCGTTTAAGCAACGTGCCTTTAATGCTTTTTTCTATCTTTTGCACCATGTTATACGCATCGGGGCCAATTGATGATATTTTGGCCAGCACGCTGGCAATATCGTCCCTGAAGCGGTTATATGGTTTTGAGGTAGTTATTGAGGTCAGGTAATCCTTTAAAGCGCCAACATTAGGATCAATAGCCATGTTGTTGTCGTTCAGGATAACCAGTAAGTTCGAGCTTTCAATACCAGCATGGTTAAGGGCCTCAAAAGCCATGCCTGCAGTCATGGACCCATCGCCGATAACGGCCACATGCTGGCGGTCGGTTTCGCCCTTATAGTGCGAGGCCACCGCCATACCCAATGCCGCCGAAATTGAGGTTGATGAATGGCCGACGCCAAAGGTATCGTACTCGCTTTCGGCACGTTTAGGGAAACCGCTGATGCCGCCGTAAATACGGTTAGTATCAAAAACATCACGGCGGCCGGTTAGTATTTTATGGCCGTAAGCCTGGTGGCCAACGTCCCAAACCAACTGATCGTAAGGTGTGTTTAGCACATAATGCAGGGCAACGGTAAGCTCAACTACCCCAAGGCTGGCCGCAAAGTGGCCGCCGTTTACCGATACCACGTCAATAATATACTGACGCAACTCCTGGCAAACCTGCTCTAATTGATCTTCGCTAAGCTCTTTTAAATCAGATGGATAGTTGATCTTTTCTAATAAATCACCGGCCTTTACCTGCATTGATATTTATAAAACTGTAATAACTTACAAAGTAACTAAGTTTATTTATAAAATAAGGCTATAGCCGTTAATATTTGTTAAAATAAACATGTCATTAACACACCATGCGCCCAATGCCAAAAAAATGTATTTTTACCGGTAGATATGGAGCAAGAAGGCTTTGAGATAAAATTACCCCAGTTTGAAGGTCCGTTTGACTTGTTGTTATTCTTTATTGAGCGCGACGAGCTGGACATTCAGGACATCCCCATTGCCCGTATTACCGATGATTTTCTGAACTACATTCACCACATGGTGAGCCTCAATATTGAGCTGGCCAGTGAGTTTATTTTTGTGGCCGCTACGCTGATGCGCATTAAGGCCAAAATGCTGTTACCCCGCCATGAAAGCGAAAACCCCGAGAACGAAGTTGATACCCGCGAGGAGCTGATACGCAAGCTGGTTGAATATAAAAAATTCAAAACCGTTTGCGAAGAGCTGCGCCCTATGGAAGAAGAACGCCTGATGCAGGAACGTCGCGGTAATATTGCTGCCGATGTGGAGAGTGCCGAGCGAGTGGCTGCTCCGGGCGAAGAACTGACCGACCTGACCCTGTACCGCCTTATGATGGTTTACAACCGCATGATGCGCAATTACCAAAACCGCAGCGAACAGGTTACGCACACCGTGGTGCAATACCCCTACACCATCGAAAAACAAAAGAAAGCCATTGACGATCTGCTCCGCATAAACAAAATGATGGACTTTAAAGCGATTGCCAAGGAATCAGAAAACAAGGTACACTTTGTATACAACTTCCTGGCCGTACTTGAAATGCTGCAGCAGGAGCTGATAGATATTCAGATAGGCTTAGGGTATAATAATTTTTGGATATCGGCTAAGGCTATTTCCAAGTAAAAAATAACAGGTTGCAGGATTGGCATTGTAATATCTTGAACTAAAAATACTTATATTATATTAAGGTATGACAACATTAACTATTCATCCTGTATCTGCCGAACAGGAAACTGCTATCCGTATTTTTTTGGATGCGTTGCATGTTGATTATAAAGCAATTACAAAGCAGTAGACGAATCAGATGACTGTGATTAACAGCCTCCGGCCGGCATAGCTCTTTATGTCTGTGAATTGGCCTCAGTGCTTTCATCATCACATTGTTATCGTAATCGGGCTCTCCTATCAGAGTTATCCACAAATCTGCAAAGTTTTGCACGAGGGAGGCAAAATCCAGTAAACCTGTAGTCTAAAAGGTTAATGTTTACTAACTTAGCGGCGATTTTATATATCACAATGAAAAGAGACAAACTAATATTTGAGCTGTTAGACGAAGAGCAACAGCGCCAGGAAGAAGGATTAGAGCTTATAGCGTCAGAAAACTTTGTAAGCAGGCAAGTTATGGAAGCAGCAGGTTCTGTTGCCACCAATAAATATGCCGAAGGCCTGCCGGGCAAACGTTACTATGGTGGCTGCCAGATAGTTGATGAAATTGAAATCATTGCTATTGAGCGCGCCAAACAATTGTTTAACGCCGAATGGGTTAATGTGCAGCCCCACTCTGGCGCACAAGCCAATGCTGCGGTAATGCTGGCCTGCCTTCAACCCGGCGACAAAATATTAGGATTTGATCTTTCGCATGGCGGCCACTTAACACATGGTTCGGGCGTTAACTTTTCAGGTAAACTGTATGTGCCATTTTTTTACGGCGTTAAAAAGGAAACCGGTTATGTTGATTACGAGCAACTGGAAAAAGTAGCGCTTGCAGAAAAGCCAAAAATGATCATCTGCGGTGCTTCTGCTTACTCGCGCGATTGGGACTATGCCCGCGTACGCGCCGTTGCCGATAAAATAGGTGCCCTGGTACTGGCCGATATTTCGCACCCGGCAGGTTTAATTGCCCGTGGTTTATTGACCGATCCGCTGCGGCATTGCCATATTGTTACTACTACTACCCACAAAACGTTAAGGGGCCCGCGCGGTGGTTTGATCATGATGGGAAAAGACTTTGAAAACCCATGGGGATTAAAAACCCCAAAAGGAGAGATCAGAATGATGTCAAACCTTTTGGATATGGCAGTTTTTCCGGGTACGCAAGGCGGGCCGCTTGAACATATTATTGCTGCCAAGGCAATTGCGTTTGGCGAAGCGCTTTCTGAACAATACATGAAATATATAACCCAGGTTAAGAAAAATGGCGCAGCAATAGCAAAAGCTTTTTTAGACAGGGGATATGAAATTGTATCGGGCGGTACTGATAACCATTTAGTGCTGATTGATCTGCGTAACAAAAATGTAACCGGTAAAGCTGCCGAGAACGCTTTGGTAAAAGCCGACATCACCATTAACAAAAACATGGTGCCGTTTGATGACAAGTCGCCATTTATAACTTCCGGTATCCGTATAGGTACTGCGGCAGTGACTACCCGCGGCATGAAAGAAAAGCAAATGGAAGAAATAGTAGAGCTGGTTGATGAAGTAATTAACGATCCTGAAAATGAACATTCTTTAGAGAACGTGCGTAAAAAGGTTCATAAGCTAACAGAGAAATTTCCTTTGTATAAGGATTAGCAATTATGAACCGGGAGTAATAAGTCCTTAGCTGATATAGTGTTGGGCTAATAAAAAAAGGCGATCTATAGTACACTGCCCCCAAAAAGTTAGACACTTATTGGGGGCATTTTTATGAATAAGAAGTATGATGCGGCTTTTAAAGTCGAAGTTGTTAAAGAACATTTAGAGGGCGATTCTCTTACAGCAGTAGC
>Ga0153956_1000321_pt1 | contig 57793 bp, 56 predicted proteins | sample TSFL040MetaG_FD_104704 | JGI IMG/M metagenome (GOLD analysis project Ga0153956, IMG submission 104704) | Attine ant fungus gardens microbial communities from Florida, USA - TSFL040 MetaG | ecosystem: Host-associated > Fungi > Mycelium > Unclassified | place: USA: Florida, Wekiwa Springs...
GCGTATTCCGCTTCGGCAAAGGTCAGTTGGGTCATTGCGATGGCTCCGATTCGATTGCGCCCATTATCCTTAATTCGGTTTGTTTTTCAGAGGTTCCCTAGAACTGCGCGACAACGTTATCAATACGCGGAAGACAATTGCAGAAATTCAGAATCAAGCGCTGGCAGAGAGCGGTCATGCTGCCCGTGTTGATCACCGAAGCCTGCGTGAGCAAGGATGCCAGCGGCGGCCTGAGCGTCATTTGGGAGTTGTCCGCGTCCGCAGCTTATCGGTAGAGGAGAAAGCTGCATATACTGCGCATCGAGCTTCTGGTCCGTCTACGACGACAGAGACGTAATTTAGCCACTAGACCCTTGTGAAAACATGCGATTCTGCGATTTTTGTAGCAGAGTCGCATGTAATCCAATGTGGTGGGATACAAAAAATCGAAAGCCCCGGCGCGATGGCCGGGGCTGAGGGCGCCGGTCAGTTACACTCCGACGTTAGCGAAAAACCCATTCATCAGGCGAATGTAGGTTTTTCTGTCCTTGGGATCAGGATTTCGCACGATTTGAACACCGCCCTGCCAAACTAGAAGATCCAGGACTGCATTCAGTTTTCCGCGAGTGCGCACAGGTCCGTTATGCAATACATCGGTCTTCGGCACTACGGTATCCGAGAGATCGCCGCCCCAGCGACGAGAGCGCAGCCACGTCGCGACCTTGTAGGCATCGGTTTCAGTCTCCGATAGTATTGGTTGAGGTGCAAACAGTCGTTTGAACTCACCGGCATGCCACCAGACTATGTTGATAGCCCGTTCAAGGGTGTCCAGCGAAATCTTCCCGCTTTCACCGGCGAAGTAGTGCATGGTCGCAGCCAGTCGCCCAACGATCTCCATCATCTTTGAGGCAAAGTCATCGATATCACTCATGTATTCGCCGGGGCGAATCAGGCCCTCGACATGGTTAGCTATCTGAATCCAGCGCATCTTGGCATCCTCCGAGAACTCGATGATTTCACGCTCGAACTTACCGCTAGACAGTTTTTCCCGGCGTTTGGCGAGTAATTCCCGAATCCGCTCATGGAATTTCGGTAAGTGCTCCCAGACCGTTTCATTTGGGGTGATCCAGCGGGTCCCCTTGGTTGTTTGCGGAAATCCGACCAGATACCGAGCCCAATGGCCTGAGCCCTTAGCGAGCTTGCCCCGATTCTCGCGGTACGCGGTAAGTACCGCTTCCTGGACCAGGATGAAGATTGAGACAAAAGGATTCATCACCGACACATGTTCTTGGTCAGATCGATCCAGAGACAGAACGGGGGGCGAATCAAAAAGCTGGTTGAGCACTCCCAGATTCGACATCGTACTGCTCTTGAAGAGCGCTTCCCCATCGTCGGTCATGATGACAATGGATTCGCCGTTGCCCTCCAGCGCATCCATGAGCGCGCGCAGTGTTATATCGCTACGCAATAGTTTCCGAAGTTTTGGTTTCTTCGGTTTCAGCTTGGTGTGGGCTGCAAGCTTTTCCTTTGCCTCATCCGTTGCCTCGCCAAGACGGCACGACCTTGCTATTTCGTGTCGGATACTGCTTTTTATGGTCTTCCACCAGTCAAGTTCAGCGTTGTAAGCATCCATCTCGGAGTTGTGAAGCAAAAAGGCCATCGCATCGGCGTCTCGCAGTGGGCCATAGACAACTCGCTCAAGGACGGATTTTCGTTCGCCTGAGTCACCGACGAACAGAAGATTCAGCGTCACTGGACGGGTCAGGCCAATCGGCAGTCTCACCTCAATATCGCATTGGCATGTTGCGGTCATCGCACCAATTACCAGCATACCAACCATGGCGTCTGGGACTTGCAGGTTACGTTGCAGTTCGTACGCAGCATCACGTACGCCCGTCAGAAACAAATCGAGCGGGTACTTTTGCGGTGGTAAGAATTGGTTAGACATGATTATTGGCCCTCCTGATCGTGAAATTCTTCAGTCGCTGTCTCTCCAGCGGGCAGTAGCTGACCGCATGCGGTGCAGACCAACAATTCACCTGCTTCATTGCGGCGCTTGCGTTCATCGGCCAGCATCTGACGGAACCGGGGCGGATGCACTTTGTGGCCATAAGCGTCATTGAATATTTTCAACGCAGCCTTCAGCGATACGTTGGCTGCGACATACTCGTTGATTAGCGGAAAAGCCTCGCTGAAATCGGCGGCTTTCTGGTTCTTGCCACCGACTGTTTCTTGTTGGAATGCAAGCTTCATTTCGTTCAGCGGGTTTTTATTGCTGGTGCGACTTTCGTTTGTAATACTCATGATTAGTTATCCTTCGATTGGTTACGGAACTTGTTGCTGCGGGTTTCAAGCCACGCCATTGCCTCGTGGGTCCAGTAAAATTTGGGCGACAAGTCGCTGTCGTACAGGGGGACCCCCTTTGGGAAGTTCGGATCAGACTTCATCAGTTCGTAGGCTTTACTGCGGCTGACGCAGATAACCTGCAGAAGCTCGTGGAGACGCAAAGTTGGTCGTGACGTTATCGATGCGCGTCCTGTTTCGGCTTGTGGTGGGCCGGATTCTGGAGCGACGATTCGTTCAGGTTTGGGGTTCAGCATTGGACTGACTCCTGCTTAAGTCATTGATAAGGAAGGAATCCGGCCGGGGTTCCTGTCGAGCATCGCTCAACAAGGACAGTGTCTGAAATAAGTCGAATTGCGTCGACGGCGGAAAATTCCTGTTTTTTGCAACGCGCGAGTCGGTACCGATCACGGACTATTCGGGTTCGAACCTTGCGTTGATACTGAGAGAGTTGGCCGCATAGGAGAGCTGGGCCATAGCTCCCCATCTTGCGTCTGTGCGTGCACGCAGTGCGCTCGAGGTGTCGTCGATTGCTGGTCTGCTGTTGGGCGGTCCCAGACTTGTCTCCCGGCTCCCGCCGGTCGATCAAGGGTGATATCTGCAGAAGGTTAAGTGCAGTTTTAGCCAGGCTGACCGTCGAGTGGTCCGCTTAGCAGTGGTAGTGGATGCGGCTTTTAACAAAGCCAGATGTCGGACTTCGGCGTGGCCGCTTTTTAACCACTCATTCTTTTCGATTCTTTTCGAGATAGTAGGGTTATGAGCTGTCTTGTGATGGCTTGCATTACTATTTCATGGGTATCAGTTGGCTTCGCTAATGAGGTGTGCTATGTCGGATGTTATTCAGGTCAATATGCACGAAGCCAAATCTCAGCTCTCTCAATTGGCTGAGCGGGTATGGCGCGGGGAGCGGGTGGTAATCGCCAAGGCTGGAAAACCATACCTCGATTTGTTGCCGCACGTTGGCGATACAAGTCGACGCATCCCTGGAGCGCTTAAGGGGCGTATTACGATCAACCCAGGGTTTGATCAGGCGTCTGAAGATATCTTTAATGATATTGAGTAGGGTGGGCCTGGGCCGTGAAGCGAATATTGCTCGATACTCATGTCCTACTTGGATGGCTAGTTGGCGCCCCAGTTTTTTTCTAGCAAATTGCAGATATCCATCCCTAAGACCGTAGGTGAGGGGTTGCGTCGGGAGGCCGGCCAAGAGTTCGTGTTCATTCCAAGAAAAAGGGTGATCCAGGCAGTGTGCAGCGATGCTGAATGTAGGCCAGCATCCGGGCAGGATTACAGTCACGGCAAGCCGCTTGGTCGGCTTTTCGGCCTTAGCCGGGCCTTCCGTACACTGTCAGCTATGCAGCGGGTTGCTGACAGTCAGCGCGGTTCACACATCACAAAGAGAGCCCCAAATGCTTGTCAAGAAATTCCAAGATGCGCTGGCAAATGCGCGCGTAGCAGCGCAAGATCCTTACCTTGTCCATCTCAGCGGCGCTGTCGCAGCCATTGACGCTAAACAAACGACGGAGCCCGAGCTTCAAGTCTATGCATCCAAACTCGACTCGCTATTGAACGATCCCAGTTTTGGAGTCAACCCGCACCTAACCAACAAGTTCGCCCAGATTCTTGGCGAGGCGCACTTTTGGCTTTTGTGCATCGACAAGGGACTGCGACTGATGCGGATCCCCGAAGTCAGTAATAAGAAGACGCCTGACTTCTCGGCTTCTATCGGTACTCAATCATTTTGCTTTGAGGTGAAGACTTTGTCTGTGGTGGGGGGCGACGCAGGCGTTGCCAGTGCTCTGCACTCCTCGCTCAATGCTCATATTGACTTGGAGGCCCAGCAGCGAGCCGGCGCTCGCATCGCCATGGCAACGTCAGAAGCTCAACCCTATAGCGATAAAATTGAACGCGATCAGCCTGTGTTGAGTATCATCAACACGCTGCTCGAGAAGGTCCGTGGCAACATCAAGGCTGACCAGTTTGCGATGCCAAATACGTTCCTGGTGATCAATCTCAGCATCATCCCCCCGCTCCTCACCGAACCGAAGGCCCTGCGGCCCGCTTATCCCGACGACTACATGTTCTCTAAGGCAGTCACCGGTGATCTTTGGACCGTCGCCTTTGGCACGATTGGGATGCCCATTCTTGGCAGTCCTGAATTCGAAGGTAAGCCGTGCGTCGAGGGAGTATTCGACAGGATCGGCATTCTAGCGGACCAAGAGTTTTCTGCAGTCGCCGGCCTCCTCTTCATGATCCATCCGTGGCAGCGGCCGTCGGAGCTTTGGGGGCTTTTCCGAAGCGTGGATCTCAGAGAATGGGAAGACAGGAATACCGAGTTGCTAACGCAGATTCGAGCGCTTACGGGCAAATTTTGGAATGACTGCGGCGACACGAACGGGTGGCAGTTGCAGTAGTCGATAGCGGGCCACCGGCAACTGAAATTCGGGATTTGGCCTTTTAAGTAAGGCTTGCAGTTGCTGCAATGCGACTGTTCACTGAGAGAAGCCTCCGACCGCATTGGATTGTGAAGTGTGAATCTGGTGGTTGTGAAAGCAAACCTTCCACGGATCGAACCATTACCGCTCGCAACCCGCCACATAGCCGACAGTGCCAATAAGGACACCGTGCGGCGGCTAAGGCCAAATTTCGGTCATTAAATGCCCCGTGAGTGGCTTGCGAGCGGCTTCTGAAGTTGATGCGCGTCCCTAAGGCGCATGAAGCAGCTGATTCCCCTCAACTCGATAGCGCGCGGAAGACCTTACACTCGGACAGCAATCCGCATCATCAGGGCCGTGCGTGAGCGAGTGGACTAATATGCTCCCGTCGCCACCCAGTGTGATATCCGCAACCCCTTCCACAATCGTCGAGCCTTGTGCGAGATAGCTGCCTTGGTTTCCAAGAAAAAGCTGCAGCGTCTGAACCGCCGCGTTTCCGCCGCCGGCGCCTTCGATGGAATAAAGCACTACCGCATCCCGTGAGCCGTCGTGGTTGAAGTCGCTTTCAATGGTTTTCCGCCCCTCTCTATATTCCGTGCCTCCACCGTAATTAATTCGAAGGCGGACCTGCTCGGTAATGGTCTTATCCAATGCTTGGCCCGGCGTAGTGCTGCTTCCTGTTTGCCCTGCCGCATCTGCACTGTTATTGGTGGCCGGGCTGGAGGAAGCTAATGCCTGGGTAACCTTCGCCTTGAATGAGTCTGCTGATGCGTCCTGTGACGATGCCGATGATGTGTTTCCACTTCGACATTCCAGCAATGCTTTGTTGAATGACGCGGACAACTGGGGCATTGCCGTATGCTCCAGATTATCGCCGTATTCGCTTTCCAGCTTGTCGAACCCGCATTTGCAGATGGTTTTGCTACCACCCCCTTGGATGCAGCCGGCCAGAACTTGGCCGCGAAATTTGGAGCGCGAATCAGAACATCCAGCCAGGACGAGAACACAAAAAAATAAACTGATCACCGCTTTCATATGTTCCCCTCAGCCCAGAACGATGCTGCAGCCGAGTGCAACGCCCAGCCCAAGGCCGATCAATTGGGGCCCACATAACCAGAACAATTTATTCCAGATCAGCTGAAACATGCCGCCGTTCGTGAAGATCGCATCGGGGCGCGCGAATTTCCGTACGGCATCGCCGATAAGGGCGCCCACAAAGCCAAAGACCGCACCCACGATGACCGCCAGGGCTTTAGCGCCGAAGCTGGCACCCAATACCATCGCCGAGTTGTTGAATGTGCACATGGCTATTGCCAGGGCCAGGGCGGCAATCCCCCAGCCCACGACGGCTCCGCTGATTTGGGCTCCGGAGGTTTCTTGCTGCTCGGTGGCCTGGGTTAAATTTGAGTTGCTATCCATAAGGGGGCTCCCTGGTTTTCTCGGTGAGCAGTGGTTTTATGGCGCCCGAAGAAGCCGCCTTTCACCAATGCGCGAGATGGTTACAGCGAAATTGCCTGCTAATCGTAGTATGTAGAATCGTAGTATGCAAAACCGGACATTGGCGGTATGTCACCAACCGCCGAGCCATCCCCTCTGGTCGCGATCTTCGCGACCAATGTCCGCCGCCTTCGCCTCGACCTTGGGCTCTCCCAGGAGGCGCTGGCGGAGGCTGCCGGTGTCCATCGCACCTACGTAGGCATGTTGGAGCGGGCGGAAAAGAACGTCACGATTTACAACATCGAACGAATCGCCATAGCCCTTGGGGTTTCACCGGATACCTTGTTGAAAAAGGGATAGGCGATTTCAGTCCGTCTCTAGGAAGAATCCTCCCTCCCCTCGACCGGCTCTCGAAGCGCCCCCAGAGCTTTGCTGAACATCGAGGCCATGCGACGGGTATCCAGGACGTTCTGAGTGGCGCCCTGGATCACGTCCGGCGCCAGATCCGGATGATCCGCCACCAGGCGCAGCAGTGCCTCTGCCTGAAAGGCATAGCGCTCCCGCAGGACAGTCCACTGATCGGCCAGATGTACCAGGTCTGTTGAATCGGCGTTGTGGGGCATGGGTAAATTCCTTGCAAAAGAAAGCCGTGGCTGCGGATGCAAGCCATCGGCGATGGTTTACTGGGGGCTTTTTGGCGTTACTGGTTCAGGGATTTCTGTGCCAGCTTGTCCCGTAGAGGCGTTACGGGCTGTCGACCGGGCCGCTGGGCCGTTGATGTCGTCGCGGCCGGGCCCGAGTCGCTGTGAGTTTGCCCCTCGGCTGGATAAAACTCCTCTAGCACGGTCAGCGCCTCGTCTTCATCGACCTCGAATGTCGCATTGCCGAATCCGGCACGCGCGGCGTCATCCAGCGCCTGCTGGCAGAAGCCAGACTCCCTGCGATGCAGATCGAGGCGCTGGGCTTCAGCAATGGCCTCCGGTAGCGTCAGTCCGTCGCGGATCGTGAGATCGACGTAGTAGATCGGAGCCCGGTAACTCTGCGTGGTGCTCTTGCCGCGCAGCTTGAGGGCAAGTGGCAGGCATGAGAGCAGGTCATTCGAGGCCGCCTGGTAATAGCGCAGCCGGGCGGCCAGGGTGCGGATGCTGTTGAAGCCCGTGGTGCGCAATACGAACGACCCCAGTTCATCCTCGTCACCCAGCGCCGCATGCAGTCGAGCATATGGCTTGCACAATCCGCCCTTGCCGAGCTCGCATAACTCTGGAGCGGGGCAGGGCAGCGTCTGCAATCCTTCCTGAGTCCTGCGTCGACACACATCACCGTCGCCGACGCAGAGCGGGCGACCCGTCTGTCGATCGAACAGGCTGTACTCTGCGCGCAGATTCAGAGCCGGATCGTTGAACAAGAGCCGCACCGGGATGCACCGCAACTTGCCGTTGGGTGCATCCTTGCGCAGGGGCTCATCGAGCGGGTGATTGATCCATCCCTCCTTGCCCTGGATCTGCGTGGTGATAGTGAACTGATCGTCTTTCTCCGGCAGTCGCCGGCCATCTTTTTCGATGACACGACCGATGCTGATACGCCCGAGTACAGGTGGTGTGATAGCCAGGCCTTTGATCATGTTGATCTCCAAGAATAAATAAGCACCCCGGATACATCGCTGTATCCGGGGCTGGTTTGTGTGAGGGTTGAGGGAAATTACGAGGCGGTTTGGATAACGAACCGGCGGCTGCCGGGCCGGGTCAATGGAAACCGATCGATCAACTTAGGCTCGATCTGCAATGCTTTTTCGACATCGAGCGTGATGGCATCCTTGCTGCGCTTCCATGTCACTTCGCCATTGGCAAACAGCGCCTTGCTGGCACTTCCCATCCTCGCCTGGATGCGCTGCTTCAACTCGGACTCGGTTTCGCCGAGCCGCCGCAGGTCGCTTCGAATATCAAGCATCCGAGCAAAGGAGTCGGACATCTCACGATCCTCCGACAAATCCAGTATCTCGCCAGACTCGCGCGGATACAGGCATTGCAGTGCGCGACCGGAAGACTCTGAACCATCCGAGGGCGGTGGCGTATCGGTCTCGACGTAGTGCCAGAATTGCCGTTCCAGTTGGATGAGGCGTGTGATCAACTCGTCGTCTCGCTCGATCCGGTGGATACGAATCTCCTGGCCGCAAATCAATACACAAACATCGGCTGCAGCCTTACCAGTGACAGCGAGCTGGTGTTGAACCTGGCATTGGACATATTCCGGTACGCCATCCCGCCACAGCCGTGCGCCGAACTCTCCGGCCGTCTTGCACTCGAGAATCTGCACGTCATCGCAGCCCACGACGGCATAATCGAGGTTGGCCAACATCCAGCTATTTTCAGGATCAGGATGCTGCAGGACCGCGTTGACGCGCCGTACCTTAAGGCCTGTACGTTTGGTGTAATGCTCGGCGACGATGTGCTCCAGGACATTGCCCCAATACAGTGGCCTGCTGTCGTCATCGGCATCCAGCTTGGGCAGTCGCTCATCGCGGCCGGTTTTTATCAGCCACAGTTCGAGCGGCGACTGATAGGGACTCAAGCCGACGGCTGCAGCAGCATCGCTGGCTCCGATGCCCTGTTTACGAACGCGCAGCCATTCGCTGCGCGGCATATTCTTGGTGGATACCAGGCGCAGGGCCGGGCGTTGCGTGGAGGGATTTTGAGTATGAGGTTTCATGCGCTATCTCCGGCAAATAAAAAAGCCGCCCGGATTCATTCCAGGCGGCTTCAGGGCGGTGGAGGGGGTTGCGGTAAAGAGTCAGGCAATCAGCCGCAGGGCTTCATCCAGGGCACGTTGCTTGATGGCAGCGCCCTGCCCGAACCAGGCGGAGTCGAGGCGATAATCGGTGCCGCGTGCGCGCCGCTCGTGATCGACAAACTCAGTCACCGCGTTGAGCAATCCGTATGCGGTTCCCTTGGCCGAAGGCAGATCCGATCCACGCCCGCGCCCTTCGAACAGTGCAAGCACTTGTTGCATCGCTCGCGGGGTAGTGGGGCTACTGTCTGGGGCGGGCTTCTTCACGATGGCCTTTGCTCCCGGCTCTGCAAATACGCGCTCGAAATAAGCAGCCACGTCGCGGCGTTTAACCTTGCGTTCGCTGAGTGCCCGCAGGCGATACATGAAGTCATCCCAGGCCGACACCGAGATGCCGAGCTGCTGTTTCACCGCCTTTGCATCGAAGGCGGTGTTATGCCGCACCTTCACCGCATTGACGGCGCCGGCTGTTGCGACGGCCAGCGTGTTGTTGCAGACGACGCGAACGCTGGTGAATTGCGCCGTCGTCGCCATGCTGCCATCGCAGGCCGTGGCAAGCAGGACATAGGCTTTGGTGAGATCGTTGCCCTTGACCACTCCCGCTTGCCCTGTACGTGCAAGCGCCCAGCACTTGCGACCCCCTTTCAGTACGCCAGCCGTTTCGAGTTCGAAGCCCGCGACCTCTGTCAGGTCGCGATAGAACTCCAGGATTTCCCTCGGTTGGACAACTTGGTAGCGCTGACCCACCACTGATAGCGCAGCTTGCGTATCCGAACGGAAAAGTACCTTGTGGTCGTCCTCAGTCTTGATTTCGCCCAGCTTGCCGGCTTCGCTGGCGAGATAACGTACCGGGGCTTCGATGATGCTCCAGTCCATGCCGGCCTGTTTCGCCCAGACTTCGAGCGGTTGTTGGGGTGTGAGTACATTGCCCAGGCCATGCCATGGCGTTTGACCGACGTAGGCCATTTGTTCGACGAGATGTGCCATTGAAATTCTCCAGACAGGATTAAAGTAAGCCGCGCTGGACCAGGCTGGTCCAACCGCTGCGAGAGACGATGAAGTGGTCGAGAACACGAATATCGACGAGAGCCAATGCATCGATCAGCCGACGGGTAATCTTCTTGTCGGAGACTGAGGGCTCGCAGTCATTGGAGGGATGGTTATGCGCCAGGATTACCGCCGCCGCGTTGAGCGACAGTGCGGTCTGAACGACGACGCGGGGATGCACGATGGTGCTGTCGATGGTGCCGCTGAAAAGCCGCTTGAAAGCGATAAGGCGATTCTGCGAGTCGAGGAACAAAGCAGCGAAGTGCTCGTTTTCTTCCAGTGCGAGTTTTAAGCGAAGGTAGTTTGCTGCGTCTACCGGGTCGGCAAGCAATGTTCTATGCGAGAGCTCCTGGTAAAGAATCTCTGCAGCAAAATCGATGAGATCCTCCGTCGATACAAAGCCCTTCGAGCGATACAGCCCGTCCTGGCTTTTGACAAAAGTCTGCCTGCTCATGGGATTTCTCCTGATAAGCGAAATAAAAAGTGAGTTGGATTGAAGTGGGGCGAATGATTCGAGAAAGGCGGGATTAATCAGCGGTCCGGCCGATTGAGGATGGTTAGCGGTGATCCCACATTGGCAGTTCTGAGCGCTCGGCGCGGAAGTTGTTGCCGCAAGACAGGCAGGTATGAGTGTCGAGGAATTCCGTATCGATAACCTGCCCGACTGCGCGCCCGGTGGCGCAGCCGGTCAGGCCTCCGGCAATCGCTCCGATAACGATACCGGCAATGCCGCCGATGGCGGCTCCGCCGGGACCAGTAGGAAGGCCAATAGTGGCGCCGATTCGCGCACCATTAATTACTGCGGCAGCGCCGCTTATTGATCCGGCTGCAGCGCCGATCGCCGCGCCGATACGCCTAGCCACTTTGCGTGGTTTTACCAGGGATGAGAGGCAGAGAGGACAGTTTGGGGGCATATTTTTCTCCATATCAGCGTAATTTCACGGCGGGGATTCTCCGTGCTCAATCAGGTGATATAGATGTCAAATTTGTTCCAATCGACGGTTCGAACCTCCATTTAGTTGGAGAGCCCTCGATCGAACTCTGGCGGACGAGAAAAGCCCTTTCATTTGCCGAGATTATCGAGCAGACTATGCTGTTGTGATTGGATTTAATACGTATGGAGGCTCTTTGTGCCCGATATAAACAAGCCCGGCGATCGGGTGGCGGTCCTGGTCGATTGTGATAATACGTCTCCGGAAATCTTGGAGTACGCGCTACGTGTCGTCGCCAAATTCGGCCGCGTTGTGATCCGTCGAGGCTATGGCAATCACGCAACTCTCGCCAATAAGTGGCAGGAGGCGTTGGTAAGGCTCGCGTTTACCCCCTGCCTCCAGTACCAGTACGCGTCGGGCAAAAACACCTCGGACATTGCCCTCGCCCTGGATGCGCTGGAGGATCTATTCGACGGCCGTGCGGATACGTATTGCCTGGTGACCAGCGATTCAGATTTTGCGTACCTGTGCCGAAAACTGAGGGAGCGAGGTGCAGAGGTGTGCATTGTGGGGGAGGAGAAAACCCCCGACGCGCTACGCAATGCCTCCGATCAGTTCTTTGAGTATCACCCCGCGGAATCTGACAGCATTAAGGCGGCATCACCGCCAGCACCAAAGCGGCGCCCCAAGACACTAATTGCGGCCGTATCGTTGTTGGCTGCGGATTCTTCAGAGGGCTGGGTGGGGCTGGGGGCATTGGGTCAGTACATGCGGCGCAGCGATCCAGGCTTTTCACCACAAAAATACGGGCATTCCGGGTTGCTGGAAATGGTGCATATCTATTCTGACTTGGTGACGCGGAAGGATGGGGGCGGTCACTGGGTGCAAGTTAAAGTAAAGCCGGAGGTCGGCATTTCGCCGTGAGCATTTCATGATCTTCCTGTTTTTGATCGGAAGATTCTCTCTGGTAATAATGGTCTCTAACCACCGGTATGGGCAGCAGTGGTTTTGCGTCGTGGCAAAACACCAGCATGTGATAGCTCACCGGATTGAGGTGTTTATGTCACGTGTTACTAGGATCGATGTGAGCGAAGCGAAATCTCAGCTTTGCCAGCTCGCTGAGCGGGCATGGCGGGGAGAGCGAGTGATAATTACTAGGGCGGGAAAACCGTATGTCGATTTGTTGCCGCATATCGCTGATATGAGTCGACGTATACCAGGAAGCCTTAAGGGGCGCATTACCATCGAGCCGGGGTTTGATAAGGTGCCCGACGATGCCATCGACGATTTTGAAGAGGGTTTGTTGTAAGTCGAATCTTGCGCAATCCCCATGTTTTGTCTTGTTCTCAAGAGTACTGGGGGAGCCGGATGCAGTTCAGGGCCGCAGAGTAAACAGGAGGCGCCCCATAGCCGCTAGGCTAATGAGGTGCACACTCAGGCAGGTTGTTCGAGCTTTCTACGAATCGATTCTGATGTAGGTGAGCTATTTGCCAGTAGGGCTTTCTGAATTAAGACTATAAGGGTTCGATATGCACATACCGTTGACATACCCCTTCTGATGGCTAATATGGGATATGTTTCGTGTATATCCCAGAGGTGGGTCGTGGAGCAAGGCTCAGTTTTCCAGAGCAACCGTAGTCAAGCGGTGCGTTTGCCCAAAGCGGTCGCATTACCTGATGATGTTAAGCGAGTCGACGTTATCGTTGTTGGTCGGACCAGAATCATCACCCCTGCGGGTGAGTCATGGGATAGCTGGTTTGACGGTGGAGGGGGCACAGCCGACTTCATGGCTGAGCGAAATCAGCCTCCCGAGCAGGATCGAGAGCAGTTTTGATGCTCAAATTCATGCTCGATACCAATATCTGCATTTTCACCATCAAGAACCGGCCGCCGTTGGTTCGTGATGCATTTAAGCGACACCATGGGCAAATGTGCATTAGCACTATAACGTTGATGGAGTTGATCTACAGCGCGGAGAAATCGTCGAATCCTGCGCGGGATTTGCTGGATGTCGAAGGGTTTGCTGCGCGCTTGGAAGTCTTGGGTTATGACAGGGATGCAGCAGCGCATACCGGTCAACTTCGCTCGGAGTTGGCTAGAACGGGCACTCCCATCGCCCCGTACGACCAAATGATTGCTGGTCATGCTCGTTCGCAAGGTCTGATTTTGGTTACGAATAATCTTCGCGAATTCAACCGAGCTCCTGGCCTGCGTATTGAGGATTGGTTGTCCTGATGGCTTTCGTGGATGCAGTGGGCATCTGTGAATTTATATGGATTTAGGTAGTCGGACAGGGCTCGCTGTACGAGCCGTCATAAAAAAATAAGGATCACAGGCAGTGAAAAATACCTTAAAGGTAAGAGACGATTACATACCTGTCTGGTTCGAAGAAACTCCCGAAAAGGATGGGAAATTCAAGCTCTGCGAAGGAGCTGAAGCGTCTTGGTTAACTCAGGGGCAAACCTTTGACATCAAGGATCTCCGTAGCCGTGTTGAGCCGTGGCTCACGGCATTATTCCAATCAGAGCACCTCTCGCTGCTGGCTGGCTCAGGCTTGACGCATGCGTTGCATTATCTTGCAGCAGGTAAAGCGGCAGCAGGTATGGGCGAAGTGGTGTTGTCCCTTTATAAGGACGAGATCAAGCAGGCTGCAGAAGTTGCTGCAGAGAGGGCTGGTCGAGAAAAAGGCAATCTGGAAGATCAGCTCCGCGCTGCTAACGAGCTTCTTCGCGGGCTAGAAATATTGGGACAGGCCGCTGAATCCAAGAAGCTGCGCACTGAACTGAACTCCACACTAGAAGCATTCGCCAAGTCCATTCTCCAAAGCGAGATCGGCATCGCGACCGCAGATGAAGCTCGGCGCGAACAGGCGTTCAATACTCTGGTCACCTTTTTGATGAGCTTCGCCAGCCGGACCGGTGTTCGTGATCGGCTGAATATCTTCACTACCAACTATGACCGCCTGATCGAAGCCGGTGCTGAGCTGGCTGGACTGCACTTGCTGGATCGATTTATTGGCAATCTGACGCCGATCTTCCGATCGTCAAGGTTGGATTTGGACATGCACTACAACCCGCCAGGTATTCGTGGTGAGCCGCGCTATCTGGAAGGGGTTGCCCGCTTTACCAAGCTGCATGGCTCGGTGGACTGGGTGCAGGCAGATAACGACATTCGCCGTATCGGGTTGGCCTTTGGTGCAGGGGTGCTCGGGCCGTACTTGAGGGCGCCAGGACTAAACGGTGCCAGTGCCCACAAGCTGATGATCTATCCCAATGCAGCCAAAGATAGGGAAACTTCAGACTACCCCTATGTGGAGCTATTCCGCGATCTTGCCGCTGCTGTATGCCGACCCAATAGCGCGCTAATCACCTACGGCTACAGCTTTGGCGATGAACACATCAACCGCGTAATCCGGGACATGCTGACCATTCCATCCACTCATCTGGTGATCATCGCTTATGACGACCCACTCGGCCGCATCATGCAAACCTACGAAGAGTTGGGGCGTCCCTCGCAGATTAGCTTGATGATCGGCCCGGCCTTGGCCGATGTACAAATCCTCACTGAGGTTTTTCTACCCAAGGCTGCCATCGACAAAACCACCTTTCGCATGAGCGAGTTACTTAAGCAGCGTTTCGGCACGGAGCCGCATCCGGCTCCCGTAGCGGAGAACGGCAGCGGTGATTCTGCTGGAGAAGGTTCTTAGGTATGAGTTTCTCACCCATCGCTTACGCCGACTCCCTGCGCATTGGCAGCATCGACTTTGTATCACCCGACGAAATCAAAGTGCTACTGGATATCGAGGCGCCCGATAACGTCGCTATGAACACTGGCACACCGCGGCCATTCCCACGCATCAACGGCTACGTGCTGGTCCCCAGCGACGAGGGCTATCTGGTAGCGCAGGTGGAGTGGATCACCATTGAGCGCTCCCAGTACCCTAAGCGCAAAGGCATGCAGGACTTCGGCCTGGTGGACTTACCGTATCCGCTACGCAAAATGAGCCTCAATCCGTTGGGTGGCCTGTGCTACGAGGGCCAGCATGAGGGTAGGGAACGTTATACCTTTCGACGCGGTGTGGAAGCCTACCCCACAGTGGGCGATCCAGTGCTCCTTCCCACTCAAATTCAACTGCGCGCAATCGTGGAATCCGGTGACAATCGTCGGGTGAAGATCGGCATCAGTCCACTGGCCGCCAATGCAGAGGTGAGGATCGACCCCGATCGCCTATTCGGCCGCCACTTGGCTGTGCTGGGCAACACTGGCAGCGGTAAATCTTGCTCGGTTGCTGGTTTGATCCGCTGGTCAATGGATGCTGCCAGAAAAGCTCGTAAGGGTGCTGACCCCAACGCGCGCTTTGTTTTGCTCGATCCTAATGGCGAATACGCCAAAGCATTTGATGGTTTGGGGAAAGTGCGGGTGTTCGCGGTCGAAGCCAAGCCAGGCAGCGGCATTGAGCAGCTTCAAGTACCGCTTTGGTTCTGGAATAGCGCCGAGTGGAGTGCATTTACCCAAGCCAGCGCTAAAGCACAGCGGCCCACTTTAATTCAGGCTCTGCGTGCTGTGCGGGATGGCACGGCAGACGCCACTGTAACGCCAAGCCACGATCTGCGTAGATATTTGCGTACTCTCCTCGGTGCAATTCAGACTGATAAAAACGCTGGGAATCCTTGGAGGGGAGCGGGGCAGGCGAAGGGATTCCGCGATCGGCTGATAAAGTGGAACGAGGGATTGCTTGAGCATGCCTCTTTCAATGAGGTAGAAAATAATGCGCTTAAAGAGCTAAAGCAGAAGAGTTCGCAACTATTAAACGCACACCAAGGTGAATGGCCTGCCATTTTCACTAGGCAAGAAATTAGCGATCTATTGGCGACATTGGATCAGGCACACGCCGCATTCGGTGGCAGCGATACAGATATCTTACCCATCGATGCTGATGTCCCCCGCGCGTTTACTGGCGATCAATTATTGCGCAGTGTCGAAGCCAATGCAGAGTTGCTAGGGGTTTCAGAATACGTCGAAACGATGCTGATGCGTATTCGCACAATACTGTCGGATAGTCGCATGAAAACTATTACTGGCAATGCCGGTGATGTCACGCTGGATTATTGGTTGGCAAATACCATCGGTGACAATCAGGCCTCCAACGGCACGATAACCGTCATTGACCTCTCCTTGGTCCCGGCTGAAGTGGTGCACGTCGTCACCGCCGTCATCGCTCGCATGACACTGGAGGCCTTGCAGCGCTACCGAAAGCTCAATCACGGTAGAACGCTGCCCACTGTTCTGGTAATGGAGGAGGCACATACCTTTATTAAGCGCTACCAGGACGATGCAGAGAATCAGAACTCTGCAGCCATTTGTTGCCAGGTATTTGAAAAAATCGCCCGCGAAGGCCGCAAATTCGGTTTAGGGCTCGTGTTGTCGTCTCAGCGCCCCAGCGAGCTATCGCCCACTGTACTTTCTCAATGCAACAGCTATTTGCTACACCGTATCAGCAACGACCGCGATCAGGATCTGGTGCACAAATTAGTGCCCGACAATTTGCGGGGCTTGCTGCGCGATCTGCCCTCGCTACCCTCACGCCATGCCATCCTACTGGGCTGGGCATCCGAGCTCCCGGTACTGGTGCAGATGAACGCCTTGCCCGACGGTCAGCGTCCCAAATCCGACGATCCCGATTTCTGGGCGGTATGGTCAGGTCAAGAGTCTGATGCTCAGAATAATGTTGTTTCGGTTGACCGTGCCGTGGACTGGAAAGTGATTGCCGATGACTGGCAGCAAATCAACTCTTCGACGCCTGGTGAAAAATAAAAGATGGCGTTCGGAACAGCCCAGAATCTTGCCGTCTCCAATGTCGCATAAACCTGTATATGTGTACAATAACGCAACTGCACAGACACTGGGACACTGGGGCGCATATGCATTTTACTGAAACCAAAAGCGAAACACTGAACTTGAGAGTCTCCCCAGCCTTTAAGAGAGTCTTGAAGGAGGCAGCAGACCAGGAGCAGCGCAGCATGGTTAATATGCTCGAAGTCCTGCTGGGTGACTATTGCGACCGAAAGGGCATCCTGCCACCCCATCAAAAAGCTACCTCTATACGTAAGCGAGTACGTGCAGATGGCAGGCCGCATGCGGGAACAGCAGCATGACTTTCCGCTACATTGGATCGAAGTTTAGGCTGATTGATCAAATATCAATCCATTTGGGGGGCGCGAAGCAGGGTGCATTCTTTGTAGATGCTTTTTGCGGAACAGGTGTAGTGGCCGAGGCTGCGGCTGATCTGGGCTGGAATGTGCGCATCAATGACAGCCTGCATTCTGCGGTGATTTCCGCAGGCGCACGACTAGTCAGCTATGAACAGGCAACCTTCAATAAGCTCGGTGGATACGCCAAGGCTATCGCCAAGCTCAACGCGGCAAAGCGTAAACAAGGTTTCATATGGCGGGAGTACAGCCCCGCATCGGTGGACACCTGTGGTCTTGAAAGACGCTACTTCACGTCAGAAAACGCCGCACGAATCGATGCGATGCGCGCACTGATCGCGAATTGGGCAGAGGCGGGGACCATTAATGACATAGAGGAGCGTCTGCTAATTGCAGACTTGTTCGGTGCGTTAAATCGGGTTGCTAATATCGCTGGCACCTTTGGCTGCTTCCTCTCAAAGTGGACCAGCCAATCGCAAGACAAGATTGCCATGCGCTGCCGGGAGCTCAAAGCCCGTGGTGTACATGTTGAAGCCACGGTAGGGGATGTATTTGACGTACCTAACGCCGTGGGAGACTTAGTTTACCTGGACCCGCCTTACACCAAGCGCCAATACGCGAGCTACTACCACATCCTTGAAACGGTAGCACTGGGCGATGAGCCCAAGGTCGAGGGCGTTGCTGGCTTAAGGCCTTGGAAAAGTCTAGCGTCGGATTTTTGCTATAAGACCCGAGCCCTCAAAACGCTCTCCCGTTTAGTGCAGAGCCTGAAGGCTCAAAAGGTTTTGCTGTCGTATAGCAGCGAAGGGCACATCTGCATGCAGGATATGAAGGCCGAACTCTCGAAGATTGGCAAGTCTACCATGCATCCTTTGGGGGTCGTTGGACGCTATCGCCCCAACAAAGTGGCAAGCAGCACTGCATCAGATGTAAATGAATTTTTGGTTGTTGTGGAACGGCCCATGGCACAGCCATCCAAGGTCAAGACCAAATCCATTAAAACCCTGCAGCCCGTTCTCGTGGAGAGCTATGCATGAGCGCTCCCCGGCCCGTTGAAGCAGAATACCTGGCCCCAGCAGAAGCTGCCCTCACTCGGGCTGTCAATGGAGGGCATGGGCCCACGAGCTTTGAGCTTCGGCTCCAAATTTTGGAGGCAGTATCGGCACGTTTTGGGGGGTTTGACCTCGCAGCCTTTCACGAGGCCTTTGGGATTCAAAGTAAGCGTCCCGCAGCAGAGCTCTTGGAGCTTGCTGCCTCCGTGGCCAGTGCTATTGAGCGCTCGCCTATTCATCCCGCGCTGGCACTAAGTGCCCTGGCGCGTGAAGCCCTGCATGAATGGGATCGAAAAAACACGGGGGCTTATCACACGGACTTCCGTCTGGCGACCAGATTGGCGCAGCTTGCAGCCCCTACACTCACCCATAAGAGCAAAGTAATTGATCCTGCTAGCGGTGCGGGAATTCTGCTTGCGGCGTTGACGCACGCCGTGTGTGGGATGGATCGGGCTAAGGCGGCTCATTGGCTGGCTCATGGAGTGTGTGCGGCGGACCTTTCTGCGAATTCGCTACGGGCGGCTATGCTGAGCCTTGCATCTTTTACGGACGATGTGGCAGCTCTCAAAGCTATGCGTGCGCGCTGGTACTGCGGTGATAGTCTAATGGCGGATCGTAAAGTCTGGGCCGCCATGGCTCCTGATGGCTTTGACGCAGTAATCGGCAATCCGCCCTGGGAAAAGGTCAAGCTCTCGCGGCACGAGTTCTTGAAGTCTTCGGGCGCTCAGCGCCACTATGGGGCTCAAGTTGATGGACTTGATGAAGTGGGTTTCGCCCGGCAGCGCGACGAGGTAACAAATTACTCCCGGCGGCTATTGGCCCGCTACCCCGACCTAGGTAGCGGGGAGCCAGATCTCTACATCGCATTTACAGACCTCTTTTTTGAGCTCTGCAAAGGCCACGGTGTGGTGGCAGCACTAATCCCTGGTGGGTTAATTCGCTCGCAGGGTACGCAGGGCATGCGTCAAAAGATTTTTGATGCGAGCGAAAGCGTATCTCTGTCGATTGTCGACAATCGTGCACGGTTCTTTGCTATCGACACGCGGTTTAAATTTTTGGCTTTGGCCTTGGTAAAGGTGGGCTCTGAAAAGAGCAAGCGTAAACCTATTACCCTCTTGCACGAGCGTGGGACACCCACTGGCTTAGAGGCGACGGGCTCAGCCATCATTGGACGCGGGGCATTGGCAGCGGTGCGAAGCGATCTGAGCCTACCGGAGGTCCGGAGCGTGATCGAGTGGAAGCTCTTCTCGAAAATCGCGAAGGGGGGTGTATCGTGGGAGGAGCCTGGAAGTGGCTGGACTCCTAAATTTTGCCGCGAAGTCGATATGACCAAGGAGCGGCCGAAATTCGTGAGCCGTGCCACTACAAACGCCCTCCCCTTGATTGAGGGGCGCATGGTGCAGGCCCATCGCTTTGGCGTTAAAGGACATGTATCGGGGTCGGGTCGTAGTGCTCTCTGGGAGGCATATTCGATCGGAAGCTCCCGCTTATCCCCCCAGTTTTGGATTCGTCCTTCTGACATACCTCGCGCCAACCAGTACCGTGCAAATGTGTTGCGTGTAGGGTTTTGCGATATCGCAGGGCAGACCAATGAGCGCTCCCTCATGGCTGCACTAATTCCTCCAGGGGCAGTCTGTGGCAATAAGGTCCCCACGATACTTTTTCCTGAAGACCCTTCCGAAGAGCGCCTATTGGTGTGGGTGTCCATTGCCAATAGTTTTGTCTTTGATTGGATGCTTCGACGCGTGCTCACCACCACGGTGAACTACTTCTTACTGCAAAGCGTGCCCCTACCCAAATTAGCCAAGAACGGCTTGCCCTGGAAAAAACTAGTGGGGGCTGCGCGCGAGCTGCAGACACTCGATAGTGCTGGCGCCTCTCGTGAAACCTATGTGCGTATGGCCCAGCTTCGTGGGGAGATCGATGCGGAAGTGGCCGTGGCCTATGGGCTTAATTTGAGGGAGCTGGAGTTAGTGCTGCAAGATTTTCCAATTTTGGACCGGGGCCAACCCGTTCTACCAGGGGAGGCAAAGTCCACAATTACGCGAGACAGCGTTTTGGCTGCAATGGCAAAGCGCACCGCAGGTCGGTCTTCAGTTTGGTCGCGTCGTGCGACGGAGGCTCGTGTGCTGGGGGCTACAGCTTATGTTCCCTCAGAGCTCGCTTTAGGCGGCAAAGAAATCGAAGAAGAGGCCCAAAGTCATGGATAGTGGAGCGGGGCACGTTGCCCGAATTCTGTACAAGGAAATAGTTGCTGGGGATCTGAGGAAAATCCTCGCTCAGTCAAACGATTCGGACACGGGCGGCGGTGCACGCGATTTTCGTTTTGGCTCGTTTAAAAAACTGCTGCCCGTCATCACGCAGATGTTTCCTGGGAGGGCGAAGGGAAATCGCAAACGCGATGGAGTAGTCGAGGAGATCGACGTGTTCCAGGGCGAGTTCTTCTGGCATGGTAGTAAAGGTCAGGTCGAGCGCAAGGACTCGTTCTTTGAGTCTCCTACGGATGTGCGTCCATCTGAGGGCCGAATTGCGCGGGTGCATGAGTACGGTTGTTTTGATACCAGCCTGGTGCCCAAGGGCGGTATGGGCAACCGTGTTTTGCTCCTGCTGATCCAGTTGAGCGATGGATCGGTTTGGCCGTATTACGCGGAAGAAAAAACACTCCGAATTAAGGGCAAGTGGGACCCGGTGGTCGCCGAAGAGTTGTTAGCCTGCTTGGACGCCAAGCGTGCTGTCAATCGCGCGGTGATTGGCTACCGAGACTTCACCAACGAGGGCAAGTATTGTAATGGCAAGTGACGAATGTAAACAGGCATTGAAGCTGCTGACGCGTTCGCGCAATGTGCTGGTATCCGGCCCTCCTGGGACCGGCAAATCCAAACTCTTGGCAGAGATCGCCCTGGCGTTTGAGGCGGCTTTTGGTCTTGCCCCCGCAGGTGGTAGGCCGCAACTCAATCCCGCGGGCGGTATTCCCATTCCACCTGCGGCAGGAGCTGTCAAAGATATTCCGGCGCCCACAAAGGCGGATCGCAAAGTTTTTCGGACAGTCTTTCACCAGAACTCGAAGTATCGTGACTTTGTGTCAGGTATCACGCCAGCAGTTAACAAAGCAGCTGGCGCCCCAGACTTCACGATCGTGAAGGGTACCCTTTACCGCGCCAGTGAGCACGCGAAGGCCCCCAATGGGGCGGCGCTATTGATCATCGATGAGATCAACCGAGGACCTGCGGTACAGGTATTCGGTGGCGCTATCGTGGCTATCGAATCTGATAAGCGACTGGCTCCTGATGGGAATAGGCGCACGGAAACGCAGTTTTTTGAAATGGTTGATCCTGACTCTGGGGAGGTAGTTGAGTACGCCCTACCGCATGATCTCTACATTCTGGCAGCGATGAACCAAGCTGATGCATCTGTGGAGCCGCTGGATGTGGCCTTCCTGCGCCGTTGGGAGCCGCTGCGCTTGGAGCCTGATGAGACAGTTCTAAGGGGCTTCTATGGCCTTGGTGCTAGGGGCGCTAATCCCCTACCTAGTGTGCCTGCCAATGTGACGGATGCGCTGGAAGCTTCTGTCCGGGCGTGGGCTGCTCTGAATTCGCAAATTGCTTTGGGGCGAGGTCCAGAGTTTCAAATCGGGCATGGCGTGCTGATGCCAAATGTTAAGCCCCAGACGATGGAGCTCCCGGAGGCTTTGGACACTCTGTGCGTAGGTTGGGCAAAAATGCGCGCCCATGTGGAAGAGGTGTTTTTTGGGGACATCCGTGGCATCGCTGCTGCCTTCAATGCACTTGATGGACCTAGCTTCAATCCGTTCCAGCTCACTGAGACCACCTTCGCGGATGATTTGCGATTCAGGCTTGAAGGTCCCACGAATTTTGCCGAAGGCAATATCTACGCAGCCCTAAGGGCGTTTGCCAATCCCAGAGAGTAAACGGCGTGGCGCACATCCGAACACGTTTGTCTCTTGTTGAGTATGGTGCACCAATTGACCTGAGCCGCGCCATTTCTGCGGCCATTGGAGTGGATCGCACAAAAGCCAACAGCCTATTAATAGAGGCAGGGAGTCGTGCGGCATCAAGCCTGCGGCTCAGCTACAACCCTATTTGCGTAGATGCCAAAGGTACGAGAGCCATCGACTTTGCAGGTCTTATCCGATTGGCCCCTTCACTGGAGTTAGAGGTTGCTCCTAAGTTTCTGGGTCTTGATGATACCGATGCTGCGTGGCGTGAGGATTTCTTTTTTCTCTCTACTCTTTCAAGGCATGGGCGTCTGCTGGCCTCAGAGCGCTTGTCTGCATCTGGTGGCACCCCTCGCGACCTCTCAACATTGGTCGCCCGCTCGATCGCCGACATGTACGAAACTCGGAAGCGGCGACCACTACGTACCTATCGCAGGGTGCGTGAGGCCGATTTTTTTATCGATGGAGATCCCGATCCTGTTGACTTGATCTTCCCATCGCCCGACGGCTTCGAGCAGGAGCACATTCGATTTGATCGGCGCAATGGTTGGAATGCAGACATTGTGGCAGCTGCCCAGGAACTACTTCCCGAGGTCAGCGATCCTTCAGCCGCAAGCTCGCTGGTGCGGTTAATTGAAGACCTCTCTCCCTATAACGCTCCGTCAAATCGACCCAAACCCATTCCTGCACGACATAGGGCTTGGAGGCCGTTACATGAGCTGTCGATCGACGTGTTAGGAGGGCTGGGTCTCAACTACAAGCAGGGGCGGGCCCAGGCTCCCGGCTATCTGGTGAGCACCTGGCGTGTATGGGAAGATTTATTAACTGTGGCGGCGCGATTAGGCTTTGGGCGCAATGCCGCGGTGCCACAAAAGGGCTACTGCCTCGGCACCAAAACCAAGATCAACACGGGTACTGAGAGCAACCTCTCCGTGTATCCTGACTGTGTGATTGAGTCCGGCGGTGCCAGGCCCAGAATACTTTTGGACGCCAAGTACAAAGGGCACATAGAGAAAGGTCAGCTTCGCATTGCTGAATCAGATGTCTATGAGGCTCTGGCCTTTACTCGTGCTACAGGTTGCAACAGAGTGGTGCTTGCCTACCCCGCACCACCAAGCGTTGCCCGGCTTCCTATGGGTACCTGCACAGTCATTGAGAAAGTGGTAGTAGATGCAGTGCAGATCGTAGGCGTCCAAATCGAAAGCCGTCTCATTTCGAAGGCTGGGGCGCTCAAGATTTTCGCTACAAACATGGCTGCGGGGATTTCGGCAGCTTTTAACTGAATCTGTTGATTCAGGAGTTTCGCCGTAATCTAAAGCCATATTGGAAAGAGAGGGGCTGCCAAGTTCGCGTAGGAGCAGCTGACCGCAATTAACAGCGGGGTGCCCCCTTATGCCTCATCTACATCATGCATGCATAAATAATTTTATTGTTGTGACTGCCAAGATGCGTTGCCGAGGCGTGGTGCGTGTCAGAGGCTCATGCGTCGATGCACTCAAATCGAATGGCTTGCGCTTAGTTGATATTTTAATGCGTATAAGTCCACGCTCGGCCTGATTTTTTGAGATTGTGGGCTTGATATTATCGGATGTGCTGAATGGAATGTGCACGCGAGAGCGTAAATCTACCGATGGGAGCAAAGTATGTCTGTGGATGCGACACGCAAATGAGTGATTTGCTGATCCCGTTCGGAATACATAGAGATACAGGGGTGATTGTCGAGCCTGAGGATGCTCTGAAGGGGCGGGCCTGCGGTTGTTTGTGCCCAGGTTGCAAGTCTCCTCTGCTGTCTCGTCATCCTAAAGACAAGCGATATCACTTCGCCCATGATTCCCGTCACGAAAATGCGAAGCCAGAGGAGGATTGTCCGTTCAGCTCCGCTGTTGCTGTTGCCATGATGGTGCGAAAAGTAGCAGAAGAAACCAAAGGGAAAGTTATCAGCACGCCGCCGCTATTATGGATGAATACCTTTGACTGCTGTGGGGTGTCAACGTTCGTCGAAGTAACTCAGGGTGCTAGCAACGTTATCGATAACGTGAAGATCAATGTGAAAGTGTTTGGTCACTATGTTGATATTGTTTTGGAGATTCGAGGTTACAGCATTCTTGTGGATCTTGTTCATGAAGGTAAGCCATCGATTTTCATCGAGGAGGAGAAGCTGCAGGCAAGCAGCGCTGCTTTATTGGAGTTGGACTGCGATAGCTTTTCTATGTCGGCTTTGAAGCGTGATCGAAGTCTTCGTTTTTCTGATAGCGCTTTAGTCTTTCTCCTTAGTGATGGGTTTAGAGGTTGGCGGTTTCATCCTAAAACTGCTTCGGCTTTGCGTAAGACTCGTGAGCTCCACCGCTGTGGTAGTATTGGGCATCGAAGTGATGCTCGATCGCGATATGGCTACCGATCGGTCAATCAAACGATAACGCCCTTCGAAGTTTTCGAAGCGCGTGTGCCCGATATGATCGAGAGGGAGCCGGCTTGTTATCAGTGTGTGATTTGCGGCGTGCAGTGGATGCACGATTTCAATCGGAGTTTGGTTTGTCCTAATGGCCATGGTCTCCTATATTGCAAAGCAGTTGAATAGACTGCTACAGAAAAACGACTGGCCCAGGGCGGCTAGCATTAATAATCGCTCTGGCACCTTTGTCCAGAAATTCATTCGTGCCGAAGCCGCGTCGCAGTTCGGCTTAATTCTTAGGCCTCATACCGTGCCCTGCTCATATGGACAAAAACCGCTCCGTCTCTGCCGCAATAGGTGAATATCTTGTTCTTGGCGAGCTGCTGAAGAGGAATATTGAAGCTTATCTCGCGCATGGTGAAACGCAGAAAGGATGGGACGTAGTGATTGTCACCAACGAAAGCACGAAGCGCGTGCAAGTCAAGACCATCGATTGGCCACAACAGCTCGCGGTAAACGGAAGTTTTGCGGACGGCTTCGACTACCTTGTTGTTGTGTTGCTCGACCGAACGAATCCCCGTAGCAGATTTTTTGTGTTTAAGCGTGAGAGGCTAGATGTTCTTCTTTCCGCGCCGAACGAACTGAGGGCTGGCGGTAAACGAACCCTGACTATGAGCCAAAAGTCGATGGACTCACGTTTGAAGCGATATGAGGACAACTGGAAAATCTTGCAGCCGCCTCCTACAGAGTCAAAACAAGAGATTCTTCATGCAGGGTCGAGGAGTGAGGCCGATATATAAAGATCGAATTGCACTTTATCTGTTAACACCGAAAGAGAAAGCATCACATGACTGCCCTATGCCCATTTCTCTTGACTACCTACGCTATTGGGCATTCGGGTAAATCAGCAGGGACAATCTCTCTCCGAGTTGCCGCCACGCCTCGCGCATTTCCTCTTTGTAGTCATGACGCAGATATATACGCTTAACTTTGTTTTCTTCGGTGTGCGCCAGGCACTTGTCGGCCACCACGTCCAGCACCCCCAGCTTTGTCATCAGCGATGCCCCAGTCCTGCGCAGATCGTGCATTGTCCATTTGCCGCCAGGTAGGTTTAACGAATCTTTGTGTTTGGTACGGTTCGTCATGGGGGCTTTGTCCCCGATTAGCTGCCGATCCATGATTTGCTTGGTAGCTGATTTTTCGCACACATGGTCGGTGCCGGATCTATTGGGGTAACACCAAGCCGATGTACCGCTAATCGTTTTCAGCTTCTCAAATTGTTGTATGGCGAAGTTGGACAAAAATATGGTGAAGGGCCTGCCGTTTTTGGTGTCCGGCAGAAACCAGGTCCCTTTATCTGTGTCGACGTGCTCCCAGCGAGCCTCCATCAGATTGCCAATGCGGCACGTAGTGGACAGCGCTATCCAGACAGCAATCTGGGACGTGACCAAAAGGCCGGCATTTGTGAGCCTGTGTGAAAGCTCCTTGATTTCATCCTCGGAAAGGGTACGTTCGCGTTCCTCTTTCTTGCCGAAAAGATCGCTTTTGCTCAGGACAGCGGTAGGCTCTTTGTCTATCCATTCGCGTGCGTAGGCGAATCGGCATAGCTGGCGCAGGCAGGTGAAGGTTTCGCGGGCCTGTTCGTTGGCTCCGCGTTTCTGAATGCGATTGATAACGTCCAATACATCGCTGCGTGTCAGCTCATCGATGTACTTATCGCCAATGATGGGCAAGACATCGACATTAAACATGCGCCGGGTTGCTGCGCCTCCATCTTTGCGCGTACTGAGTTTGATTTCATTCCAGTACTCAAATGCGGTGCGCACGGTTCTCCGGGCTTCCAGGCGCTTGGATTCGGCCTCTATGGCTGCTTGTTCGGCAGCAAGGCGTGCAGTTTCTGCTTCGGCCGCTGCGCGCCCGGCTACTATTTGCGCTGCTTCCGCTGCCCGAAGAGCCGCTAAGTGTTCGATCAGATCCTTGATACCGCTTTGATGGAGGCGGGAATAATCGCCAGCCTGCATTCGAGCTTGCTTCAGCGTCAGTCCTTTCGTGCCTCTCGGGTCATATGTGCCGAGTGGTAGGAATTCTCGCTTGCCAGATGAATTTGTGTAGCGGAAGTAAAACTGACACCCCCCCGCCGGGCTTCAGTCGAGCCATGAATCGACCGGCACCTCTAGCCGCGGGATCAGATAGCCACTTGGTCGAGTCTGGTTTGGTGCCCAGATCGTTGTCAGTAATAACACCCATGCTGCAGCCCTTGGTTGGATACGTCACCATCCGGCGAATCTCGTCACCGTTTGGTCACCGTTTTCTGATGGCTGCTAGCGTACCTTCCTGGATGGCGGTGGACAATGGTTGTTGGTAAATATATGAATATAAATGATAATTAATTTTTTGTGTCGATATCTTGAACTGCCTTGGACCTGTGAGGACACCGCTTTTCTTCGTTCGGGACGAAGGGGTAGGAGGTTCAAATCCTCCATGCCTCTAACTCTCCCCTCCCGCTCTTCAGCAAAATCCTTTCGAGGCGTGTACAAAGGCGTGTACATCGCAGCCAGTTAAGCATTTCTGTTTATTCCTGTTTTGTGTAGGGTTCAGTCACCGTAGCCGTCGATCCCTTTAAGGGGGGCTGAAGGTCTCCAGGTGCCTCGCTCCCAGCTACTTATCTGAGCATAATAATTATTTGGAGGTTCCATTTTGGACGCCGCCGCTCTGGTTCCCATATTGGCCCCTGTCGCGGCAGTTTTGGCTGCATTGATCGCGGGTGCTTTTTCCTATTTCAATCTCGTCACTGCCAAAGAAACCAAGGTTTCAGAATTTCGCCAGCATTGGATTGATGGGCTGCGAAGCGAAATATCGACCTTCATTTCCCGAATCCATATGCTGTTTGCATTGGAGGAGTATGGGCAAAAGCTTGAGGATGGTGACTACATTCGGGATAGGTCTCAGTTGGAGCAGGAGGCGCGTGCTGCCTACGCTGCTATCCGTCTGAGAATCAATAGAGATGAAAAAAAGCAGGAAGCAAAGGACATCAATGAACACTTCCTAAACAGGCTTGAGGATGCGCTTGAGTGTTATAACGCGCGTGAAGCGGATGACATTGGGCATTGTTTGGATACGCTACTCGTGGAAAGTGCGCATAAGCTCCTGAAATACGAATGGGATCGCGTCAGGGTGGGAGAGAAAGCGTATCGCCGTGCCAAAGGTATTGCCATCGCGCTTGTAACATTGGCGCTGATGATGTTCGGAGCATTCATTTACATGCAGTACGAGCGGCTCCATCCAAAACCAGTTGCGGCGAACGCGGTGGAGCAATCAGATGGGCTCCGCGATGTGCCAAGCAAAGGTGACCCGTCGCACAACCCTCATATAATAAAATCGTTGTCTATCTGAGGCAGCGATTCAGATTGCTAAAATGGAGGTTCGGTATCTGCCGATTGTTCTGGAGTAAGCAGTTTCAACAATAACTTCAGTTTCCCTAAAAGCTCATCAAAAGTGATGACTTCCACGTCTTTGCAGGAATTTCTGAACACTTCAAAGCTCCTGCGATGAGCTTCTGCGTTTGGCGTGAACCCAGCTACCACCACGCACTTAACGACATCTGGACGTGATTCGCGTAACTCATCCCGACTCTGGTGGATAAGCCAATTGCTATGAAGAGCGCTGCGTTGAAATAGAACTTGAGTTACTGCGCCGCTCAAATCTGCGCTAGGTGCAAAAACGCCATTGCGATAGGGCTTCTTTGCCTTCACTAAAGGCGTTGCGGGCTTTTTGATTTCGACAATGTAATGACCCACTGAAAGGCCGCCCAGCATAAACGATTCGTTGTGGTGTGGCCGCGGCGATGTTGCCCGGGTTCTGAACTCTTCAGGTGATCCTTGGCGCTGGCGATGCTGCGCATGTTGTCGGGCATCGAATTCGGCGGCGCCGGTGATTTCGGCCGCGCCCGCTTCAAGCCCCGTCGCGTCATCGTAAAAGCCGCATTGGGTAAAAATCGCTTTGGTAAAAAAGAAACGGATGTGGCGGAGCGGCGTTCATATAGTGCTGCATCCATACCGCTCCGCATCGGTTTGAGCGAACGTTGCAATCCCGCGAAATGACCGTGGAGCCTGGTTTCGGGGGCATCGCGCTATGCGTGGATTAGGGTTTGTTTTGGCCGCTGTCCTGCTGTCGGGATGTGCCCGGCTGGTGCCGCAATATGCCCAGCACCTCGATTGCGACTCCCTGAAAAAAGTCATCGCCAGTATTCCCCAGGACTTTGCTTCCGTTGCGACGACCACGGTCGACACCCGTTACGGTACGATCTGGCGCACCAATACCAATGCCTATGGCGACGACTGTTCGCTGCTCGGCAGCGACAACCGGGTGCCGCGCAGTTATTTCTGCAGCATTCCCGAGAAAGACCAGAAAGCGGCCATGCAGGCCCTGGCCGACGACGTTGAAAAATGCCTCGGGCCGACCTGGCAGCGCAAGGAGTTGCCGCGCCCGGCCACGCGTTTCACCCGCAGCTCCGATGTGGTGGCCGTCGATGTCGGCATCAGCGATGTGCAGGCGTCGCGCACCTCCGCCGTCGGCCTGCTGGTGCGCAAGCTTTGATTGCGTCGCGCACGGATTTTCCGGTTGCGCTTTGTTGAGATAGATAAAACGTTTGAAGGAAAAACCCATTCGGGAAAATAAAAACCGGCGCTGCCTGACGATGCGCGGCGCGGGCATCGAAGCCGCCATAAAAAACCAATGTGTCGGCGCGCGGGCATATCTCCTGTCGGTCGGTTTGGCCTGCTTGCCGCAGAGATCGGCCCAGTGGCAACAGCGGCGTCGCGGGCGCCGGCATAGCATGCCGGCCAATCTTTCCCGGAGAGCGATGGATGAAAGCAGCCGTTGTTGAAACCTTTGAACAAGCTCCGCGTTATCGCGATTTCGCCGAGCCGGCCGCGCAGGCCGATGAAGTCATTGTTGCGGTGCGCGCCGCGGCGCTGAGCCAGCTGGTGCGCGCGCAGGCGGCGGGTCGGCATTATACGAGCGCGAAACCGCCGTTCGTGCCGGGCGCCGATGGCGTCGGTTTGCTGGCGGATGGCCGGCGCGTGTATTTCGCCTTTCCGCGCGCGCCGGTGGGCGCGATGGCGGAACGGGTCGCGGTGAAAGCGGCGAATATCGTGCCGCTTCCGGATGACGTCGACGATATCACCGCCGCGGCCATCGCCAATCCCGGCATGTCGTCCTGGGCCGCGTTGCGCGAGCGCGTCGCTTTTCAGCCCGGGGAAGCGGTGCTGGTCAATGGCGCGAACGGCGCCTCGGGCCGGCTCGCGATTCAGATCGCCAAACATCTGGGCGCGGCGCGTGTCGTCGCGACGGCGAGGAATCCCGACAATGAAGCCGAATTGCGCGCGCTGGGCGCGGATGCGTTCGTGCCGCTGGGGCAGCCGCGGGAGGCGCTGACCCGGCGTTTTCGCGAGGAAATCGCCACCGGCGTGGACGTGGTGCTGGATTATCTGTGGGGGCCGTCGGCGGAAGCGCTGCTGGCGGCGGCCACCGGGCACACGCCGGGAGAAGCCGCGCGCCGTATCCGCTTCGTCAATATCGGCGGGCTCGGCGGCGCGGCCATCGATCTGCCGGCGTCGGTTCTGCGCAGCAGCGGCGTGGAGCTGAGCGGAAGCGGTTTGGGCAGTCTGTCGAACGCGGCGCTGATACGCTCGATCGCGGGGGTGATGCAGGCGGTTCGCGCCGCCGGTCTTCGGGTCGAGGCGAGAGCCGTGCCCTTGTCGCAGGTGGAAAGCGCCTGGGCCGAGGCAGGCGGCGCGCGCGTCGTCTTTACTTTCTAGAAAAACATCACTGTCTAGAAAAACATCCTCTAAAAATCATTCCCTGAAAAATTATTCTCTGGAAAATTCCCGGATGGCGCGATCAGGCGCCGCCGGGTAAGGCGATGTCCGCGAAGCTCTGCACGCAAGGGTGGGCATCGTTGCCCGCCGGCGCGCCGGCAGGACTGTCTTCGGGCCGTTGCAGCCAGCAGGTATGAAATCCCGCCGCGCGGGCGGCGTCGAGTTCGCCCGCGACATCCGACAAAAATAAAATACGATCGGGCGGCACGCCGATGGCCTCGCTGATTTTTCGATACGATTCGCTGTCCTGCTTGGCGCCGGTGGTGGTGTCGAAATAGCCGCTGAACAATTCGGTCAGATCGCCGGCTTCCGAGTAGGCGAAAAACAATTGCTGCGCGGCGATCGATCCCGAGGAATACACATATAGCGGAATGCCGCGCGCATGCCAGCCGCGCAATGCCACCGCCGCGTCCGCATACATATGCGCCTTGTAGACGCCGCTTTCGTAGCCCGCGCGCCACACCAGTCCTTGCAGGGTTTTCAGCGGCGTGATCTTGCGATCCTCGCGAATCCATTGCAGCAGTTGCGCGACGAGCGCGTCGATATTTTCCCGGGGCAATCCGCTTTCCCGCGCAACGCCGTCGAGGATTTCGGCCAGGTCGGCGCGCTCCCGGTGCGCGCGCACGAAATCGGGAATCGCTGTCGCCGCGTAGGGAAACAAGATGTCTTTGACGAAGGCAATAGCGCTGGTGGTGCCTTCGATGTCGGTGACGATGGCTTCGATCATAAAAAAATTCCCGATGTAAAACAGCCGGCGGCCGATGCGGTTCGCCGCGCGCCTCGACGGCGGCGCGGCTTCGGTTCAGGCGCGCGATTATACATGGGCAGCGCCGCTCGCCTCGCAGGCGCATCGCGCTTTCACAGCTTTGACATGCGTTTCTGGTTTCGTGGCTCCCGCGGAGCGGAGACCTTTTTCGGAAAGCGCAAACCGTGCACGACGGATGCATGATTTCGCTAGGAAACAAGCGTATGCCGGTAGACCGAGTCATGTATTAATGCACTTCGAGTTCCCGGCATTGAGCGCATCGAGCGTAAGGAATTATTGCCGCGCCGTAATTTCCCCCACGTGAAAAAATAAATAACGACGGACCCGATGCATCATGAAATTCAAACTCAAATCCCTCGGCAAGATTATTCCAATCATTCTCATGTCCGGCTCGACCCTGTTGTCCGCGCACGCGGCCACGGTGGCCGTGCAAGGAGTGAATGGCAGCAACGGCGCGGCGGGCGCCGCCGGCCAGAACGGTTTCTCCGGCAGTGCCGGCGAGGCCGCGACGGCGGCGGCCACCGATCTGTCGGCCTTCAACGTGGCCATCGCCACGGCGGGCCATGGCGGCAGCGGCGGTAATGGCGGCGCGGGCGGCAACGGCGGCAACGCCGCGGCGGGCGGCGCCGCCAGTGCCAGCGCCGACAGCAACAGCGCTATCGGCGCGGCGTATGCGCAATCGGTCGCGCGCGGCGGAACGGCCGGCGGCGCCGGTGCGCCGGGCGTGGGCGGCGCGCTGTATGGCGGCGCGGCCCAGGGCGGCAATGCCGTCGCCAGCGCCCATGCCAGCAGCAGCGGCAACGGCCATATGGTCACGGTGGATGGCAGCGCCTATGGCGGTCATGGCGGCATCAATCCGAGCGGCGGCTTCGGCGTCGGCGGCACGGCGCAAAGCCACTCCGTCGGCGCGGCCAGCGGCGACAGCGCGGTGCGGGTGAGCGACTACGCCCAGGGCGGTAATGGCAATCAGACCGGCGGTGGCGGATATGCGGAATCTCTTGCCGAGGCCAGCAACGCGGGCGCTTCGGCGGTGGAAAGCCGTTCCGTGGCGGTCGGTGGCGACGGCGTTGGCGGCAGTGCCGGCGCCACGGCGAAAGCGCAGGCAACCGCAAGTTCCGGCAACGGCGGCGCGGTGTTCGCGTCGGCCACGCAGATCGGCGGCAATGGCGGGGCCAATGGCGGCAAGGGCGCCGATTCGTTGATGATCGATCAGGTCTCCGCCCTCTCCAGCGGCGTGCGCACCCTAGAACAGATCGCCATTGGCGGCAACGGCAATGGCGGCGGTGCGGGCGGAAAGGCGAGCAGCGCCATTACTTTTCCCGATGGGGTGCCGATTTACCGCAGCGCCGCCATGAATGTGACCGAGCGAGCCATCGGCGGCCAGGGCAGCACCGGCCCAACCGGGGTCGGGGCGGCCGGCGGCGCGGCCACGATCAGCGGGAACCTGCGCAACACCAACGCCATCGTTGCGAACGTTTCGACGGTTGGCGGCGCGGGCGGTTACGGCGGCGGCAACGGCGGCGAGGCCTCGACGTATCTCAGCGTGTGGAAGGATTACGAGGGCTCGAGCTGGACAACGGGCGCCGGGGATGGCGATGTCGTGCTTTCCGGCACGGCCTACGGGGGCGCCGGCGGCGCGTCCGGCCCGACCGGCGTGGCTGGAAAGACCGGGAATGCCCACGTCGCCCTGAGGGCGGACGTGAGCGGTCAGATCCGGGGCGATGTGATCGTCTCCGCCTATGCGAAAGGGGGATCGGGCGCGATTTCCAGTGGCCCGGCTTCCGATTACGGCAATGCCACCGCGGCGGTCTTCGCCACCAACAGCGGTGTCGGAGGCGGCAAGACCATCGCGGATGTCACGGCTTATTCCAATCCAGCCACCGGCGGCGTCAGCGTGGTGAGAACGTATTCATCCTCCACCTCCGATAGCGTCGGCACGGCTACCGCCATCGGCCAGAGTACCCGTGCCACGCTGGGGGTCTCCGTGTCCGGGGTGCCGGGGCCGCAGGTGCATGGCCTGGGTGTCAGTGGAACCATGAGCGGCGCGAACCCATCGCGCTTGTCGGGTCATGCGCAGAATGGCGGCGCTGGTTTTCTGCCCACGCCCGCGGCGCAAGCCCAGTCGATTGAAAGCTACCTGATCGGCAGCCCGAACCCGGTGGCGGCCGCCGCTCTGATGCAAGGCAATGAGCGGGTCAGTCGCGATTTTTCCGCTGAGGCCACCGATACCCTGGCCATCGGTCAGGTCAGCGGCAACATCAACGGTGGCAACCGCAGCTTCGAAATCACCAGCTCCTTCTCTTTCAATCTCAATTCGTTTCAATCGGAGCCCGAGCGTTTGCTGCTCGGCTTCGTCAATGCGGAGGGCAGCGGCGCCGCGTTGGACAGCCTCCAGCTCAACATCACTATCAGCGCGGGTACGGGAGCGCCGAGCTATCGCATCGAAAATAGTTTCAGCGACTGGTCGGACATGATCGCCAAGCTCGACGACACCACGCTGGACCTGGGCAGCTGGCTGGTGCTGCAATACCAGTCCTGGAGACTGGTGACGGTGGATCTGACGCTCAAGGGGGCCGCGCTGGCCGATGCCGGCGCCAGCGAGTTTTCCTTCGGCTTTGTCGCCGGCAATGGCCCCTCGCCGATACCGGTGCCCGCCGGCGCGTGGCTGTTCGGTTCGGGATTGGTGGCATTGACGGGAGCCGTACGTCGTCGCCGCGCGGCGTTGGTGTAAGAAGAGGAATTGCGTGGGCTTGCGCCTTGACCGGAGCAAGCCCCGCCCTTCATCGAAAAAAATCAATCCAGCCGCGAACAGCGCGCGGCGATATCGTCGCCGGTGTAATGCGCCACCCAGCCTTCCGGATTATTGAAAAATCGGATGGCGACGAAGTCGGGTTGCGAGCCCATGTCGAACCAGTGCCGCGTGTTGGCCGGCACGCTGATCAGATCGCCCTTCTCGCACAGCACTTCGTAAACCCGGTCATCGATGTGCAGGGAAAACAAACCGCGTCCCGCCACGAAAAAACGCACCTCGTCTTCGCTGTGCGTGTGCTCGCTCAGGAATTTCCGGCGCAGCGCGTCCTTGTCCGGATGCGAGGCATTGAGGCTGATCACGTCGACGGTCTGATACCCCTCCTCCGTGACCAGCCGGTCGATGGCGCCGCGATAGGCGGCCATGACTTCATCCTGGCTGGCGCCGGCGATGACCGGTTGTTGCGCCTGCCACTGTTCGAAGCGCACGCCCACTGCGCGCAGCAGTTCGGCGATGCGCGCCGGATCGTCGCTGTGTTGCAGCGCCGTTCCGGTTTTTCGCTCATCGAAAATATGCACGCTGCTCATGCTGGTTTTGCTCCGCTGCGTTGCGCGAGAAGTTCGCACTGTAACAGGAAATCGATGGCTTCCAGATGGCGCAGGCATTCCTCGCCGCTCGCGCCCCAGCAATAAATACCGTGGCCGCGAATCAGGTAGCCGGGGCAGTCGGGATGCTCGCGCAGATAATCCTCGACCTGTCGCGCGAGATCGGGAATGACCTGCGTATTTTCGAAAATCGGAATTGCCACCGTGGTGGCATGCGTGCCGACGCCGCGCAGCGCTTTCAGCAATTCATAGTCGCTGAGGAGCAGCGTATTGCCGCTGCTCAGTCGCGACACGACGGTGGCGTTAGGGCTGTGGCAATGCAGCACGGTATCGACCCAGGGCCGCCAGGCGTAGAGCTGCGTGTGCAGCAGCGTTTCCGCCGAGGGCTTGCCGCCCGCCAGCGGTTGGCCGCGCAGATCCACCGCCAGAAAATCCGTTGCCGTGAGCTTGCCCTTGTGTTTGCCCGAGGCGGTGACGATGGCGCTGGCGTCATCCAGGCGCATCGAAAAATTGCCACTGGTGGCCGGCACCCAGCCCTGCGCGTGCAAGTCGCGGCCGATATCCGCCAGCGCTTGCGCCTTGCTCGAAAACGTATCGGGCGCGTTCATCAGGCTTTACCTGCGTTGGCGAAGTGCGCCGCGATGCGGTCGCGGTCGGGATTTTCGATCACGCCGAACTCGGTGACGATCACGTCGATCAATTCCGCGGGCGTCACGTCGAAGGCCGGGTTGATCGCCGGGCAGCCGGCGGGCGCCAGTTCCTGTTCGCCGACGTGGGTGATTTCCCGCGGCGAGCGCTGCTCGATGGGAATATCGGCGCCGCTGTCGAGGCTCAGGTCGAAGGTGCTGCCGGGCACCGCGACCATCATTCTGGCGCCGTGGTAGCGCGCCAGCACGGCGAGGTTATAGGTGCCGATTTTATTGGCGACATCGCCGTTGGCGGCGACGCGATCGGCGCCGACGATGATCCAGCTCACTTTTTCGTTTTTCAGCGTCGCTCCCGCCGCGCCTTCGGTGCACAGCGCCACCGGAATGTTCTCGCGCAGCAGTTCCCAGCAGGTCAGGCGCGCGCCCTGCCACCAGGGGCGGGTTTCGCCGGCGAAAACCTGGGCGATTTTGCCGTCGCGATGGGCGGAGCGGATGATGCCGAGGGCGGTGCCGTAACCGCCGGTGGCCAGCGCGCCGGCATTGCAGTGCGTGTAGACGCGGCTGCCGTCGGCGATCAGCGCGGCGCCGAAATCGCCGATGCGGCGATTGATGTCGACGTCCTCGCGGTGCAGGCGGATGGCCAGCTCCTCCAGCGCTCCGGGCACGTCGCCGCCGGCCGCGATGACCGCGCGCGCCTGCTCCAGGGCCCAGAACAGATTGACCGCGGTCGGCCGCGATTGCGCCAGCACGCGCCAAGCGTCGGCCAGCGCCGCGCTCCAGTCGGCCGGATTTTGCGCCGCCAGCCGGCGGGCCGCCAATGCCATGCCGTAGGCCGCGCTGATGCCGATGGCCGGTGCGCCGCGCACGACCATCGCGCGGATCGCGTCGGCCACCGCTTCGGCGTCGGTATGGCTCAGGTAAATTTCCTGCGCCGGCAGCAGGCGCTGGTCGAGCAGTTCGAGGGCGCCGTCGCGCCAGCGGATCGGCTCAATCGTGGTCACAGCTTGGGAGGTCGTCACGGCATTCGGTCCGGAAAAAAGCCTGGATTATACCGTCTCCGCGCCGCCCGGGCGGCGTTTGTGCCTATTGATGGAATGGACGTTATGGAATGGGCGGCGCCGGCAGCGTTTGGGCCGGGACTTGCAGCCCGATCAGGTTGTGGTAGGCCGCGAGCACGGTGGCGGTCGAGAACGGCAGGGTCAGCAGCAGGCCGATATGGAACAGCAGGGCGCCGACGGCATTGAGCGCGAACAGAATCAGCGCCAGCACGAAATACAGCAGCCATTGGCGGGTGATGAATTTGCGGCTGGTTTCCAGGGCCGTCCAGAAATCGAGATGGCGATCCACCACCAGCAGGATGGAAAACAGGTACGACACCGCCAGATAAATGCCCGGCAGCACCAACAGAACCGTGCCGATGCCGATCAGCAGGTTGCCGACGACACCGACCAGAACCAGCGGCGCCGGATTGTTGAAACCCTGCAGGTAATCGCTGAACCGAACCGGTTCGCCGAACACCTGCTTGCGCAGGGCGATGTAGTAGCCGGCGATCAGCGGTCCCCAGAGCAGCGCGGCGACGAGCGGACCGACCTGCGGAATCCAATGCAATATCAGCAGGACGAGGGTGTAGACGATGGGCTGGCCGGGGTTGGCGATGAACAGCTTCCAGCCTTCCTGCAAATAACTGGCGACCTGAACCGGTTTGCCGCTGCTGGCCATGATGTCCGGTTCGGCGTGGCTGGAGGAGTTTTCGGGCGGGAGCGTAGAGTTCGGGTCCATGGCGCATCCTCTCTCGACGACAGGCGAGCAACTTAACACGTGCCGCCCGCGCTCGCCAAATGCGCAATGGTGCCGGATCGGATTGCGCGATGACGTCATGTCATGCGTTTTTTTCCTGCCGCATGAATCGGGATTGAAGTGAATCGAGATGGACGCGAGGCAGCCCAGGCGATGCGATGGGAATGTTCGCCGGTGCCCGCGCGCGCGGCATTGCCTGTTTCATGACGAAGGGTATTCATATTGACGAAGGGATTCATCTCCGTCTTGGTAAAAATGAGGGAACCTCTGAAAAACGTAGCGAGTGCCGCCGAGGCAAGGCAAAAGAGGTTCCTTAAAGCCCGCGCGTCCCCGTCTTTGAGACCTATCCGGGATGGCGGCGCGATGCAAAAGGAATGTGTTACAGTGCGCGCACTTGCAGAATGACCGCGCACGCCGCGTAAATCGGGCCGGGTGCGTGCAGGGGGATATGACAAATGCTCCGACGCTGGTTCGGACGCCCGCGCGGCGAACAAGGAAAACCACTGGCAATGAATGCGCTGCGGCAGGTTTATCTCAGCCTGTTCGATGTGCAGCGTGCGCATGCGCTGATCGATATCGCCGTGACCGGCGTCGATGCGCGTTACCAAAGCATTATTCTCGGCGTCGATCCCGAAGCCGGCACGGTGACCGTCGACGAATTTTTTCCGCGCGGTTTCATCGGCCTGCCGGGCCAATCCCTCACCGTCAACGCGCGCCTGGACGGCAGCCGCCGCCTCAGCTTCGTCACCCATATCATCGGGCGCGGACGCGGCGACGACGGCGTCGAATTCTATGAACTGATGCTGCCGCAAACCCTGGATTACAACCAGCGGCGCGGCGCCTATCGCCTGCAACTGGGCCATGGGGGCGCGCTGACTTCGGAATTTCGCGCCGCCAACGAACTGCGCTGCGTGGCGACGGTGCAGGACCTGTCCTCCACCGGCATACGCCTCGCGCTGCCCGCCAACGAGGCGCTGGACATCAACGAAGGCGATGTGCTCAACCGCTTGCAATTCGAATTCGCCGGCCGCAGTTTTCAATGCCGTGCCGACGTGCGCAATGTGCGCAGCGAAGCGGATGGCGACACGGTGATCGGCGCAGCCTTCCGCGATCTGCCGATGCGGGAGCGGCGTTCGCTCGAACGCATGATCATGCAGGTGCAGCGCCAGCAGGCGCAGCAGGTCAGCGCCGCCGGTTGATGGCGAGCGGCGTTCGCCATCGTTTCACATTCGCAGGTTTTCCCCGGGCGCGATCGCCCTATTGTTCGTTCCGTTCATGGCTCATTCCATTTATCGTTCGTTGCCGCACGCGGCGGTTGTGTTTGCCGGCGGGCACAACGCCGGCGATGGATTTCTGCGTTCTTTTGAAAATAAAAAAACCAAAAATAAAGCGCCAGTGAAAAACCAAAAACAAAAAATCAGATCGGGGAGATCCGGCCGGCAAACGGGGAGCGGGGGCCGCATGCCGGCGGAGGCGAGGGACAGCGGGCACGATGTTTCAGATCGACGCCCGGGATCGCCCGATTAAAAAAATGGGCGGATCAGGCGGCGTTGAGGGCTTTGCGCCGTGCCACGCAGGCCAGGCCCAGCAGGCCCGAGCTCATCAACCAGACAGCGGCCGGTACCGGTACCGGCGGCGGAGCCCCGCAGCCGCAGCCCGGTGCCGGGTCGTCTTCGATATCGAAAGGAAAATCGGGCTTGCCGATATTGGCGGCGACATCGTTCAGCGCCTGCTCGATATCGAAGCCCGGCTTGATGATGGAGGACGGCGCGGAGCTGGTTGAGGTCAGGTACTCGCCGGAATCCGGAGCGAAAGACGAAGCCTTGGATACCAGGGAAACATGGAATCCGCTGCTTTCCGGTTCCGAGTACGTTGCCGCGTAAGTGTGGCTGGCCGCGAACAGTGCAACCGCCAGCAAAATTTTCGTTGCTGTCATGATGTTCTCCTTAACAGTGGAGACGGGCGGGGGCCCGGCCTTCTTGAGTACCTCGCACTGCGTTCCCTCGCGTTTTCTTCAAGTTTGCAACCGCTGCCGGAAACCCGCTTGCCGCTCCTCCGAGTGGTGGGTGGGTGAGAAAGGGCGTGTTCGCGCGTGTCTGCGAAGCACGACTCAACAATTTACTCAGCTCATCCGCGAGAACTGTACGCGTTGGCACAATCGCTCCTGGCAATCGTTTTTTCGCAGGCAATTCTTTTCATGCGATTGCGTCATTCATTGCAATGAAAATTTTTCGGTTTTTCGATACTTGGAATTTATTTTTGCAGAATGCGTAAGTGGTTTTCCGCACACAACTTGCGCGGTGCGAAAAGTTCGCGCTGTTTTGCGTGCGATGGCACAGATAACCGGACTCTGCCGTTGTTCACTGAGGATGAATTGGTATCGACTCGTTGGGTGCGCGGGCACACATTGGGATGGTTTGCCGATGGGGCGATTTACGTCGGCCACGCGTCCATCGTGCATCCGGAGCAGGGATCGCGCTGGTCGCGCGCGCTGGAGGTGCTCTACGCGGCGATGGAACGCAACGCCTGTCACATCAGCGATTCGATGAAATTGCCGCAGGCGCGAACGGTGACGCTCGGCCGGCGTTTGAACCGACATCAGCCCCCTGGAAGTCTTTATGAAGTCATCAATGTTATAAATTTCGTTGAGGGCACTACTCGCTATCACCAGGGCTTCACCATAACCCTGTTCGCGATTATCGATGAGTGGCTTCACGAACGAATACCGCCCCTCAAAAAAGGCAATGGCATGGGGAGCAGAGGCAAAACAGGCCGCGCTCAAAATTTACGCAGCGCGGATTTAACTTTCCAGCGTCATCTCGATTACGCGCGCACGCCGCGCCCGACGCTGAAAATCCATGCCGCCGCCAGCGCGGCCAGCACAAAGGTCGAGGCCAGCACCAGCCAGCTGCCGGTAGGCGCTACATCGGCCACGCCGTAAAAATACCAGCGCAGGCCATTGACCAGATACAAAACCGGATTCAACAGCGATAGTCGCTGCCAGAATTCCGGCAATACATTCAGCGAATAAAAACTGCCGCCAAGAAATGTCAGTGGCGTAATAACCAGCATCGGAATCACTTGCAGGCGTTCAAAGCCCTTGGCCAATACGCCGACGATAAAACCGAGCAGGCTGAACGTGGCTGCCGAAAATACCAGATACAGGAGCGTCAGCAACGGGTGCGCGATGTCAAAGCGGACAAACAGCCGCGCGGTCAACAAAATACAAAGCGCCAACGCCATCGATTTGGTGGCGGTTGCCGCCACGTGGCTCGCGATCAATTCCAGCGAAGTCACCGGCGCCGTCAGTATTTCGTAGATGGTGCCTGAATATTTTTGAAAGAAAATGCTGAACGAGGCGTTTGCTATCGATTCGGTCAGCAGCGACAGCATGATAAACCCCGGTACGATAAACGCGGCGTAACCGACGCCTTGAAACGCCACCAATTGCGCTTTGAACGCCGAGCCGAATACCAAAAAATACAGCGACGTGGTAATGACCGGCGCCGCTAAGCTTTGAATCGGCACTTGCCAGGCCTTGGCAAGTTCGTAACAGTAGATGGCCCGGACGGCACGCAAGTTCATAAGCGCTCTTTGCTCAGGCATTGATCAGGTTGACGAATATTTCTTCGAGAGTGCGCTGCCGCGATTGCACATCGAGCACGCCGATACCGTGTTCATGAATGAAGCGCAATAAATCGGCGATTTGGTTTTGACGGTTGCCGGCGCTGTAGGTGTAGACCAGTTGCCGCCCGTCCGGCGTCAGTTGCAAACCCTGCCGCGCAAAGCCGGCTGGCAACACGGTCAGTGGCGCGGCGAGTTGTATTGCGAGCTGCTGTTCGCCAAACCGCTCCAATAGCCTGTGCGTCGGTTCGACCAGCAAGATTTTGCCGCGCTGGATAACGCCGATGCGATCGGCGATGCTTTCCGCCTCCTCGATGTAATGCGTGGTGAGAATAATGGTGACGCCGCTATCGCGCAGCGTGCGGATCAGCGCCCAGATCGCCTGCCGCGCCGCCACGTCGACCCCGGCGGTCGGTTCATCGAGAAATAAAATATCGGGTTCGTGCACCAGGGCCTTGGCGATCATGACGCGGCGTTTCATGCCGCCGGACAATGTCATCACGCGATCCTTGCGCACGTCCCACAGCGAAAGATCGCGCAGAATGCGCTCCACCAGCGCTGGGTTTCCCGGCTTGTCGTGGAGTGCGCGGCTGAATTTAACCGTCGCCTCGACCCGTTCGAGCGCATCGTTGGTTAACTCCTGCGGCACCATGCCGATTTTTTTACGCACCGCAATGGGCTGGTCCTTCACATTCATGCCGGCGACGCGCACGCTGCCGGCGGTCGGATTGACGATGCCGCAAATCGCATGAATCAATGTGGTCTTACCCGCGCCATTGGCGCCGAGCAGGGCAAATATTTCGCCTTGTTGAATTTCCAGGTCGATGGCGCTTAGCGCGGCGCAGCCGGTGGCGTATACCTTGCTGAGCCCGGTTAGCGAAATGGCGGATGCTTGTTGCACGTGACTGCCTGTCCGATGGGAAATCATTTCATCAATACGCCGCGGACTGTCTCGCGCCAGCGTGCATCATTTCTGTTTATGAAATGACTTCCGGTTTATGAAGTCATTTTTATTGGGCTTCTGAATTGTTATCGTTATTTTTTTTCAGGAACTCGATGGCTTGTGGCGAGCCCTGATTGGCAGCGGCTCGATACCAGCGCAAGGCTTCGTTGCGATCTTTTTCGACATGGAGTCCTTGCAAATAATGTTCTGCCAGCGCGACCTGAGCGTCGCCGTTGCCGGCGAACGCGGCCTGCCTGAACCAATACAGCGCTTTTGTTTCATCCCGATCCACGCCGCGGCCGGCGCTATACATCCAGCCTAAAATGGCCTGCGCGTACGGATAGCCGGCTTCCGACGCCTTGAGATACCACTGTGCGGCTTTTGTTTCGCTTTTGGCCGTTCCCTTGCCATCGAAATACAGCCACGCCAGCGTGGTTTGCGCATGCACATGGCCGGCCTCGGCGGCCAGCTGGCTCCAATGAAAGGCTTCGCCATCGTCCTGCGGTACGCCTTCGCCGGCGAAATAGAGCTCGCCGAGATTGGCTTGCGCATCGCGATTGCCTTGCGCGGCGGCTTTTTTAAACCAGGCGACGGCGCTATCGATATTTTTCTCTACGCCGCGGCCTTGTCGATACAGCCAGCCCAAATCGGCTTGCGCCTGCGCGTCGCCGCGGTTGGCTGCGGCGACAAAGCAATCGACATCGTTGCAGGGCGACCGGCCGCGATAAGCCACGTCGATCAAGCGGTTGCTGGCCGGTTGGTCGGTTATTGGTGTAACGCCTGCGTTGTCGTCGTTGCGCGCGGGCCAGGTTATCCACGACGGCCGATGTTTGATGGTGTGGTACAGCAAGACAATTACACAGACTCCGACCAATGTGCCAACGGCGATTTTTATTTTTTTCATAGCGGCCAGATACCTTGAATGTCGCAGACTTTAATATAAACTGCGAGCGGCTAAAACATATAAAAATAACTATGCGCCGGCAACCACGATGATAAACAAGTCACCCATAGCGCTGTGGCTATCCGTTGTTTTCGGGAGTGCCAACGCACTGCGTCTCTATTTCGGTTTTTTGTTGTGCGTCATCGGCGTGCAGGCCGCGCATGCGCTCGATGCCGGTTACGTCGGTTTCTCTTACGCGACCGCGCCGCAAGCGGGAAAAACCTGCATGCAAATCGACAGCCTGGTGACGCTTGACACGGCCAACATAACGACGCGTGAAGCGCAGGTCAGTGCCTGTGCCACCGAAACGCGCAATCAAGGCACCGCTTCGCAACGACAGGATTATGTGTTTTCCGATAGCGGCACCGATCCCGTTACCAAAAACTACTTTGGTCCCTTTCCGCAAACGACGAACTCTTGCGGAGAAGTCATGGGAATGACGCAGGTTGCCGCGCAGAGCGCCTGCGAGACCGGCCGCAGCAGCTATCGGAGTGCGCTCGATCAAGGTTTGCGCACCAATCATCTTGTCTGCTGGAATCCGCAGGCCTATGTGAATGTCAGTGTTGTCAAATCCGCACCGGCCGCGGATCCCAATACTTATGCCGTGGATCTTTCCACCTTGAGCGGGAAAACATCGCTGGCGGGTAACTGGGTGCGCGCCAGCGCGATAACCAATAACGATCTGGCGTCGGCGGTGCTGACCAAAGTCGATTGGAAGCCGAAGGCGGCGCCGACGGTATGCATGGATACCAATAGTGCCGGCAGCGTGGTGACGCAAGCCTGTAATACCGGTCCGAACTGGTTGTCCGAGCCAAGTGCGACGGTTAACGTGTTCAGGTTGCGCCGTACCCAAAGCACCGGACAGTGCCTGGAATTCGATGCCACCGCCAATGCGGCCAAGCTGCAAAACTGCCGTGCCCGCAACGATGCGTTGTATGTCAACCAGACGTGGCAGCTGATCTCGGCCAGCGGCGGCAACAGACTGATTCAGAGCAAGGCGTCCGCGCAGTTGTGTCTCACGTATAACAATGGCGATGTGCTTGCACAGGCTTGCCCCGCGGATATCGCGACGGCGACGCCGCAGCAGTTGTGGCAGATGGCGCAGCCGGTGTACGGGCACGAGCTTTGGAAACCGGTCACCGAGTTTACCTATTACGACGCCAACCGACACGTATATTCCTTTGTCGATGCGGTCGAGCAGCCTCCGAATTCCACGCCCGACAGCAGCGCACCGGCGGGTTTCGTGGTGTTGTCGGAGCCGACCGCGAGCACCATGCCGGTGTTTCGCGATGCCTATAACGACTTGTATCTGTGTGACGGCGACAATGTGGTGTGCGGCGACATTGCGTTTTATACCGTGCTGCCGCCGGCCATGACCTCGACGCCTTCCGCGACCGATGCGGCGCGGGTGCCGGTGTATGCGTTCATCAGTCCGCGCGGAATTTACTCCGGTACGCGTTACTCGACGACGCTCGATTTAGGCAGCGATTGGACGCGGTTGCCTGGTGTTGCTTTTTACGCCTATCAGAATCTGAATGACACGGAGAATCGCGTCACGGAAGTGTTGGCGGCGGTGCAGAGTGTGTTCTCGGGATACAACGCGAATGCGCAATCCGGTCAGCAGATCGTCGTGCCGAACCTCGTTTCGATTGCTTCAGGTAATGTCAGCTATCAGTATTCGCCGGGTTCGCCAGCCCAGTTTACCGTTATCTCGAATACCGCACAGCGACCCGATCGCGAAGAGTTGCTGCATGTCGCGGGCCATGTGGTTGCCGATTCCATTTTGGGGCCGATGCTCGATATCGATCGATGCGATTACACGGTCGATGCCGCGGCGGGCGCCAGCGATTTCCACCGGCCGCGCGATATTTTATCGGCGGATGCGCAGTCCGAAGCGTGCTCATTCAGAGAGGGATGGGCGGAGTTTTTTACCAGCCAGATGTTGATGGGAAAAACCAGCCTCGCCAATTTCCCCGACACCGGCGGCCTGCTGTTCGACAGCGATCATGTCGGGCAGAGTTCGGGACGCCGGCAGCTGAACCCCGCCCTGCTGTTTTTTGGCGTGAGCCTGGGTGTGGGTGCTGTGCGCCTGGCGGGTGAGTGGTTTTTACTGGAGCATAATTCTGTACTGCATCCCACCTTCGAGGAGATCGGCCAGGGCGCGAAAGACCCGCTGCTCAAGGCTGATCGGGAGCGGACCATACGCGAACATATCGCAGAGCGAATCAGCGACCATCCGGAGGACGCTGCCAGCGAATACAGCGGTTGCCTGGTGGCTGAGAATCGTTATGGCAACGGCAGTGACGGCGACTGCGATTTCAGTGAGTATCTCGAGGATGATCCGCAATCGTTGTGCGAAGTGATCGATCCGAGTAATGATTTGCAAGAGGAAAATTGCCACGCTTCGCATCGCATTCTGTGTACGAACGGCAGCGTAACCGCCGCAACGCCGGTCGCTTATCCGCTGTACCAGGCACCGCTGGCTTGCACCACCCTTGGCCCCGGCTATGTGCCCAGCGCCGGTACCAACAGCAGCGGCGCGACGGTTGGCGATGGCCGGGCCGAGGAGCCGCCGACAAAAAGAGTGCGCCTGATATCCGGAACGCCCGACCCCGAGGCGGTTGCTTTCCTGGATACCAAGGTAAAACCCGCAATTGCCGATCCGCGCTTTGCTTTCTTACTGGTTCACTCGTTGAATGTCGGAAGCGGCTCTTGCCATATTGTCGAGTGCGTGGCTCCGCCTTCGACGCCCGAGTCGGTCATTGTCGATTGCGGCAGTAACAGTTCGCAGGGCAACGATGTGCTGAAGCAGATCGAAATCAACGCTTACATGGAAGATCTTCGTTTGTTCGCCGATCCCGCCAAATATCCTTCTTTGGTTGTGACGCATCCCGACACGGATCACTACAAATATGTGCCGGGTATTTTTCTCGATCGCAAACCGGGCAGGGTTTGGCTGGGTGGTTTTCCAGGCAGTTACAAGATAGGGTTTCCCGAATGGGTCAATGCGTTTTTGAGTCAATCGGGCAATACCGTTCAGGTCAACGGCGCTACCTCCCCGGTGCAGGCGCGCTGGTCCGCGTTGCCGACGCCCGCGGGTTATGCGCAAGCGGAAACGATTAAAACCTTCTCCGCCTGTGGCAATGCCACGGTAAAAATGGTCACGGTGAATAATGGCGCCGGCGGCGCTCTCGACGATAACCGGAACGTCAACAGCGCTGTGTTGAAGGTTGAGTGGGGCAACCGTTTCGTGGCGGTGATTCCCGGCGATGCGACCGGCGCTGCCGAGGAGGCCGCCAGCCTCGCCCTGGATGGCAGCGTGGCGGTTCCGCGGCCGGCGCTCACCCATGATCTTATGCGCCTGCTGATTGTGTCGCACCACGGCGCCGATACCGATGGCAGCAGCGGTGTCGAGTGGATTCAACGGATAAATCCGACCCATGCGGTTTATAGCGCGGGCAGCCGGTTCGGACATCCACGCTGTTCCATTTTTGATAGGGTGGATCAATACGCGCTATTTCTGGGTAGCGATCAGATGCATGACCTGGCCTGCGGCCTGGACAACGCCACCCGGGAGACAAAGCAGCCGCTGAAAAACCAGTTCAGCACACGCGAATCGGGCACGGTGGTCGGCGGTGTGGCGATACCCATTGGCAACAATAATACTTTGCCGCCGTATGCTGTTTTTAAAACCGATCTGCCGCATTAAAGGCAATGGAATGTGTTGCCGGGGCATGCTGAAGGTAGCAGGCCCCACACATGCGTATCTAGTCGAGAGTTGCCAAGGTTCGAGCATCGCCGGTAATGGTTTTTCCATCCAGACCATGCAATGGCTGTTGCAGCATCTGCACGATTTCGCGACTGGACTTCGATATTCCCGTCAGTGTCCCGCCAATCAAGGCCATTGAAGCCTCTGCCATCATCTCGACCGACTCGGCCCAGTCGGGGTGAGCCTTCAGGGATTGCTTTGCCGCGGCCGAATTCATTTCAGTTACACAGACCCGGTAGGGATAGGTCGCGTTGACATGCACGCCGCTGCCATGCAGCTCGGCAGCCAGGCCGAAAGTGTATCGCTCCAGTGCGATCTTGCTCGCTCCATACACCGCCAGGCCGTGAACGTATTGTTCTGGGCCAGGATAGGGAATGGGGGCCTGCCGCATGGTTTCGCTGCAAATGTTCAATATACGGCCCCACTTTTTCTCAAGCATGGCGGGCAGTGCCTGCTGAATGAGATCAACGGGTCCATGAAAATTGATTTCGAAAATCTTATTGCGACTGGAGACGGGCATGGTGCTGGCATATTCATAGCTGTTGAATGCCGCGTTGTTCACCAAAATATCGATGGGGCCGAAAAAGTTCTGGGCTGACTGGATTAGGCCTTCGCGAGACTGCGCGTCCGCCAGATCGCAAGCCAAAACTGCTGCCTTGCCACCGACCCGCTCGATGAATTCGCGAGTTTCCTCCAACCCTTCATCGGTCAGTTTTTCTCCGGTCAGAATGACCGCGGCTCCGGCGGCGGCGAGCCTCAGCGCGATACCGCGACCAATGCCACGTCTGCCGCCGGTCACCAGGGCCACTTTGTCGCCCAAGTCATAAGGTTTGAACATTGCGAAAATCCTATGGCGTTTTGGAAAACGCTTACCGTTGCACGCCCAAGGGCATGCCCTGAAAAAAAGCGGCCCTGTTCAGGCCGCTAACGAACATCACGTCAGGGAGAAAACTCATTCATATTTGTAGGTCAGATCGATTCCCAGGGTTCTCGGTTCACCCCAAAATGCTTGGTACGAGGCGGCCTGGGCCAGGGTGACAAAGCCGTAATTGACGTACTTTTCGTCCGTCAGATTTTTCGCCCACAACGCGACACCCAGGCTGCTCTTTCCGCTGTCGCCAACGCGAATGTCAGACAGCGACACACGACCATTCCAGATACCGTACGAGGGCGTGACGTATTGGCGTGGATCGGCTGCGCTCGCCAGTGTTGCCACACCACCCGGCGTGGTGTAGATGTCCTGGAACGAGCCGGAGTTTCTGTCCGTGTAGCTGTAGGAGAGATTGACACCGAGTGTGCCAACGCCCACATCCCGCGTGTAATCGGCGCGAACCGAATACGAGTTCGTGGGCACGATGGTGTGGTAGAAATGGGTGACATCCGTGCCCGAGGCAGGGTCCTCGACTTTGTCGTATTGGAAGTGGAGATAGGCGTAATCCACGCCAACGCGCAGGTTTTCGGTGATTGCCGCCTGTATTTCCAATTCCGCGCCTTCATAGGTGGAGCGTCCAGCATTCACGATATCGTAGGGGACACCGGGGTTGGTCGGCGACGCGGCCGCCAGCGCGGCGTTGCGCACCGTGATCTGCTGGTCCTTGAACTTGCTTTGGAAAATATCGGCGTTCACGCGCAGCCGCTGATCCAGCCAGGTGCTCTTGAAGCCAAGCTCAATGGAGGTCAGCGTCTCCGGATTGAAGCCGGTCTCGAAGGCGGCGGTGTTGCTGGCGCGCACCGCCGTGCCACCGGATTTATAGCCCTTCACCCATTTCGCATAGGTCATGAGGTCTTCGTTGACATGGTATTGAACGGTGAGGCTTGGTGTTGACTTGCTGAAGTCTTTATCGAATTTAGCCGGCGTTCCGGTGAAGGAATTGGGCGCGTCGGGATAACCGGTATAGACCGGCACGTTGCCCGCGCTGGCCTCATCCAGAATGGCGCCCGACGGCGTGACGATGTAGCGGCCGCCGCGCTTCTCAAACATGCTGGCCTCGCGGCTGTCGCGCGTGTATCGCAAACCCGGAATGATTTCCAGATTGTTGTCGAGAATCGGTGGAGTCCAGGTCAGCTGGCCGAATACAGCCCAGGATTCGTTATCGACATCCAGATCGCGCGGGCCATTCATGCTGAGCAGAGTGGTGGTGGGATTGATAACACGGATCAATGAAGTGCCATAACCTTTGGTTTCACTGCCGCTTTCCTTGAAGTAATACAATCCGGTGCTGTAGCTCAGTTGCTCACCGATATCGCCCAGCAACTGAAGTTCCTGCGAAAGCTGGTTCTGTTTCGTGTGATTGGATTGGGCGGGCAGGGAGAGTCCCGGTCCATAGAAATCCACCGAGCCGCCGGTGATGTAGGGCCCGCCGCCGAAGAGTATGGCGTAGTAGTTGTCGTTGAGATCGCGATACGCGGTGATCGAGCGCAGCGTCGCCCAACCCGCATCCCATTCCACGCTGAGCGCATGGCCCTGAGTCGTGACGGTGTTTTTCGGCATATGCCCGTAGAAAGAAATCTTATCCTTGAAATGCTTACCGCAGTCCTCGGGGTCCATCAGTGTGCCGAGGGTCGGCGTGGTGCCTTGCTCCATACATTGGCCGGGCGTCGAATAGTAACGCCCATGGGACCAGTCATAGCCATAATCGACGGTCAGGTTGGCGCTGGGCTCCCAGCGCAAATCGAATCGCGCCGCCTGGGCATTGCGCGCACCGAAATCGATACCTCCGGGAGCCGAATTGTCGATGTAGCCGTCTTTATCGTCGTAGAGATACGCGATTTTGCTGAAAAGATTGTCCGTGATCGGGAGGTTGATCGAAGTCTTGGAGAGCTTCTGATCGTATTCGCCCAGCGTAATCTGCTGTTTGAAAGCGAAGTCTCCTTTGGGCTTTGCCGTGATCATGTTGATGGCGCCCGCGGTCGCGTTGCGGCCATACAAGGTGCCCTGCGGTCCACGCAGCACTTCAATGCGCTCCAGATCAGCCGCGGCCATGTTGAGGCCATTGCCGCGCGCGATGTAGACGCCGTTGATATGTACCGCTGTGGGCGTATCTTGTGGCAGCTCGATGGCACCGGCGGAAATGCCGCGGATGGTGACGAGCAGGCTTTCCTGTGCGGTGGGAAACGGCGTGAACTTCAGCGCTGGAACCAGCGCCTTCACATCGGAAAAACTGTTGACCGAATTGTTTTCCAGCGTTTTGGAATCCAAAGCCTGAATCGAAATCGGAACGGTTTGTATGGTTTCTTCCGTTTTCTGGGCGGTGACAATGACCTCTTCCAGGGAAAAGCTTTTATCAGTGGCGTGCGATAACGGCATCCCCGAGGCCGCGAAGCTGACGGCGATGGCGAGCAAGCGTTTGTTATTCATCGTGATCTCCCAAGTTATTGTATGGCCGGAAATCTGAAAGGCATTTTTTTTGTTATGCGCAGCTTGATACAAAGCGGTTTAACGAAGAAAACGTCATCACCGCGTCGATGCTCCAGTTCCCGGTTAAGTTGTAATTGCAAGGAGTGGCCAGATTGCGCAGGCAAGATAGGCGCGGTCATGCTGTGGAACAATAACGGCATTTTTCAAATTTTTGACATTTCATGACTGCGTTGATTTTTTTTACGTAAAAAATTGGCCTGCCAACTGTCATTCGGTTTTTGCGCGGATGAACAAAAGAAAAAGGGCTGCTAGCACCGCGATGCCAATGAATATTTGAAAAGCCATCGCATAGCTGGCGGTGCGATCGTAAATGGTGCCGATGAAATACACCGCGCCCAACCCGAGCAATGTGTTCACTGCGTTCATCGCGCCCATGACCGCGCCGTACTTGACCGAGCCAAAGCAATCGGCCACTAACGCGCCCCACACCGGCAACTCTCCACCGATGGCGAATCCGGCCAGGGTGCAAACAATGAGCAAAACGAGAAAACTCGGTTGTAGAATGAGCACGCTCATCTGCACCACGATGCAAACAATGACGAGAAGCATCAACAAGCGTTTGTCGATATGATCCGCACAAGCACCGATGACGAGTTTTCCCGCTATGGATGCGATGGAGCTGCACGACAACAATAACGTGGCTTGTTTCAGTCCGATCTGCAGATCGGTGGCATAGGGAACCAGCGAAATCAGAAAAGATTGATTGATCGCGAAACAAAGACCCACGGAAAACGTGATGCACCAGAAATTCCGGCTGTAAAGCCAGTCGCGTGGAGATTGATCGTCGCCGGCAAACGCGCCGGGTTGAGCGGATGTCTGAATCGAACCGTCGGTGATAAGGCCGATATCGGCCGGGCGATTATGAATAAATAGCAGCGCGGACAGGCCTGCGAGAACCGCGACCAGAACCCCTACCACCGCCAGCGTCACGCGCCAGCCAAATTGTTCGAGGCTGAGTGCGATGAGCGGGACGACCAGCGCGCCGCCCAACGATGTTGCAACGGAAGAAATTCCCATCGCGCGGCCGCGTAAGCGGGTGAACCAATTCGCCACCAGGGTTGAAGCAACGAGAGGGCCGATAGCGGTTGCGCCGAAGGCGAGTGGGCCGACGATAATCAACCCCATACCGGTCAATGTCCGGCAGGCTGACAAAGCGGCGAAGCCCGCGCCCATGATGATCGCGCCACCGAACATGATCAGGCGAATCGGGTATCGGTCGAGCAAGCGGCCGATCAGAATGGAAAACAGGCCCATGCCGAGCATGAAGAGAATAAAGCCGTTATTGAGCGTGGCGCGTGAGACATTGAACTCGGTGGTGAGCGGTTTCACAAAAACCCCGAAACCGTACACGGTTGTTCCCATCGAAAGCATCTGTGCCAGAAACGCCACCGCTAAAATGGTCCAGCCATGGAACCAGGGGGAACGGATGGCCGGTGCGGCGATGGGAGGCCCATTCATGCGAGAACCCTTGCGCGGACTGGGCATAGGGAAACCCTCCGCGAATTGATTGGAATCATTGATGCGGTAGGGCAGGCTAATGGCAATCAGCGCGGGCTTGGAGGATATTTTCCGCCAAACTTTTAACATTTGATGACAGCACACGATGTGCCGCCCGGGAGTTAGCTAAAAGTGACAAAAAATGAGCGGAAAATGCCAAGCATTACCGGATGCCGTCTTCTGTGATAATGTTTTGCTCGCCGGCATTGCCCAGGGATCGGTGTCTCACTAACGATAAAAAACCAGCCTGTGCCATCGAGGTTCATACCATGTCCGCACCTGTACTCATCAACCGCTATGCACATGCGTTTATCAACGCCGCACGTAACCAGGGTTATGATGACCAATCCATCTGGCGCAGCGCGGGCCTGAAGCCGACGGCGGAGCAGGCGGATAAAACGGTGTTCGGTCCTGTGGCGCTCAGCCATTTGTCACGCGGCATCAAGCTCTTGATGCGCGATGAGTTCTTCGGTTCATTGAGTTCGCCGTGCAAGCCAGGCGCATTTCAAATGATGTGTGAGCTTGCGGTCGCAAGCCTTACCCTGGAGCAGGGGCTGCGTAAAAGTTTTCGATTTTATGCGCTGCTCTGCGATGAGGTGGAGTTTGAATTGCAGCAGATGGCACATCGGGCCGGCATATCCATTCGTATCAAGGAGCGCCGAAGTGATCGCCACGGATTTTTTTTGGAATGGTACACCACATTCTGGCGCGGCATTGCCAGTTGGCTGATCGGTGAAAAAATTCCCATGTTGTCGGCGCAATTCTCGCAGGCGCCGCAGGCTCGCATCGCTGAATATCAACGGGCTTATTCAGGCCAATGCCGTTTTGCCGCGGAGGTCACCGGATTTACCTTCGACTCGCGCTATTTGAACAGGCCTATCGTCCGCAACGCCTCCGATGTCGCCACATTGTTGAAGCCTGCGCCCATCGATCTGGTCTCGGTGACGGGCGCGGAAGGAGCGCTGAAGACGCGCCTTTACCATCTGCTGTTTACCCAATTACAAGACGCGCAGCGGTTGATCTCCATGGAAGAGGCCGCCGAGCAATATCACATGAGCACACAAACGCTGCGGCGCCGGCTGGAGGAGGAGGGCGCCAGTTATCGCAGCGTGAAGGAGGCAGTTCGGCGCGCTTTTGTGATGCAATTGTTGGATAACGTCGACATTCCGCTCGGCAGAGTGTCTGAGTTGAGCGGCTACGCTGAATCCACCGAGCTGACGCGTGCCGTAAAAACCTGGACAGGTCTGTCACCGAGAGCCTATCGCAATCAACGCGGAAGCCAACGATAAGCGCGATGTTTATCAGAGGCTGAACAATGTTTTCGCGTCGCCAATAACGGTTTTTCCATCCAGATCGCGCAACGGCTGTTGCAGCATTTGCAGCGTGTCGCGACTGTTGATGACGAGGCCGGTCAATGGCGCGGCCACCAGCAGATAACTGGCTTCCGCCATCATTTCGACCGATTCCAACCAGTCGGGATGGGTGGCGATAGTCTGCTTCGCCAGCGCCTCCGCGCCTTCGGATACCGCAATTTTGTAAGGCTTGACCGCGTTCACCTGCACGCCAGTGCCATGCAGTTCCGCCGCGAGCCCGATGGTGTAACGATCGAGCGCAATCTTCGACGCCCCGTAAAGGCACAGGGCATGCACGAATTTTTCAGGGCCGGGATAAGGAATCGGCGGTTGGGCCACCGTCTCGCTGGTGAGATTGATGATGCGTCCCCAACCGCGTTCGCGCATGGCGGGCAACGCCTGCTGAATGAGATCGACGGGGGCGTGGAAATTCAGTTCAAACATGGCATGCCGCGCGGGCAGATCGATCTTGCTGGGGCGTGCATAGGCGGAAATTCCCGCTGCGTTGTTGATCAGGATATCGACCGGGCCGAATGGAATGCCGGCTTTTGCCAGGAGGTCGGCACGTGCTTGGTAATCCGAGAGATCCAGCTCCAGACATTCGGCGCGACCGCCGCTTTGCTCGATCAGTGCCTGAGTTTCCGCGAGGCCCGCAGACGAACGAGGTGAGGAATTGAGCACCACGGCTGCGCCGTGCGACGCGAGTCGGCGCGCGATGGCGCGGCCAATGCCACGGCTGGCGCCGGTGACGAGCGCTACATGTCCTGTCAGATCATTGGCGATGCATTGCATGCGCAAGCTCCGAAAAAAAATTCAAAAAATCGGCGGCTCTCGCAAAGCCGCCAAAACGTATCGCACGGAGTGCATGGTTCAATGTTGCTTGAATGACGTTGCTTGAATGGCAAAGGTTGATGACGCGCATTTTTGTCGGCGTGGCACGGCGCGAACAATGACCGCGGATTCCAAGTATTTGGTATTTGCTTACAACGGATGTTCTCACACTTGCGCACGCCTGCCGCTTTTCTGTCTACTGCACAAAACTCCTGTCATCAGCAACGCAGACGGATGCTGTCCACGTTTCGAAGCTGAACATATCGGCGCAAATACCTATCGATCTCCTGGCGCGATGGCCAAGGTGGCTTCACCGCGCCGCGCGGTCAGCGCGGCGCGTTTTCACCTTCAATGCGCCTGAAGTTCTTCGCGGATTATCCGGCGCAGCAGCTTGCCGGTTTCGTTGTAGGGCAGGCTGTTCTTGAACAGGATCAGCTCGGGAACACGGGAGGAGCGCAAGCGGCTTTTTACCATCTCCTGAAGTTGTCCTTCCGTGGCAGTGGCGCCGGGTTTCAGCACCACCGCGGCCGCCACGGTTTCGCCCCATTGTTCGCTCGGCATGGCCACCACCGCGGCATCGGCGACCGAGGGATGATCGAGCAGCACGTCCTCGATTTCACCGGGTGAAATGTTTTCGCCGCCGCGCACGATCACGTCATCGGCGCGGCCTTCCAGAAACAGATAACCGCCCGCATCGATGTAGCCTCGGTCGCGTGTGGCGAACCAGCCGTCCGCATCCAACAGGCTGCCAAGCCCCCGGTATTCGCCGGCCACCTGACCGCCGCGCACGAAGATATCGCCCGCCGCCTCGGCTCCGAGTACCCGCCCCTGATCGTCGCGTATCTGCAATTCGATGGTATCGAGGGGACGACCCACCGAGGTGAGCCGTTTGCGGATCGCCGGCTCATCGCTGGACGCGGCCGCGCGGTGATCGTCCGGCGTTAGCAACGCAATCGTCGAACTGGTCTCGGTCAGGCCATAAGCATTGGTGAAATTCGCGCCGGGAAACCAGCGCATGGCGTTTTCGATCACGGCCAGCGGCATCTTGCCGCCACCGTAGGCGATGGCGCGCAGCGACGGCAGGGATTCAGGCGATGGGTCGGAATCCAGATAATCGACGATGCGGCTCAACATGGTGGGCACCAGAAACGCATTGCTGACCTGGTGGGTGCGGCACAAACGCAGCCACTCGCCGGCTTCGAAATTGGGCAGTTGCACCATGCGCCGGCAGGCGTAAGTCGAACTCAGAACGGCGGAAATACCGGCGATATGGTAGGGCGGCACCGTCACCAGAATCGCGTCGCTTGCGTCGGCGGCGCCGAAATCCACGGTTCCCAAAATGTAGGAGAGCAGATTTTGATGGCGCAGAATCGCCGCTTTGGGCTTACCGGTGGTGCCGCTGGTGAACAATTGAATCGCGACATCGTTATCGGCTTCATCGATAGCATCGATGCCAGTCGCGCTCGTGGTCGCGGCGAAAAAGGTTTCGGTGGACACCGCGCGGATGCTCTCGCTCCGCGTCAACGGTTGCCAGTAGGCGGGATCGCCGATCAGATAGGCCGGCTCGATGCGCGCCAGCAGCGCGTCCAGCTCCGCGACCGTCAATCGATAGTTCAGCGGCACATAGGTCTTGCCCGCCAGCGCGGCGCCGAAAAGCGCAATGGGCACGGCCGCGCTGTTGGTGTCGAGCAGCGCGACATAGTGGCAGGTGCTTTCACGAAAACTCACCGCCGCCGCGCGCGCCGCGTTCAGCAGTTGCGCATAGGTGAGCGAACGGTTTTCAACGACGACGGCGACGCGGTCCGGAAACGCGTCCGCCGCCATTTCCAATAGCATTGACAGTTGCATGGTTCAATCCGATGAGGGCAGGGCTTTGGCCACTTTGATGGCGAGCGGCTCGCCGTTGATAGTGAGGCCACCCGGGCCGCCTTTGGTGCACAGGAGTTCGAACTGCTCCTGCGCATCGACATAACGCTTGCCGACCAGAGCTCCTTGCGCGCAAGCCGGGTCCAGCGCCGCGTTGCTGTCCGCATCGCGACTGGCGACCATTGGCGCACCGCCGCAGCGAATATCGACATCGGCTCCCGCCGGTGTGCGGATCACCATGATTTCACCGCTACACGTCACGCTTTTCAGCGCCATTCCCGGTTTCAATACCGTCATAACCCATCTCGTGTTCACATCGAAGACAAAGCGCGCTGTTACAGCGCGCCCAGAATCATGGTGCTGCGGCTGGCCGATACCAGCACGTGTTGCGCGTGAGCCACCTGATTGGCCGCCGTGCCGCGCACCTGGCGCACGCCTTCCAGAATATTGTTCATGCCGTGGATATAACCTTCGCCAAGCAAACCGCCGTTGGTATTGACCGGCAACGTGCCGCCGAGGCGGATATGGCCGTCCTTGATGAAATCTTTGGCTTCGCCCGGCTTGCAGAAGCCGTGTCCTTCCAGTGCCATGAACACGATCGGACTGAAGTTTTCGTAGATCATCGCCACATCGATATCGTCGGGACGCAGGCCGCTGGCGCGCCACAACTGCTCGGCGCCGTGATGCACTTCCTCATAATCGTCCAGGCTCGGACGGTAGTAGTCGAACATGATCTGGCCACCGTTGAGGTGGGCCTGCGTCGTCGCCAGAATTCGCGCGGCGGGTTGGCGTAGATCCTTGGCGCGTTCTGCCGAGGTAACGATCAGGGCCACGCCGCCATCGCTTTCCTGGCAGCAATCGAGCAGGCGCAGCACCGGCTCCACGATCCAGCGCGAGCGTTGATGTTCCTCCAGCGTGATCGGTTTTTCGTAAAACCACGCGGCGGGGTTGGTCGCCGCGTGCTCACGCGCGACCACGACATAGCGCCCCAGGTCTTCATTGGTGACGCCGTATTTGTGCATGTAGCGCTGGTACCACAAGCCGTAAATCTTGGCCGGGGTATCGAGACCGAACGTGACGTGATGATCCGGACCCTGCGGCGCGTAGGCGCCGGGCTGGCCAAAGCGCACACCGGAGCGCTCGTTGAACGCGCGATAAATCAATACGGCTTTGGCCGCGCCCGAAGCCACCGCGGCGGCGGCGAGTTGCACCGTGGCGCCGGCGGCGGCTCCGCCGAAGGGCGCGCGCGCGGTCCAGCGCAGCTCGGGAATGCCGAGGCCGCGCATCAGCGCCAGCTCATCGTTGGAGTCCAGGGTGAAGGTCACCATGCCATCGATATCGGCGGCGCTAAGTCCCGCGTCTTCGATGGCGGCCTTGCTGGCTTCCGCGGCCAGCTGCAATTCGCTGCGTCCCGAGCGTTTGGAAAATTCGGTCTGGCCGATGCCGACAATGGCGGTGCGGTTCAATAAGTTTTCCATGCTCACACCTCGGGGCGAAATTGATGCAGACGCTGCCCATTGATGTCGTCGAAAAAAACAGACACGGGCAAACCTTCGCGGATGTCGGCAAGCGCAATATCTCGCAGGTTGGAAATCAGGCGCAGGCCCTCGGTCAGTTCGATCAGCGCGACAATGCGTGGATTCGCATCGGGCCAAGTGAGGTGTTTCGATTCGAGAGTGAGGTGTTTCGATTCGAGAGTGAGGTGTTTCGATTCGAGAGAGGGGTGTTTCGATTCGAGCCAGGCCCGCACCACGCCGCGCCCGCCGGCCGTGACGGGCGCCCATTGCAGCGATTGGCACTGAGGGCACATCGGTCCCGCCGGATGGCGCAGTTGCCGGCAGCTCGTGCATTCCTGAAACAGCAACCGATCGTTGCGCAATCCTTCCCAAAAGAAATCGTCATCATTCATTGCGACAGTCTCCGCTCATCAGCGCTCGGTTATTTTTTGTCAACGGCCCAGGGACTTTTGAACTCTTTCTGAATTTCGCCCGGGCCCCAGGCCGACACATAGCCGGCGGCGCAGGCCGCGGTCACCTCCTCGTCGGAGTAACCCAGGCTCTTCATGATTTCCCGCGTGTGTTGTCCGACCATGAGCGGAGGGCCTTGCACGCGGCCGGGTGTCTCCGACAGATCGAACAGCAGCCCCACCTGCTCCAGCTTGCCGACCACGGGGTGCGGGTAGGACACCAGCCAGCCGCGCTCTTGCAATTCCGTGTCGTCATGCATGCTGGTCGTGAATTGAGGATCGGATATTTCGCAGGGCACCCCGGCACCGTCGAGCAGCTCGAACCAATAGGTGGCGGGACGATGGGCGAACACCGTGGTAAGCCGTTCCGCCAATTCGGCATCGTGATCGGCGCGCGCCTGCGGACTGGAAAAGCGCGGATCGAGATTGAATCCTTGCAGGTGCAGGGCGAGTGCGAGCTTGTCCCAGTGCTCCTCGGTAACGGCGACCAGACAAAGCCAGCCGGATTCGGTCGCGTACAGACGGGTCAGTGCGTTGAATCCGTATTGCATGGCGTCGACGCGGGGCCTCGGCAGA
>Ga0153956_1000322_pt1 | contig 57465 bp, 47 predicted proteins | sample TSFL040MetaG_FD_104704 | JGI IMG/M metagenome (GOLD analysis project Ga0153956, IMG submission 104704) | Attine ant fungus gardens microbial communities from Florida, USA - TSFL040 MetaG | ecosystem: Host-associated > Fungi > Mycelium > Unclassified | place: USA: Florida, Wekiwa Springs...
GAAGCGGACTTCTGAACCTGAACCACACGAGAATCATAAACTTGCCAGTGTCCCTTTAATTCCGAAGTTCGCATCAAAGGTCGCCGCAAGGACATGCGAACTTCGGAATCGGGACACTAGGCGAGAAGGCCCGCGACAGGTCGTCAGGAAACATCGGCGCGCGCGGGCATCCCGGCGGCGATGGCGGATCGGCCGCGGTCGTCAGGATCGATGGGCGGCGGACCCCGGAGCTGCTTCGGCGCCCACACGCTCGTTGCCGGCGCGCCCCAGCATCTGCTTCAGATAAGCGACGTTCGCTTCCGCCTCGCCGGCGGGCAGATCGGCCTTGACGATGCTCTCGGCTTCGTCGAAGCGACCCTGCAGACCGACAACCAGTGCCAGATTTTGCCGGATCCGGCTGTCGGCTCCGGCGCGGCCGTAGGCGCGGCGCAACACCGCTTCGGCTTTCGGAAGTTCCCTGGTCAGGACGTACGACATGCCGAGATTCGACAGCACCGATGGTTCTTCGGGCATGATCCTCAGCGCGCTGGCATAGTAACGCCGCGCTTCGTCGTGCCGCCCGAGCTTGTCGAGCGTGGTCCCTTGAACCGAAAGAATCCGCCAGTCCGGATTCGCCGGCGTATGCGCGCGGCTGAGAACATCGAACGCCTGCTGCGACTGGCCGTTATCGGCCAGCGCCCGGCCCCAGCCGGCCAGCAAGGCCTTGTTGCCGGGATTCAGGATCGAAGCCCGCTCGAGCACCGCCACCGCCTGGGCGCGCTGCCCGATGTCGCGCAGCGCCTGCCCGTATTTCAATGCCGCGTCGGCATCCTTTGGATTGGCGCGAAAGCGCTCGCCATAGGCCTCCACCATGCGCCGGGAATCCGCTTCGGGATTCGCCTCCGGCCTTGCCTCGGCCCTGGCGCCCAGCGATCCCGTAATATCCGGCATCCCCGTGGTCTGACATCCGCCGAGCCCGGCGGCCATGATCGCCGTCAAGGCTGCGGATGCGAGACGCCTGGCGAGAAGAGACTGCTGACGCATGGCACTGTCACTCACAATTTCAGGCGGATCGGGAGGCTGGATGGTTTCAGCAATAGACTGTTAACCCTAACGTCTGGTTAACTGAGCCCGCCTGACACCCGCGCCTCCCCCCGTTAAACTCCACCCCCACAAACCGAGAAATCGAGACAGCATGCATTCCGCGTTTGCGACCGCGCCGGCCGAAGCGGCCACTCCGATCACCTTTGCCACCAAGGCCATGTGGGCATCGATCGGCGCCACGCTCGAGGAGCCCGCCCGCCGGTTTGCCGAGGCGAACGGGTTTGCGGCGAAGCCGGGGCAGTATCTCGCGCTGCCCGCGGCTGGCGGCGCGGTCGGTCACATTCTCTTCGGACTCGGCGACCTATCGGAGCGGTCGCACGATCCGTTTCTCGCCGGCAAATTGCCGGGCTTGCTCCCCGGCGGCGTCTATCGCTTCGCCAACGCGCCGCACGATCCGCATCTCGCGGCGCTCGCCTTCGCGCTCGGCAGCTATCGCTTCGGACGCTACCGCAAGGCCGACGCGCCCAAGGCGCGGCTGGTGCCGCCCGACGGCGTCGACATCCCGGTGATTTCGCGGATGGCGGAAGCAGCGACGCTCGCACGCGACCTCATCAACACTCCGGCCAACGACATGGGCCCCGAAGACCTCGCGGCGGCGGCCGAGAGCCTTGCGCAGCGTTTCGGCGCGAAATTCAAGTGCATCGTCGGCGACGATCTCAAACACCAGAACTTTCCGCTGATCCATGCGGTCGGAATGGCTTCGACGCGCGCGCCCCGCCTGATCGACTTCACCTGGGGCGATCCCGCGCATCCAAAGGTGACGCTGGTCGGCAAGGGCGTCTGCTTCGACACCGGCGGCGTCGATCTCAAGCCGGCCGGCGGCATGCTGATCATGAAGAAGGACATGGGCGGCGCGGCCAACGTGCTGGCGCTCGCGCTGATGGTCATGGACGCGAAACTCAAGGTCCGGCTGCGCGTGCTGATTCCGGCCGTGGAGAATTCAGTGGCCGGCAATGCGTTTCGGCCACTCGACATCTTCCCGTCGCGCAAGGGACCGACGGTGGAAATCGGCAACACCGACGCGGAGGGCCGGCTGGTGCTCGCCGATGCGCTGGCGCTCGCCGATGCGGAAAATCCCGATCTGCTGATCGATCTCGGAACGTTGACCGGCGCGGCGCGCGTTGCGCTGGGCCCGGACCTGCCACCCTTTTATACCAGCGACGACAAACTGGCGCTCGACGTCGCGCGCTGCGCGCGGTCCGAGAACGATCCGTTGTGGCGGATGCCGCTCTGGCCCGCTTACGATGCGTGGCTCGATTCGAAGGTCGCGGACATCAACAATGCGCCGTCCGGCGGATTTGCCGGGTCGATCACCTGCGCGCTGTTCCTGCAACGCTTCGTCGAGGCGGCGAAAAGCTGGCTTCACGTCGATATCTACGGCTGGACGCCGTCGGCGAAGCCGGCACGTCCCGAAGGCGGAGAATGCCAGGCCGCGCGCGCGATCTACAAGATGCTGAGCGAACGTTATGGATGATCCGCGTCTCACACCGGCCCGGCCGGAGGTCGCCGCCCGGTATCTCGAAGGCAAGGTCGCGGCGGCGCGCTTCGCCGACGGCGAGGAATGGGAGATCGTCGACGCGGTTGCACCGTTACGGCGCAAGCCGTCACCGGACGCGATGCTCGACACGCAGGCGCTGCGCGGCGAACGCGTCACGATCTACGACCGCAGATCGGAAGGCTGGGCCTGGGGCCAGTTGAACAGCGACGGTTATGTCGGCTGGCTGCCCGACCGCGCGCTCGGAAAGCCCGGCGCGGCACCGACCCACAAGATCACGGCGCTCCGCACCTTTGCGTTTCCCGGACCCTCCATCAAATTGCCGCCGGTGGAGACGCTATCGCTCGGCGCAAGACTGGCGGTTCAGCGTCATGACGGTGTTTTCGCCGTCACCGGTGCGCTCTATGTTCCCATGGTCCATATCGCGCCGATCGAGGATACCGTTGGCGATTTCGTCGCCGTCGCCGAAATGTTTCTCGGAACGCCCTATCTGTGGGGCGGCAAGACCAGCCTCGGGATCGACTGCTCGGGCCTTGTGCAGGTCGCGCTCAACGCCGCAGGCATCGGATGCCCGCGCGACAGCGACATGCAGGAAGATTCCCTCGGCCGGATGCTGTCGCCGGCGGAAGCGCAAAAGCCGCGGCGCGGCGATCTGATGTTCTGGAAAGGGCACGTCGCCATTGTCCGGGACGCAACCACCATCGTGCACGCCAACGCGCACCACATGGCAACGGCCGTCGAAAGCATTCACGACGCCGTCGCGCGCATCCGGACCGCCGGCAGCGCCGTGACCTGCATCAGGCGGCTGGATTGATTTATTGCGCCGCAGGGCCGCCCGGCGTGGTTTCGATCCGGAAGGCCGCGGCGAACAGCGCGCGGGTATAGTCCGACTTCGGATTCGTGAACAACTCCGACGCCGGCCCGGTCTCGACGATCTTGCCGTGCCGCATCACGACAAGATGGCTGGCCAGCGATGCAACCACGCGCAGGTCGTGCGAGATGAACATGTAGGTCAGGTCGCGCTTGCGCTGCAATTCGCGCAGCAGATCGACCATCTGCGCCTGAAAGACCATGTCGAGCGCGCTGGTCGGCTCGTCCAGCACGACAAAACTGGGCTCCAGCACCATGGCGCGCGCGATGCTGATACGCTGGCGCTGGCCGCCGGAGAATTCATGCGGATAGCGAAAACGGGTCGCGGGGTCGAGGCCGACATCTGTCAATGCCTTGACCACACGGGCGTCGCGCTCGGTCTCCGACAGTGCGCCCCGATGCACGCTCAGGCCCTCGGCCACGATGTCGCCGACCGACATCCGCGGACTCAACGCTCCGAACGGATCCTGAAACACGACCTGCATGTCGCGGCGGAACGGCCGCATCTCCTTGAAGCGCAGGCCCTGGATGTTTTTGCCCAGGAACACGATCGGGCCGTTCGACGAGATCAGCCGCAACAGCGCCAGCCCGAGCGTGGTCTTGCCGGAGCCGGATTCGCCTACGACGCCGAGCGTCTCGCCCTTGCGCACTTTCAGCGTCACACCGTCCACCGCCTTGATGTGATCGACGGTCTTGCGCAACAGCCCGCGCTTGACCGGAAACCAGACCTTGAGATCGTCGGCGGAGATGACAACGGGCGACTCCGGCCGCGGCGGCGCCGGATCGGGCTTCGGCTCCGCGGCCAGCAACTTGCGCGTGTAAGCATGTTTCGGCGCGGTGAAAACCTGCTCGACCGGTCCGGCCTCGACGATCTTTCCGCCGTTCATCACACAGACCACGTCCGCGATACGGCGGACGATACCGAGATCGTGCGTGATGAACAGCAGGCTCATGCCGAGCCGGGCACGGATGTCCGCCAGCAGCTTGAGGATTTGCGCCTGAACGGTGACGTCAAGCGCGGTGGTCGGCTCGTCCGCGATCAAAAGGTCCGGCTCGTTGGCCAGCGCCATCGCGATCATCACACGCTGGCGCTGACCGCCGGACAATTGATGCGGATAACTGCCAAGCCTGGTTTCCGGATCGGGAATGCCGACCTGGGCGAGCAGGTCCAGCGTCCGCTGCCGCGCCGCCGCGCCGCGAATGCCACTGTGCAACTGGAGTATCTCGCTGATCTGCGCCCCGATGGTGTGGAGCGGATTGAGCGACGTCATCGGCTCCTGAAAGATGATCGAAATGTCGTTGCCGCGAATGCCCCTGATCTCGCGTTCGGACATGCCGAGCAGATCGCTGCCCTTGAAACGGATCGCGCCGGACGGATGCGACGCCGCCGGATAAGGCAGGAGCTTCAGGATCGACAACGCGCTGACGGATTTTCCGGAGCCGGACTCGCCGACCAGCGCCACGCATTCCCCGCGCTTGATCTCGAACGAAATGCGGTCGACCGCAACCGACGTTCCGCTGCCGTGGCGAAACGCGACGGAGAGATCGCGGACGTCGAGCAGCGGCTGATTGATGACGTCCATCATGACAGATCGCGGATGAGGGCAGCAAGAGCGACCGGTTCAGGAGACACCATCGCGTACCCCTGCGGCAGCCGCAGCCGCCTGTCGTGCGACAGGATCGTGCGGCAATTGGCGCGGATCGCTGTAACGGCATGGATGGCATCCGGCAGCTTTGGCATCCCCGCCGATTTGCGATAAGCAGCGGTCTCCACCAATACGTCGCGGCTCACCGGGTGCAAATCGAAAATTCCGCTCCAAACAATCAAATTCAGATAACTGCGATGATCCGTATCCCGCGCTTTAGGCAACACTTCAGCCAGCGTGAGTTCACTGGTGACGGCAATTCCCTTCCTCTCACGCAGGAGGGCAAACAGTTCCTGAAGCGGATTGAATATCCTGGCATCGCCTTCGATCGCATAGATGAAGACGTTGGCGTCGAGATAAAGGCGAGATGCCGCCCTTGATTCAGTCATCCCATTCATTCCGCTGCTGGCGCAATTCGTCGTCAATCTGCTCGGCAGTTTTGAAAGGCGGCCGGCGAAGCGAGAATATCTCCTCCAGCGTCATGACGTGTTCGGGAGCTTTCTCCTCCTGCGTCACCGTAACAGTGACGGTCGCCTGAGGATCGACGCCTTCCCTCAAATCTTCCGGAAGGCGCGATGCGGGATAGTGTTCTCGAATGATCCTGTTCATGACTGATCCCCGTCACGCGACCTTATCATCATCCTACCTGAATGTCTTGCGCGGGTCGAAGGCGTCACGCACGGCTTCGCCGATGAAAATCAGGAGCGACAGCATGATGGCGACCGCGAAAAATCCGGTGAAGCCGAGCCACGGCGCCTGCACGTTGGCTTTGCCTTGCGACAGCATCTCGCCAAGCGACGGCGATCCAGGCGGCAACCCGAAGCCGAGGAAGTCCAGCGCCGTCAAGGTCATCACCGACGACGACACGATGAACGGCAGGAATGTCATGGTCGCGACCATGGCGTTCGGCAACAGGTGCCGGAACATGACGGTCGCGTTCGAGACGCCGAGCGCCCGCGCAGCCGTGATGTATTCGAAATTCCGGCCGCGCAGGAATTCGGCGCGCACGAGACCGACCAGCGACACCCACGAAAACAGCAGCAGGATTCCCAGCAGCACGAAGAAGCCCGGCACCAGCACCGACGACAGGATCAGCAGGAGGTAAAGCGAAGGGATCGCGGTCCACACCTCGATGAAGCGCTGGAAGCCGAGATCGACCCAGCCGCCGAAATATCCCTGCACGCCGCCGGCCGCGATCCCGACGATCGACGATACGATCGTGAGGCAAAGCCCGAACAATACCGAGATCCGGAATCCGTAGATCAGCCGCGCCACGACGTCGCGGCCCTGATCGTCCGTGCCGAGCCAGTTGTATTCGAGGTCGCGGCAGCCGGTCAGATGCTTCCTCTGCACCACATCCTTGCACTGCGCTTCGGTCAGGAGCCACGTCGGCTTCGACGGCGCGGGCGTCGGCAGATCGAGGTTGTGGGTGTCGTAGGAATAGCGAATGAGCGGCCAGACCACGGTGCCGCCCTTGTCCGCGATCAATTTCTGCAAGTACGGATCGCGATAATCGGCTGCCGTCTCGAAATCGCCGCCGAACGCCGTTTCGGGATAGGTCACGAACGCCGGAAAATACAGATGCCCGTCAAACCGGATCAGGAACGGCCGATCGTTCGCGATCAATTCCGCGAACAGCGAAATGAAGAACAGGGCCAGAAATATCCAGAGCGACCAGTAGCCCCGCCGGTTCGATTTGAAATTCTGCCAGCGGCGGCGATTGAGCGGCGACAGGCGGAGCGGGTGGCGGGCGGGCGGCACCGCCTCGCCGAACAGCGACAGCGTCGTGGCCTCGACGGGTTCTGGTGAGGTCACGGCCATCAGACTTCCCGCGCCTCGAAGTCGATCCGCGGATCGATCCACATATAGGTCAGGTCGGAAATCAGGTTCACCACAAGACCGACCAGCGAAAAGATGAACAGCGTGCCGAACACCACCGGATAATCACGATTGAGCACGCTCTCGAAGCCCAGCAGGCCGAGGCCATCGAGCGAGAAGATGGTTTCGATCAGCAGCGACCCCGAAAAAAAGGCGTGAACGAACGCGCCGGGAAATCCGGCGATGACGATCAGCATGGCATTCCTGAATACGTGATTGTAGAGCACCTGCCGTTCGCTGCACCCCTTGGCGCGCGCCGTCATCACGTACTGCTTGCGGATTTCGTCGAGGAACGAGTTTTTCGTCAGCAGCGTCATGGTGGCAAAGGCGCTCAACGCCATCGCGACGATGGGCAGCGTCAGATGCCAGAAATAGTCGATGATCTTCCAATACCAGGGAAACTGGCTCCAGCCGTCGGACGTCAGCCCGCGCAACGGAAAGATGCTGAGGAACGAGCCACCGGCAAACAGGATGATGAGAAGGATCGCGAACAGAAAGCCGGGGATCGCGAAACCGACGATGATGATGACCGACGTCCAGGTGTCGAAACGGGAGCCGTCCCTGATCGCCTTGCGGATGCCGAGCGGAATTGAAATCAGGTAGGTCAGCAGCGTCATCCAGATGCCGAGCGACATCGAAACCGGCAATTTCTCCTTGATGAGCTGGATCACGGTGGTGTCGCGGAAATAGCTCTTGCCGAAATCGAACCGCGCGAAATTCCAGACCATCAGCGCGAACCGCTCCGGCGCGGGCTTGTCGAAGCCGAATTGCTTCTCGAGACTCTTGATGAAGGCCGGATCGAGCCCCTGCGCGCCACGGTACTTGGAGTTGACGGCATCGCCGGCGGCGCCGACCTGGGCGCGCGCGCCAAAATCCCCGCCGGACGAGCCCGAAATGCGCGAACTGGCGCCGGTGTCCGCACCGCTCAACTGCGCGATCACCCGCTCGACCGGCCCGCCCGGCGCGAACTGCACCACGACGAACGACACGAACAGGATGCCCAGCAAGGTGGGGATCATCAGCAGAATACGGCGGGCGATATAGGCGGCCATGGATTATTTCGCCTGCTCCCGCGCCGCCGCTTTCCCGGAGGACGACCACCAGAGAATGCGCTCGCCCACGCCCGAAAGATCGAACTGATAGCGCGGCAGCTTCGCCGGGTGTGCAAATACATCCCAATACGCCAGCGGGTGACTGGTGCGGTACCATTGCGGCACCCAGTAGCGGCCGGCGCGGAATACGCGGTCGAACGCGCGGCAGGCGACGGTCAATTCCTCCCGCGAGGTCGCGGCGATGATACGCTCGACCAGCGCGTCGATCGCCGGATCGGAAATGCCGGCGAGATTGTACGACCCCTTGGCCGCGGCGGCCTGCGAGGTGAAGAACGGCCGCATGCTGTCGCCGGGGGTCGCCGACAGGCTGAACCGCTCCATCGTCATATCGAAATCGAAATCATCCTTCCGCGCCTGGTACTGCACGGGGTCGACCACCCGCAGGCTGGCCTCGATGCCGAGTGTGCCGAGATTCTTGATATAGGGACCGTGAAGCGGCTGGAATACTGGCTCGTCGACCAGGAACTCGATCCGGAACGGCTCGCCGTTCGGCAGCAGGCGCTTGCCGTCCTTCACGGGACAGCCCGCATCGCGTAAGAGTTGCGCCGCGGCGCGCAATTGCGTGCGATCCTGTCCGGACCCATCCGTTGCCGGCGGCATGTAGGGCGCGCCGAACACCTCGTCCGGCACCTTGCCGCGAAACGGTTCAAGCAGCGCCAGTTCCTGAGGGGACGGCGGCCCCTTCGCCATCATGTCGGAATTCTGAAACGGAGACACCGTTCGCGCATAGGCGCCGTACATGATGGTCTTGTTGGTCCACTCGAAATCGAACGCGTCGCAGAGCGCCTCGCGCACCCGCGCGTCCCTGAATTTTTCGCGCCGGGTGTTGATGAACCAGCCTTGCGCGCCGGACGGCGTCTCGTCCGGCAGGATCTCGCGCTTGACCCGTCCTTCCTCGACCGCGGGGAAATCGTAGCGCGTCGCCCACACCCGCGCGGTGAACTCCTCGCGAAACAGATAATTCCGCGCGGTGAATCCCTCGAACGCCACATCGCGATCGCGATAGAACTCGTAGCGCACGGTGTCGAAATTGTAAGCGCCGCGGCACACCGGCAGGTTCGCACCCCACCAATCGCGGACGCGATCGAACTCGATGAAGCGGTTGGCCTCGAATTTTCCGACCCTGTAGGGCCCGCTGCCGAGCGGAATCTCCAGCGTGGATTCGTCGAACGGCTGTTTCGCGTAGTAGGCTTGCGAGAAAATCGGCAGGCTCGCGACATAGAGCGGCACATCGCGCGCGCGTCCTTCGGCGAAGATGACGATCACGGTCTCATCATCCGCCGCCTCCGCCTGCACGAAGTCGCGCATCTGCTGCACGATCAGCGGATGCCCTTTTGCCTTCAGTGTCGTCAGCGAGAAGGCGACGTCGTGCGCCGTGATTTTGGTGCCGTCGTGAAATCGCGCCTCGGGGCGCAACAGGAAGCGATAGAGGAGCTTGTTGTCCGAAATCCGCACCGACTTCGCGAGCAATCCGTACAGCGCGTCGGGCTCGTCGCCGGCGCGCGCCATCAGCGCCGTAAATGTCAGGTCCATGCCGACCGCGCCCTCCCCCTTGAGGATGAAGGCATTGAGCGAATTGAAGGTCTGATAGCTCTGGTTGTAGGCGCGCACGGACGGAACCGTCGAAAACACCCCGCCCTTCGGCGCATCCGGATTGACGTAGTCGAAATGGCGAAAGTCGGCCGGATATTTCAGATCGCCGAACGCCGACAGGCCGTGCGGGTCGCCGGCGGCGCCGATCGCCAGCGACGGCCGGAGCCACGCCGCGCCGGCCGCGCCGATTCCGAGACCGATCACCTGCCGGCGGCTGGGTTGCCTCATCCCCGAGAAACTCCTCAAGATCGCTTGCCGATCCCGGCCGCCTTGTCGGCGTCGTACCACCAGAGCGCGGGGAATGCCGACAGGCCGTATTTCGGCATCTCGGCCGGTCTGCCGAAGCGATCCCAGCGCGCGGTGCGCACCTTCGAATAGGTCCATTGCGGCACGACATAGTTATGCCACAGCAGAACCCGGTCGAGCGCCCTGGTGGCGGCAACGAGATCGGCACGGTCCTTGGTGAAGATCACCCGCTCGATCAGCTTGTCGACGGCCGCGTCCTTGATGCCGACAACGTTGCGCGAGCCGGGCATGTCGGCGGCATGCGAGCCCCAGAATTCACGCTGCTCGTTGCCGGGTGACAGCGACTCGCCCCAGGAAGCGATGACCGCATCGAAATCCCAGTTGCGCAGGCGGTTCTCGTATTGCGCCGGGTCGATGGTTCGCACGCTGACGACGAGGCCCATGCGCTCCAGCGTGGGTTTGTAGGACAACAGGATGCGCTCGAAGCTCGGATCCTCCGAGAGGAATTCGATCTCGAACGGCGCGCCGGTCTTGCCGTCCACCTGCTTGCCGCCCCGCACCTCGTAGCCCGCATCCTTCAAAAGTTTCATGCCCTCGCGCAGATTGCGGCGAACGGCTTCCTGGCTGCCGCCGACCGGATTGCTGTAAGGCGTGGTAAAGACTTCTTCCGGCACAGCGGCGCGGACGGTTTCGAGAATTTCAAGCTCCCTGCCCTCGGGCAAACCGCTGGAGGCGAGTTCGGTGCCTTCGAAGTAGCTTGCGATGCGGGTGTATTGGCCGAAGAACAGTTGCTGGTTGAGGGTCTCGAAATCGAACGCGAAATTCAGCGCCCGCCGGACCCGCACATCCTTGAATTTGTCGCGGCGGATGTTGAGGGCAAACGCCTGCATGACACCCGAGCTGCGATTGGGAAACTCCTCCCTGATCACGCGGCCTTCTTTCACCGCCGGAAAATCGTAAGCCGTGGCCCAGTTCTTGGCGATGTTCTCGGTGCGCCAGTCGACCTGGTCGCCCTTGAAGGCTTCGAGCGCGACGGTGTTGTCGCGAAAGTACTCGTAACGCAGCTCGTCGAAGTTGTTGCGGCCGACGTTGAAATTGAGATTGAGGCCCCAGTAATCCTTGACCCGCTCCAGCGCGACGAACCGTGCCGCCTCAAAGCCCTTGATCTTGTAGGCGCCGCTGCCGAGCGGCGGCTCCAGCGTGGTCGCGGAAATATCGCGCCTGGCGCCGGAGGCGTCGGCGCCTTCCCACCAGTGCTTCGGCAAAATCAGCAATTGTCCGACGATCTGCGGCAGTTCGCGATTGCCCGGCGCATCGAAGGTGAATGTCACATCGCGCTCGCCGGTCGTCTCGGCTTTCACGACATGGCGATAGTACGCCGCGTAGTGCGGGTGATGTTTTTTGAATGATTCGAGCGAGAAGATCACGTCTTCGGGCGTCACCGGCTTGCCATCGTGCCACTTCGCTTCCTTGCGCAGCCGGTAGACCACGAAGGAATAGTCGTCGGGATAGCCGACGGACTCCGCCAGAGCGCCATATTCCGTGGAGACTTCGTCCAGCGACGGCGTCGTCAGCGATTCATAGATCAGCCCCACCGCTCCCGCGATGGCTCCCTTCACTCCCGACACGACAGGATTGAAGTTATCGAACGTGCCGAGCGCGATCTGCCGCACGATGCCGCCCTTGGGCGCATCCGGGTTGACGTAGTCGAAACGCTTGAAACCTTCCGGATATTTCACGTCGCCGAACAGCGAGAGCCCATGCCGCCATGTGAGACCGGCCGGCGCGGACTGCGCATGGGCCGCTGCGATAGGTGAAGCGCCGGTCAAGGCCGCGATCGCCGGCGTTGCGGCGATCAGGGCGCCGCCGTGAAGGAGACGTCGTCGGGTAAATGCCAAATCGGGTTCCTGCGGGACTATCGGACTCAGGGATCTAACGGCGCGACACGGAACAATGTTTCGGCCGATTATGTCGGTTTTTCGGGATCATACCACCCCACCTCCCGCACTTGTGCGGCGAAACGTCCCGCCTGCGGCCGCGCAATCGGCAAAAGAAAACGGCCAGGAAATCCTGGCCGTCGATCTCATCCCAAAGACGTATGCCGCAGCCTCACTTCGAGGCGGTCGGCAGCGCTTCCGGCTTGTCGGAATTCTTGTTCAGATAGGCGATGACGTCGGCACGCTCGCTGTCCTTCGGTAGACCGGCGAAGCCCATGGCGGTGCCGGGAACATAGCCCTTCGGATTGGTGAGGAACTTGTTCAACTCGTCGAAGGTCCAGGTGCCGCCCTTGGCCTTCATCGCCGCGGAGAAGTTGAACCCGCGGCCTTCGCCCCGAGGCTCGCCGACGATGCCGTAGAGGTTCGGGCCGACGCGATTCGGGCCGCCCTTCTCGAAGGTATGACAGGCCGCGCACTTCTTCGCGGCGGTCGCACCCTTGTCGGCCGATGCCGTCTGCAGGAGCTTCTCGATCGGCACTTCCTCGGCAGGCTTGGCGGCTTCCTTGCCGCCGGCGGCCTCTTCCTTGACGGCCACATCGAACCCCGGCTTGGCCGGCTTCACCGGCGAAAAGACCGCCTGAGCCGTGAAATTCGTCACCAGGACAACAAGGCAAGTGCCGAGAATTGCACCGAGAATTTTATTGAGTTCGAAGGAGTCCATTTTGGATCAGGCTCCAGGCCTTGGAAGTCGACTGTAAGGCCGGCTGAACGGCCACGGAATGCCGCCGGAATCACTCGTCGGGAACGAGGCAGGCAACGGCGATGAGATAACGGTTTGCCCACGCTCTGGCAACCCGTATAAACGCGCCGGCCCTTGAAAAACCCCGCCAATTCCCGATCAATTTCATCCGACCGCGGACGACCCGACCGATGACCGATCCCCGCACCCTGGTGCTGATTCCAGCCCGCATGGCCGCGACCCGCCTGCCCGGGAAACCGATGCTGGATATCGGCGGCCTGCCGATGGTGATCCACGTCCTGCGGCGGGCTGAAGCCGCCCAAATCGGCCGCGTTGCGGTGGCCACCGACACCCCGGAGATCGCGGCCGCCGTCGCCGCCCATGGCGGCGAAGCCATCATGACGCGCCCCGACCATCCGTCGGGGTCCGACCGGGTATTCGAGGCGCTTGGAAAACTCGATCCCGATGGCCGCGTCGAGACGGTCATCAATCTCCAGGGGGATTTCCCGACCATCCGGCCCGACAACATCCGCGCCGTGCTCGACCCCCTGGCCGACCCGGCCGTCGATATCGCGACGCTGGCCGCCGAAATCCATACCGACGAGGAAGCCGCCAACCCGAACGTCGTCAAGGCGGTCGGATCTCCGGTCGCCGGGCGCCGGCTCCGCGCACTCTACTTTACCCGCGCCACCGCGCCGCACGGCGATGGACCGCACTATCATCACATCGGCCTGTACGCTTATCGCCGCAAGGCCCTGCTGCGGTTCGTCGAATTGCCGCCCTCGCCCCTCGAACAACAGGAAAAGCTCGAGCAGTTGCGGGCGCTGGAAGCCGGCATGCGGATAGACATCACGATCGTGGAAAGCGTGCCGCGGGGCGTCGATACCCCGGCCGACCTCGAGACCGCGCGCCGCATTCTGGCCGCCCCATAGCGTTTTCGAGCGACGTGGGCACCAGTTGGCGCGAGGAAGACGCGTCAAACCAAAATCATGGAGCCCCGCTTCCGATTCCATCGGACGCGGAAAGGCTTTAGCCAAACCCCGAACGGCTGGTAGAAGACCCGATGACCAAGATCATGAAAATCGCATTCCAGGGCGAACCCGGCGCGAACTCCCATATCGCCGTCGCCGACGTCTATCCCGACGCCCAACCGTTGCCCTGCGCCACGTTCGAGGACGCGCTGGCCGCGATCTCGTCCGGCGAAGCCGATCTCGGCATGATCCCGATCGAGAATTCGGTGGCCGGCCGCGTCGCTGATATCCACCATCTGCTGCCGCAATCCGGACTGTTCATCGTCGGCGAGTATTTCCAGCCGATCCATCATCAGCTCATGGCGCCGCGCGGCGCCAAACTTGCCGATATCAAGACCGTCGAGAGCCACGTTCACGCGCTCGGCCAGTGCCGGCGCGTCATCCGCAAGCTCGGCATCCGGCCGATCGTCTCGGGCGACACCGCCGGCTCGGCCCGCATTGTCTCCGAGCGCGGCGACAAGAGTTGCGCGTCGATCGCCTCGCGTCTCGCCGCCGATATCTATGGCCTCGATATTCTCGCGGAGGACGTCGAGGACGAGAGCCACAACACGACGCGTTTCGTGGTGCTGGCGCGTGAAGCCGACTGGGCGAAACAGGGGTCGGGGCCGCTGGTGACCAGTTTTGTTTTCCGGGTGCGCAACCTGCCGGCGGCGCTGTACAAGGCCATGGGCGGCTTCGCCACCAACGGCGTCAACATGACCAAGCTCGAAAGCTACATGGTCGACGGCAATTTCTTCGCGACGCAGTTCTATGCCGACGTCGATGGCCACCCGGACGACCGCAATCTGAAATTCGCGCTGGAGGAATTGCAATTTTTCTCCAAGGAATTCCGTATCGTCGGGGTTTATCCGGGCCATCCCTTCCGCGCGACGTTCAAGGAAGCGGCGGACTGAGCGGATGGCACTTGCCACAACATGCGTCGTCATGCCCGGATTTGTTCCGGCCATGGAGGGAAACCAGTTTTCGGGATGGCGGCTGCTCTATGCCACAGCCTTGCCAAGCCGAAACGCCTCCGCCAGCAGATCGTACGACGTCTTGCGCGCCGCGTGATCGTAGACCGCGGTGACGACCATGACCTCGTCGGGCTTGCTCGACTCGATCAGCGGCGACAATTTTTGCATCACCGTCGCAGGCGAACCCACGAACAATCTTGTCCGGTTGCGCGCCACCGAGACCCGTTCGCTCTCGCTGTAGGGATAGGCCAGCGCTTCTTCGACGCTCGGCAGCGGCGCATAGTCCCCGCGGTCGCGGCGCAGGCGGTTCAAATCCGCCGACGAGGCCAGCTTGTCCGCCTCCTCGTCGGTCTCGGCGACAATCGCGGCGACCCCGAGAATGGCGTGCGGCGCGCTGCGCCAACGCGACGGCTCGAAACGGGCGCGATAGCTGGTCATCGCCGCGATCGCATCGTACGAGGCGAAATGATGCGCGAACGCGAAACCCATGCCGACCTGCGCCGACAACTCGGCGCTGTAGTCGCTCGATCCAAGCAACCAGATCGGCGGCAGCGGTGTATCATCGGGCATCGCGACCACCTTGTTGTAGGGATGACCCGGTGGAAAACCACGCGTCTCCCACAACATCAATTCCTGCAGCCGTTCCAGAAAGTCGTCGCCCTCGCGGCGATCGAACCGGCTGCGCAGCGCATAGGCCGTGGCGCCATCGGTGCCCGGCGCGCGGCCCAGGCCGAGATCGATACGGCCGGGAAACAACGCCTCCAGCATCTTGAACTGCTCGGCGACGACCAGCGGAGCATGGTTCGGCAGCATGACGCCGCCCGAGCCGACGCGGATATGCCGCGTCGCGGCCGCGATCTGGCCGATCATGATGGCGGGCACGGGGCTCGCGACCGACGCCAGATTGTGATGCTCGGCCAGCCAATATCTGACGTAGCCGAGCCCGTCGACGTGCCGCGCGAGGTCGATGCTGTTGCGCAAGGCCCCGGCGGGCGGTGTGCCGGTGGTGACAACGGAGAGATCGAGAACCGAAAGAGGAGGCATGGACTTAAGCTGACTGTTCAGTCCCGGCAGGAACGGGCCGGCTTCAGTCTGAATCGTTCCGGCTCTTTTGTCCACGTCGCGACGGCGAATCCGGGAGATGCGAAGCCTTCAGGATCCCGGCGTGGCTGGCGCAATTTCATGCGTCGATATGCGTTGATGGGATCGGCGAGACGCGTATCGCGCCACCGGTAGCCGTTGTCATGGTGCCGCCTGCATCGGGGCGACACGCCTAACGGCTTTCCTGATCGTGCGGCCGGCGCGCCGTTCACAACAAGACCGGAATATCCCGGAGCGGCCGCCATGCCGATCCCGTGCGCGCCGGGTGGCAGACGCCGGATTCCCGTATTCAGAAATCCGATTGTCGTTCATAATGTTGACCGTCCCATCCCTTGCGTGCAATTCATGTCATGAGGCCACAGCGGGTCGAGTCCCTCCGACAGCGACAGGAACGATGGAAATGATGACTCCAGCGTCGAGGGGAACGAAGGACACTTCCGAACTTGCCGCGGCGGCGCCGCGCTCGGTGACCCGCGTCGTGCAGATATTCGACGACTTGTGCTCGCGCCCGACGGGCGCTTCGCTCGCAACGCTCAGCGACAGCATCGGCGTTCCGAAAAGCAGCCTGCTCAACCTGCTGCGTGGCCTTCTGGCGAGCAACCATCTGACCTTCGTCAACGGACTTTACCAGCTTGGACCCGAAGCCTACGGCATGGCGAGCGCCATTATTTCCGCCCGGCGCTTTCTCGGTTTCGCGGACCTCGCCCGCCCGATCATGCGCCGGCTGGTCGACACCACCCAGGAAACGTCCGTGCTGGCCGTGATGTCCGGCGACAAGAAATCGGCCATTTACGTCGAAAAGATCGAAAGCCCGACCGCCCTGCGCTTTACCGCGACGGTCGGCGACTCGCGTCCGCTGCTGTGGTCAGCCGTGGGGCGCGTCCTGCTGGCATTTCAGGTCGATCACTGGCTGAACGAATACATGCGGACAGTCAAAATGGTGAAGCATACGCCCGCCTCGGAAAGTCGGCGGGCGCGCTTGCGGGAGATTCTGGAAGACGTCCGGCGCACGCATGTCGCCGCCACCGCCGATCAAGGCACCATGAACGTCTCCGGCTTCGCCGCGCCGATCTTCGATAGTTCGGGTGCGCTGGTCGCCGCGGTCGGACTTGCCGCGCCGACCGACCGTGCGCGGGAGCGGGTCGCGGAATTCAGCGCCATGGCGCACGACGCCGGTCTGGAGATATCCCGATTGATGGGCTATCGGCCCTTCATCGCGGAGCCGCGCCCTCGCCGTCAAAAGGTCGCCGGGAAAGACCGGCGACCGGGGCCGTCCCGGGAGTAGCGCCGCCCCTCTGCGGCACGGCCTGCGCTTGGTTCGATTTGGCCGGCCGGCCCTCAGCCATGCCCCTTCAGCCATGTCCCTTCAGCCATGCCCCCACGGCAAGGCCTTATGTTCATATATATGAATACATAATTCATTTCTGAATTGCGCAAGGCACCCAAGCTGGCTAGGTTGCCGGAACCTTCGGACCGGATCGCGGTCCATCGCGCCATCCGCGCGCAGCCACGGCCGAACCGCCATTTCTCGCAGAGACCCCTTCGACATGGGACCGTTGGACGGCATCAAGATCATCGACATGACCTCGGTCTTGATGGGGCCGTATGCGACGCAAACGCTCGGCGACTATGGCGCGGATGTCATCAAGGTCGAATCGCCGGACGGCGACATCACCCGCCAGATCGGGCCGGTGAAACATCCGGGCATGGGGCCGATCTTTCTCAACGCCAATCGCAGCAAGCGCAGCATCGCGCTGGATCTCAAGGCGCCTGCCGGGCGCGACGCGCTGCTGAGGCTGGCGGCGACGGCCGACGTTCTGGTCTACAACGTGCGGCCGCAGGCCATGGCCCGGCTGAAACTCGACTACGACAGCGTCGCCGCGGTCAATCCGCGTATCGTCTACGCCGGCATGTTCGGATTCGGTCAGCAGGGCCCCTACGCCGCCAAGCCCGCTTATGACGATCTGCTGCAAGGCGGTTCCGGACTGTCGCATCTGATCGCGCGCTCCGGCGACGGGACGCCCCGCTACGTGCCGACCGCGCTCGCCGACCGTGTCGTCGGGCTGTCCGCGGTCGGCGCGATCCTCGCGAGCCTTCTGCGTCGCGACCGCACCGGCCGCGGTCAGCGCGTCGACATTCCGATGTTCGAGACGATGGTCGGTTTCGTGATGGGCGATCATCTCGGCGGCCTGACGTTCGAGCCGCCGCTCGACGAGGGCGGTTACGCCCGCCAGATATCGCCGGATCGCCGGCCCTACCGCACCACCGATGGCTACATCAGCGTCATCGTCTACAACGACAAGCAATGGAACAGCTTCTTTGACGTCAGCGGGCGTCACGACCTGCGACGCGACCCCGTCTTCGCGACGTTCGCCGGCCGGCTCGCCAATATCGACGCCGTTTATGCCGAACTGTCGCGAATCTTCGCGACCCGAACCACCGCGGAGTGGATGCGACTGCTCAACGACGCGGATATTCCGTCGATGCCGGTCCATGACCTGCTGAGCGTTCTGGACGATCCCCATCTCGTCGAAACAGACTTCTTCCCGATCGCCGAGCATCCCAGCGAAGGGCCCATTCGCAGCATGCGCGTCGCCGCCACATGGTCGGACACGCCCGCGAATCCCTCCCGCCTCGCCCCCAACCTGGGCGAACACAGCCGCGAGGTTCTGCGGGAGGCGGGATTTGCGGACCAAGACATCTCCCGGCTCGTCGATCAGGGCGTGGTTCGGGTGGCAGGCGCGAACGATAACAACAACAAGGATTGAACGATGGACTTTTCAGTCACCGAGAACCAGGAAGCCATTCGCGAAGCGATCCAGAAAATCTGCGCCAATTTCGACGATGCCTACTGGTTGAAGAAGGACCGCGAAGGCGGCTTCCCGCACGACTTTCACAAGGCGATGGCCGACGCCGGATGGCTCGGCATCTGCATTCCCGAGGAATATGGCGGCTCGGGACTGGGCGTCGTCGAGGCCGCGATCATGATGCGCACGATCGCCGAATCCGGAGCCGGAATGTCCGGCGCATCCGCCGTCCACATCAACGTGTTCGGGTTGAACCCCGTCGTGGTGTTCGGCACCGACGAACAACGCAAGCGAATGCTGCCGCCGATGGTCGAAGGCCGGGAAAAGGCTTGCTTCGCGGTCACCGAACCCAATACCGGGCTGAACACCACCCAGCTCAAGACCCGCGCCGAAGCGAGGAACGACCGCTATATCGTCAACGGCCAGAAGGTCTGGATCTCGACCGCGCAGGTCGCCCATAAAATCCTGCTGCTGGCGCGCACCACGCCGCTCGAAAAAGTCAAGAACCCGAGCCACGGCCTCAGCCTGTTCTACACGGACTTCGATCGCACGCGCGTCAAGGTTCATGAAATCGAGAAGATGGGCCGCAAGATCGTCGACTCCAACGAACTGTTCTTCGAGGATTTCGAGATCCCGATGGAAGATCGCATCGGCGAGGAAGGCCGCGGCTTCGAATACATCCTGCACGGCATGAATCCGGAACGGATATTGATCGCAGCCGAAGCCGTCGGTCTCGGCAAGCTCGCACTCTCACGCGCCGCCGACTACGCGAAGACCCGCATCGTGTTCAACCGGCCGATCGGCAAGAATCAGGGAATCCAGCATCCGCTTGCGAAGAACTGGATGGAGCTTGAAGCCGCCTGGCTGATGACGCTGTCGGCCGCCTGGCAATACGACAAGGGCCTGCCCTGCGGCGCGGCGGCCAACGCGGCGAAATATCTCGCCGGCGAGGCGGGCTTCCAGGCCTGCGAACAGGCGGTGATGACCCACGGCGGATTCGGTTACGCCAAGGAGTTTCACGTCGAGCGCTATCTGCGCGAAGTGCTCATCCCGCGCATCGCCCCGATCAGTCCGCAATTGATCCTGAGCTTCATTGCCGAGCGGGTGCTCGGCCTCCCGAAGTCGTACTAGGCCACGGCAACGCGGGGGCATCTGCATGGCCGACGCCATCCCGGCGGATGAACTCGACTTCGCCGGCCTCATCAAGCCGGGCGATGTCGTCGTGTGCGGTCAGGCGACCGCCGAACCGCGCACGCTCACCGAGGCGATCGTGGCGCAGAAGGATCGGCTGCCGCCGTTTTCGATGATGGTGGGACCGGTCTTTACCGGCACCTTCGCTCCCGACCGGACAGCGGGAATCGAATTTCTGAGCTACGGCGTGATCGGAAACGCCCGGGCGCTCGCCAGGGCTCGCCGCCTCGACGTCGTGCCCGGCAACTACAGTGCGTTCTGCGCCGACTTTGCCGCGGGGCGCCAGCGGGCCGATGTCGTGCTGATTCAGCTCTCGTCGCGCGATCCGGCCCGCGGATTGAGCGCGAGCCTGTCGAACGACTATGTGCTGGAGGCGGCACGGCGCGCGCGCACCGTCATCGCGGAGATCAATCCGGACGCGCCATGGACTTTCGGCGCCGAATGGCCGGGGGATATCCCGATCCATGTCCGCGTCGAGGCTCGTCACCGTCCGGTCGAACTGCCTTCTGCCCCGGTCGATGACGTCTCCCGCAGAATCGCGATGCATGCCGCCAGCCTGATTCCGGATGGCGCAACATTGCAGTTCGGCGTCGGCAAGGTTCCCGACGCGATCCTCTCGTGCCTGTCCCATCTGCGAAATCTCGGGATTCATTCCGGCCTCATCAACGACGCCGTGGTGGAGTTGATCGAACGCGGCGTCGTGACCAACGCGGACAAGGGCATCGACGCCGGCGTCACCGTCACCAATCAGTTGATCGGCACCGCGCGTCTCTACGATTTCGCGCATGACAACCCGGCGGTTGAAGTTCGCCCGGCATCCTATACCCATGCCGCGGGTGTGCTGGCGAAGCTCAACAAGCTCATTGCCCTCAACTCCGCGCTGCAGGTCGGTCTCGACGGCAGCGTCAATTCCGAAACGCTGGACGGCGTGACCGTTGGCGCAATCGGCGGTCAGGTCGATTTCGTCCGCGGCGCCAATGCATCGCCCGGCGGCCGCGCGATCATCGCGCTGCCGGCAACCTCCAACGGACGCAGCCGCATTGTACCGCATGCGGAAACGGTCACGACCACCCGCGGCGATGTCGATGCCGTCGTGACCGAATGGGGCGTTGCCGAACTGGCGGGATGCAGCCTGCGCGAAAGGGCACGGCGGATGATCGCGATCGCCGCGCCCGAGCACCGCGAGGCCCTCGATCGATCGGCCTCCATGCAGGAACGACAATCATGAGCAGCACGGCGGATGCAGCGAAACGCGCCACGGCTACTCAGGGACCGCTTCACGGAATCCGTATCGTTGAATTCGCCGGCGTCGGGCCGGCCCCGATGGCGGCCATGCTGCTGGCCGATCTTGGAGCCGACGTGATCCGGATCGACCGGCTCCAGCCGAGCGGCCTCGGCATCGAGAAGCCAAAGCAGTTCGATCTGCTGGCGCGCGGCCGGCCAGCGGTGGCCATCGACCTCAAGCACCCGGATGGCGTCTCCTGCGCCCTCGATCTTGTCGCGGCGGCCGACGGCCTGATCGAAGGTTTCCGTCCCGGAGTGATGGAGCGGATCGGCCTCGGGCCCGATGAATGCCTCAAACGCAACCCGCGCCTGGTGTTCGGCCGGGTCACCGGGTGGGGACAACATGGCCCGCTCGCGCCGGTGGCGGGACACGATCTGAACTACATCGCGCTGACCGGCGCGCTTCATGCCATCGGACGCGCCGGCGGGCCACCTGCCGCGCCGCTCAATCTAATCGGGGATTACGGCGGCGGCGCCCTGTATCTTGCCTTCGGCATGATGTGCGCCCTGGTCGAGCGGCAGCGGTCCGGCCGCGGTCAGGTCGTCGATGCGGCGATGGTGGATGGAGCGGCGACGCTGATGACGTCCCTCTTCGGCATGATCGGCGCCGGCCTGCACACCACCCGGCGCGGCACCAACCTGCTCGATACCGGCGCCCCCCATTACGACGTCTATCGCTGCGCCGACGGCGAGTATGTCGCGGTCGCGCCGATCGAAGACAAGTTCCGCGCCATCCTGATCGAACGTCTCGGGATCGAAAAATTTCCCGACGTGACCGATCATGCCAACTGGCCGGAAGCGAAGGCCATCCTGACCGAGACATTCGCGCAGCGCTCGCGGCAGGACTGGTGCGACCTGCTGGAGGGCAGCGATGCCTGCTTCGCGCCTGTGCTGTCGGCTCGGGAAGCGCCCACCCATCCGCACAACAAGGCCCGACAGACCTTCGTCGAGATCGACGGCGTCGTGCAGCCGGCGCCCGGCCCTCGCTTCAGCCGCACGGCGCCGCCGCTTCCCCGCAGCGCGCGGCAATGCAGCGGCGACATCGATGAACTATTCGCCGCATGGAATATCGACAACGGACGTATCGCGACGTTGCGCCGGTCCGGCATCATCCGATAACCAGAAACCACCCAACGCATCATGGAAAGGAACCACTCATGGCAGGTCTCTACTTCGAAGAATTCGTCGTCGGCCAAGAATTCCATCACGAATTCAGCCGCACCGTCACCGAAATGGACAATACGATGTTCAGCCTGCTGACCCAGAACCCGCAGCCGCTGCATCTCGACGCGCACTTCTCCGAGAAAACGGAATTCGGACAGCGTCTGTTCAACAGCCTCTACACGCTGGGCATCATGATCGGCATGAGCGTTTACGACACCACGCTCGGCACCACGATCGGCAACCTCGGCATGACCGACGTCATGTTCCCCAAACCGGTCTTCCATGGCGACACGCTGAAAGCGCACACCAAAATCGTTTCCAAGCGTCTCAGCAAGTCGCGTCCCACTCAGGGCATCGTCGAGTTCGAGCACACCGCCACCAACCAGCGCGGCGAGGTCGTCGCCAGTTGCCGCCGCACCGGCCTGATGCACTGCAAGCCGAAGGCCTGAGCCGATGCGGTCATTCCTGTTTGTTCCGGGCGACAGCGCCCGCAAGTTCGAAAGCGCGAAGAAAACCGCCGCGGATGCCCTGATCCTCGATCTCGAGGATTCGGTGGTGCCCGACCAGAAGATCGCGGCGCGCGCCATCACCCGCGGAATGCTCGACGCCCGCAAGCCGGATCAAAGGCTCTATGTCCGGGTCAACGCGCTCGATACCGGGATGACGCTGGGCGATCTTGCCGCGGTGATGCCGGGGCGGCCCGACGGCATCGTCCTGCCGAAATGCGCCGGCGCGGCCGACGTCAACCGTCTTGCGCTTTACCTCGATGCCTTTGAAGCCGCATCGGGGTTCGAAGCGGAATCGACCCGCATCGTCGTCGTCGCGACCGAGACCGCGCAGGCCGTGCTCAAGCTGCACAGCTACGAGGGTGCAAGCCCGCGCCTGTGGGGCATGATGTGGGGGGCGGAGGATCTCGCCGCGTCGCTGGGCGCATCGCGCAACCGCACCGACGGGCGCTATCACAGCCCGTTCCGCCTTGCGCGCGATCTCTGCCTCATCAGCGCCGCGGCAACCGGCGTCGTGGCGATCGATACCATCGCCACCGATATCGACGACCTTGCCGCGCTGAAGGACGAAGCCGTGGCCGCCCGGCACGACGGCTTCCTGGCCAAGGCCGTCATCCACCCCAAGCACGTCGATGTCGTGAACGCCGCGATGTCGCCGACCGAAGACGAAGTTGTTTGGGCCCGAAAGATCATCAAGGCGTTCGGAGATAATCCGAACTCAGGCACCGTCAGGCTCGACGGCAAGATGATCGACAAGCCGCATCTGCGCGCGGCGGAAAAGATCCTCGGATTGCCGAAAGGCTAACTGGAGTTATCCGGAAATCTCGCGGATGACGGCCCGGCATCCTCGTCGCCGGGCCGTCATTTCTTTAACCGCGCCGGCGAACCGTCGCGCCCTCGCCGGCAAGCGCCTCGATATCGCTCTCGCTGAAGCCGGCCTCGCGCAGGATGTCGTCGCCATGCTCGCCGAGCGTCGGCGGGTGACTGCGGATCGACGACGGCGTGCGGCTCCAGCGCGCGGCGGGACCGGCGACACGTATCTTGCCTTCGGTGGGATGATCGATGTCCCTGAAAAATCCCACCGCGGCGAGGTGCGGATCGTCGATCAGGCTGTCGAGATCGTGCATGGGTCCGCAGGGAATGTCGGCGTCCTCGAACAGCCGCATCCACTCGGCCGTCGTGCGGGTTTCGATCAGGCCGGCAAGCCACTTGTAGACGCGGTCGTAGTTCCGGGTGCGCGACGACATGTCCTTGAAACACGGATCGCGCTGGTCCGGATCGGCCGCACCGATTGCGCGGAAGAATGCGTCCCAATGCTTGTCCGTATAGATCAGCGCGCAGATATAGCCGTCCTGCGTGCGATAGGGACGCCGATCCGGCGCGAGCAGCCGGGAGTATCCGGGCGGGCCGACCGGCGGATCGTAGCTGCGCCCGGCCATGTGATCGCCGAGCACGAACTGCGCCATGGTTTCGAACATGGGTATCTCGATCGCCTGCCCCTCACCGGTCCGGTCGCGATGCAACAGGCCTGCGAGAATGGCGTGGGTCGCGTTCAGCCCGACAATGCGGTCGGCGATCGTGGCGGGCGAATAGCGCGGCTCACCGGTGATCCGGCCGACCAGCGCCGGAAGTGCGGTCAATCCCTGAATCAGATCGTCATAAGCCGGCCGGCCGGCGTAGGGCCCCGACTCGCCGAAGCCATGGAGCGCGACGTAGACCAGACGAGGGTTGATCCCGAGCAAATCGTCGGGACCGAGTTTCAGCCGCCGCATCGCCGCGGGCCGCACATTATGGACGAAAACGTCCGCGGTTTCGCTCAAACGCAGTAACGCCGCGCGGCCGCGCGGCTTCTTCAGGTCGAGGACGATCGAGCGCTTGTTGCGATTGCCCTGAAGGTACATCGCTCCCATCCGCGGACTGCGCATCGGGGCGGCGTAACGCATCACATCGCCTTCGGGGCTTTCAACCTTGATGACGTCGGCGCCGTAGTCGCCCAGGATCATGGTGGCGTAAGGCCCCATCATGACGCTGGTGAGGTCGATCACCTTGACTCCCGCCAGCGGGCCATTCGGCGTCGCTGGCGTGGCCCGGGCCTTTGTCATATCGCGCGGCGCGTTCACTTGCTCTCGGCAACCGCCGCGGCGAACGCCTTGAGCACGTCGCTGCCGGGCTTGCCGCGCTTGTCGGTGTCCTTGGCCCAGGAATCGGCAACGCTGGCAAAGGCGCCCGCGAACTGCTTTTTGTCCGCATCGTTGAAATCGATCACCGTCATGCCCTGGCCCTGCACCTTCGCCGCGGCCGCTTTCTCGCCATCCTCGAAACGCTTGCAGCCTTCCCGGGTGACCTGCTCGCCGACGTCGGCCAGCACCTTGCGGACATCCTCGGGCAGCGACTTCCACTTGGTCTCGCCGATCGAATAGGTAATCATCGCGGTGCCGAAGTTCATGCCGGACGTTCCGGACTTCAGCAGCTTGCCGATGTCGTAGGAGTTGGCGCTCTGGTAGGACAGCACGACACCGTCGAGCGTACCGCGCGTCATCGACTCGTAAATCTCGGGCGCGGACATGCGGACCGGCACGCCCTTGATGGCGCGCATCATCAGGTCCATGGCGCCGCCGGCCGTGCGGATTTTCAGACCGTCGAGATCGCCGGCTTTTTCAATGTGGCGCGCATTCGACAACAGGATCTGATACGCCGGCAGGGCAATGGTCACCAGCGGATGCAATCCGTTGGGCTTGAACTCCTTCGTTTCGAGAATGCCGCCGTTGTGCGACAGCTTGTAGAAGGCGAGCGATCCCTGACACTGGGTTTCGAAGATGCCCGGGAGTTCCGAGACGGCCGTCAGCGGATACTTGTCCGACGAATAGGACGGAACGACATAGGCAACGTCGGCGACGCCGGCCGTCGTGAGCTGCGCCATGTCCTTGGCCTTGCCGAGCTGCTCGGACGGAAAGTGCTGGAACGTCACCTGGCCGTTGGTGGCCTTGGCCACCAGCTCCATGAAGGGCTTTCCGACCAGTTCGTGAATGACGTGGCCGTGCGGCAAGCTGTCCGCGAGCCGCAGCGTAATCTTCTGCTGGGCGGACACCCCGTCCACGCCCGACAACAACGCCGCAACCGTTACGGCCGCAACCGCGGCTCCGCTCACTCTCGTCATTACGAACTCCCCTGTTTTCCGGATCGTTGTTGTTTGTCTTGCGAAGACCGTTCAGTAACCCATCTTCATCGGCAACCAGAGAATGATCTGCGGCCACGCCACCAGAACGGCGATCGCGAAGACATGGGCCACGAAGTGCGGCAACGTACCGTGAAAGACTTCCGCGACCGGGCGGCCTGAATAGCGGGCCACGACGTAGCAGTTCAGGCCGACCGGCGGCGTGATCATGCCGACTTCCGCCGTCACGATCTTGACCACGCCGAACCAGAGCGGATCGAAGCCGAGCGATTTGATCAACGGCAGGACGATCGGAACGGTGAGGACCAGAATCGCGATCTGATCCATGAAGGATCCCAGCACGATATAGCCGCACAAAATCAGCGCGATGATGAGCCAGCGCGAGACGTCGAGGGCGCCAACCCAGGCAACGAGGGTCTGCGTCACCTGAGCGAGCGTGAAGAAATACCCGAAGATGTAGGCGCCGAGCAGAATCATCGAAATCATGCAGGTGCCGTGGGCCGCGCGCAACAATGCGCGATACAGTCCCGCCCGCGACATCTTGCCCATCCGGATCGTGAGGCAAAATGCACAGAACGCACCCAGCGCGGACGCCTCCGTGGGAGTGGCGATGCCGGTGTAGATCACGCCGGTAACCATGCCGAACAGCAGCAGCATCGGCCCCACGATGCGCAGCATCTGGAATTTCTCCCGGATCGACACCCGCGGCCCGGCGGGCGCGCGCGACGGATCTCTCCATGCCAGAAACCAGACCGTCAGCATGATGGTCGCGGTCACGAGGAGACCCGGGATGACGCCTCCCACCAGCAACGCGCCGATGTTCACCTCGGCAAGCAGGCCATAGATCACCAGCGCAATGGAGGGCGGGATCAGCATGGCAAGCGTGCCGGAGATGGCAACGACGCCGGCCGCCATGCGCGGTTCGTAGCCCTGCTTGAGCATGGCAGGGAGGCTGGTCGACGAGAGCGTCGCGGCGGATGCCGTCGAGGTGCCGCAGATCGCTCCGAACCCGGCGCCCGCGAGCGCGGTCGCCATGCCGAGACCACCGGGAATTCGCCCGACCCAGGCCGAGGTCGCGCGAAACAGATCGTCGGCGATGCCGCTCATCAGCACCAGTTCGGCCATCAGCAGGAACATCGGAATGGTGATGAGTTCGTAGGATGTCACCGCCGACAGCGGCGCGGTCTGCAGGATGCCCGCGAGCACCGGCATGCCGCCCAGGATATAGAGGCCGAGCGAACCGGCTCCGGCCATCGCAAAACCGACCGGCGTGCCCAGCGCGAGCAGACCGAACAATACGGCAAGACAGAGAGCAACGGTCATTCGAAAGTTTCCGCTTCGGAATCGATGTGGGATTTCGGCAACGGAATGATATCCCTGCCCGTCAACAACGAGAGCAGATGGCCGGCCAGATGCAGCGCGAGGCGGATCGTCAACAACCCCGCCCCGAACGGCACAAGCCCGATCGACGGCCACATCGGCCAGGGAATGGCCCCGGCCATCACGTCCGCCGCCCTGTAGCTATCGGCCGCGCGTTGCCAGCCGAACCACGCGATCATTGAAAAAACGATGATGCTGACGATGCAGGTGACGATTTCGCTCAGGCGAATGCCGACCGCCGGGAATTTCTGCTGCAGGACGTCGACGTTCACATGGGCGTTCGACGCATGGGCCTCGGACAGGATGAGAAAGAACACCCCCGCCATCAGGTAAAGCGCGATGAGATCATATGCCCAGGACAGCGGACTATTGAACACATAGCGCAAGACCACGTCGCAGAAGACGATGATCATGATCAGAAACATGAACACAGCCGCGATGAACGAGCCGATCTTCTCGAATCGTCCGAGCATTTTTATCGATGCGGTGATCACGCTCCCTCCCCGGCCGCCCTCACGGGGCGGCCTTGCCGGCGATATGTCTCGACAGATGCCCCGAAATTATCTGGCTGCGGCGGCGGCAACCAGATCGTCGTATTCCTTCAGCGCGTCGCTTCCCCGCTTGCCGCGCGCATCAAGTCCCTTCGCCCATGTCCTGGCGACGCCCTTGAGAAGATCCTTGAATTCGCCGCGCTCCTTCGGCTGGATTTCCTCGAACTTCAGGCCGTCCGCCGAGAGTCTCATCTTGGTTCCCTCATCGGTCTCCTGAACGCTCTTGCAAGCCGACGGCACGATTTCCTCGGCGACATCCACCATGGCTTTCTGAACGTCAGGCGACAGTTTTTTCCAGGCGGCATCGCTGATCGAGTAGGCCACGATGAAGCTGCCGAACCCGACGCCGTCGGTGGCATTTTTCACGAGCTTGTCGGCGCCATACGCAACGACGCTCTCGAGCGGAAACAGCAGCCCGTCCAGCGTTCCGCGCGACAGCGACTCATAGGCGTCGGGCGCCGCCATGCGGACCGGCACCGCATCGAGGGCGCGCAATGTCAGATCCTGGGCGCCACCGGTCGTTCGCAGCTTCAGGCCATGCACATCGGCCGGCGTATTGACCGGCGTCTTGACGGTGAAAATCCGATACTGCGGCAGCACCACCGCGAGCAGCAGCCGGATATTGTTTTTCGCATAGTCCTGCTCGGCGATGACGCCGCTGCGGGCCGATTTCCAGTAAGCCAGCGTTCCGTGACACGAGTGCTCGAAGGCCCCGGGCAACATCGCCACCTCGGACACCGGCATTTTGTCGGCGGCGTATGCGGGAGCGACGTAGCCGATATCCGCGACGCCGGTTTGCGTCAGCTTCAGCATGTCGGTGGCCTTGCCCAGTTGCTGGGCCGGGTAATGCTCGAAGACCACCGCGTCGTTTGTGCGCTTGCGGACTTCCTCCATCCACGGCTCGAGAATCAATTTGACGAGGTAGTGCCCCTTCGGGAAGGAATCGGCAACGCGCAGATGCACCGGCTCGGCAGCCTTCGCAACGCCCGACGAAACGACCATCACAGCCATCACGGCCGCCAACCGACGTATTGCCTCCACCTTGATCCTCCCTCGCTGTCCGACTTGTTTTGCGGCGTTCCGGCTTGCGGCGGCACCGTACAGATTTACGACAAGTGTTCACATTTGTGAATTACTCGCATGGAACGAACGGGACCGTCAATGGGGCTGCCCCCGCATCGGCGCCGGATTGCTTGCCGGCGGTTCCTGCGGGCATTCCCGGGAGGAAAGGCGTCCTTATTTCACCGACCTGGCCATCCGGAAAACCGGGGTTGCCGCTGTTTCAGCGTCGACCGGTCAATCGCCGCCTGACTCATCCGACGAGCGCAGCAGGAGCAAGAATAAAGCGATTGGCTCGGCTGCGAGCGAAGCCGTTTTGGACGGAAGCCCACGGCTCCCGGCCGGTATCCAGGTCCGCGCCGGCTGCGGGAGTGGCAAGATCCGATCCGGAGGACCGGCCTCACAACGACACAAAGCTCTCAACACGAAGGATGGGCAGTTTATTTGAAATTCTCGCGTAATCGGATTTTGCCCAACCCGGATTTATAAACAACAATATGAAAAACATTGAATTTATCCCCGATATCGATAGCCCAACACGTCAAAAACTCGACATAAATAACAAAAAAACACAATTTTATGGGCAATTTCCCACATCGATACGACGCATGATGGGCTGTTTTGTTGGATGCCGTTGGCTTATTTCAAGGTGTCCCGGCCGCTGTGGTGTGCGTCAGCCACTGGGCAAGCCCGGTTGCCGGGAATGGGCATAGCCTCGATGTGGAGTTCGACACGCGATGACCGATGTTTCGTCCCCGGCGTACACCGGCCATGCCGGGCAAAAGCACCCCGCGATCTCCTTTGAATTCTTTCCGCCCAAGACCGAGGAGATGGAGCGCAATCTGTGGGACACCATTACCCGCCTCGCGCCGCTGACTCCCAATTTCGTCTCGGTCACCTATGGCGCCGGCGGATCGACGCGCGAGCGCACCCACGCGACCATCGCGCGCATCCTTTCTGAAACCAGCCTCCTGCCGGCGGCGCACCTGACGTGCGTCGGCGCCTCGCGCGGCGAGATCGACGACATCGTCAGCCGCTATCGCGAGGTCGGCGTTCGTCACATCGTCGCGTTGCGCGGAGACCCCCCGGGCGGCATCGGCACGGCATACAGCACCCATCCCGACGGCTACCGCAGTTCGGCCGAACTGGTCGCCGGAATCAAGCGGCGTCATGGCGACATCGAGATTTCCGTTTCGGCCTACCCCGAGAAACATCCGGAAAGCCGCGACATCGATGCGGATATCGATGTCCTCAAGGCCAAGGTCGATGCCGGCGCGACGCGCGCGATCACTCAGGTCTTTTTCGACAACGACCTGTACCTTCGCTATCTCGACCGGGTTCGGGCGCGCGGCATCGATATTCCGATCGTGCCCGGCATCATGCCGATGCACAATTTCAAACAGGCGCGCAGCTTCGTGACCAGGGCCGGCACCACCGTGCCATCGTGGCTCGCAGAGAAATTCGAGGGTCTCGACAACGATCCCGAGACGCGCAAGCTGGTCGCGGCGACGGTCGCCGCCGGTCAGGTCCAGAAGCTCGCGAAGCGCGGCGTCGACGTCTTTCACTTCTACACCATGAACCGCGCCGATCTCGTGTTCGCCATCTGCCATTTGCTCGGCATCCGGCCGAACGCCACGCAGAAGGCGGCGTGATTCCATGACAATATCCGTATCGCCGAAACGGACCGCCCTGCTCGCGGCCGCGCGCGAGCGTATCCTCGTGCTCGACGGCGCCATGGGCACCATGATCCAGGGCCTCGAATACGATGAGGCGGCCTTTCGCGGCGAGCGATTCAAGGATTTTCACCGCGATGTGCGCGGCAACAACGATCTTCTGATCCTCACGCAGCCGAAGGCGATCGAAGACATCCACGCAGCCTACCTGCGCGCCGGCGCGGATATCGTCGCCACCAATACGTTTTCATCGACCTCGATCGCGCAAGCCGACTACGACATGCAGGAACTGGCTTACGAATTGAACCGCGACGGCGCGCGGCTTGCGCGCGCGGCAGCGGAGCGGGTCAGCGCCGAAGACGGAAAGCCGCGCTTTGTCGCAGGCGCACTGGGCCCGACCAACCGCACGGCCTCGATCTCGCCCGATGTCGCCAATCCCGGCTACCGCGCCGTCACCTTCGACGATTTGCGCAAGGCCTACGGCGAGCAGATCAACGGCCTGCTGGACGGCGGCGCCGATTTGCTGCTGCTCGAAACCATCTTCGATACGCTGAACGCCAAGGCGGCGCTCTATGCGATCGCTGAAATCAGTGAGCAACGCGGCATCGACGTGCCCGTGATGGTCTCCGGCACCATCACCGACAAGTCCGGCCGCCTGCTGTCGGGACAACTGCCCGAAGCCTTCTGGAATTCGATCCGCCACGCCAAGCCGATCACCGTCGGCTTCAACTGCGCGCTCGGCGCCGAAGACCTGCGCGCCCACATCGCCGACATCGGCCGCGTCGCCGACACCCTGATCTGCGCCTATCCGAATGCCGGCCTGCCCAACGAATTCGGGCAGTATGACGAAAGCCCGGACTACATGGCGCGGCTGATCGGCGAATTCGCGGCCAGCGGCCTTGTCAACATCGTCGGCGGCTGCTGCGGCACGACGCCGGACCACATCGCCGCCATCGCGGCGGCGGTCGCGCCGCACAAACCGCGCCTCATACCCGAGATCGAACCGCGGCTGCGCCTCTCGGGCCTCGAGCCGTTCACGCTCACCTCCGATATTCCTTTCGTCAACGTCGGCGAACGCACCAACGTCACCGGCTCCGCTCGCTTCCGCAAACTGATTACCGCCGGCGATTACACCGCCGCCCTGCAGGTCGCGCGCGATCAGGTGGAAAACGGCGCCCAGATCATCGACGTCAACATGGACGAGGGCCTGCTGGACTCCGAGCAGGCGATGGTGACGTTCCTCAACCTCGTGGCGTCCGAACCGGATATCGCGCGCGTGCCGATCATGGTGGACTCCTCGAAGTTCGCGGTGATCGAGGCCGGCCTGAAATGCATTCAGGGCAAGCCGGTCGTCAACTCGATCTCCATGAAGGAAGGCGAGGACAAGTTCATCCACGAAGCGACCATCGCGCGGCGCCATGGCGCGGCCGTGGTGGTGATGGCATTCGACGAGGTGGGACAGGCCGACACCTTCGAGCGCAAGACCGAGATCTGCGAACGCGCCTATGACCTCCTTGTCAACCGCCTGAACTTTCCGCCGGAAGACATCATCTTCGACCCCAACATCTTCGCGATCGCCACCGGCCTCGAGGAACACAACAACTACGGCGTCGACTTCATCGAGGCGACGCGCTGGATTCGCCAGAATCTTCCGCACGCGCATATTTCGGGCGGCGTATCGAACCTGTCGTTCTCGTTCCGCGGCAACGAGCCGGTCCGCGAAGCGATGCATTCGGTGTTCCTGTATCATGCCATCAAGGCCGGCATGGACATGGGCATCGTCAACGCCGGACAGATGATCGTCTATGACGATATCGACCCGGAGCTGCGCCAGACCTGCGAAGACGTCATTCTCAATCGCGACCCCGGCGCGGCCGAACGGCTGCTGCAACTGGCGGAGAAATTCCGCGGCGCCGGCAAGGAAGTGAAGGAAAAGGATCTCGCCTGGCGCGAGTGGCCGGTGGAGAAGCGACTCAGCCACGCTCTGGTCAACGGCATCACCGAATTCATCGAGGAAGACACGGAAGCCGCACGGCTGACGGTCGAACGGCCGCTCAACGTCATCGAGGGGCCGCTGATGGCCGGCATGAACATCGTCGGCGACCTGTTCGGCGACGGCAAGATGTTCCTGCCTCAGGTGGTGAAATCGGCGCGCGTCATGAAGCAGGCGGTGGCCTATCTGATGCCGTTCATGGAAGACGAGAAGCGGCGTAATCGGGCCGCCGGCGTCAACGCGGGCGAGCGGCAGTCCGCCGGCAAGATCGTGATGGCGACCGTCAAGGGCGACGTGCACGACATCGGCAAGAACATCGTCGGCATCGTGCTCCAGTGCAACAATTTCGAGGTCATCGATCTCGGCGTGATGGTGCCGGCGGCGAAGATCATCGAGACCGCCAGGACCGAGGGCGCCGACATCATCGGCCTGTCCGGACTTATCACGCCGTCATTGGACGAGATGGCGTTCGTCGCCTCCGAGCTGGAACGTCAGGAATTCTCCATTCCGCTGATGATCGGCGGCGCCACCACCAGCCGCGTCCATACCGCGGTCAAGATCGATCCGCGCTATCGCCGCGGCCCGGTGGTGCATGTCAACGACGCGAGCCGCGCCGTCGGCGTCGCATCGTCGCTGCTCTCGACCGACAGGCGCGCGGGCTTCATCGACGACCTCCGCGCCGAGTACACCAGGATTTCGGACGCCCATTTTCGCGCCCAGCAGAACAAGAAGCGGCTCTCGCTCGAAGCTGCGCGCGCCAACGCGCTCAAGATCGACTGGACGGCCTCGACGCCGAAGAAACCGTCGTTCCTCGGCGTCCGCAATTTCAGCAACTATTCGCTGGCCGAACTTGCCGACTACATCGACTGGACGCCATTCTTCCAGGCCTGGGAACTGTCGGGACGTTTTCCCGCGATCCTGAAGGATCCCACGGTGGGCGATGTCGCGCAGTCGCTCTATGACGACGCCCGCAAGATGCTCGACCGGATCGTCGCGGAGAACTGGTTCACCGCCAACGCCACCGTCGGCTTCTGGCCGGCCAACGCGGTCGGCGACGATGTCGTTCTCTACAGCGACGAATCGCGCACGACGCCCGTTGCGACGCTTCACACGCTGCGCCAGCAACTCGAGAAGCGCGAGGGCCGTCACAATCTCGCGCTGTCCGATTTCGTCGCGCCTCGGGGCAGCGGCGTGCCGGATTATATCGGCGCGTTCGTCGTCACGGCGGGGATCGGCGAAGAAACCATCACCATGCGCTTCAAGCAGGCCAACGACGACTACTCGTCGATTCTGGTCAAGGCGCTGGCCGACCGTCTCGCCGAAGCCTTCGCCGAGCGGATGCATGAGCGCGTGCGCAAGGAACTGTGGGGGTTTGCTCCGGACGAAAACCTCACGCCCGACGATCTGATTCTGGAAAAATATCGGGGCATCCGTCCGGCGCCGGGCTATCCGGCCCAGCCCGACCACACCGAAAAGACGACGATCTTCAGATTGCTCGACGCCGAACAAAATGCCGGCGTGACGCTGACCGAAAGCCTCGCGATGTGGCCGGGCTCGTCGGTTTCCGGCGTCTACTACAGCCATCCCGAAAGCGAATATTTCGGCGTCGGAAAAGTCGAGCGCGATCAGATGGAAGATTACGCGGCGCGCAAGAACATATCTCTCGCGGAGGTCGAGCGCTGGCTGGCGCCGATCCTGAACTACATTCCGTCGGCCAACTCCAATCCGCCGCCGAAAGCGGACGATGCCGAGACCGATCCGGCATCACATCCGACCGGATGTCGCTGCGCATTCCACCTGCAATATCGCAAACAGGCCGCGCGGGGCTGAACGCTGTCACGTCCCGCAAACGGAGCCATGCGGGATTCAGTCATCCGCGTTCGCCCCGCCCTTCCCGGGGAACGTCTCCTTGATTCTCCGAATAGCGCCCGCCAGTTGATGGTCTGTCATAGGCTGCCGAGCCCGGTCCCTCTCTGGATCGACGCTTCAACTATTCAGACTCGTCGCTTGCCAGCACGCCGCGCACCGCCGCCGCCCAGCCCCTGAGCTTTCGCGTGCGCGTGGCCGCGCTCATGTTCGGCTTGAACCGCCGTTCGAGCCGCCAGTTGTCGGCGAATTTCGACGGCTCCGGAAAGACGCCCGCGGAAAGCCCCGCAAGATACGCCGCCCCAAGCGCCGTGGTCTCCTGGATCACGGGCCGATCCACCGGCGCGTCGAGCAGGTCGGCGAGCCGCTGCATCGTCCAGTCCGACGCCGTCATGCCGCCGTCGACACGCAGCACCGTGTGCGCGCTTGAGGCTTCCGGCCAGTCGGCGCGCATCGCCGCCCACAGATCGAAGGTCTGATAGCAGACGCTTTCCAGCGCGGCGTGCGCGAATTCGGCCGGACCGGTGTTGCGCGTCAGTCCGAACAGCGCGCCGCGCACGTTCGGATTCCAGTACGGCGCGCCCATGCCGACGAAGGCCGGCACCAGATAGACCGATTGCGTCGGGTCGGATTGATCGGCGAGCGGACCGGTTTCGGAAGCCTGCTCGATGAGGCCGAGCCCGTCGCGCAGCCATTGCACGGCGCTTCCCGCGACGAAGATCGAGCCTTCCAGCGCGTAGGTTCGGTTTCCGTTCAACTGATAGGCGATCGTGGTCAGCAGCTTGTTTGTCGAAGCGACCGGCGTCGTTCCGGTATTGAGCAGCGCAAAACAGCCGGTGCCGTAGGTCGACTTGATCATGCCCGGCGCGAAGCACGCCTGCCCGACCACCGCGGCCTGCTGGTCGCCGGCGATGCCACGCACCGCGATCGGCGCGCCGAACAGATCGTTGACGCTGTCGCCGAAATGCGCCGAGGAATCCTTCACCTCCGGCAGCATCGCGCGCGGCACGCGCAGGATTTTCAGCAGATCGTCATCCCACTGTCCGGCGTGAATATCGAACAGCAGCGTGCGCGAGGCGTTGGTGGCGTCGGTCGCATGCACCTTGCCGCCGGTCAGCCGCCACAACAGATAGCAATCCACGGTGCCGAACATCAGTTCGCCGCGCTCCGCGCGCGCCCGCGCGCCGGGGACATGATCGAGAATCCACGCGATCTTGGTGCCGGAAAAATAGGGATCGATGATGAGGCCGGTTTTCGCCGAGATCGCCTGCTCGTGGCCCTCCGCCTTGAGCCGCGCGCAGATATCCGCCGTCCGGCGATCCTGCCAGACGATGGCGCGATGCACCGCCTGCCCGGTGGCGCGGTCCCACACCACGGTGGTCTCGCGCTGGTTGGTGATGCCGATGGCGGCGATGTCCTTCGCGGCGACGCCGGCTTTCTCGATCGCCTCGCGGCAGGTCGCGACCGTCGAGGCCCAGATGTCGTCCGGCTCGTGCTCGACCCAGCCCGAGGCGGGGAAGTGCTGCGGAAACTCCTGCTGCGCGATCGCCGCGATGGAGGTATCGCTGCGAAACAGGATCGCGCGCGAGGACGTGGTGCCCTGATCGATGGCGAGGACGTGAGCGGCCATGAGGTTTCTTCCCGAAGGGATTGTCGCGCGTAGCGGGTGCGCCAAGGCAAGCGGATTGCGCACCGGAGGTCAAGTTGCGCTTCGCTCGGCCACCCTCCCCACAAGGGGGAGGGACAAAATGCGCACTACACCGACGCCGTGGTCACGCCGCCGTCGACCACGATGGTCTGGCCGGTCATGAAGGTCGAGGCGTCGGACGCCAGATAGGCCACGGCGCCCGCGATTTCGTCAGGCTCGCCGATACGCCGCAGCGGCGTGGTGGCGCAGCGGCGCTTCAGACGCTCCTCGTCCTCCCACAGCGCGCGGGCGAAGTCGGTCTTGACCAGCCCCGGCGCGACGCAATTGACCCGCACGCCCTTCGGTCCCCATTCCCCGGCGAGGCTGCGGCACAGCGCGAAATCCGCCGCCTTGGAGATGCCGTAGGCGCCGATCACCGTGGAGCCGCGCAAGCCGCCGATCGACGAAACGATGATGACCGAGCCCTTGCCGCGCTCCGCCATCTGCGGGATCGCCAGCGCCGAAAGCCAGATATTGCTCTTGACGTTCGAGCCCATGATCTTGTCGAAGGCTTCGTCGGTGATGTCGAGCAGCGGGCCGTAATAGGGATTCACCGCCGCGTTGCAGACCAGGATGTCGATCTTGCCGTAGTGCTTGATCGCGCCGCCGATGAGCGCCTCGACCTCGTTCTTGCGCGCGATGTTGCAGGCAATGACGTGGGCGTCGCCGCCATCCTTGCGGATGCCGTCCGCGACCGCCTCGCAGGCGTCGGCCTTGCGGCTCGAGATCACGACCTTCGCGCCGAGCTTCGCCAGCAATTCCGCCGAGGATTTTCCGATGCCGCGGCTGGAACCGGTGACCACCGCCACCTGGCCGGTGAGATCGAACATGTTTTTCATAAGAGCGTCCTCCGATACGAGATTGTTCTGCTTCGAGCCATCGACCCGTCATGGCCGGGCTTTGTCCCGGCCATCCCCGCTTTGTCCCGGCCATCCACGTCTTTGGACTTGAGATGCGCCTAAGACGTGGATGCCCGGCACGCGGCCGGGCATGACGACGGCATGGTGTCTCGCGCGATCTGTCGTGCAAGACACAAGCGAGCCAAATTACACCAGCCCCGGCCCGTCGCTGACGCGCGCGAGGTGATAGTCGGTGTCGCCGAACGTGTTCTCGATCATGGTCAGCCGCTTGAAGTAGTGGCCGATCTTCGCCTCCATGGTCATGCCGATGCCGCCGTGGAGCTGGATCGACTGCTGGCCGACGAACTTGCCGGACTTGCCGATCTGCACCTTGGCCGCAGCGACGGCGTTGGCGCGCTCCTTGGCGTCGTCGAATTCCGCCGCCATGGTCGCGAACATCGCCATGCTGCGGGCCTGCTCCAGTGCCACGAACATGTCCGCGGCGCGGTGCTGCAACACCTGAAACGAGCCGATCGGCACGCCGAACTGCTTGCGCGTCTTGATGTACTCGACCGTGGTTTTCAGCGACTCGTCCATCGCGCCGACGGCTTCCGCGCAAAGCGCGATGCGCGCGTCGTCCACCACCTTCTCGACCAGCGCCAGCCCGTTTTCGCCATCGCCGATGACGGCATCCGCGCCGACCTCGACGCCGGTGAAAGTGACGTCGGCGGCATGCAGGCCGTCCTGGGTCGGATAGCCCTTGCGCGACACGCCCTTGGCATTGGCCGGCACCAGGAACACGCCGATGCCGTTGCGATCGCGCTGGCCACCCTTGGTGCGCGCCGTGACGACGAAGGTGTCGGCGGTCTCGCCGTTCAGCACGACGAATTTCTCGCCGTCGACGATCCAGCCGTCACCCTTCTTCTTCGCCGTGGTGGCGACGTCAGCGAGATCGTAGCGCGAGTTCTTCTCGAGCTGCGCGAACGCAAGCGTCTTGCTGCCGTCGACGATGCCCGGAATATGAGCCGCCTTCTGCGCCGCAGAGCCGCCGTGGCGCAGGAAACCGCCGCCGATCACCACCGTCGCCAGATACGGCTCCAGCACCAGCGCGCGGCCGAGCGCCTCCATCACGATCATGGTCTCGACCGCGCCGCCGCCGAAACCGCCGTCGTCTTCCGAGAACGGCAGGCCGAGCAGCCCTTGCTCCGCCAGCTTGCTCCACACGGTTTTGCTCCAGCCGCCTTTTTCCTTGGCGTATTTCTTGCGGCTCTCGAAATCATAGGAATCGGTCAGCAGGCCGTCGACGCTGTCCTTGAGAAGGCGCTGCTCCTCGGTCAAATCGAAATCCATGTTCGCTCCACTCAAATCGCGACCAACACCCGGGCTGGCGCATCAACAATTTCACCGCCATGCCCGGCCTTGTGCCGGGCATCCACGTCTTTTGCGTTTCGAGAAAGACGTGGATGGCCGGGCATAGGCGTTCTTAGAACGCCGTTCTTCAAACGGCTATGCCCGGCCATGACGACATTGCAATCACGGTCGCTTGCGGCGGCCGAGCACGACGATCAAAGTCCCAGCACCGCCTTGGTGATGATGTTGCGCTGGATCTCGTTGGAGCCGCCGTAGATCGACACCTTGCGGTTGTTGAAGTAGCTCGGCGCGATCTGCGCGGTCCAGTCCATGGTCTCGTTGCTGCCGTCGTCGCCATGGATGTCGTAGGGCGCGGCGAACGGGCCGATCACCTCCATCAGCAGCTCGGTGGTCGCCTGCTGGATTTCCGAGCCCTTGATCTTGAGCACCGACGACGCCGGATTGGGCTTGCCCTTGCCGTGCTTGCCCTCGTCTGCGACGACGCGAAGCTGCGTCAATTCAAGCGCCTTCAGCTCGATCTCGACGGCGGCGAGCTTTTCGCGGAACTTCTGATCCTGCAGCACCGGCTTGCCGCCGGACTCGATCTTGCCCGCAAGATCCTTGATGCGGCGGATGCGCTCCTTGGAAACGCCGACGCGGGCGATGCCGGTACGCTCGTTGCCGAGCAGGAATTTGGCGTAGTCCCAGCCCTTGTTCTCCTCGCCGACCAGATTCTCCAGCGGCACCTCGACGTCGTCGAAGAACACCTCGTTGACCTCGTGGCCGCCGTCGATGGTCTGAATCGGGCGCACGGTGATGCCCTTCGACTTCATGTCGATCAGGATGAAGGAGATGCCGGACTGCTTCTTGGCCGCGGGGTCGGTGCGGCAGAGGCAGAAGATCATGTCCGCGTGCTGCGCCAGCGTGGTCCAGGTCTTCTGGCCGTTGACGATCCACTTGTCGCCCTTGCGCTCGGCCTTGGTCTTGAGCGAGGCGAGGTCCGATCCCGAGCCCGGCTCGGAGAAGCCCTGGCACCACCAGTCCTCGACGGTCGCGATACGCGGCAGGTATTTCTTCTTCTGCGCCTCGCTGCCGAACGTGTAGATGACGGGGCCGACCATGCTGACGCCGAAGGCCAGCGGCTGCGGCGCCGGCGCCATCTGCAATTCCTCATTGAAGATGAAGTGCTGCACCGAGGTCCAGCCGGTGCCGCCGTATTCCTTCGGCCAGTGCGAGACGCCCCAGCCCTTCTTGTTCAGGATGCGCCACCACGTCACCATCTCGTCCTTGGAGAGGTGACGGCCCTCCTGCAATTTCTGCCGCGTGAGCGGCGGCACATTGTCCTTGAAGAACTGGCGGACTTCGTCGCGGAACGCGATTTCTTCCCTGGTGAAATTGAGATCCATCGGAGGACTCCCTGAGCTTCAGTTAGCACCGTCACCCCGAGGTGGCCGCGAAGCGGCCCTCGAAGGGCGACGGCCGTTTACCAGAAGCGCCATCCTTCGAGGCTCGCCATGAAGAATGGCTCGCTCCTCAGGACGACGCCACCAATCGGGTTACTGCACGATCTCGAGCAGGCCGGCCGCGCCCATGCCGCCGCCGACGCACATGGTGACGACCGCGTACTTCGCCTTGCGGCGGCGGCCCTCGATCAGCGCGTGACCGGCGAGACGCGCGCCCGACATGCCATAGGGATGGCCGACCGAGATCGCGCCGCCGTTGACGTTGAGCTTCTCCGGATCGATGCCGAGCTTGTCGCGGCAATAGAGAACCTGCACGGCGAAAGCCTCGTTCAGCTCCCAGAGATCGATATCGTCGACCTTGAGGCCATGGCGCTTGAGCAGGCGCGGCACCGCGAACACAGGGCCGATGCCCATTTCATCGGGCTCGCAGCCGGCCGCGACGAAGCCGCGGAAGATGCCGAGCGGCTTCAGGTTGCGCTTGGCGGCCTCCTTGTCGCTCATGATGACGGTGGCGCTGGCGCCGTCCGAGAGCTGGCTGGCGTTGCCCGCGGTAATGCTGCCGCCCTCGCGCACCGGCTTGAGCGAAGCAAGACCTTCGGCGGTCGTATCCGGACGCGGACCTTCGTCCTGCGACAGCGTGATCTCCTTCATGGAGACGTCCTTGGTCTCCTTGTTCACGACCGCCATCTGCGTCGTGATCGGAGCCAGTTCGTCCTTGAACTTGCCGCCCTGCTGCGCGGCCGCGGTGCGCCGCTGGCTCTCGAGACCGTATTCGTCCTGCCGCTCGCGCGAAATGCCATAGCGCTTGGCCACCACTTCCGCGGTGTCGATCATCGGCATGTAGACCTCGCCCTTGATCTTGAGCAGCGCGGGATCCTGGGCGTGGAAGGTGTTGGCGTGCTCGTTCTGCACCAGGCTGATCGACTCGCCGCCGCCGCCGACCGCGATCTCGACGCCGTCGAACAGCACCGAGCGCGCCGCGAGCGCCATGGCCTGCAGGCCCGAGGCGCACTGGCGATCGATGGTGGTGCCGCCGACCGTCACAGGCAGCCCGGCGCGCAGCAGCGCCTTGCGGGCGATGTTGCCGCCGGTCGCGCCCTGCTGCATGGCGGCGCCCATCACCACGTCCTCGATCTCCTTCGGATCGACGTTGGCGCGCTTGACGGCGTGCGCGATGGCATGGCCGAGCAGGGTCGCGCCTTCGGTCGCATTGAGAGCGCCGCGATAGGCCTTGCCGATCGGGGTGCGGGCGGTGGAAACAATAACGGCTTCGGTCATCAGCGACCTCCTGTTGCGAGTTTCTGTTCGGGTTGGGTTGTATCCGGTTTGGGTTGCCGCATGCGCAACTCGTGGCGCGACAATTTGCCGACCGAGGTGCGCGGCAGTTCGTCGACGAATTCCAGCGCCGCCGGCAATTCATGCTTGCCGAGCTTGCCGGTCAGGAACGCGCGCAGTTCCTCGAGGCTGAACGGCACCGCGCCGGCGCGCAGCTTGATGAAGGCCTTCGCCGCCTCGCCGCGATAATCGTCGGGAATGCCGATCACGATCACTTCCTGCACGGCGGGATGGGTGTAGATCGCCTGCTCGATCATCTGCGGATAGACGTTGAACCCGCCGGATATGATCATGTCCTTCTTTCGGTCCACAAGATAGAAGTATCCGTCGGTGTCCACGTAGCCGATGTCGCCGGTCAGGAAGCGGTCGCCGACAAAGGCTTCCGCGGTTTCCTTCGGCCGGTTCCAGTAACCCTTCGTGACGTTCGGCCCGCGAATGCGGATTTCGCCGACCTCCCCCGCCGGCAGAACCTTCGCGGAATCCTCCAGCGACACCACGTCCATCTCGATTCCCGGCAGCATCAGGCCAATCGAACCGGGCTTGTCCGGCCCTTCCTTGGGATGGCCCGTGCCGGGCGAGCAGGTCTCGGTCATGCCCCAGCCGCTCTTCAGCTTCATGCCGACCTTGCGCTCGAAGATACGGGCGACCTCGACCGGCAGCGGCGCGCCGCCGGAGCCGCAGCTTGCCAGCGACGACAGGTCGCGCTTGTCGAGATCCGGCAAACTCGCGATCGCGATCCACATGGTGGGCACGCCCGGAAACACGGTGGCGCGCTTGACCTCGATGTCGCGCATCACGGCTTCGACATCGAACCGCTGATGCAGCGAGATCAGGCTGCCATGCCGCAGGCTGGACAGCAGCACCACGGTCAGCGCGTAGATATGGAACAGCGGCAGCACGCAGATCACGCGCTCGATCGCGTTGCGTTCGGCGCGCGCAGGCGCACCCCACACATCGTAAATCGACACCGCGGAGGAGAGATTGCCGTGGCTCAGCATCGCGCCCTTGGGCAATCCGGTCGTGCCGCCGGTATATTGCAGCAGCGCGACGTCCTCGACATCGATCTCGGGCCACTGCGCCGGCCTTGCCGCGCCGTCGGCGAACGCCCTGAACGTGACAACGCGGGGATCGTCCGGCAGCGCGGTCTGCGGCGTGCCGGCTTTGCCCCAGGTGTCGTCCTCGCAGACGATCAGCCTGTCGAGCAGGCCCTTGGCGAGAAATTTCAGCGCCGTCGGCAACAGCGCCGACAAATTGCTGGTGACGAGAATACGGGCACCGGAATCGGATAATTTATGGGACAGCGCGATCTCGCCGTCGAGCGGACTGAGATGCACCAGCCGCGCACCCGCCTTCAGCGCGCCGAAGAAATTGATCGGGTGATCGGGCGAATTGCCGAGGAACAGCGCGACGGTCGCCCCCTTGCCATAACCGGCACGCAGAAAAGCCGCGGCGGCGGCCTCGACCATGTCTTCCAACGCGTTGTAGCCGATCGGACGATCGCGGAATTCCAGCGCCGGGCGATCGCCATAGGTAGCGGCCGCATCGGACAGCAGATCAGGCAACGTGCCGCGCGGGATCGGATCGTCCCAGCGCACGCCGGGCGGATAGAACTGTTCGCCGGGATGGGTCATGAAAGCTTCCTCCCTCTCCCCGCCCGCGGGGAGAGGTAAAAGCCCTGGGCCAATCGCATCATCACGCCGCCTTCCTGCCCGCCGCGAGCGACGCGAAGGTCTTGCCCTCGGCCGCGAGACGCTTCAGCAGCGGCGCCGGCTCGAGGCTCGGGTCGCTGGTCGCCCTGGCGTAGTACGACAGGCGGTCCGCGATGTGCCTGAGCCCGACCTGATCGGCATAGTGCATCGGGCCGCCGCGATAGATCGGCCAGCCATAGCCGTAGAGCCAGACCACGTCGATGTCGCTCGGACGCGCCGCGATCCCCTCTTCCAGAATCCGCGCGCCCTCGTTGATCATCGGATAGATCATGCGCTCGAGAATCTCGTCGTCGCCGATCTCGCGCCGCTTCAGGCCGAGGCGGGCGCAGGTATCGACAATCAGCTTCTCGACGTCGGGATCGGACAGCGGCGCGCGCGAGCCGCCTTCATACTTGTAATAACCCTTCCCGGTCTTCTGGCCAAAACGCCCGGCTTCGCACAGCGCATCCGCGATCTCCGACTTGATGCCGCGATCCTTGCGCGAGCGCCAGCCGATGTCGAGACCGGCGAGATCGCCCATCGCGAACGGCCCCATCGGCAGGCCGAATTTCGTGACGACGGCATCGACCTGCTGCGGCAGCGCGCCCTCGAACAGGAATTTCTCAGACTGCTTGCTGCGGGCCGCGAGCATGCGGTTGCCGACGAAGCCGTCGCAGACGCCGACGACCACCGGCACCTTGGCGATCTTCTTGGCGATCGCCACCGCCGTCATCAGCACGTCCGGCGCGGTCTTCGCGCCACGCACGATCTCGCACAGCTTCATGACGTTGGCCGGCGAGAAGAAGTGCATGCCGAGCACGTCCTGCGGCCGCCTGGTCACGGCGGCGATCTCGTTGATGTTGAGATAGGAGGTGTTGGACGCCAGCACCGCACCGGCCTTGGCGTGCTTGTCCAGCGCGGTGAACACGTCCTTTTTCACGGCCATGGTCTCGAACACGGCTTCGATGATGAGGTCGGCATCCCTGACGTTCTCCAGGCCGACAGCCCCTGTAATCAGGCCCATGCGCTTGGCCGGCGCATCCGCCGGAATGCCGCCGCGCGCCGCGGTCGCCTCGTAGTTCTTCTGCATGATGCCGAGACCGCGCTTCAGCGGTTCGTCGGACATTTCGATCAGCGTGACGGGAACGCCGGCGCTGGCAAACGACATCGCGATGCCGCCACCCATGGTGCCGGCGCCGATGATGGCGACGCGCGCAACCGGGCGCGGCTTGGTGCCTTCGGGCACGCCATCGACCTTGGCCGCCTCGCGCTCGGCGAAGAACGCATAGCGCTGCGCCTTGGACTGATCGCCGTTCATCAGCTTGAGGAAGCCTTCGCGCTCTTTCTTGAGGGCTTCATCGAATGGCGTGTCGAGCGAATGCCCCACGGCATCGGCCGCGGCGAACGGCGCTTCAAGACCGCGCGCCCGCTTCGTCACCGCGGCGACCGCATTGGTGAAGATCGAGCGGTCGGCTTTCGCCGCCTTGAGCTTGCTGTCGTCATCCCGCAGCCTGCGGGCCGGACGCTTTTCCGCCAGCACCTTGCGCGCAAAGGCCTCGCCGCCGGACGCCGGACCCTCGACGATCTCTTCGATCAACCCGTGCTTCAGCGCCTCCGCGGCGCCGATGGGATCGCCGCCGACGATCATCCTGACTGCGAGTTCAGGACCGACCGCGCGCGGCAGGCGCTGGGTGCCGCCGGCGCCGGGCAGCAGGCCGAGCTTCACCTCCGGCAGACCGAGCCGCGCCTCTTTTACCGCCACACGGAAATGACATCCCAGCGCGACCTCGAGTCCGCCGCCGAGCGCGGTGCCGTGGATCGCCGCGACCGTCGGCTTCGGCGAATTCTCGAGTTCGGAAATCACATCGCCCAAGGCCGGCGGCTGCGGCGGCTTGCCGAATTCGGTGATGTCGGCGCCGGCAATGAAGGTGCGGCCGGCGCAGGTCAGCACGATCGCCTTCACGGCGGGATCGGCAATCGCCTTTTGCACACATTCCTGAATGCCGCGACGAACTGCCGCGCTCAATGCGTTAACCGGAGGGCTGTCCACGGTGACGATGGCGATCTCGTCATGACGCTCAATCTTGACCACTTCACTCACGGCGCTCTCCCTTAAATTCAACCGCATTCGACTAATTTCGCACAGCGGAATTTAATTCCACATCTTGACAGGGAGGGTTATTTTGAAGCACGTCCCTTGTCAACGAAAACACATCGACACAATGGCCGCGCCAGGGAATGAAACGTCCAGCCAGAAAAGCCGCGACCGATCGCAGCTTTGTCGTCGCGCTCTCCCGCGGCCTCGAGGTGCTGCGTGCATTTCATCCCAACGATGGAATGCTCGGCAATCAGGAAATCGCGGCGCGCACCAAACTGCCGAAACCGACGGTGTCGCGCCTCACCTACACGCTGACCAGGCTCGGCTATCTGACCCCGGTTCCGAAATTCGAGAAGTATCAGCTCGCACCGTCCGCGATGGCACTCGGATACGTCGCGCTCGCCAATATGGGCATCCGGCATATTTCCGAGCCCTATCGCAATGAATTGATGCGGCAGACCGGCGGCGCCTGCGCGATCGGCGCGCGCGACCGGACCAGCATGATCTATTTCGGCCAGAGCCGCAGCGAGCTGACCATCGGCGTGCAGCTCGATGTCGGCTCACGCGTGCCGATCGCAACGACGGCGATGGGGCGCGCCTATTTCTGGGCCCTGTCGGCGGACGAGCGCGCCGAACTGATGCGCGAGATGCGCGAACATTACGGAAATCGCTGGCCGAAACTGCGCGACGGACTCGAGCGGTCCGGCGAGACGGTGGCGAAGTACGGCTTCACGATGTCGGCCGGCGAATGGCACGACGACATTCACGCGGCCGGCGTGGCGCTGAAATTGAGCGATGGGACCGGTCCTTATGCGTTGAATTGCGGCGCGCCCGCTTTCCGTTTCACGGAAGATCGTTTGCGCACCGATATTGGACCTCGCCTTGTCGCGATGGTAAGGAGCATCGAGGCGGCGCTGGGTGGTGCGGCGCCTCAATTGCAAAAGCAAGAAAACAAAAAGTCGAGAGCAGGAGGGAGAGTTGCGCGTGTGGTCGAGGGGATCAGGTAAAATTTCCGGACCGCGTCGAATGACGCCCGTCCGTCGCCGTTGCATTGCCGATCGCATGGGCTATCGCTCATGACGCAGGCCCGGCTCGCTCAGGGGCACAATCCCCTGCTCGCGGTTCGCGACGTCAGCGTCGTGTTCGGCGGCATCATCGCGCTGAACGGCGTGTCCTTCGACATGAAGCAGGGACAGATCCTCGGTCTGATCGGGCCGAACGGCGCCGGCAAGACCACGTTGTTCAACTGCCTGAGCCGGCTCTATCAGCCGAGCAGGGGCGACATCCTGATGGAAGGGGTCAGCATCCTGAGCCGGCCGCCGCATCGCATCGCGGAAATCGGCATCGGCCGCACCTTCCAGAACGTCGCGCTGTTTCCCAATCTCTCGGTGATCGACAATGTCCGGATCGGCACCCACTCGCACACCAACAGCGACATCGTCAGCGACGCGCTGAAGCTCGGCTGGGTTCGCCGGGGGGAAGCTGCGATCGATCGCAAGGTCCACGATATTCTCGGCTACCTCGAATTGCGCGACGTGGCGCACACGACGGTTTCCGGATTGCCGTTCGGCACCCAGAAGCGGGTCGAACTGGCGCGCGCGCTGGCGGCCGACCCCAAAATCCTGCTGCTCGACGAACCCGCCGGCGGCCTCAACCACGAGGAAGTCTATGTGCTCGGCGATCTGATCCGCCGCATCCGCGACGAGCGCGGCATGACGGTCCTGCTCGTCGAACATCACATGGGACTCGTGATGTCGATCGCCGACCATGTGGTCGCGCTCAACTTCGGCAAGAAGCTCGCGGAAGGCACGCCGGCGCAGGTCCAGTCCGACCCCGATGTGATCAAGGCCTATCTGGGGAGCAAGGACCAATGACCGCGATGCTCGATATCAAGAACCTTCGGGCCTATTACGGTCAGGTACAGGCGCTGCACGGCCTCGAATTCCACCTTAACGAAGGCAGCATGACGACGCTGCTCGGCGCCAACGGCGCCGGCAAGACCACGACGCTGCGCGCGATCTGCAACATGGTGCGCTCGACCGGATCGATCGAATTCGAGGGCAAGCCGCTCGCCGGCAGGTCGACCGAGAACATCGTTCGTCTCGGCATCGCGCATGTGCCGCAGGGACGCGGCACCTTCACCACCATGACGGTCGAGGAAAACCTGCAACTCGGCGCGATCTCACGCTCCGACAAGGCCGGCATCGCCAGCGACATCGAGCGGATGTACGGCCATTTCCCGGTCCTCAAGCAGCGCCACACCCAACAGGCAGGAACGCTCTCGGGCGGCGAACAGCAGATGCTCGCGGTCGCACGCGCGCTGATGCTGCGTCCGCGCCTGATGCTGCTCGACGAACCGTCGTTCGGCCTCGCCCCGCTGATCGTCCGCGATCTGTTCAAGATTCTCGGCAAGATCAACCGCGAGGACAAGGTCACCATCCTCGTGGTCGAGCAGAATGCGCAACTCGCGCTCGAACTGGCCGACACCGCCTACGTGATCGAGACCGGGCGGATCGTGATGTCGGGCAGCGCCAAGGACATCGCGAACAACGACGATATCCGCAAGTCCTACCTGGGCTATTGAGGAGAACGGCCATGGAACTGCTGACCAACCAAATCCTGGCCGGCATCGCGACCGGCGCCATCTATGCCTGCATGGCGCTGGCCGTGGTGATGATCTATCAGGCGATCGACCATCTGAATTTCGCCCAGGGTGAAATGGCGATGTTCTCCACGTTCATCGCGTGGCAACTGATCCAGCCGGATTTCCCGGCGAAGATTATCGAGAACGGCGATCGGCTCCAGCACGCCTCCTCGATTCCGGGGCTCGCGCAGATCCTGACGGGCGCGGGTTTCATCCTGAAAGGGATCGGCGGGCTCGCCGGCTACATCCTCCCGTTGCCGTTCTGGCCCGCGTTTCTGGTGACGCTGGTGCTGTCGTTCGTCGCGGGCGTCGTGATCGAGCGGCTGCTGTTCAAGCCGCTGGCGAAGGCGCCGATCCTGACCAACGTGGCCGGGTTCATCGCGCTCTTCGCCATCGTCAACAGCGTCGCCGGACTGATCTGGGACTTCACCATCAAGCAGTTTCCCTCCCCGTTCGGATCGTCGCCGTTCCTCGGCAGTCAGCTCATCTCGACGCACCAGGCCGGCATGATCGGCGTGACCTTGCTGCTGCTGCTGTTCCTGTTCGTGTTCTTCCGCTTCACCCGGATCGGCCTTGCGATGCGGGCGGCGGCGACGCTGCCTGAATCGGCGCGGCTGGTCGGCATCAATACGAGCTGGATGATCGCGCTTGGCTGGGGCATGGCGGCCGCCATCGGCGCCATCGCCGGCATGCTGATCGCGCCGGTGGTCTTTCTCGAACCGAACATGATGGGCGGAGTGCTGATTTACGGCTTCGCCGCCGCGGTGCTCGGCGGTCTCTCCTCCCCGCTCGGCGCGGTCATCGGCGGCTTCCTTGTCGGCATCTTCGAGAACCTGGTCGGAACCTACATTCCCGGCGCCGGCAACGAGCTGAAGCTGCCCATCGCGCTGGCGCTGATCGTCACCGTTCTCGTCGTCAAACCCTCGGGCCTGTTCGGCCACACCGTCATCAAGCGAGTCTGATCATGAGCGCAGTTCAGGAAGCCGTCACCGACGCACCCGCCATCGATGCCGTTCCCAAGCGCGCCATGACGCTCGGGGCAGGAACGTCGATCGTCGTATTGCTGGCGCTGCTCATCTTTCCGATGTTCGTGAAGAACTTCGTGATCTTCCAGCTCACGACGGTTCTGATCTACGGCATCGCCGTTCTGGCACTCAACATCCTGACCGGCGGCAGCGGCCAGTTCTCGCTCGGCCAGAGCGCGTTCTATGCGCTCGGCGCCTACATCTCGGCGATCCTGATGGAACATGCCGGCATGAATTACGCGCTGACGCTGCCGATTTCCGGCATCATCTGCTTCGGTTTCGGATTTCTGTTCGGCCAGCCTGCCTTGCGTCTGAGCGGCGTCTATCTGGCGCTGGCGACGTTCGCGCTTGCGACCGCGATGCCGCAATTTCTCAAGCTCGGCGCGCTGGAGGAATGGACCGGCGGCGTCCAGGGCCTCGTCGTCACCAAACCCGACGCGCCGTTCGGGCTGCCGATCTCGCAGGACACCTGGCTCTATTACTTCACGCTGGTGGTCTCGATTGCGATCTACGTCGCCTCGATCAACCTGCTGCGCTCGCGCTCCGGACGCGCCATGATGGCGATCCGCGACAACGAGATCGCGGCGTCGGCGATGGGCATCAACATCTCGCTGTACAAGACGCTGGCATTCGGCGTCAGCGCCGGCATCACCGGCGTCGCCGGAGGCCTCGGCGCCATCGCCGTGCAGTTCGTCGCACCGGACAGCTACACCATTCAGCTCGCGATCGCGCTGTTTCTCGGCATGGTCGTCGGCGGCGTCGGCTGGCTGCCCGGATCGATCGTCGGCGCGGCCTTCATCGTGTTCGTGCCCAATATCGCGGAAGGCATCTCGAAGGGACTGTCCGGAGCGGTGTTCGGCGTACTCCTCTTCATCGTGATCTTCCTTGTGCCGCACGGCGCAAGGCAAGTGGCGCTGGTCAGCCAGCATCTGATTGGGAAACTCAGGAAGGGCTAAGGAGAAGAAATGCTTTCAAGAACAATACGAATCGCTGCGCTTTCGGCAACGGTCGCCGCGTTCGCCGCCGTCAGCGGCAGCGCTCTTGCTCAGAAGAAATACGATGCCGGTGCAACGGACACCGAGATCAAGATCGGCAACATCATGCCCTACAGCGGACCGGCGTCCGCATACGGCATCATCGGCAAGACTGAAGCCGCCTATTTCCAGATGATCAACGATCAGGGCGGCATCAACGGCCGCAAGATCAACTTCGTTACCTACGACGACGCCTACAGCCCGCCGAAGGCCGTTGAACAGGTCCGCAAGCTGGTCGAGAGCGACGAAGCCCTGGTCGTCTTCAACCCGCTGGGAACACCGTCGAATACCGCGATCCAGAAGTATCTGAACTCAAAGAAGATCCCGCAACTGTTCGTCGCGACCGGCGCGACCAAGTGGAACGACCCCAAGCATTTCCCGTGGACCATGGGCTGGCAGCCGAGCTACCAGAGCGAGGCACGGATCTATGCGGCGTACCTGATGAAGGAAAAGCCGAACGCCAAGATCGCGATCTTCTATCAGAACGACGACTTCGGTAAGGACTATCTGAAGGGCACCCTCGACGGCCTCGGCGACAAGGCCAAGAGCATGGTGATCGCTCAGGAGAGCTACGAAGTCTCCGAACCCACCATCGACAGCCACATCGTCAAGCTGAAGACCACCGGCGCCGACGTTCTGATGATCTACACGACGCCGAAGTTCGGCGCCCAGACGATCAAGAAGACGGCGGAGATCGAGTGGAAGCCGCTTCAGATCATCACCAATGTCAGCGCGTCGGTCGGCGGCGTCATGAAGCCGGCCGGCTTCGATAATTCGCAGGGCGTTCTGTCGGCGGCCTACGCCAAGGACGGCGCGGACCCGCAGTGGGATAGCGATCCCGGCATGAAGAAGTGGATCGCATTCCTCGACAAGTACATGCCCGGCGCCAACAAGACCGACGGCAGCATCGTGTACGGCTACGGCGCCGCGCAGACGCTCGCGAAGATTCTCCAGATGTGCGGCGATGACCTCACCCGGGCCAACGTCATGAAGCAGGCTGCGAGCCTGAAGGATTTCGAGCCGGATACGTTGCTGCCCGGCGTCAAGATCAACACGTCGGCGACCGACTTCGCGCCCATCAGCCAGTTGCAGATGCAGCGGTTCAAGGGTGAGAAGTGGGAACTGTTCGGACCGGTTTTCAGCGGCGACGTGACCAACTAGATCCTTTCGGCTCCCGGACCGATCCGGGAGCGGCGAGATCGGCCCTCCGCGGTTTACCCGCGGAGGGCTTTTGTTTTTTGAGCCGCAGCGCTCCACCGAATGGAACGCCCCGAAGAATTTTCCCTGGACCATGGGCCGGCAGCCCGGCTTCGCGCCGATTTCATCTCTCAAGCCGATGAAGTTCGAGGGTGAGACGTGGAATCTGTTCGGCGACGTCATCGGCGCCGGCGTCGGCGGCCGACCGCTGGAGCCGCGCACGCCTGCAGGACGTCACACTCCGCCCCCCGCATGGACCCGTGCGGGGGTTTTCTTATGGCCTGAACTGGCCGATAACCGGCGCTTCGCTCCTTCTCTCCATGCCCCTGGGCCCTCCGCAAGACCGTTGCCGATGTCCGACCGCCGCAAGCTGCTACGCTCCATCTTCGATGCCGCCGTCGCCGCCGCGCATCCCGACGGCATCCTTGGCGCACACCTGCCCCGCGCGCCGAAAGGCCGCGTGATCTGCCTCGCCGCGGGCAAGGGCGCGGCCGCCATGGCCGCGGCAGCGGAACGGCATTACCTCGATGACGTGGGGCTGGACCCTGCGCGGCTGACCGGTATCGCCACGACCCGCCACGGCCACCGCGTTCCCACGCGCCGTATCGAGGCGATCGAGGCCGGCCATCCCGTTCCGGACGAGGCGGGCCTGCGAGGCGCCGATGCCAGCCTGAAACTTGCCGCCACCGCTGCCGCCGACGATCTCCTGCTGGTGTTGCTGTCCGGCGGCGGCTCCGCGAACTGGATTGCGCCGGTCGACGGCGTGACTTTCGCGCAGAAACAGCAGGTCAATCGCGCGCTGTTGCGTTCCGGCGCCCCGATCGGCGAGGTCAACACCGTGCGCAAGCACCTGTCGCGGATCAAGGGCGGACGGCTGGCGCGCGCGGGTCGGCGCGCCGAGATCGTGACGCTGGCGATTTCGGATGTGCCGCGCGACGAGCCGTCCGCGATCGCCTCCGGCCCCACCGTACCCGATCCGACCACGCTGGCGGATGCGCGCGCGCTGGTTGCGACATACAATCTCACGCTGGACGACGCGGTCGCGCGCGCATTGAACGATCCCGCCAACGAGAGTTGCAAGCCGGGCGACGCGGCATTTGCACGCGCGCGTTTCGAGATCGTCGCACGCCCGCAGCAATCGCTCGACGCCGCGGTGAGGGTCGCGCGCGATGCCGGCTACGAGGTGCTCGATCTCGGCGCCGATCTCGAAGGTGAAGCCCGCGATGTCGCAGCCGCCCACGCGAAGCTCGCGCTCGAGGCCCGCGCGACCGGGCGGCGGCTCGCGATCCTCTCCGGCGGCGAACTCACCGTGACCGTGCGTGGCAACGGACGCGGCGGCCCCAATCAGGAATACGCGCTGTCGCTCGCGGCCGCCCTCAGGGACATCCCCGGCATCTCCGCGCTGGCCGCCGATACCGACGGCGCGGACGGCGGCGCCGGCAGCGCGACCGATCCCGCGGGCGCCATCATCGATGCACGGACCTTCGCGGCGATGCGCGCGCTCGATCCCGCCGCCTATCTCGCCAACAACGACGCCACCGCGTTCTTCTCCGCCACCGGGGATCTGCTGCTGACCGGCCCGACACTCACCAATGTCAACGACATCCGGGCGATCCTGGTGGACCGGGTGTAAATCCTGGCGGCCGCGATGCGGGGTGCGCTCAGAACTCGCGCGCGATCCTGGCGAGCATGCCGAGCAGCGCCGCGCGGCTCTCCGGCCCCAGCAGCTCGTTGAGGCGCGCCTCGTGCTTGGTCGCGACCAGTTTCTTGGCGCGGGCCAGAATGGCGCGGCCCTTGTCGGTCAGCATCAGCACATGCGAACGGCGGTCATTGGTGGAGCGTGTCCGCACGCACAGTTCGCGGCTTTCGAGGGCGTCGAGCATCGAGACGAAGTTGGGACGCAGGATGCCGAGCGTGCTGGCGATTTCCGTCTGATTGCGGCCGGGATTCCGTTCGATCAGCAGCAGCACCGAGAATTGCGCCGGCGTCAGTTGCAGCGGCGCGACGCAACGGATGAAATCATCGAAGATTCTCAACTGGGCGCGCTTCAGCGCGTAGCCGAGCAGTTCCGACAGCTCTCCGAGTTTGAGGTCGTCGTTCTCGCCGATGGCGGCGGACGCCGGGTCTTGCACCGGCTTGATCAGGTCGAGTGCTGGGGTCTTGGAAACAGTCATCGCCTGCTGCTTGTAATCCCGGTAGATTGGAAAAAACCAAGGGGTAACGTTGCGGGACCTTGCGATTATATTTGATAATCGTTATTGAATATATCAAATATATCCCACGGATTCAACCGCTGCGGGGACGGTCGGCGGCATGATACCGGCGCTGAAGGGGGGCTTTCAGCCTTGAATACCACCATCTTGCTGTTCCTGTTGCAGGACGGCATTACCAATGGGGCGATCTACGCCCTGCTCGGCCTTGCGCTGGTGCTGGTGTTCGCGGTGACACGGGTGATCCTGATCCCGCAGGGGGAGTTCGTCACCTATGGCGCGCTGACCTATGCGACCCTGTCCGCCGGCCAGATGCCCGGCACGGCGCAGCTGGCGGTCGCCATGGGCATCGTCGCCTTCGGCATCGATCTCTTCCTCGCCCGCAAATCGCTGCATGCGAAGCGCATCCTGCGCGCTTTTGCGGTGAACGTCGTCTTTCCCTGCGCGATCCTCGGGCTGACATGCTTTTTCGCCGGCCGGCACAACACCATTGCCGTCAACACGGCGCTGTCGCTGCTGATCGTCGCCGCGATCGGCCTGTTCCTGTATCGCATCGCCTTCCAGCCGATCGCCCACACCTCGGTGCTGGTGCTGCTGATCGCGTCGGTCGGCTGCCATCTGGCCATGCAGGGATTCGGCCTCGTCTTCTTCGGCGCGGAAGGGCTGCGCGGCCCGGCGATCTCGGACGCGGCGCTGACGATCGGACCGCTCAGCTTCAGCGGCCAGAGCCTCGCCGTCTACGGCATCACGATCGCATTCATGGCCGGCCTGTGGCTGTTCTTCGATTACACGCTTTACGGCAAGGCGCTGCGCGCCACCGCGGTCAACCGGCTCGGCGCGCGCCTCGTCGGCATCCGCACCTCGCTGTCGGGGCAACTGGCCTTCCTGCTGGCCTCGGTGATCGGCGCGCTGTCGGGAATTTTGATCGTTCCGATCACGACGCTGTACTACGACACCGGATTCCTGATCGGCCTGAAGGGCTTTATCGTCGCCATCATCGGCGGCCTCGTCAGCTATCCCGTCACCGCATTCGCCGCGCTGGGCGTCGGCATCGTGGAAGCATTCTCCTCGTTCTACGCCAGCAACTTCAAAGAGGTCATCGTCTTCACGCTGATCATTCCCGTCCTCGTGCTGCGCTCGCTCGCAGCCCCCGAGGTCGAGGACGAAGAGGATTGATCGCGATGTCCCGACGCTTTTCGATTCTTCTCTTCGCGCTCATCATGGCCGCGCTTCCGCTGATACCGGACATGCCGCCGTTCTGGATCGTGCTGCTCGACAACATCGGTCTCGCCGCGCTGGTGGCGATGGGCCTGGTGCTGCTGACCGGCGTCGGCGGCCTCACCTCGTTCGGGCAGGCCGTGTTCTGCGGCTTCGGCGCCTACACGACCGCGGTGCTGACCACGCAATACGGCCTGTCGCCGTGGCTCACGCTGCCGATCTCGCTTGTGGTCAGCGGTATCGCGGCCGTCGTCCTCGGCATCGTCACCGTCCGCCTGTCCGGGCACTACCTCCCGCTCAGCACCATCGCCTGGGGCATCGGCCTCTATTATCTCTTCAGCAAGCTCGAGTTTCTCGGCCGCAACGACGGCATCGGCCGGGTTCCGCCGCTCCAGATCGGCCACTACCAGATGCTGGACGCCGGCTCGATCTATTACGCCATCTGGTTTGCGGTGATCCTGTCCGCGATCCTGACGCTGAACCTGCTGGACTCCCGCACCGGGCGCGGCATCCGCGCGCTGCGCCGCGGCCATATCGCGGCGGAAGCCTTCGGCGTCAAAACCGGATGGGCCAAGCTGCTGGTCTTCATCCACGCGGCCGTGCTGGCGGGATTGTCCGGCTGGCTCTACGCCCACTTCCAGCGCGCGGTGATGCCGACGCCGTTCGGCGCGCAGGCCGGGATCGAATACCTGTTCATCGCCGTGGTCGGCGGCGCCGGCTATGTCTGGGGCGGCGTGCTGGGTGCCGCGATCGTCGTGATCCTCAAGGAAGTGCTGCAAGGCTATCTGCCGCTGATCTTCGGAGGTCAGGGACAGCTCGAGATCATCGTATTCGGCATCATGCTGGTGGCCCTGGTCCAGCTCGCGCCGGGCGGCGTCTGGCCCTGGCTGATCGGATTGCTGCCGTTCAAGGACAAGGTGCGGCGTCCCGACACCTCGATCGCGCTGGCCGCGCCCGCGCGCGCCACGATACTGTCCGGGCCGCTGCTGAGGATCGACAACGCCCGCAAGCAGTTCGGCGGCGTCACCGCCGTCAACGATGTCTCGTTCGACGTCGGGGCGAAAGAGATTCTCGCGCTGATCGGCCCCAACGGCGCCGGCAAGAGCACGACCTTCAATCTCATCACCGGCGTACTCAAGGCGACCAGCGGCACCGTGACCTTCGCCGGCCAGCCGATCATCGATGCGGCGCCGCAGGCCATCACCCAGCTCGGCATTTCCAGAACCTTCCAGCACGTCAAGCTGGTGCCGGACATGACCGTGCTGGAGAACGTCGCGATCGGGGCGCATTTGCGTGGCCGCTCCGGCGCCATCGCCAGCATGCTGCGACTCGACCGCGCCGACGAGGCGGCGCTGCTTGCCGAAGCGGCGCGGCAGATCGAGCGCGTCGGCCTCGGCGACCAGATCGATCAACTGGCGGGCAGCCTGTCGCTGGGCCAGCAGCGCATCGTCGAGATCGCGCGTGCGCTGTGCGTCAATCCGATGCTGCTGTTGCTCGATGAACCGGCCGCCGGTCTGCGCCACATGGAAAAGCAGCGGCTCGCGGCGCTGTTGCGCCAATTGCGCGACGGCGGCATGTCGGTCTTGCTGGTCGAGCACGACATGGGATTCGTGATGGATCTCGCCGACCGCATCGTGGTGCTCGATTTCGGCACGCGGATCGCGGAAGGAACGCCGAAGGCGATCATGAGCAATCCCGACGTCATCAAGGCCTATCTGGGAGGCGCCGCATGAGCGCGCCGCTGCTCTCCGTTTCCGACGTTCATATCTCCTACGGCAAGGTCGAGGCCGTGCGTTCGGTCTCGCTCGAGGTCGGCGCCAACCGGATCGTCACCATCATCGGCGCCAACGGCGCCGGCAAGACCACGCTGCTCAACGCCATGATGGGCATCCTTCCGATGAAGGGACGCGTGAGCTTCGGCGGCGTGGACATGACGCAACTCGACATCGAGGACCGCGTGGCCCGTGGCCTGTCGCTGGTGCCGGAGCATCGCGAGTTGTTCGGCACCATGAGCGTCGAGGACAACCTTCAGCTCGGCTCCTTCCGGATCGCGAAATCGATCGCCGCGCAATCGTTCGAGCGGGTCTACGCGCTGTTTCCGCGCCTGAAGGAGCGCCGCAGGCAACTCGCGGGCACGCTCTCCGGCGGCGAGCAACAGATGCTCGCCATGGGCCGCGCGCTGATGGGCGCGCCAAAACTTCTGATGCTGGACGAGCCAAGCCTCGGCCTCGCGCCGCTGATCGTAGCCGACATCTTCCGTACCGTCGGCGAATTGCGCGACGCGGGCGTTTCGGTGCTGCTGGTCGAACAGAACGCCAAGGCCGCGTTGAAGATCGCAGACCACGCCTATGTCATGGAGCTCGGCGAATTCGTTCTCGACGGCCCCGCGGCCGAGATCGCCACCAACCAACAGGTGGTTGCGAGCTATCTCGGTTTCCAGCATGCGGGTGCGAGCCAGACCTGAGCCTCGCAAACCGGCTCACGCCCGCTCCAGCAATTTCAGGATCGCCGTCAGGCGAAGGCTGCGTTTGCCGACGAGCGCGATCGCCTCCAGTTCGGCTCCCCGGTCGCCGCAGGTGCCGGAAAAGCCGATACCGACCTCATGGCCGCCAAAAATCGGATATTGGCCGGTGGCGGGCGTATGTTCCTGATTCAGCAGATGGCCCTTCCAGTGACCGTCGGCGGAAGTATACGAGCCGAGATAATAGAAGAACGCGTCGCCGCCCAGGATGCGGCCGTTGTGAAGCAGCATCACGCCTGTCAGTCCGCCATCGACGCCGTCGAGCACCCGGAGATGCGCGGAGTAAAGTCCGTTGACGATTCCGCCCGCGCCGATCGCTCCCGTCTCCTGCGTATCCTCTTCGTCAAGGCGCGTCATCACCGCGCGAAACACCGCGCCGGGCGCCTGTGACGTGCCGCCCTCGAAACGATAGGCATCGCGGCCTTGTGCCCGGCCGCGAATATTGATGGTGGCCGTATCCGTGCCATAGAGCGTCGGGAAACTCGGATCGGGATTGTGACGCTGGCCGGAGACCTCCGCGACGATGTCGCCGCCCTCTTCGCGATACGTGCCGACGTGGGCGAACGCCGAATTGCCGCCCAGCATCTTGCCCTCGGACACATAGATGACGCTTCGGCCGACCGTGTCGCCGACGCGGTATTCACATTTATAAAATCCGTCGAACAAACCAACGATCCCGCGCGCCATCCATCCCGGGCCATTCTAGTGTCCCGATTCCGAAGTTCGCATGTCCTTGCGGCGACCTTTGATGCGAACTTCGGAATTAAAGGGACACTGGCAAGTTTATGATTCTCGTGTGGTTCAGGTTCAGAAGTCCGCTTCA
>Ga0153956_1000323_pt1 | contig 57456 bp, 49 predicted proteins | sample TSFL040MetaG_FD_104704 | JGI IMG/M metagenome (GOLD analysis project Ga0153956, IMG submission 104704) | Attine ant fungus gardens microbial communities from Florida, USA - TSFL040 MetaG | ecosystem: Host-associated > Fungi > Mycelium > Unclassified | place: USA: Florida, Wekiwa Springs...
AAGGCGGCGCGCGCCTGGCTGGCCTGAAGAATCTCGGCGATCTCAGCCATAACTTCGAAACCATGCTGATCAACGCGCAGCAGCGCGACGTGCCGGTCGACGACGCCTTCATGGGCACGGTGCAGGGTTTCCAGGATGAACTGATCCGGCGCGTCGAGGAGGTGAAAACCCAGGGGCAGCAGGCCGACCTGGAGCCGGTTGCGGCGCAGCCGGAAACGCCGGTGGCGCCCGACGCTTCGGAGCGGATCGACGAAGAGCGGCGCGCCCTGGCCCTGGCGTTGCCTTCGGTGGAGCTGGAGTTGCCGCCGCCGGAGGACGCGGGACCCGACATCGCGGCGGAATACCATGACCGCAAGGTCGTGCCGTTCACGCGGGCGCCGGCGGGACCGTTTTCGGCTCCGGTGCCGCGCGAGCCGGAGGATTTGCCGGAAGCTTCCGGCCTGCATCAATCGATACGCCGCGGGCCGCAGGAGGTCGTCAAGATTTCGGCCCAGCTGCTGGAACAGCTGGTGAACCTGGCGGGTGAAACCAGTATCGCCCGCGCCCGCGCCGAGGAGCAGGTCAGCGAGTTCGTGTTCTCGCTCGACGAAATGGCGATCACCGTCGACCGCCTGCAGGAGCAGGTGCGGCGGCTCGACCGGGAGACCGAGGCACAGATGCTGTTCCGCCAGGAGCAGGTGGAAAGCGAGGGCATGGAAGGTTTCGACCCGCTCGAATTCGACCGCTATTCCCTGCTCCAGCAGCTGTCGCGGTCGCTGCTCGAATCGGCCTCCGACCTCATCGACATCAAGAGCACGCTGGCGGAAAAATCCCGGGACATGGAAACCCTGCTGGTGCAGCAGTCGCGCATCAACACCGAATTGCAGGAAGGCCTGATGCGCTCGCGCATGGTGCCGTTCGCGCGGCTGGTGCCGAGGCTGCGCCGCATCGTGCGGCAGGTGGCGGGCGAACTGGACAAGCAGGTCGAGTTTTTCGTCGACAACGCCGAGGGCGAGCTGGACCGCACGGTGCTGGAGCGCATCGTCGCGCCGCTGGAGCACATGCTGCGCAACGCGATGGACCACGGCATCGAGGCGGCGGCGGAGCGCATGGCCGCGGGCAAGCCCGTCGGCGGCACGGTGGTCCTGAGCCTGGCCCGCGAAGGCGGCGAGGTGGTGTTGACGCTCGCCGACGACGGTCGCGGCATCGACCTGGACGCGGTGCGGCGCAAAGCCATCGATCGCGGCCTGATGGCACCCGGCGCCAACCTCACCGACCACGAAGTGATGCAGTTCATCCTGCAGTCGGGTTTCAGCACCGCCCGCCAGGTCACCCAGATTTCCGGCCGCGGCGTCGGCATGGATGTGGTGTACAGCGAAATCAAGCAGCTCGGCGGCAGCCTGGAAATCGATTCGGTGGCCGGGCAGGGCACGCGCTTCTCCATCCGCCTGCCGTTCACGGTATCGGTCAACCGCGCGCTGATGGTCAGCGTCGGCGGCGACGTGTACGCGATTCCGCTCAATACCATCGAAGGCATCGTGCGCGTCAGCCCGTTCGAGCTCGAGGCCTATTACCAGCCCGACGCGCCGCTGTTCGAATACGCGGGCCAGCCTTACCTGATGCGCTACATGGGCGCGCTGCTGCGTCTGGGCGACAAACCCAATCTGGAAGGCCAGTTCATGCCGCTGCCGGTGCTGCTGGTGCGCGGTTCCGACCACGCGGTGGCGGTACAGGTCGACGGTCTCATGGGCTCGCGCGAAATCGTCGTGAAAACCCTGGGGCCGCAGTTTGGCCGCGTGCAGGGCCTGTCCGGCGCCACGGTGCTGGGCGACGGCTCGGTGGTGGTGATTCTCGATTTGCTGGCGATGATCCGCGCCGACGCCTTGCATCTGCACCGCGACCTGCTGCCAGGCCAGGAGGAAGTCAGCGCCGAGCGCAGCCGTCCGCTGCTGGTGCTGGTGGTGGACGACTCGGTGACGGTGCGCAAGGTGACCTCCCGTTTCCTGGAGCGCCAGGGCATGGAAGTGCTGCTGGCCAAGGACGGGGTCGACGCCATGAGCCTGTTGCAGGAAAGCGAGCGGGTGCCCGATGTCATGCTGCTCGATATCGAAATGCCGCGCATGGACGGCTTCGAGGTGGCGAGCCGGGTGCGTCATTCCAGCCGGCTGCAGGGCATGCCGATCATCATGATCACGTCGCGTACCGGCGAAAAACACCGCGAGCGGGCTTTTGCCCTCGGCGTGAACAAATACCTGGGCAAGCCCTACCAGGAAATGATGTTGCTGGACGCGATCTACGAATTGACGGGCACGACGGCTCCGGTATGAGCGCGCCGGCGCGCATCGGTATTGTCGCGGCGGCCGATCTGAGCCGGCATGTGCTCAAGAACCTGTTGCTGGACAGCGGCTATGGCGCCAGCTGTTTCACCCGCGAACAGCTGGCGGCCGGCTGGCCCGAAGCGCGAGACATTCCGGACGCCTGGCTGCTCGATGCGGCCGGCGCCGATCTGGATGAGTTGCTGGACCGGATTGTCAGCCATTCGGACGCGCCGCTGCTGATCAACGACGAGGACCCACCGGTCCAGCAACCGGCGGCCTTCGCCCTGTGGCGGCGGCGCCTGCTGGACAAGCTGGAAGAAGCGGTGGCATCGATCGATGCCGGGCCGCGCCCGACGACGGCGGCCCCGGAGGCGGTCTGGGTACTTGCTGCATCGACCGGCGGGCCCGAGGCGGTGAGCCGTTTTCTGGCGGCGCTCAGTCCGGGACTGCCCATCGCCTTGGTTTATGCCCAACATATCGAAGCGGGTTTCGAGTGCACGCTGGCCAGCTCGCTGGCGCGCCATGCGCATCTGGAGGTCGGCCTGTGCCGCGGCGAACAGCGATTGCGGCAGGGCTCGCTGCTGGTGGTGCCGGCGAACAGCCAGGTGCGTTTCCTGCCGTTTCACCGGGTGGTGGCGACGCGCCGATCCTGGTCCGGCCCGTATCGGCCGGCCATCGATCAGGTGATCGCGGAGCTGGCGCGTCTGTATCATCGCCGCTGCGGCGTCATCGTATTCAGCGGCACCTGCGACGACGGCGCGGTCGGTTGCCGGGTGGCGCAGGCCGGCGGCGGCCTGGTATGGGTGCAAAGTCCGGACAGCTGCGTCAGTCCGGATATGCCCAACGCCGCGCTGGCCACCGGCGCGGTCAGCCGGCAGGGCGATCCGGAGCAACTGGCCCGGGAGCTGGCCGGGATTTATGCGAAGCGATAACCTGAAAAGCGCGTGTGGATGATCGGCGGATCAGCCCGGCGCGAATAACCCGTACGAATAAAAATGGCGTCGTTTTTGATGACAGAGACGACATTTCATGAGCCGGCGGCGCGGGAGCAATCCGCCGCGATCGGTGTGTCGTCCTGCCTGTGAGAGGAAGAGGGGGGAGTTCGCTTTTTGAACGCGCCTGCAGGAAAAGAATATCCCGTCGCGTTCGATGCGCTGCCCGCGATATTACGGGAGGAAACGCTGCGGCAGGAGGCTGACGGTTACCGGATTGTTGCGATCGGCAATGGGGCGGTCAACATGATGAAGCGGGTTAAACCACCGTTGTCCGGCATTGTGTTCCACGCGATTTTCTTTTTGATGGGCTGGGGCCCTTTGTACCTCCTTCAATTCATGAATATTTACTTTTATTTTCGAGGCACTGAATATCGCTTCACGCCTTATGAACACGAAGGCGAGGTGTTCATGCGGATGCGCGGTTCCCCATGCGCCGCGCAGGCATGAGGGGCCCGACGCCGGAGAGAGCGTTCGATCATAGCGCGATGATTATGGATGCAAGGGCCTTGCGGGGATAAACGGTTTCCAGCGCACTCGAAGCGTGTTACCAATGATCTGGCTGATTTCGTCACGAGGATAAGAAAAGACGTGAACACGATGCTGCAAACGCAACCGGCGATCAATCAGATTGCGACATTGCTGATTCCGGTCAACGGCAAACATCTGGTGCTGCCGAACGTCAACGTGGCGGAAATCATTCCCTATCGGGACCCGACGCCCGAAGAAGACGTGCCGACCTGGTATCTGGGCCGTTTTGCCTGGCGCTCCACCGAAGTGCCATTGCTGTCGTTCGAGGCGATCAACGACGAGCCCTTCATCAGCCGCCATCGCAGCCGGCGCATCGCGATTCTCAACAACGTGACCGGCGATCCGACCCTGCCGTTCTGCGGCATCGTTACCGAAGGCCTGCCGCGCCTGATGCGGCTGATGGCGGAGGAAATCGCCATCGATCCCGGCGCCGTGCCCGGTCCGGCCGAGGTCGCGCGCGTGCTGGTCAACGGCGAGCGCGCCAGCATTCCCAACGTCGCCTACATCCAGAGAGAAATGTTGAAGTTGTGGTGAAGGCTTATCCGGTTCGCTGCCGCGCGGCATTCTGTTTTTCCCGTCCTGAAGGATTGCAGCCATGAATAGGGTTTATGGAGTTGTTCTGTCGCCGTTTGTGCGCAAAGTGTTGCTGACCCTGGAATACAAAGGCCTCGCCTACGAAAACGAGCCGGTGCGTCCGTTCGTGAATCCGCCGTCGTTCGCCAGAATCAGCCCGCTGCGCAAAATCCCCGGGTTCACCGATGAGTACGTGACCCTGGCCGATTCCTCGGTGATCTGCGATTACCTCGAACACAAATATCCGCAGCGGCCGGTTTATCCGGGCAATCCGGCGGCGCGCGCCCGGGCCCTGTGGTTCGAGGAGTACGCGGATACCGCGTTGCAGGAGCTGTTGGGGCCGGGCCTGTTTTTCCCGACGCTGGTGGCGCCGGTCATGTTCAAGCGGCCGGTCGATCCGGAGAAAACCCGGCGGAGCATCAAGGCCCTGGAAGCGCACCAGGACTACCTGGAGAGCGAACTCGGACCGGAAGGTTTTCTGCTGGGCGGCGAATTGACCATCGCCGACTTTTCCGTTCCCGCCGTATTCCTCAATGGCCGCTATGCCGGCTACGATGTCGATGCGCGGCGTTGGCCGCGGCTGGCGGCCTATCTCCAACGTTGCTGGGAGCATCCGCTCTACCGCCACCGGATCGAACAGGAAGCCGCGCCGCTGGCGGCGTTGCGCCGCTGAATCGAAGCCGGCCGGGCGCGCCGATCGTACGTTCAGCCGCCCAAATCGCCCCACAGGTATTGCAGGACACTCAGCGCCACCAACGGCGCGGTTTCCGTGCGCAGCACGCGTGGCCCCAATTGCAGCTCGGCAAAGCCGGCGTGGTCCGCGCTGGCGATCTCGGCGGCGCTCAGGCCGCCTTCGGGACCGATCAGCAGGGCGGCGCTGCGCGGCCGCGCCTCGTGGGTTTGCAGGGGCTGCGGGCTGCGGTGATGCAGCACGAATTTGCGCTCCGCCTGTACATTGCCCAGCCATTCGTGAAACGGAGCGATCGAGTGCAGACGCGGCAGCCGCGAGCGGCCACACTGCTCGCAGGCGGCAATGGCGACGCCTTGCCAGTGCTGGAGCTTCTTGTCGGCGCGTTCGCCCTGGAGGCGGACCTCGACGCGCTCGCTCACCAGCGGCGTGATATCGGTCACCCCCAGTTCGACCGCCTTCTGCACCACCCAGTCCATGCGCTCGCCCTTGGAAATGGCGATGCCCAGGTGCACGGCCAGTGGCGATTCGCGTTCCACGGCGGTGGCGCCGTCGACGTTGACGATCACGTCGCGCTTGTCGATGGCCGCGATATGGGCCGCGTATTCGCAGCCGTCGCCGTTGAACAGCAGCAGCGGCTGGCGCGGCTGCATCCGTAACACTTTCGCGATATGGTGTGCGGGGCCCGCGGCCAGCGCCACCTGGGTGCCCGCGGCGAGTGGTTGTTCGGTATAAATTCGCGGTGCGCGCATAAATTCCTCAGCCTGTCGCGGTTCGACGCGCACTTTGCGCAATGCGCGGTCGCTGTGCAAGCGGTGTGTACACAGATGGATCGTAATACGGCATCACCTCTGTCAGAATGCGCGTCACCCCGTGGCGCCGAACCGATTCTGGCGGTCCGCTTTCAAGACGTTAATGAGCGAGCAGATTGTGGTGAGAATCTGAATGACGATGGAGTTTCCCTTGCGCAGTCCGGCGCTGCCGCCACACGACAAGGTTAAGGAGCCCATGAAACCGGGCTTTTACACCATCATGGGAGCCCAGTTCTTTTCGTCGTTGGCGGACAACGCGCTGTTGATCGCCGCCATCGCCATGCTGATGGAACTCAACGGCCCGGCCTGGCTGACTCCCTTCCTCAAGATTTTCTTTACGCTCGCCTATGTGCTGCTGGCGGCTTTCGTCGGCGCGTTCGCCGATTCCCGTCCCAAGGGCAAGGTGATGTTCGCGGCCAACGCGGTGAAAATCGCCGGTTGCCTGCTGATGCTGCTGTCGGAACACGTGGCGATGGGCCAGTCGGATTATTGGGTGGTGCTGATCGCCTATGGCATTGTCGGCATCGGCGCGGCGACGTATTCGCCCGCCAAATACGGCATCGTCACCGAACTGCTGCCGGCGCGGCAGCTGGTGGCCGCTAACGGCTGGATCGAGGGGCTGACGGTGCTCTCGATCATCATCGGGACGGTATTGGGCGGCCTGCTGATCGGTTCGCGCGTGTCCGGCGTGCTGCTGACCTTCGGCGTGCCGCATGTGAACAATCCCGCCGAGGCGGCGATGGGGGTGATCTGCGGCATTTATGTGATTGCCGCGATCTTCAATCTCTTCATCCCCGATACCGGCGCGCGCTACCTGCGCCAGCACGTCAACCCGCTTCTGCTGCTGCGCGATTTTTCTCAATGCCTGGCCGTGCTGTGGCGCGATCGCCTCGGCCAGATCTCGCTGGCCGCAACGACCTTGCTATGGGGCGCGGGCGCGGTGTTGCAGTTCATCGTGCTGAAGTGGGCCGAGCAAAGCCTCGGCCTGGGACTGGAGCGCAGCGCGGTGATGCAGGGCACCGTTGCCATCGGTATCGCCATCGGCGCGGCGGTGGCGGCGCGGCTGGTGTCCCTGGAACACGCGACGCGCGTACTGCCGCTCGGCGTGGTCATGGGGCTGGCCCTGCTGTTCATGAACGCGGTGAACACGCCGGCGATGGCCTATCCGCTGCTGATTACAGTCGGTGCCATGGCGGGCTTTTTCCTGGTGCCGATGAATGCGCTGTTGCAGCATCGCGGTTACGTGTTGCTGTCCGCCGGTCATTCCATCGCGGTGCAGAACTTCAACGAAAACCTGAACATTCTGGTCATGCTCGGCGCCTACGCGCTGATGGTCTGGCTGGACCTTCCCATCGGCGTGATCATCGCCATCTTCGGCCTGTTCGTGGCGCTGGTCATGGCGTTGCTGATGCGCTGGGCGCGTATCAACCGCGCGCTTTCCAGTGTTGGCTGTGAATAAAAAATCATCTGCTTGTGAACCGTTGTTTCCCCAAATTTCCATGCGCACCGCACGCGATGCGTGACAGGCGTAACAGGTTCGGGTAGGTTACAAGCGTTTACCTTGGATGGACGACCTATAACAATAGCCAAAGGGCTTGATTACGCTCCATTTCAAAAAAACAAAATACATAAATCACAAACAACAAATTAGGACTTGTCATGCTATCTGCCCAGCATTTGCTCCGTGGTTTTCTTTTTACTTCGATTTTGACCGGTCTTGCGGGATGTGCTCCATCCTCGTACACCGTGCAGCAACCCAGCCCATCGGGCATGCTCTACGAGCAAACCCAGCAGGCCACCACCACGATCACGCAATCGGATAATCGTGTCGGCGACGAAAAAACCTTCCATAGCGGCATCCTGCCGGCAACCCTGAAAATCGGCAGCACGGCGATCGATCCGCCCAGCTTCCTCGCCAGCAGCGTCAGCGCTGAGCTGGCCTCGCGTGGTTTTCCTGTGCAGGTCAACACCTCGGGCAGCGAACTCCCGCATACCACGCTGCATACCTTTCGTGTTCAGAACCATCGCGCCAGCGGCTTTTCGCCGTTCGTGACGCTGACCTTCATCAGCGCGGACCTGGATACCGGCGTCGCCAAAAAACGCATTGGCGTTTTCGTGAAGCGCGGCAAAGTGCCGGTGTGGAGCTTTGACGAAGTGGTCGAGCCCACTTTGAGCCAGCCGCTGTCGATCGCGGTGAAAGAATACAGCAGCAAATTGGCCAACAGCCTCTACGGCTATCATGCGCCCGACAGCGCGGTCGATGCGCTCGTGGCGAAATTGTCCGGAACGCTGAATGAAAACAGTTTCCTCGATGTGTACGCGCTGGGCTTCACCAATAACCCCAAGGCGATCGATACCTTGGTAAAACTCACCACGCACACGGATGAATATGTGCGTCTGGCCGCGATTTCATCGCTGGGCAACCTGGGAGCCACCTCGAAGTTCGATCTGTTGAAGTCCATTTACAACAATCACGACGGCCTCTGGCAGGACCGCGCCATGGCGATCAAAGCCATCGGCGATCTTGGCACCGCCGAAAGCAATGCCTTCCTTGAGGCGGAATTGAAGAATTGGGAGTCGAAAAAGAGCGACAAGGAGTCGCAATGGATGGCTGAGATCATAGGCCTGTATCTATGAAATCCCGGTTCGCAATCGCAAGCCTGAGCTGTCTGGCGCTGGCGGGATGCATGTCATTCCAGCCGGCCAACTATCAACCTCGCTACAGCAATTACAGCGTGCTGAAATCGGCGCCGCGTTGCACGGCCGCGGTGACGGAACACCGCGTGACGCGGCCGGGCATCGAAACGCTCTCGATGCGCGGCTCGACGTTACGCTCGCCGGTTGGCAGTGATTTTTCCGGATTCATCGCCGAAGCTTTGAATGAGGAATTCGCCAAAGCGTCCGTATACGCGGAGCGTCCCCAGCGCGCCGTCACCTTGCTGATGGATAAGAATCAGCTGGATATACCGACCGGAACCGGAACCGTGGATATCGGCATTGTCGCTGCCGTGAACGATGCGCAGACCGGCTCTGAACTGGCGCGCATTCCCGTGCAAGTCCATCGGGAATGGCCTTCCTCCTTTTTTGGCGGGACGGCGGTTAATCTGGCAATAGGCGAGTATTCGGAAGCCGTTGCGGAGTTGAACGGAAAACTGCTCGCCGATCCGCAGTTTCTCAACGCTCTGAATTGTTCAGCACCTGCTTCGGCTCAGCAGCCGTAAGCGTAAAAAAGTGGCGCAGGGATGCGCCTTTCCCCATCATGCCGGCATTCCGCCGCCGGCAGCATTTTCGCGCGGCCCGTAAATTGGCGGACTGTGTGCCTCAAGAAACTCGCGCGTTTCCCTGGCACGCATCCTCAGTCGCGCCGAATAAAAACCATACCCATAAAAATCAGCGAGGAAGACCTGCGTAAAACGTTTCCGGCTGTCATTCTGGTTGGCATGGGCTGCGACGGCATGCTGGCATAACCACACGCGCTCACACGTTCCGGCTGTGGCGCATACGCCCGACATCAACAGCGCGCGATGTGGCGCCAGGAAAACGGATCGGTTTTGCCAATGCGGGCAACACAACGCCATTCGGCCCGGACGGTTTGCAAGCTTGAGTCTTTCATCTGTGGCGCGGTGATGCGCCACAACCTTCCGCTATTTCAACGCGGCAAATCCAGATTGTTCCAGATCGTACGAACCGGCTCGACCTGGTTCATCGTGTAGAAATGCAGGCCCGGCGCGCCGCCTGCCAGCAACTGTTCGCACAGGCGCGTCACGATCTCGATGCCGAATTCGTTCACGGCGCCGGCATCGTCGCCGAGCGATTCGAGGCGCTTGCCGATCCAGCGCGGAATTTCGGCGCCGCAATTGCGGGAGAAGCGCGCGAGATTCGTATAGTTGATGATCGGCATGATGCCTGGATAAATCGGCTTGTCGATGCCGGCGCGCTGGCAGCGGTCGAGAAAATAAAAATAGGCGTCCGCATTGTAGAAATACTGCGTGATCGCGCTGCTGCCGCCCGCGTCCAGTTTCTGTTTCAGGAAATCGATATCCGCCTCGAAGGATTTCGCGTCCGGATGAATTTCCGGATAAGCCGCCACCTCGATGCGGAAATGATCGCCGGTGTGCCTGCGCACGAATTCGACGAGTTCTTTCGCATAGATCAGGCGCTGCGCGCCCATGCCGGAGGGTACGTCGCCGCGCAAGGCCACCAGCCGGTCGATGCCCGCCTGCTGGTAGGATTGCAGCAATTCCAGAATGGTCGCTTCGTCGTCCGCGCCGAAGGACAGATGCGGCGCCACCGAAATGCCGTCGCGGCGGATACCGAGCACGATGTCCTTGGTGTTGTCGCGCGTGGAGCCGCCCGCGCCGTAGGTCACCGAAAAGAAATCCGGTTTCAGCGCGTTCAGGCTGTTGCGCGTCACTTCCAGATTGTCGCGGCCCTGTGGCGTCTTGGGCGGAAAGAATTCAAAACTGAAGCGTTTCTGAGTCATGATCTTTTTCGATTCGAAGAAATCCGGGCAGCGCGCCCGACGCGGAAAATTTCCGGGCCGCGCGGCTGCGCAACCCGGTTTTCGTCCACTCAGTACTTGTAGCTATCCGTTAATGGTAGCTATCCGTTAATACTTGTAGCTGTCCGGCTTGAACGGGCCTTCCGCCTTCACGCCGATGTATTTGGCCTGGTCGGCGTTGAGACGGGTGATCACGCCGCCGAAGCCGCGCACCATGTGCGCCGCCACTTCTTCGTCCAGTTTTTTCGGCAGCACTTCCACGGTGATCGCCGCCGCTTTTTCCGCGGCCGGCAAATCGGCGAAACGGCGGCCGTACAGATAAATCTGCGCCAGCACCTGGTTCGCGAACGAGCCGTCCATCACGCGCGAGGGGTGGCCGGTGGCGTTGCCGAGGTTCACCAGGCGGCCTTCCGACAACAGGATCAGGTGATCCTTGTTGGCGCGGTTGCGATAAACCTTGTGCACCTGCGGTTTGACCTCTTCCCACTCCCAGTTTTTGCGCATGAAAGCGGTGTCGATTTCGTTGTCGAAGTGGCCGATGTTGCACACCACGGCGCCGGACTTCAGAGCTTTCAGCATATTGCTGTCGCAGACATTGATGTTGCCGGTGGTGGTGACCACCAGATCGGTGTGGCTCAGCAGCGCTTTGTCGATGCTGTTTTCGGTGCCGTCGTTGGCGCCGTCGATAAACGGCGAGACGACTTCGAAGCCGTCCATGCAGGCCTGCATGGCGCAGATCGGATCGATTTCGGAAATCTTCACGATCATGCCTTCCTGGCGCAGCGATTGAGCGGAGCCCTTGCCGACATCGCCGTAGCCGATCACCAGCGCTTTTTTACCGGCCAGCAGGTGGTCGGTGGCACGTTTGACGGCGTCGTTGAGGCTGTGACGGCAGCCGTATTTGTTGTCGTTCTTGGATTTGGTCACCGAATCGTTGACGTTCACCGCCGGCACTTTCAGCGCGCCGTCGCGCAGCATTTCCTGCAAGCGGTGCACGCCGGTGGTGGTCTCTTCGGTGACGCCGTGGATTTTTTCCAGCATCTGCGGATATTTCTGGTGCAGGATCTGGGTCAGGTCGCCGCCGTCGTCCAGCACCATGTTGGCGTCCCAGGGCTTGCCGTCTTTCAGAATGGTTTGCTCGATGCACCATTCGTATTCGGTTTCGGTTTCGCCTTTCCACGCGAACACCGGCACGCCGCTGGCGGCGATCGCGGCGGCGGCGTGATCCTGGGTCGAGAAAATATTGCAGGAGGACCAGCGCACTTCCGCGCCGAGCGCGACCAGGGTTTCGATCAGCACGGCGGTTTGAATGGTCATGTGAATGCAGCCGAGAATCTTCGCGTTCTTCAGCGGCTGCGCGGCGCGATATTGTTCGCGCAGGGCCATCAGCGCCGGCATTTCGCTTTCGGCGATTTCGATTTCCTTGCGGCCCCAACCGGCCAGGGAAATGTCGGCCACTTTGTAATCGTTGAAACTTTCTTGTGCGGTCATGGTGAACTCCGTTGACGGCGCGCCATCAGGCGGCGCGCCGCGTGCAAATAATGAATGTGCGATGCGTGGGAAACTCAGCGCAGGGCTTCGGCCAGCGCGGCGGCGCGATCGGTTTTTTCCCACGGGAAGGCAGTGAAGGTTTCCGACTTCTGCACTTTGCGGCCGTTCTCGACGCCATCCCAGGTGTAGGTCATTTCCTGCGGGTTGCGGCCGAAGTGGCCGTAAGCCGCGGTGGCCTGATACATCGGGTGCAGCAGGTCGAGCATTTTCGAAATCGCGTAGGGGCGCAGATCGAAGTGCTGGCGCACCAGCTCGATGATGCGGTTTTCCGGCAGTTTGCCGGTGCCGAAGGTGTTGAGCGAAATCGAGGTCGGCTCGGCCACGCCGATGGCGTAGGACACCTGGATTTCGCAGCGGTCGGCGAGGCCGGCGGCGACGACGTTCTTGGCCACGTAACGGCCGGCGTAAGCGGCGCTGCGGTCGACTTTCGAGGGGTCCTTGCCGGAGAACGCGCCGCCGCCGTGACGGGCCATGCCGCCGTAGGTGTCGACGATGATCTTGCGGCCGGTCAGGCCGCAATCGCCCACCGGGCCGCCGATGACGAAGCTGCCGGTCGGGTTGATGTGGAAGCGGGTGTCCTTGTGCAGCAGTTCCGCCGGAATGACGTGCTTGATCACCAGCTCCATCACCGCTTCCTGCAGGTCGGCGTATTTCACGTCGGGGTTGTGCTGGGTGGAGAGCACCACCGCGTCGATGGCCACTACCTTGCCGTTTTCGTAGCGGCAGGTGACCTGGCTTTTCGCGTCCGGACGCAGCCAGGGCAGCAGGCCGGATTTGCGCGCTTCGGCCTGGCGCTCGACCAGGCGGTGCGCGTAGCAGATCGGCGCGGGCATCAGCACGTCGGTTTCGTTGCTGGCGTAGCCGAACATCAGGCCCTGGTCGCCGGCGCCCTGGTCTTCCGGCTTGGCGCGGTCGACGCCCTGGGCGATATCCACCGATTGCTTGCCGATGATGTTGAGCACGCCGCAGGTGGCGCCGTCGAAGCCGACGTCGGAGGAGGTGTAGCCGATATCGCAGATCACCTTGCGCACGATTTCTTCCAGATCGGCCCAGGCGCTGGTGGTGATTTCGCCGGCGACGATGGCCACGCCGGTTTTCACCAGCGTTTCACAGGCCACACGCGAGTATTTGTCTTCGGCGATCAGGCGATCGAGCACCGCGTCGGAAATCTGGTCCGCGATCTTGTCGGGATGGCCTTCGGATACGGATTCGGAGGTGAAGACGGAATATTCAGACATGCTGTGTTTCCCCTTGAACAAAAGCCTGCGATGAAGTGAAGAAGACGAATCAACCGTAAATAAACTGCCGGATCTGCATCCGGAAACCGTTGCGCTGGGCCAGGTACACGCTGCGCCCTTCGCCGAAGCCCGCCGCTTTGGCCCACTGCGTTAAATCCTCGGGCTCGAAGCCCAGCCACAAATCGCCGCAGGCCTGCTGCACCCAGAGCTGATCGTGGCTGCACAGATCGGTGACGATCAGCGTGCCGCCGGGTTTGAGCGTCTGCGCCAGGTCCTGAAAAATCGCCGCGGGCGAGGACACGTGGTGCAGCACCATGTTCAGCACCGCGCAATCCGCGGCCAGTGCCGCCAGCGCCGGCGCGCGGGTGTCGCCATGCACGAAATTCACGTTGGCCAGGCCGCTGTCGGCGGCGAACCGGCGCGCCTGTTCCAGCATGGCCTCGGAGTTGTCGAGGGCGTATACCGACTGAAATCGCGGCGCCAGCTCCGCCAGAAAGGCACCGCCGCCGGGACCTACTTCGAGGGCGCGCGCGCCGCCCTGCGGAAAACAGTTGGCCAGCATGTCGGCGGCCTGCGCGCCGTACACCTCGAAGGCGGCGATCAGTTCCTGCTGCTCGCGGAAATGACCGGCATTCTCGGCGAAAAACCGCTGCGAACGCTGGGCCCGCTCGGCCTGGACCGCGCCGATGCGCCGCGCGGTGGCGGCGGCCAGCGGCAGCCGGTCGACGCGCTCGAACAGCGCTTGCTGCAGCGGTTCCAGCCCGGCCGGCGCCGCCAGGTGCGCGCGCCGGTAAAAAATCGAATTGCCCTCGCGGCGCGTGCTCAGCAGACCGGCCCGCGCCAGGATTTTCAGGTGGTGGCTCATGCCGGACTGCGGCATGTCCAGGATACGGCTCAGTTCCAGCACGCCGAAGGAGTCCCGGCTCAGCACGCGCAGGATCTCCAGCCGCAGCGGGTCGCCGCCGGCCTTGCAGAAGGCGGCCAGCGCCGCGTTGCTGAGCGCGGATTCGGCGGCTTGTTCCAGGGCGGAGTTCTGAGTCATGGCGGCAAGCCTAGCAGAGGCCGAACTCTATATCAAAAAATTTTGATATAGAGTGTGCGCCCGCGCACCGGCGGGCGCTCCCATGCGGACGCCGGTTTACTCGGGCCGACCATATCGGCGAAAATGCCCTCCTTTTTCTTGCCCGCTCCCACCCGAGGAACCACTTTCATGCCGTCACGCAGCGAACTCGCCAATGCCATCCGCGCACTCAGCATGGATGCCGTGCAGAAAGCCACTTGCGGCCATCCCGGCGCGCCCATGGGCATGGCGGATATCGCCGAAGTGCTGTGGCGCGATTTCCTGCATCACAACCCGGCCAATCCGGCCTGGGCCAACCGCGACCGCTTCGTGCTGTCCAACGGCCACGGCTCGATGCTGCTGTACTCCCTGCTGCACCTGAGCGGCTACGATCTGGGCATCGAGGACCTCAAGCAGTTCCGGCAACTGCACTCGAAAACCCCGGGCCACCCCGAGTACGGCTACACGCCGGGCGTCGAGACCACCACCGGTCCGCTGGGACAGGGCCTGGCCAACGCGGTCGGTATGGCGCTGGCCGAGAAAATCCTGGCCGCGCAATTCAACCGCGATCAATTCTCTGTCGTCGATCACCATACCTATGTATTTCTGGGCGACGGCTGCCTGATGGAAGGCATCTCCCACGAAGCCTGTTCGCTGGCCGGCACGCTGGGCCTGGGCAAGCTGATCGCCTTCTACGATGACAACGGCATTTCCATCGACGGCCACGTCGAAGGCTGGTTCACCGACGACACGCCCAAGCGTTTCGAGGCTTACGGCTGGCACGTGGTGCCCGGCGTCGACGGCCACGATCCGGCCCAGATCAAGGCGGCCATCGAGCTGGCGCGCGGCGAGTCGGGCCGTCCCAGCCTGATCTGCTGCAAGACCATCATCGGCAAGGGCGCGCCCAACAAGCAGGGCACCGAGGACGTGCACGGCTCGGCGCTGGGCGAGGCGGAAATCGCCGCCGCGCGCGAAGTGCTGAACTGGCCGCATGCGCCGTTCGAAATCCCCCGGGAGATTTATCAGGCGTGGAACGCGCGCGAGCGCGGTGAACAGCTGCAGCGCAACTGGGAGGCACAGGTCGACGCCTACCGCGCGGCCCACCCCGAACTGGCCGCGCAGCTGGAGCGCCGCCTGCGCGGCGATCTGCCCGAGGATTTCGCCGCCCAGGCCGACGCCTTCATCCGGCAGAGCCAGGCCGAAGGCAAAACCGTCGCCACCCGCAAGGCATCGGAAATGTGCCTCAACGCCTACGGCCCGCTGCTGCCGGAACTGCTCGGCGGCTCCGCCGATCTGGCCGGTTCCAACAACACGATCTGGAAAGGCTGCAAGGGGGTCAGCGCCGAGGACGCCAGCGGCAACTACCTCTACTACGGCGTGCGCGAATTCGGCATGTCGGCGATCATGAACGGCCTCACGCTGCACGGCGGATTCAAGGCCTACGGCGCCACTTTCCTGGTGTTCATGGAGTACGCGCGCAACGCCGTGCGCATGGCGGCGCTGATGAAGCAGCCGGTCATCTTCGTTTATACCCACGATTCCATCGGCCTGGGCGAGGACGGCCCCACGCACCAGCCCATCGAGCAGATCGCCAACCTGCGCGGCACGCCGAACCTCGATACCTGGCGTCCCTGCGACGTGGCCGAATCCGCGGTGGCCTGGAAGTCCGCGCTGCTGCGCAAAGACGGTCCCAGCGCGCTGATCTTCACCCGCCAGAACCTGCCGCATCAGGCGCGCGACGCGCAGCAGCTCGCCAACATCGCGCGCGGCGGTTATGTATTGCGCGATTGCGCCGGCACGCCCGAGGTCATCCTGATCGCCACCGGCTCCGAAGTGTCGCTGGCCATGAGCGCGGCGGAAGCGCTGGGCAAGGCCGGCCGCCAGGCGCGGGTGGTGTCGATGCCGTCGACCTCGGTATTCGATGCGCAGGACGCCGCCTATCGCGAATCCGTGTTGCCCAGCGATGTGTTCGCGCGGGTGGCCATCGAAGCGGCGCACAAGGATTTTTGGTACAAATACGTCGGTCTGGAAGGCGCCATCATCGGCATGGACAGCTTCGGCGAATCGGCGCCGGCCGCGGCCTTGATGGAGCATTTCGGCTTCACCACGGCGGCGGTCGTGGATGCGGTGAACGAGCTGCTCGAAGACTGAGTGAAGGCCGCCGGCGCCACCGCGCCGGCGGAGATGAGGCTGGGTGCCTGCAAGGCGCCCGCACAGGCGGCGCGGTGCCGGATCGTTTTTGAGGCGTTCAATTCGACATGATACGGTTGGCGATCAATGGCTATGGCCGCATCGGCCGTTCGGTGCTGCGTGCTCTGTATGAATCCGGATTGCGCAGTCGCATGGCGGTCGTCGCCATCAACGAGCCCGCCGACCTCGCCACCATCGCCCATCTCACCAAGTACGACACCACCCACGGCCGTTTTCCCGGCGCGGTGGAAGTCGATGGCCGCCACCTGCGGGTGAACGGCGACGCCATCGCCGTCAGCCACCGGCACGAGCTGACGGAATTGCCCTGGCGCGAGCTGGATGTCGATTTCGTCCTCGAATGCAGCGGCCGTTATGACAGGCCGGATCAGCTGCGCGAACACCATCGCGCGGGCGCGCGCCGCGTGCTGTTGTCGCAGCCCGGCACCAACGACATCAAGGCCGTGGTCTATGGCGTCAACCAGCATGTCATGGCCGGAGACGACACGCTGCTGTCGACCGGCTCCTGCACGACCAACTGCATCGTCACCGTCATTCGCGCGCTGCACGCGGCGTTCGGGATCGAGCACGGCATCATCACCACGATACATTCGGCGATGAACGATCAACCGGTGCTGGACGCGTACCATCACACGGACCTGCGCAAAACGCGCGCGGCCGGGCAATCGATCATTCCGGTCGACACCGGGCTGGCTTCCGGCATCGGGCGCATCCTGCCGGAATTGTCCGGGCGTTTCGCCGCGCACGCGCTGCGCGTGCCGACCATCAATGTGTCGGCGATGCAGCTGGCGGCGCGGCTGGCCAAACCGTTTTCGGTGGCGGCGGTCAATGACGTGTTGGCGGCGGCCGCGCGCGCCGGCGAGCTGGCCGGCCTACTCGGCTATACCGAGGAGCCCCTGGCGTCCTGCGACTTCAATCACGATCCGCGTTCCGGCATTGTCGATGCCAACCAGACGCGGATCGCGGGCGACCTCATCAATGTGCTCACGTGGTTCGATAACGAATGGGGCTATGCCAATCGCATGCTCGATGTCGTTACACACTGGGCGCAATTGTCGGAAAAGACTGAATAAGGCGCGCGGCGTTCGCGTAAGTTCTCAGGTTTCGACGTGCAATAAAGAAAGGCGGGCCGAGTGCTGCGATAATTCCGCGCCAGCGCTTCACCCTATTTAAAAAGACGGATTAAAAAGGGAGATCCAGATGGCCGTTCTGAAAATGACCGATTTCAATCTCGCCGGACGGCGCGTGCTGATCCGCGAAGATCTCAACGTGCCGGTCAAAGACGGCAAGGTGACCTCCGACGCGCGCATTCGCGCGGCGTTGCCGACGCTGGAGCTGGCGCTGAAAGCCGGCGCGAAAGTCATCGTGATGTCGCACCTCGGCCGCCCCACCGAAGGCCAGTTTGAGGACGAATTCTCGCTGGCGCCGGTGGCCGCTCATCTCGGCCGGCTGCTCGGCCGCGAGGTACCGGTCATCAAGGATTGGCAACAGGGCCTGTCGCTGAACGACGGCGAGCTGGTGCTGCTGGAAAACGTGCGCTTCAACAAGGGCGAGAAAAAAGACAACGAAGACCTGGCCAAGGCCTACGCCGCGCTCTGCGACGTGTTCGTGATGGACGCGTTCGGCACCGCGCACCGCGCCGAGGCTTCCACCCACGGCGTCGCGAAATTCGCGCCGGTGGCCTGCGCCGGCCTGCTGCTCTCCGCCGAGTTGGACAGCCTGGAAAAAGCGCTGAAAAAACCGGCGCGCCCGCTGGTGGCCATCGTCGGCGGCTCCAAGGTATCCACCAAGCTGACCGTGCTGGAAAACCTGTCCGATAAAGTCGACCAGCTGATCGTCGGCGGCGGCATCGCCAACACCTTCCTCGCCGCCGCCGGTTTTCCGGTGGGCAAATCGCTGTGCGAGCACGACCTGATTGCCGCCGCGAAAGCGCTGATGGCCAAGACCGATATTCCGCTGCCGGTCGATGTCGTGGTCGGAAAAGAGTTCAATGAAAACGCCGTCGCCACGGTCAAGGACGTCAAGGACGTCGCGGACGACGACATGATTTTCGATATCGGGCCGAAGAGCGCCGCGCAACTGGCGGAACTGCTCAAGAATGCGCAATCCATCATCTGGAACGGCCCGGTTGGCGTCTTCGAATTCGATCAGTTCGGCGAGGGCACCGAAACCATTTCCAAGGCGATCGCGGACAGCTCCGCGTTTTCCATCGCCGGCGGCGGCGATACGCTGGCCGCGGTGGATAAATACGGCATCGAAAAACAGGTGTCCTACATCTCGACCGGCGGTGGCGCGTTCCTGGAATACGTGGAAGGCAAAACCCTGCCGGCGGTGGCGGTGCTCGAAGAGCGCGCCGAACGCACCAAGTGCAATTTCAAGTAATCACCCTGAAACGCGGCGCGCCGATAGCGGATGCGCCGTTTTATCGACAGCAGATTTGAGCGGGTCCACTGCGAAACCCCGTAACGAGGAAACGACATCATGGCATTAATCAGCATGCGCCAATTGCTGGATCACGCTGCCGAATACAACTACGGCGTGCCCGCGTTCAACGTCAACAACCTGGAACAGACCCGCGCGATCATGGAGGCCGCCGCCGAAACGCGCAGCCCGGTCATCATGCAGGCCTCCGCCGGCGCGCGCAAATACGCGGGCTCGAACTTCCTGCGCCACATGATCCTCGCCGCGATCGAGGAATTTCCCGATGTGCCGGTGTGCATGCACCAGGACCACGGCGTCAGCCCGGGCGTGTGCCAGCGCTCCATCCAGCTCGGTTTCAGCTCGGTGATGATGGACGGCTCGCTGCACGACGACGGCAAAACGCCGGCCTCCTATGACTACAACGTGCGCGTCACCCGCGAAGTGGTGGCGATGGCGCACGCCTGCGGCGTGTCCGTCGAAGGCGAACTGGGCTGCCTCGGCTCGCTGGAAACCGGCATGGCCGGCGAGGAAGACGGCGTTGGCGCCGAAGGCGTGCTCGATCACTCGCAACTGCTGACCGATCCGGAAGAAGCCGCGCAGTTCGTGCAGGAAACCCATGTCGACGCGCTGGCCATTGCCGTCGGCACCAGCCACGGCGCCTACAAATTCACGCGTCCGCCCACCGGCGACATTCTCGCCATCGAGCGCATCAAGGAAATCCACCGTCGCATTCCCAGCACGCATCTGGTCATGCACGGTTCCAGCTCGGTGCCGCAAAACTGGCTGGCGATCATCAACGAGTTCGGCGGCGCCATCAAGGAAACCTACGGCGTGCCGCTCGAGCAGATCGTCGAGGGCATCAAGCACGGCGTGCGCAAGGTCAACATCGACACCGACCTGCGCCTCGCTTCCACCGGCGCCATCCGCCGTTACCTGGCGAAAGACCCGGCCGAGTTCGATCCGCGCAAATACCTGAAAGAAACCATCAAGGAAATGAAGGCGATCTGCAAAGAGCGCTACGAGGCATTTGGCACCGCCGGCCATGCCGACAAGATCAAGGTGCTGTCTTTGGAGGCGATGTACCAGCGCTATGAAAAAGGTGAACTCAATCCCAGCGTCAAATGAGCAGTCCGGCGCGGCTCCCGCCGCGCCATTGAAAGCCTTCGATATGGAGCGTCTGCATCGCCAGACGCCTGTGTTCGATGCTGCGCGCGAGCCGGATTACGGCGACGCGGCGCAGGATTACTTCGCGTTCTATGGCATCGATTTCGAAAAAAACCTGCCCGGGGTGCGTCACTATTTCGGTCATTTCAGCAGCGGCAAATACGACATCGTCGCCCACTATTTCGCGGTGGCCGACGCGCTCGGCACCTGCTTCGTCTTTCACGGCTATTTCGATCACGCGGGACTGTTCCGCCATGTCATCGAATACTGCCTGCGCCGGCGGCTGAGCGTTGTCATTTACGATCTGCCGGGGCATGGGCTGTCCACCGGAGAGCGCGCGAGCATTCCCTCGTTCGCCGATTACGGCGCGGTGCTGCGCGACTGCATGAAACTGTTCGCGCCGACGGCTCCTCAGCCCTGGCATGCCATCGCCCAAAGCACGGGCTGCGCGGTGCTGATGGAGCATCTGTTGCGCACCGACCTGCCGACGGTAAAAGCGCCGGCCTTCGACAAGGTGGTGCTGCTGGGGCCTTTGGTGCGGGCCGCGGAATGGCTGTGGGTGAAAACCGCGTATTGGCTTGGGCACAAATTCCTCGACCGGGTGAACCGCCGTTTTGCGGTCAATTCCGGAGACGAGGCGTTTTTGAATTTTCTGGAAAACGTCGATCCGCTGCAGGAGCGTTTTATTTCGGTGCGCTGGGTGGACGCGCTGCTGCGCTGGGAGCGCCTGTTCGAAAGTTTCCCGCGCAGCGAGCGCAAGCTGCTGATCATCCAGGGCCAGCGCGATACGACGGTCGACTGGCGCTATAACATTCCGGTGATTCGGGAAAAGTTTCCCCAGGCGCGCTATCTGCCGCTGCAGAGCGCCTATCACCATCTCGCCAACGAAACGCAGGATGTGCGCGAGAAAATGTTCGCGGCCGTCGATCTGTACTTCGGTCCCAGCCAGTGAGGCAACATTCCGCATAGCGCGGTCCCGGCAAACGGGCCGCCGTTGCTTCCGGAACACCGCTGTCGATTCATAAAAATAATTTCAAACCCGATGGGGGATTTTCCCGGCGCATGCGTCTCATGGGAAGAGCACTCTGGCGGGTGCATATACCACGGGATTCACTGTCGCCATGCAAACCGCTGTTCTCTCCATGCAAACCTTTGTTCTCTCCATGCAAACGATTGTCCTGCTGGCGCTTGCCTTCATCATGTTCAGCCTCGGCACCACGCTGCGCCAGCGCGATTTTGCGTCGGTACTGCAAGACCGCAGGGCCTTGTTGCTGGCGGTGAGCTGTCACTGGGTGATGCTGCCCGCGCTCGGCTTTGCGATAGCGGGAATATCGCAACTGCCGCCCGAATTGGCGGTGGGTCTGGTATTGATTGCCAGTTGTCCCGCGGGCGCGACTTCCAATTACCTCAGCTATCTCGCGCGTGGCGATGTGGCGCTCTCGGTATTGCTGACGGTGATCAGCGGGCTCTCCAGCGTGCTGACGTTGCCGCTTTATCTCTGGCTTGCGATGCAGTTGTTTTCGGGGCCGGGAGGCCATGTGAACATCGATCTCCCCGAAACGATCCGCAGTGTGCTGCTGCTCACGCTGCTGCCGGTTTCCATCGGCATGGCATTGCGCCATTTCGCGGCGCGGACCACGGAGCGACTGGAACGCGTTATCGCCATCGCGGCGGCGCTGCTGTTCTGCCTGGTGATCGGCAATGCCTGGGTACAACAGTGGCGGGTGATTTTGCATGGATCGGCCGCGCTGATATTCGCGGTGATCGTTCTCAATGCCACGGCGCTGGCCGGCGGCGAATTGATGGGGCGGCGCATCGGCCTCAATCGCGCGCGTCGCACGACCCTGATTCTCGAAACGGGAATTCAGAACGGCGCGTTCGCCGCCGGTATCGCGCTCTACGTTTTGCACCAGCCGCTGTTGGCCGTGCCCGCGGCCATCTACAGCGTGGTGATGATACTGACGGGATTGGCGGTGGTTTATCTGCGCCGCCGTGGCCTTGGCGCCGCAACGAGCGCGGCGTGTTTCGAACACTGATACCACAATAAAACAATAAGGATGGCATCATGGCAACGATGGACCCGCGGCCTCGCGGCGGAAAACTGTCGGCGGCGTTTCTGTCTCTGGCGCTGACCTCGATAGCGTGCGCCGATGGCGCCGCGCAATTCGAAATGCATCTGCCTCGCCAATCGCTGGCGGATAATCTGCGCGCGCTGGCCTTGCAGACGCACATGCAGATTTACTACGAGCAGGCCCAGGTTTCGGCGCGACCGTCCAGTGAGCTGAATGGACGTTACTCCGTGGCAGATGCGCTGAGCGCCTTGTTGGCTGACAGCGATTTGGGCTACGAGTTGATCGACGCCAAAACCATTGTCATCAAGCCGCGAGCATCGCATCGAACCGCGCCCGCGGCGAAAGCGGTGGAGCCCGCGCCCGCTGAAAAAACGGTTGTGCCTGAGTCGCCGCATCAAGTCATGCGAAACAAACCCGTATCGGTGCTGGAGGAAGTGCTGGTCACCGCCACCAGGCGCGTGGAGAGTTTGCAGGACACACCCATCTCGGTAACCGCGATCACGGCGGAACAGATCGACCGCCTGCAATTGGCGTCGGTTTCCAGCGTCGGCGAGAGTACGCCCAACCTGAATTTTTCCATGGGACAAAGCGGCGGCAGTTCAACGGTGCAGGCTTTCATTCGCGGCGTCGGCGAATCCGATTACATGATCACGACCGATCCGGCGGTCGGCTTGTATCTCGACGGCGTTTATATCGCCCGCACCGCGGGCGCCAATTTCGCGCTGGCCGATGTATCCCAGATAGAAATTTTGCGCGGGCCACAGGGTACGTTGTTTGGCAAAAACGCCATCGGCGGCGCCATCAGTATTACCACGCGAAAACCCGAAGGGCAGTTTCTGGCGTCGCTCGAAGCCAGCATCGGCCGTTACGATTTGTTCGGCACGCGCGCCTATTTGCAATTGCCTCTGGTCGAAGATCAGCTCTTCATGGGCATATCGCTGCTGACGCGCAAATCCGACGGCTGGCAGCGGCGCCCGGAAGGCGGCAATGGCGGTGCTGAAGATAAACTGGCCGGCCGCGTCACCGTGCGCTGGCTGCCTGCGGCGGATTTCGAATCGTTGTTGAGCATCGATGCCACGCATCAGGATCAGCCGTCGTATGCCAATACGATTCTTGCCATCAACCCGCAGGCGCAAACGATTACCGGTTATCAAAACGCCGGCTTGCAACCGCCGTGCTGTACATTGAATTCGAATACACGCTCCGGAGATACCAGCCCGCTGGCACGCGACGACGTGCAGGCCTACGGCCTCAACTGGACCAATCAATGGCATGCCAGCGACGAGCTGACTATCAAATCGATCACCGGATATCGCGATACCAAGGCCGGTTTCGGCCAGGATTACGATCACTCCGCCGCGGCGTTTTATGCTTTCGGCGATGAAACGAAACATCTCCAGTTCAGCCAGGAATTTCAATTCATCGGCACGGCGCTGAATGAGCGCCTGAACTGGGTCGGTGGCATTTATTATTTTCACGAGAACGGCAGCGATATTTCCACACTGGAAGTGGTTCCCGGCGCGGTGGCGGCACACACTTATTTTGCCGATTTCAATGTGCATGCCGACAACAAACAAAAAACCACTTCCAGAGCCGTGTTCGCCGATGTGCATTACGAACTCACCGACGCGGTGACGGTGGGGTTGGGCGCGCGCTACACACGCGAGGATAAATATTTCCAGAAAAGCGGATTCCGCACGGTGACTGGCGCGCCGCAGTTCGCGCCGGGCGCGCTGCCGCCTTCTCCGGATTGCTCGCGCATCGGTCCCGCCAATCTCGGCGCTCCCTTTCATTGCGACGCGCAGTGGGGCGCGTTCACGCCGAAAGCGGACATCGCATACCGCTTCGATGAAAACCTGATGGCTTATGCCCAGGTCTCGCGCGGTTTTCGCAGCGGCGGTTTCAACGGGCGGCCGACGCAGCTGTCATTGATCACCTCCTACGATCCCGAGTTTCTCACCAGTTATGAGGCCGGTTTCAAGGCGGAATCGTTCGAGCATCGTCTGCGTACCAACGGTGCCATTTACTACAGCAAATACACGGACAAGCAGCAGACGGTGAATGCCGCCGACCGCAATACCGGCGTGGTGGCGCTGACCGTCAACAACGCGGGCGCCGCGACCATCAAAGGTTTCGAGCTGGAAGCGACGGCGCTGCCCGGCGCCGGCTTTCAGATCGATGCCGGCCTCGGTTTCACCGATGCTTATTTCACGAAATGGCAGGACGCGGTTTACGGCGATTACAGCAACCGCCAATTTCCCAATACGCCGAAGTGGACCGGCAACCTCGGCGTTCAATATGATTTCGACATCGGTCGATATGGGCACGTGGCCGCTCGCCTCGACGCGAATTACCGCGACGATGTGTGGCTGGACGCGGAGAATCATCCTTTGCTGCGCAGCGAGGCGTTCACGATGCTTAACGCTTCGCTGCGTTGGATTGCGCCCGGCAAGCATTGGGAATTGATGTTGTCCGGCAAAAACCTCACCGACCGTCGTGCGTTGTTATCGGGTTTCGACAGCACGAGTTTTTATGGCATGGCTACCGGCAATTACACCGCGCCCCGGCAGTGGTTCTTCACGGTGCGCTATAACACTTTGTAAAGGAAAAACGCTGTAAAGGAAAAACGCTGTAAAGGAAAAACGCTGTAAAGGAAAAACGCTGTAAAGGAAAAACTCGGTAAAAGGAATACCTGGTAAAGGCCGGTTCAACGGTCCGTTAAAAACGATAAGTCATGCGCATGTTCGATGCGATGCGCCCGAAGACAGGACTACCATGAACCGTCCGCCGCGGCATGCTCTGCTGGAACAGTTGATCGCGCTTGGCGATCCGCTGCGGCGCTTGCTCGTGCGCCGGATGAGTAGCGCGGATGCCGATGACAGCTTGCAGGAGACCGCCGCGAAATTATTGGAAGGGCGCGGCGATGTCGATGTGGCCAGTCCACGCGCGTATCTGGCGACCGCCGCGAGGCGTATTCATATCGATCGCCAGCGCAGGCAGGCGCGCGAAGTCAGCCTTGAATACAGCGAGCTGTCGAATGTCGAAACCGCGCAAGGCGATCCCGCGATGCAATTGGCGGACGAGCAGATGCGCAGGCAGTTGCGTCTCGCCCTGGAGCAATTGCGCGGACCGGCGCGCCGCGCCCTGATATTGCGTTACTTCCATCAGATGAGCCATCGGGAAATCGGCGAGGTCATGGGAATTTCGCCGCGCACGGTCGAAAAACATCTGGCCAGCGGCCTCGCCGCCTGTCGCCGATTTTTATCCGCGCGCATGCGCGCCGGAGATTGAAACCATGTTCGAAGGGGTCCGATCACTTTGCCGACGTCGTCGCGAACGCATCGCCCTGCGTTGGCTGATGCGCATCGACAGCGGCGAATGCGGCGCCAAGGAGCAGGCGTCATTGCAGCGATGGCTGAAGGCGAGTCATGCACACCGGGACGCCTTTGCGCAGGCCGGTCAATTGCATCGAGATTTACAGAGCCTGGGCGCACAGGGCCAGGCGCCGGCGTTGAATCATCCTGAGGAGACGCGGCATCCCTGGCCGTCGTGGATACTGGGAAGCAGCGTGGCCGCCTTGATGTTGTTCTTGCTGCTGAGCGGACAGGGCGTGGTGAAAACCGGCGCGGCGCAGCACAGTGTTGTTGCCCTGGCCGACGGCAGCCGCATCGAATTGAACGCGGATACGCGGCTGCGTGTCACCGAAACGGACAAACTGCGCCGGATCGAATTGCTGGAAGGCGAGGCGTATTTCGATGTGGTTCACGATGATCGCCGGCCTTTCGTGGTGTTGGTGAATGGACAGCGCATCCAGGATATCGGTACGCAGTTCAACGTGCGGGCGCGGCGTGGCACGACGCGCATCGGCGTGATGGAGGGCGAGGTCGCCATCAATCGGCCGCGCGCATGGTTTTCCTCCGGCTCCGAAATGCAGCAGGCGCTCAAGGCCCGGCAGGTGACGGAATGCGATGCGCGTTGCGCGGCGTCGCGCAGTGTCGATGCGCAGACGCTGGAGCGTGAAATCGCGTGGCGTCGACGCCAGCTGATTGTCGACAACCGCCCGCTGGGCGAGGTCATTGAAGAGCTGAATCATTACACGCGCTACAAGCTGGTGCTGCTGAGCGAGCGCGAGGCGCAACGCGCGATCGGCGGTGTTTTTTATCTGGACGATCCGGAAGCGGTATTGCGAGTGCTCGGTAAAACCGCGGGCTTGCGCCGTGTGCAAATGACACCGTATCTGGTGGTGCTGCTCGATGAGCACCGCTGAGTAGCGGTGAAGTGTTCGACTGAATGTGTTGACAGGGAGATGACTGATGACAGGCGCGCAATCGTTACTGCCTCTGGGCAAATTCGAAAAACTGGAAAATGGTCATACGCTGCATTACCTGGAGTATGGCGCGGGCGAGCCGATTGTTCTGCTGCATGGCAGCGGCATCGGCGCCAGCGGTTACAGCAATTTCAAAAGTAATTATCAATGTCTGGTCGATGATGGTTTTCGCGTGATCATCATCGATCATCTGGGCTACGGATTTTCCGACAAGCCGCGGGGCGTGGCGTACACGCTCGATTTATTTGTGGAATGCACGCGGCAGTTGCTGCGGCGCATCGGTGTCGGCCCGTGCACGATGGTCGGCAATTCGCTGGGTGGAGCCATTGCCCTGGGCTATGCGCTGGCTTATCCGGGTAGCGTCAGCGGCTTGATATTGATGGCGCCGGGCGGCATCGAAGAGAAAGCAGATTATTTCGCGATGGAAGGACATGTCGCCATGCGCGCCGCTTTCGAGGCGGGCACGGCGCTGACCGCGAGTCGAATGAAAGTGTTGCTGCAAAATGAGCTGGTGTACGACGCCGCGGTGATGACCGATGAGTTGATCGCGGAGCGGATGGAAGTGCAGCAACTGCAGAACGATCAGGTGATCGTCAGCATGGTCATTCCCAACATGACGGCGCGCTTGGCGGAGATCCGCTGTCCGGTGCTGGTATTGTGGGGCTTGCAGGAACGGCTGATGCCGATGACGGGTATCGACAAGCTGGCGCGCGGCTGTGCCAATGCGCGGGTGGTGCTGGTGCCGCGCTGCGGGCATTGGGTGATGCTGGAACACCGCGACCTGTTCAATCGCATGGTGCTGGATTTTCTACGACACGATTTGCCGAGTGCGGCGTGAGCGTTTTACATCGTCGCAACGGCCGGCTTCGCGCGTAGTGAAGCCGGCCGTTGCGTTTTGTCAGAACAGAACGCGGCAGCGAATGGTGCCTTCGACCTGGCGCAGTTTTTCCATAGCCAGTTCACTGGTGCTCTGATCCACGTCGATCACCACGTAGCCGACGTGTTCGGAGGTTTGCAGATACTGCGAGGAAATATTGATCTGGTTGTCGGAGAACACCTTGTTGATAGCCGACATCACGCCCGGAACATTGCGGTGCACGTGCAGCAGGCGGTGTTTGCCCGGGTGCGAAGGCAGCGCCACTTCGGGGAAGTTGACCGACGTGGTGGTGGTGCCGGTGTCGCTGTAGCGAACCAGTTTCTCCGCGACTTCCAGGCCGATGTTTTCCTGTGCTTCCTGGGTCGAGCCGCCGATGTGCGGGGTCAGAAACACATTGTCGAAGGCGCGCAGCGGCGAGATGAATTCGTCGTTGTTCGAGTGCGGTTCGACCGGGAACACGTCGATGGCGGCGCCGCCCAGGCGACCGCTCGCCAGCGCAGCGGCCAGCGCGTCGATATCCACCACCGTGCCGCGCGCGGCGTTGATCAAAATACCGCCTTGTTTCATCTTTTCCAGTTGCGGGGCGCTGATCATCACCTTGGTGGACGGTGTTTCCGGCACGTGCAGCGAGACGATATCGGAGCGTTGCAGCAGCTCGTCCAGGCTGCCGACCTGCACGGCGTTGCCGAGCGGCAATTTGGTCACGACATCGACGAAGCACACTTTCATGCCGAGCGATTCGGCAATCACCGACAACTGCATGCCGATGCTGCCGTAGCCGACGATGCCGAGCGTTTTGCCGCGGATTTCGTAGGCGCCATCGGCGCTCTTCTGCCATTCGCCGCGATGCGCCGCCGCGTTCTTTTCCGCGATGCGCCGCAACAGCAGAATGGCTTCCGCGATGACCAGCTCGGCCACGCTGCGGGTATTCGAGTAAGGCGCGTTGAATACCGCGACGCCATGTTCGGTGGCGGCGCGCAGGTCGACCTGGTTGGTGCCGATGCAGAAGCAACCCACGGCGATCAGTTTTTCCGCGGCTTCGAACACATCGCAGGTGAGCTGGGTGCGGGAGCGGATGCCGACGAAATGCGCGTTGCGGATGGATTCCTTCAACTCTGCATCGGGCAGGGACTTCTTGTGGTATTCGATGTTGCTGTAGCCGGCCGCTTTCAGGGTGTCGATGGCGGTCTGGCTGACGCCTTCCAGCAACAGGAATTTGATTTTGCCTTTGTCCAAAGAAGTCTTGGCCATAATTCGGGCAGGCTCCGCGCAGCAGGGTAGGGGGGAAGGGTCGCTATGGTATCATGGCGCCCGCTTCCCGGTTACCCGGGTTTGCCGAATTGCCTATGCGCCTGTGTTCAGTTTCTTCGCGTGCGGCGTGCGCTTCCCATCGCCAGAGGTCGATTTTCCATGTCCGTGTCCAATGTCCCCTCCCAGGCTGAGAATGTTTTGGATGGCAACATCCTGGGCCAGCTGGCCGCCATTGTCGGTGCGGATAAAATCACCACCGCGCCGGCCGATTTACAGACTTTCGGGCGCGACTGGACCAAAGCCTATCCGCCGAAACCCTCCGCCATCGTTTTTCCGCGCACGGTCGAGCAGGTGCAGGCCATCGTGAAACTGGCCAATGCCGAAAATTTCGCGCTGGTGCCGTCGGGCGGACGCACGGGCCTCAGCGGCGGCGCGGTGGCGACGCGCGGCGAAGTGGTCGTGGCGTTGGATTACATGAACAAGGTGCTGGAGTTCAACCCGGTTGACCGCACGGTGGTCTGCCAGGCGGGCATCGTCACCGAACAGTTGCAGCAGTATGCGGAAGAGCAGGGTTTGTATTATCCGGTGGATTTCGCCTCCAGCGGCTCTTCGCAAATCGGCGGCAATATTTCCACCAACGCCGGCGGCATCAAGGTGATTCGTTATGGCATGACCCGCGATTGGGTGCTCGGCCTGAAAGTGGTGACCGGCAACGGCGACATCCTGGAGCTGAACCGGGGCCTGATCAAAAATAACGCGGGTTATGATTTGCGCCAGCTGTTTATCGGCGCGGAAGGCACGCTCGGTCTTATCGTTGAAGCGACGATGCAGCTGACGCGCGCGCCGCAGGGCTTGACCGCGCTGGTTCTGGGCGTGCCCGAGTTCGCCAACATCATGGATGTGTTGCACGCCTTCCAGTCGAAGCTGGATCTCACCGCGTTTGAGTTTTTCTCCGACAAGGCCCTGGCCAAGGTGGTTGAGCACAGCGGTTTGCAAAAACCGTTCGATACGCCGGCGTCGTATTACGCGCTGCTCGAATTCGAAAAACTCGACGACGATACCGAAGCGCGCGCGATGGAGTTGTTCGAGCATTGCGTGGAGCAGGGCTGGGTGATCGATGGCGTGATGAGCCAGAGCATCGAGCAGCTGCAAAATCTGTGGCGCCTGCGCGAGGATATTTCGGAAACGCTGGCGCGCTGGACTCCCTACAAAAACGATATCGCCACGGTGGTTTCCAAGGTGCCGCCATTCATTGCCGAAGTCGATGCGGTGGTGAGCCGCGAATATCCGGATTTCGAAATTGTCTGGTTCGGACACATCGGCGATGGCAATGTGCATCTGAATATTCTCAAGCCGGATGCGCTCAGCATCGATGAGTTTTACCAGCGCTGCCATCGCGTGTCGCAGTGGGTTTTCGAGATCGTGCAGCGCTATGGCGGCAGCGTTTCGGCGGAACATGGCGTCGGCCTGCTCAAGAAGGATTATCTGGGTTATGGCCGCAGCGCCGCCGAAATCGCGTTGATGCAGCAAATCAAACGTGTCTTCGACCCGAATGGGGTAATGAATCCCGGCAAGATTTTCGATTGATGAGTGGCCATCAGGCCGCTCGGGTGTGAGATTTCAAGGGTGCGATCAGCCTGACGGATATTCCTGAAAAGCGGATATGGCTTTTATGCCTTTCAGCTGGCAGGCTGATTTTTTGTAATAGGATCGTTGCGATATTTTCCTTGGCCGGGAAAGTCGATTTATAAAAATAGCGAGTTGTTTCAACCCCGCTGGAAAAGTTAAAAATACAACGGACCTTTGCGCTATTGCTGCTGGCTTTTTCCTTTGCGAGCGGAAGGTATTAACAAAATAATTCATCATCGAGGGATCGAGAAATGCGTAAAGTATTTGCTGGCTTATGTGCTCTGTTTTTGGCCGGATCTGCTCACGCCGGACAGGGCACGGGCAAAGTTACCTTTCTTGTAGTCAATCAACCAACGACGCCGGTATTGGCGGCATTCAATATATAAAATTACTCCAATCATGCGTGTGCAACCCCTAAGGAACCTCTGAAAAACGACTGCGCTTGCCGGTGCGGCGTTAAAAATGCTCTCAAAATCCTCATTGATTGACGTATAAACGGCGGTTTTTCGCTCATTGTTGCCTTGCCTCGGCTGCACTCGCTACGTTTTTCAGAGGTTCCCTAACCCGAATCAGGGAAAATTGGTTTTCACCATGGATTCGGACAGGGGGAGGGAAATGTTGTCCCTGCTCCTTTCCGCGGAAGCGAGAGGGATTCCTGTCACGGTGGTTGGAACGGGTGTGTGCGAGCCGCAAAATCGCGAGAGCGTGAATTACATCTCCGTGGGCGACCCGACCCTTTGATTGCTGGGAGAGAAACCTCGCTCCGTAATCACCGCGGCTGAAACATGATGACGGCCATGCCGAGCAGGGCGATTGCCGCGCCAATCAGATCCCAACTGCTCGGCCGGATTCCATCCACCCACCACAGCCATAACAAAGCCACTCCGATATAAACGCCGCCGTAGGCCGCGTACACGCGACCGGCGGCGGTTTCGTGCAGGGTTAACAGCCAGGCGAAAAGGCAGAGGCTCGCGGCCGCCGGCAGGAGCAGCCAGATCGAGCGTCCCTGTTTCAGCCAGAGCCAGGGCAGATAGCAGCCGATGATTTCCGCGAACGCGGTGGCGATGAATAATAAAAAAGTTTTCATGGCGCTGTTTCGGAAATTACATGCACGGCTGAATTTCGACGGTCACGTGCGCGATTTCCTTGTGCACGGATAACCAGCCGCGCACTGCATGGGGGATCAGCGCCGTGTCGTGCGTCACGAGGCTCAGCGCGCAGGCATAAGATTGCTTGCCGACGCGCCACACATGCAGGTCGGCAATGCGGGTTTCGCTTGTTCCGGCGTGTTCTTCGATGGCCTCGCGGATTGCATCGACCACGGGGTGATCCATTTCGCGGTCCAGCAGCACCTTGCCGGTTTCGATCAGCAGATTTTTTGCCCATATCGCGACCAGCGCGGCGCCGGCGATGCCCATCATCGGATCGAGCCAGGACCAGCCGTAAAACCAGCCGCCGGCGAGTGCGACGATGGCCAGCACGGAAGTCGCCGCGTCGGCGATGACATGCATGTACGCGGATTTGAGATTGAGATCGTGTCCGTGGTGGTGATCGTGGGAATGCGTGTGTCCATGATGATGGTGATCGTCGTGGCCATGGCTGTCGCCCAGGATTCTGGCGCAGACGAGATTGACCAGCAGTCCGATCGCGGCGACCGCCATGGCTTCCGGATAATGGATGGCCTGCGGCGTGAACAGGCGCTCGACCGAGCTGAACACCATCAGCGCGGCGATGCCGAGCAGAAACAGCGCGCTGGCGAATCCGCTCAATATTTCGATTTTCCAGGTACCGAATGTGAAGCGGGGATCGTGCGCGTAACGGCGCGCGGCGGCATAGGCGAACGCGCTGAGGCCGATGGCCACGGCGTGGGAACTCATGTGCCAGCCATCGGCCAGCAGCGCCATGGAGTTGAACCACCCGCCGGCGCCGATTTCGATCAGCATCATGGCCGCCGTAATCCACATGACGGCCCGGGTGCCGCGTTCCGCGCGCCGGTTGCCGCTGTCGAAATGGTGCTTGTGGGTCCAGGCGGAGAGGTCGTGCGCGTGCATGGCGAATTTCCGGTCAGGCGTTGAGAGTGACGGTCAGGTAAAGAATATAGAGCGCGCCGTTGATCAGCAGCACCCATGCCGGCAATCCCTTGGCGCGCGCGTTCAAGCGCAACCACGCGGCGGCCAGCAGCGTGATGAAAACGCCGCCCAGCACTTCCAGCCTCGGCTGCCAGGGGGTGAGCATGATGCCGATGGCAGGCAGCAGCGTCCCCTGGAATACCATGGCACCGGTGATGTTACCGAATGCCAGCGTGTCCTTGTCGCGGCGGATCCACAGGATGCTGTTCACTTTTTCCGGCAATTCGGTTGCGATGGGAATGATGAGCAAAGACAGCAGCAGCGCGGAAATTCCCAGCAGCTGCGATACGCCTTCGACGCCGTGGATGAATCCCTTGGCGCCGCCAATGAGCAGGATCAGGCCGCCGAGAAGCTGGATGAGAATCGTCGGAAGATTGGTCGGCACGCCCAGCCTGCCGAGGTACATGACGTCGTCCGCTTCGGTGCCGTGTCCGCTTTCCACCAGATGCCCCGAGGCCTGCAGCGTCAGCAGAATATAAATGAAATAGGTGAGCACCAGCGTCGCGCTCAGGGCGATGCGCAGCAGGCGCGCCTCCTGCGGTATGTACATGGCGACGCCGGCGAGCATGAATGCCAGCAGGAAGAAATTCAGGTCGCGCACGAAACCGGTTCGCTCGGGAACGATGCGCCCGGCGAGGCCGCGGCGGGAGAGCGCGGCCAGCGCCATCAGGCAGGTGGACAGCGTCGACAGCATCAATGGCGCGCCGAGAATGGCGCCGACGCCGATTTCCTCATTGACGCGGACGCTGGTCGTTCCGGCGAACAGGGCCAGCAGCGGCACCAGCGTTTCGGGCAGCGCGGTGCCGACCGCAGCGAACAGCGAGCCGGTGACGCCTTCGGATATTTTGAGGCGCGCGCCCAGGTGTTCGAGCGCGTTGGTGAACAGTTCGGAAGCCGCCAGGATGATGAGCAGCATGGCGATCAATTCGAGCACGAGCAGAATCACGACGCCACCTCCGGCCAGTGACGAAAAAACAAGGGATTATGGCGAGAACGGGTTGGATACGGCGGATAAGCTGACATGCGGGCTCCAGAGGGTCGGACGCTGAACCATGACGCAGCACCCGCCGTCCGACCGGAACAGGGTTTGCGCCGATGGTCTCGCCAAACCGACTGGCCGAACGCACCACGGCATGATGGCCGAGGATGTTGATGCGTTCTCCTTCTCCCGACGAATACGGCCGAAGCGGCCGGACTGGGATGAAGGAAGGCTACTCCCCAATGACTGCGCGCGAGTCTACTGATTCGGATGTTAATCGTCCAGCCGCGTGTCGATAGGATGCGAGAGCTGGACCGCAGCGATCCACAGTTTTTGCCAGCGCATTGGTCGCGATGCGGTGTCGGCCGCATCCAGGCCGGCGACGGTGGCGCATTGAACGGCGAAGCCTGCGTCGAGCGTGCGGCTGTTGATGGCGGCGTACAGGCCTCGGTCGATGCGGCACATCGCCGCAACCAGCACGGCGCAGTCTTGGCAGAGCAGAAAATCGGCCTGATTGCTGCCCTGGCGGTAAAGGCGCGCAACGTCGGCGCTTTCAAAATCCATGGCAAGAGCGCCGGCCGGATCGGAAATACAGGCGGCGCCGTGTTTGGCGCAGAATCCGCATTGGCGGGCCCGCGCCGAATACGTGGAAAGTGGGCCGGGGCTGCTGAATTGATAGCGGATACGTCCGCAATGACAGCCGCCGCCGTGCTTGAAACGGTGAGCGCCGGCGGGAGTGTCGGTCACGGATCAGACGATGAGTTTGTAAGAAGACGGCGCGGCGGGACGCAGCAGGCGTGTGACGCCGGCGGCGGTCAGCACTTCGTCGAGCATTTCGCGAATGACGTGCGAGTTTTCCATGCGCATGGCGCGGGCCAGCAGATCGCGCGCGGCATCCAGGCCGATGTTGCGGATCACCGACTTCACCTTGGGCAGGTTGGTGGCGTTCATCGACAGCATGTCGTAGCCCATGGCGATGAGCAGGATGGCGGCGGCGGGATCGCCGGCCAGTTCGCCGCAGATGCTGACCGGCTTGCCTTCGGCGTGGCCGGCATCGACCACGACCTGCAGGGCTTGCAGCACCGCCGGGTGATAAGCGTGATACAGGTCGGCGACGCGGGCGTTGTTGCGATCCACCGCCAGCAGATACTGGGTCAGGTCATTGGAGCCGACCGAAAGGAAGCTGACACGGCGCGCGAATTCCCGCGCCTGATATACCGCGGCCGGCACTTCGACCATGACGCCGATGGGCGGCAGCTCCAGTTGCAGGCCTTCCTCGACCAGTTCCTCGTGGGCGCGGTAAATCAGTTCCAGCGCCTCTTCGAGCTCGGGCACGCTGCTCACCATCGGCAACATGATGCGCAGGTTGTTCAGGCCCTGGCTGGCCTTCATCATCGCCCGCACCTGCACCAGGAAGATTTCCGGGTGGTCGAGGGTGACGCGGATGCCGCGCCAGCCGAGGAAGGGATTGTCCTCCTCGATGGGGAAATAAGGCAGGGACTTGTCGCCGCCGATGTCGAGGGTGCGCATGGTGACCGGGCGCGGAGCGAAGGCCTCCATCTGTTGCCGGTAAATGGCGCGCTGTTCTTCCTCGCTGGGGAAGCGGTCGCGCAGCAGGAACGGCACTTCGGTGCGATACAGGCCGACGCCTTCGGCGCCGCGTTCCAGCGAGCGCGCCACGTCCGCCATCAGGCCGGTATTGACCCACAGCGGCACGCGATGGCCGTCGGTGGTTTCGCAGGGCAGGTCGCGCAGTGCTTCCAGGCCCTTGGAAATCTGTTTCTCTTCCTCGTAAACCGCTTCGAACTGGGCGCGCAGTTCCGGAGCCGCGTTGTAGTAAACGAAACCGTTGTAGCCGTCGAGGATGAGCTCGGCGCCCTCCAGTTGCGTGAAGGGCAGGTCGACGCAACCCATGACCGTGGGAATGCCCATGGCGCGGGCCAGGATGGCGACGTGGGAGTTGCCCGAGCCGCGCACGGAAACGAGGCCGACCAGCTTTTCCTTGGGCACTTCGCCCAGCACGGAGGCGGTGAGCTCCTCGCCGACCAGCACGGTGCGGTCCGGATAAACCACGGGATTGGTGTTGGCCGCCTGCAAATAGGCGAGCAGGCGGCGGCCCAGATCCTTGACGTCGACCGAGCGCTCCTTGAGATACAGGTCGTCCATCATCTCGAAGGTGCGCACGTGCGCCAGCACCACCTGACTCAGAGCGCCCTGCGCCCACTCGCCCTGGCGGATGCGCTCGACCACTTCGGAGCCGAGCGCGCTGTCGTCGAGCATGCGCAGATAGACGTCGAACAGCGCCTGCTCCTGCGGCGCCAGACGGCTCGACAGCTTGGCGCCGAGTTCTTCCACATCCTTGCGCACGGCGGCGAGGCAGTCGTAGAAGAAGCGGATTTCGGCGTCCGGATCGGCACAGGCGCGATGCGGAACCGAGTAGAGATCGGCGGGTGGCGATACCACCACGGCCTGGCCGATGGCGATGCCCGACGCGCCGGCGACCCCCAGGAAGCGGGCGCTGGTGGTCGATTTCGCACCGCCGCGGCCGATGCTGGCGATGGAGCCGGTGGCCTGGGCATGGGCGATCACGCCGGCCAGCTGGGCCGAGCAGGTGACCAGGAAGGCTTCCTCGTGTTCGTCGAAGCGGCGGCGTTCAACCTGTTGCACAACCAGCACGCCGAGCACCTTGCGCTGGTGAATGATGGGCACGCCCAGGAAAGAGCTGTAACGCTCCTCGCCGATGCCGGGCAGAAACAGGAAGTTCGGATGGGATTCGGCGTCGTCGAGGTTGAGGGGTTCCTCGCGGGTGGCCACCTGGCCGACCAGGCCTTCGCCCGCGGCCAGGCTGATTTTGCCGACGAAATGGGGGTTGAGGCCCTCGTTGGCCATGAAGATGTAGCGGCCGCTGTCGGGATCGCGCAGGTAAACGGTGCAAACTTCCGTGCCCATGGCCTCTCGCACCCGGCTCACGATGACGTTGAGCGCGGTTTGCAGGTCGGCGGCGCCATTGACTTCCTGCACGATGCGGCGCAGGGAGTCGAGCATGGTGGGCTTGGTTCTATCCATCACCGCTCCTGGCGTGTGCTGACGAGCTTGCTGTGGCGCGGCGCGAGTTCTTTCATGGCGCGGCGATACACTTCGCGTTTGAAGGAGACCACATGGGCCAGCGGGTACCAGTAACTGACCCAGCGCCAGCTGTCGAACTCAGCCTTGTCGCCGCAGTCCATCCGCACCGCGGCGTCGTCGGTGAGCATTTTGAGCAGGAACCACTTCTGTTTCTGGCCGATGCAGACCGGGCCCTGTTCGTTGCGCCGCACCAGCCGGTCCGGCAGGCGATAGCGCAGCCAGCCGCGGGTGCAGGCCAGCACTTCGACGTGCTCGGGATGCAGGCCGATCTCTTCGTGCAGCTCGCGGAACAGCGCCTCCTCGGGCGCCTCGTTGGCATTGATGCCGCCCTGGGGAAACTGCCAGGCATCCTGGCCGACGCGGCGTGCCCAGAGCACGCCACCCTGCGCGTTGGCTACCACGATACCCACATTGGGGCGGAATCCATCGGTATCGATCACCGGCGCAATCTCGTCATGAAACAAGGGAAAAGTGGACCTATTGTTCCACAGATAACGAGACTCGGACAATCCTGACAAAGATGCAAGGTCAAACCGGCGCAGGTATCCTAGGCGCCCGAAAAAAGAGTGGTGGAGAGGCATTGTGGGTCTGGCGATTTTCGATCTCGACAATACGTTGCTCGGAGGCGACAGCGATCACGCCTGGGGTCAGTTCCTGGTCGACCGCGGCATCGTCGATCCGGTTCATTACCGGGAAAACAACGACCGTTTTTATCGCGAATACCAGAGCGGCCAGCTCGATATTCACGCCTATCTCGCTTTTGCGCTGGAGCCGTTGACCCGCCACGACATGGCCCGGTTGCGGCAGTGGCACGAGGAGTTCATGCGCGACGTGATCGCGCCCCTGCGTTTGCCGAAAGCGGACGCGCTGCTCGCGGAACACCGCAGTCGCGGCGATTACCTGCTCATCATTACCGCCACCAACGCCTTCGTGACCCGGCCTATCGGCGAAAGCCTGGGCGTGGACGACCTGTTGGCGACCGAGCCGGAAATTCGCGATGGCCGCTACACCGGCAAGGGCGTGGGCACGCCGTGTTTCCGCGAGGGCAAGGTGACCCGTCTGCGGGAGTGGCTGCAACAGCATCCTTCTTACGATCTGAGCGAGAGCTATTTTTACAGCGATTCGCAGAATGACCTGCCGCTGCTGGAGATGGTCGGTAATCCGGTGGCGGTGGATCCGGATGAGACTTTGCGCGGCGTCGCGGGCGAGCGGGGGTGGTCGATTATCAGTCTGAGGGATTGATGTTGTTGCATGCTGGCGCATTGGGCGCCCGCAATGAATTAATAGCCTGAATCTTTATTGACGAGGCCGTGCAACGGATTACCCAGAATATAGTTTGACAGGTTGCTTAAAAATAGGTCTTTCATCTCTTGAAATACTCCAGAGGCAGAGCTTGATATGTGGGGACTCAATCTCGCGGCGGGATGGTTATAAAGCCAATGGTTGGAGGGCAAAGGTTCGGGGTCTAGTACATCCAGGGAGGCTAAACCTATTTTTCCGCTATTTAGTGCCCAGCGTAGTGCGTTCTCTTCAATTAAACCCCCCTCTCGCAACGTTTATTAAATGAACCCCATCTTTGAGCATGGACATAGTTTGGTAATTCAAAATCTTATTGGTGTCAGGTGTTAGAGGAAGAGCGAGAACCAGGTGATCCGCGTCTGTAACCAAATCCTTCCAGTTTGAGGTGTGGACGATGGGGCCTTGTAAAGTGTTTCTTGGTTGTCGAGTCAAAACTTGTACTTTCATATCAAATGCGAGTGCGCGTTTGGCTATGGATTGGCCTATTGTTCCGTAGCCGGCTATTGCCAACGTTGTTTTTTTTAAAAGTTGCATATTACGATTATAAGTTTTATCAGGTACGTCTTTAATCCAGCTTGCAGGCAGGTTTTTCGCCGCACTCAACAGCATGGCGAAAACCCACTCGGCAATAGCATCGGAGGAAGTACCTTTGCTATTGGTCAAGATTTTTTCACCGATCAGGTTGAGCGGCAGGCAATCTACCCCGGTTCCAAAAAGATGTATCCAGCGTAATGCGTTTTCGCTTCGCAAAATGTTTTCCAGTCCGGTTTTACGATTGGCAATGGTTATCAGTATTTCGCCATCTATCCTGCAGTTCGTTACGAAGTCTGATTTCAAGTATTCAATCTTGATGCCAGGGTAAGCCGTTGTTATGTCCCTTTCTAAATCCGGCATTTCTATATGAGTAAGAATTTTCATTTGATAAGCCTAAATAAATTAAAAAAATTCGTTGCTAGCTGTAAGGTTATTTTTATTGGTTGGTTTTTGCTTATATAAAATAAATTTATTAGCCAAGGAATTATCATGGTTGACGGCCTTCTTTTTTGAGAGATCGTCCATTTTGGCTATGGTTTTAATTTTTAAAAGGCTAGAGGGGAAGGTTTGGATTATCTTTGCGGTCGCGCTGCTGGTTTTCATTGAGCTTTGCGCGCTTCAATTTTTCTAGCTTTCGCTGAAGCAGAATATAAAAAACTCAGGACGCGGCGCGAAAACTGTTTCGTGGTGGGGGGAGGCCATGATTCCATGGGGTCGACTGGAAAAAGGTTGTTCACGGTCAATGGCATTTTTGAACTGAAAATGCACATCGGTGCGGGTGAGTAACTGGGTTCTATTCACCGTGTGGGGGCGGTGGTGACCTACCGGCATTGCATCGCCTTTCTCCTCTCTCCAGGAAATGTTGAAGTTAATTATTAAAGATAGATAAATTGAAAATTTATGGAGTTGTCGGTGATCCCGCATAAATAGAATCCTTGCATATTAATTGATGCAAGGTTTTTTATGAAATTATCTAACGATTTAGCCTGGGTTTTCATTCGCGCGACTTTTATTTTTTTTACTGTTCTCTCGTGCCGTGCCGATAATAATACGAATAACGAAAACGGCGGTATGGCGATCTATAAGCAGAACTGCTCACAGTGCCATGGACCTAACCTGGAGGGAGGTGAAAATGCTCCTGCGTTAAAAGGGGCTAACTTCCTGGCCAAGTGGCGGGGGAGGCCGCAGGGCGATCTGTATAAAAAGATTAAAGAAACAATGCCTCCCTCTAATCCTGGCTCGCTTTCGGAGAGTCAATATCAAGGGCTTGTCGAGCTCATCCATAAGGTAAATGACTTGGTTTATAAGCCTGCTCAAGTACCGATGGAGAGTGCCGCAAGTGGTGGAAGCACGGCCTGGCTGCACAATAGGGGCAATGCCGGAGGGACTGGGTATTCACCCTTGAGCCAAATCAATGAGGCTAATGCCAAGAGATTGAAGATCGCCTGGCGATGGCAGAGTAGAAATTTTGGAGCAGTGCCGGAATATAATTTTGAGGCAACACCGCTCTTGCTGGATGGGGTGTTGTATACGACAGCGGGTATTCGTCGAGATGTGATAGCTATCGATGCCTCGACGGGTGAAACACTGTGGTTGTACCGAATGGATGAGGGAAAACGCGGGCTCAATGCGCCGCGTATCTCTTCCGGTAGAGGGGTCGCGATATTTAAAAAAGGGTCGCGGACATTCGTGTATGTAATTACTCCGGGATTTCAATTGGTGGCACTGGACGGAAAAACGGGGCTGCCGGTGAGCGATTTTGGGAATCGCGGAGTCGTGGATCTGAAGACGCAAATTGATCAGTCGTTTGACGTTGATGCTGCAAATATAGGTTCCAGCTCGCCACCGCTAGTCATTAATGATGTTTTAGTCGTTGGCTCTGCATTTGCCGGTGGCATGATGCCGCCATCAAAAACATCGGTAAAGGGAGCCATTATCGGCTTTGACGCTACGAGCGGGAAGCGCCTGTGGATATTTCACTCTATCCCTCAAGCTGGAGAATATGGGAATGACAGCTGGCTGGAGTCTTCCTGGACATATACCGGCAATGTAGGAGCGTGGACTCCGCTTTCAGGTGATGAAAAGGCGGGTTATGCCTATATTCCTATGGAAGAGGCTACCGGGGATTACTATGGAGGTCATCGCCCAGGTAACAATTTATTTTCCCAAAGTCTTGTGTGTTTAAAAGTGAGTTCCGGAGAAAGAGTCTGGCATTTCCAAACAATACATCATGGGATATGGGACTACGACCTGCCTGCGCCACCCGTTTTGCTGGATATAAAAAGACACGGAAAAGTGGTACCTGTCGTGGCACAGGTTACGAAGCAAGGATTTACTTTCGTGTTTAATCGCCTGACGGGTGATCCTATCTGGCCGATTGAGGAAAGAGAGGTTCCGCAAAGTAACGTTCCTGGCGAAAAAACTTCTTTGACGCAACCTTTTCCAACCTATCCTCCACCCTTCGAACGACAAGGGGTTTCGCAAGATCAACTCAATGATATGACGCCGGAAATTCTTGCGGAATCCAAGAGGATGCTGGAGGGATTTACCTACGGGCCGCTGTTCACGCCCCAGTCGTTGATAACGGCAGAAAATAAAGGAACTCTAACTTTGCCTGGCGCTCTGGGAGGAGCGAATTGGCCTGGAGCGGTAGCAGATCCCGATACAGGTATTCTTTATGTGTCTTCAGCCACAGCTCCAACGGCGGCGGGTTTGATCAGTGATTCCAGTTCCGATATGAAATACGTAGCTAAGTATGTGCCGGTGGATGGGCCATTTGGTTTGCCTTTAGTCAGGCCTCCTTGGGGAAGCGTCACCGCCATTGATCTGAATACCGGGAAAAAACTCTGGGCTGTCGCTAATAGCGATACCCCAAAAGAAATACAAGAGCATCCTCTTCTCAAGGGTAAGAATATCGCCCCCACTGGTTATCCTGGTCAGGCGAAACTACTCGTTACAAAATCCCTGCTCTTTGCCGGTGGCGGTGGAGCCGGCTTTTTCCACAAAGCGGCTGACCCGGTTTTGCGTGTTTTGAATAAGGCTACCGGTGCGGTTATTTATGATTTCAAACTTCCCGCGCCCGCCACCGGGATGCCGATGACTTATTCCATAGGCAATCGACAATATATTGTTGTTGCTGTGGCCACAAAAGAATATCCGGGAGAGTTGATTGCACTGACCGCAGAGTGATGCCGCTTGCTCGCCAGTTGTGCCAGCTTTGGGGCGCTACAAGTGAACAATGGCCAGCGAGCAATCCGCTGATGGTCGATCACGGTAGCTGAACATCTGGCTGAGGCTGATCTAACCCCGGCATCGCCGGGGTCACCGACAGATCGAGGTGAGAAGAACGCCTTCATCACCCGGTAAGATCGAGTCGTGCAATGTCGTGCGATCCGCGATACGGCATTTGCAGTAACTAAACCGCAATTGCTGCCCTGGTTGACTGCCTTAAGGCGCCAGCACCCGACAAAACACACTCTTTAAATAATCTGTCTCAGGAATCGCCGGATGCACCGGATGATCCGCGCCCAGGCCGTGCTGCTCCAGCACCTGCAGCTGCCGATCCAGGTGCCGGCTGCCCGCGCGCAACAAATCGACCAGCTGTTCCCGCGCCAGATGCAATGAACACGAACCCGAGATCAGAAAACCATCGCGGTTCAGCAAACGCATGGCCTGTTCATTGATGCGCCGGTACGCCTGCTCGCCGGCCTTCACATCCTTGCGTCGCGGAATGAACGCGGGCGGATCGAGAATGATCGTGTCGAAACGCTCGCCGCGTTCGTGCAGGTCTTTCAACACATCGAAGGCCGAACCCTCGATGCCCGAGCAGCGCTCCACGACGCCGTTCAACTCCGCGTTGCGTTCCACGTATTCCAGCGCGCTTGCCGAGCTGTCGATGAAGCAGACTTCCGATGCGCCGGCCGCAGCCGCCTGGATGCCCCAGCCGCCGATATAGCAGAACACATCCAGAACGCGGCGGCCGCGCACATAGGGCGCGAGCCGGGCGCGGGCGTTGCGGTGATCGTAAAACCAGCCGGTTTTCTGCCCCGAATACAACGGCGCGATAAAGCGGCAGCCGTTTTCGATCAGTTCAACCTCCTCCGGCACTTCGCCGGAAGCGACTTTCACGTACTCGGGCAGGTCTTCGGAGGCGCGCACGCGCGAATCGTTTTTTAGCAGAATGCCGCGCGGTTTGAGCACCTGACACAGCGCAGTCACAATCTCGTCCAATACTCGCTCCATGCCGGCGGTATTGATCTGCACGACGAGATAATCGCCGAAGCGATCGACCACGAGCCCGGACAGGCCATCGCTGTCGCCGTAAACCAGCCGATAGCAGGGCCGATCGAAAAAGCGCTCGCGCAGCGCGAGGGCGATATTCAGGCGATGCACCAGCAGGGATTTGTCGAGCGCGTGATCGCGGCTGATCAGACGCGCGCAAATCAATGTGTGCGGATTGATATAGGCGATGCCCACGTGTTTTCCGCTCGCGGTTTGCACGCGAACCTGCTGGCCGGGCTCGAACTGCTTCAGCGGTGAGCGCGCCGTGTCCACCTCGTTGCTGTAAATCCAGACGTGGCCGGTGCGCAGGCGGCGTTCCGCGCTGGGGTTGAGATGAAGGATGGGATAATGCTCGGTCATGGCGCTGCGCCCGCGAGTGAAGGGGCGGGCATTATACCGGCTTGGTCGCCTCGTCTAAACTTGCCCGGCGGCAACCCGCCGAAATGATTGTGGGTGGGTGCATGAGGATAAAAGCATGGCCGCACGAATCTTGACGAATTTATTGAAGGAGCGTGGATTTACATGGGTGTTGAGCTGAGCACGGAGCAGATCCGCTCGTTGCTGCACGGAATCGCCATTCCGCCGCAGCCCCAGATCATGGTGGATCTGCAAATGGAGCAGCTGATGCCGGATTACGATATTGCGCGCATCACCGCGCTCATTCGCCAGGATGTCGGCTTGTCGGGCAGTATCCTGAAAACGGTGAATTCGGCGTATTTCGGCCTGAAAAATAAAATCACTTCGGTGCAGCAAGCCTGCCGGCTGCTCGGTGCGGACAGCGTCATCAATATCGTGAACGCACTGTCGATTCGCGGCGAGCTGAGCGACGAGGATATCGTCGGGCTCGGCCGTTTCTGGGACAGCGCCACCGATGTCGCGATGGTCTCGGCCACCATTGCCAAGCAGATCGGGACGCAGGCGTCGGACGAGGCGTATACGCTCGGGCTGTTTCACAATTGCGGCATTCCCTTGCTGATGAAGCGCTTTGCGGATTACTCCGACGTGATGCGCGAGGCTTACGCGAACCCCGAGCCGCGAATTATCGATGCCGAAAACCGCCGGCTGCGGACCAACCACGCCGTGGTGGGGTATTTCGTGGCCAAATCATGGAATTTGCCGAATTATATTTGCGAGGCGATTCACGATCATCACAGCGCGCAGCAGATATTTGCCGATCCGGATTATCCCAACAGTCGTAAAAAGAACCTGCTGGCGATCTTGAAGATGGCCGAGCATATCTGCGGGAATTATCGAACGCTGGGGGGACAGGGCGAAGATTACGAGTGGCTGCAGTTGCGCGATGACTTGCTGATGTACGTGGGGCTGGGAGAGTACGATTTCCAGCTGATGCGCGACAGCCTGGTGGATGGCTTGGGCGGCGGCGACTACATCTCCACCTGAATGGCGAGGCGGCATCGTGGCGCCGCCTGCCTCGGGCCCGCGTCAGGCGTCTTCGTTCTGGGCCTGGTACGCTTCGGCATCGAGCAGATCGTTCAGCTCGTCGATATCGTTGGGCTGAATGCGGAAAAACCAGCCGTCATGATAGGGATCGCCGTTGATGGTTTCCGGGCTGTCTTCCAGCACCCCATTGATGGCGATCACTTCGCCGGATACCGGCGCATAGATATCGGAGGCGGCTTTGACCGACTCCACCACGCCTGCTTCCTGGCCGGCGTTCAGCGTCGAGCCCACATCGGGTAACTCGACGAACACCACATCGCCCAGTGCATTTTGCGCGTGATCGGTAATGCCGACGGTCACGGTGCCGTCCGCTTCCAGGCGGGCCCATTCGTGGCTGCTGGCGTATTTCAGATCGCTGGGAGTATTGCTCATCGTCGGTCCTCTACGGGGATCTTGCTGGCGGAAATGCGAGGCATTCTACCTGCGGCCTGAGTAAATACAAGCCGCTCCGGGGGGTTAGCTTTGCAGTCCGGCGGCCTGGCGGATCAATAACCGCTTGACCGGCGCGAGCCTGTCGACACGGTTCAGCCCGGCGTTACGCAGCCAGCGCAGGTGTAAATCCGTGCTGCCGAACAGGCGCTTGAAACCTTCCATCAGGCTCAGCATGAGCAGATTGTCGCCCTTGCGCCGGCGCTGATAACGGCTGAGTACGCTGGCATCGTCGCTGGCGAGTCCGCGCCGCTGGGCCCGGAGCAATTCCTCCGCCAGTGCCTGCGCGTCCAGCAGGCCCAGGTTGATGCCCTGGCCGGCGAGGGGGTGGATGGTGTGCGCGGCGTCGCCGATCAGAGCGATGTTCGGTTGCGTATAGCTGCGGGCGTGACGGGCGCGCAGGGGAAAGCTCTGGCGCCTGCCGGTGGCGGTAATGCCGCCGAGCCGGTGCTGGAAAGCCGTGCCCAGCGCCTTCATGAAAGCCGCGTCATCTAGTTGCATCAGGTTCGCGGCCTCTTCCGGCACTGTCGACCAGACGATCGAGGACAGCCGCTGGCCGCCATCCGCGGTGCGCAACGGCAGCAACGCCAGCGGCCCTTCGCGGCGAAAAACCTGCCAGGCCGTCGCCCGATGCGCTTGCTCGGTGGCAACGGTGGCGACGATGGCGTTGTGGCCATAGTCCCACTCGCGCACATCGAAGCCCGCCCAGTCCCGCACCCGCGAATTGGCGCCATCGGCCGCGACCAGCAGAGGTGCCTGCAGCTGGCGGCGATCTTCCAGGGTGATGACGATGCCGGAAGGGATGCGCGCGAAGCTTTCGATGCGCGCCGGACTGAGCACCTGCACATTGCGCTGTTGGCTGACGCAGTGCAGCAACGCTGTCTGCAGCAGACGGTTTTCGACGATGTAACCGAGCGCGGGCCGGTTGACTTCGGCGGCATCGAAATGGATGGCGCCGGTGCCTTCGCCGTCCCACACGTGCATCTGGCGGTAAGGCGAAAGCCGGCGCGCCGCCACGCTTTGCCAGGCGCCGAGTTGTTCCAGCCAGGCCTGGGAGCTGGCGGTCAGCGCGCTGACGCGGGTATCGAAGCCGTCCACGGAGTCGTCGCCCGCCGGCCAGTCGAGGCTGAGCGGCTGGATTTCGACCAGCGCCACGCGCAGCGAACCGCCGCCGAGGGCGGCGGCCAGCGCCGTTCCGGCCAGGCCGGCGCCGACAATAACGACATCGAAGTGTTGTGGAGTCATGCCGGCCATCCGAGCGCGGCGCCGGCGTGGTAACCGGCGGTTTGATCGATGAAGCTGTTCTTGAGGCTGGGGTTCAGGTCCAGCGCCAGCAGGCCGAGGCGACGCAGCCCGCCCAGCAGGGGCTGTTCGAACAGCGCGGTGATGCGATCCGAAAACAAGGTGGTTTTCCACTGATCGACGGCCTGGCGCTGCAGGTAGCGCTGCAGTACGGCCAGCTCGCCGATGCGCTCGTTCCGGGCCGCGGATTCGGCGACGGTTTCGGCCAGGCGCTGGACATCGCGCAGCGCCAGATTGAAACCCTGGCCCGCCACCGGATGCAGGCTGTGGGCGGCATTCCCGACCAGCACCAGCTGGCGGCGCGCCTGTTCATCGGCGGTGATCAGTTTCAGCGGAAAGCTCTGGCGCTGGCCGACCCGCAGGAATTGGCCCTGGCGCTGGCCGAAGCGCTGTTGCAGGGTATTGAGAAATACCCCATCCGAGGCGGATAACAAGCGCTCGGCCCGCTCGGGCGGCATGGTCCAGACCAGCGCCATGCGGGTTTCGCCGTCGGCGCTTTCCGCCAGCGGCAGCAGCGCCATTGGCCCCCAGTCGGTAAAGCGCTCGTAGGCAAAACCGGCGTGGGGTTGGCGGCAGCAGACGTTGGCGATGATGGCGTTCTGCCTGTAATCGCTGACTGTGGCGGCGATGCCCAGCCGGTCGCGCAGGCCCGAGTCCGCGCCATCGGCGATGGCGATCAGGGCAGCGCTGACGCGCCGGTTTTCGCCCCGGCATTCGATGGTGGCCACGGCGCCTTCGGCGCCGGCCGCGCAGCCTGTTACCGTGGCGGGGCTGAGCAGGGTGATGGCGGGCCGCTGTCGCAACGCGTTCAGCAGGACGTTGCCCAGCCACGCGTTTTCCACGACGTAGCCCAGGGCGGGCCAGCCGCGGCTGGCCGCGTTGAGCGCAACGCTGCCGAAGTGGCTGCGTTCGGAGACGTGGATATCGGTGATCGGCGTGGTGTGCCCCGACAAGGTGTCCCAGATGCCGAGCTGTTCCAGAATGCAGCGGCTGCCGTGGGACAGCGCGGTGGCGCGCGCGTCGAAGCTGGGGCGGTAAACCGGCGTCGCCGAAGCCCCTTCGGGAACGGCGAAACCTTCCACCAGCAGCAGGCGCAGGCGTCCGCCGGCCAGTCGGTCGAGGGTCAGCGCCAGGCTGACGCCGACCATGCCGCCGCCGGCGATGACGACGTCGTAGTGGGTATCGGTAACGAATGGAGACGCAGCGGAACCGTCGATCACGCGGCGCGGCTCCCCGCCATCAACTTTTCGATATCCGCGACCGACTTGACCACGTCGGCGGTGATGATTTCACAGCCTTTGCGGGTGACGACGGCGTCGTCCTCGATGCGGATGCCGATGCCGCGCCATTTGCGCGCCACCGCCGAGTTGTGGGGCGAGACATAGATGCCGGGCTCGACGGTCATCACCATGCCTTCTTCCAAGACGCGCCACTGCCCGCCGACCTTGTAGTCGCCGACGTCATGCACGTCCATGCCGAGCCAGTGCCCGGCGCGGTGCATATAGAACGCGCGATAGGCTTCGGTTTCGATCAGCTCGTTGACCTCGCCGTCGAGCAGGCCGACGTCCACCAGGCCCTGGGTGGTCACGCGCACCGTGGCATCGTGCGGTTCGTTCCAGTGGTTGCCCGGCTTGATGACCTCGATGGCGGCGAGCTGGGCGGCCAGCACGATTTCGTAGAGAGCCTGTTGTTCCTTGCTGAACTTGCCGTTGGCGGGAAACGTGCGGGTGATGTCCGAGGCGTAGTGTTCGAGTTCGCAGCCGGCGTCGATCAGCACGAGGTCGCCGTCGCGGATCTGCGAGTGGTTTTCCCGATAGTGCAGGATGCAGCCGTTGGCGCCGGCGCCGACGATGGAGTTGTACGCGGGAAAACGCGCGCCGCTGCGGCCGAATTCGTGCAGCAGCTCCGCCTCCAGCTGGTATTCGTACAGGCCCGGGCGGCAGATTTGCATGGCGCGCATGTGCGCGCGGGCGGAAATCTCGCCGGCTTCGCGCATGACGCGCAGCTCCGCCGCGCTTTTGAACAGGCGCAGGTCGTGCAGGATATGGTCGAGATCGAGGAATTCGCCGGGCGGATGCGCGCCGGAGCGCACTTTGGAGCGGATCACATTGACCCACTGCATGACGCGGCGGTCGAATTCCTGGTTGCGGCCCATCGCGTAGTAGACGCGCTCGCGGCCTTCGATCAGGCCGGGCAGGATGTCATCGATGTCGCTGATCGGAAACGCGTCATCGGCCCCGAAATCGGCGCAGACGCCTTCGGGGCCGGCCCGGTAACCGTTCCACAACTCCATTTCGGGATCGCGTTCGCGGCAGAACATGACCACTTCGCCATGGCTTCTGCCGGGCAGCAGAACCAGTACCGCGTCGGGTTCGGCGAAGCCGGACAGGTAATAAAAATCGCTGTCCTGGCGGAATGGATAATCCGCGTCGCGGTTGCGGATTTTTTCCTGCGAGGAGGGCAGGATGGCGATGCTGTCCGGCTCCATTTGCGCCATCAGGTCGCGGCGCCGGCGAGCGAATTCCTGTTTGCTGATCTTGGTGGTCATAACAGCGGACACAACGGCTGAAGGGACAGCAAGCTTAATGCAGTTTGTTGCGCTGGAACAGGTTGGCCGGCGACGCGCCGGCGGGTGTTTGCTGCGCCACGGGCGGCGGCGTCTGTTCGTGATGCTGCCAGAAAATATCGATCACCGTGAGGCGCACGTATTCGCTGATCGAAAACAGGTCGCTTTCACTGCTGTCCTGCGCGGCCTCGTCTTCGCTGGCGCCCACCTGCGCGATGGCCGCCAGATCGCGCAGCGATTCGGCCAGTTCCGCATCGTTGGTGGTGATATTGCCGGCGAGGCCGAAGCCCAGCAGGAAGCCCTGGCACCATTGGCCGAGCGCTTCCACACGGTCGAGCAGCGGTTCTTCGTCGGGCGGCAGCAGCGGCTGGAATTCCAGTTCGTCATCGCGCAACGCGGCCAGCGTCTGCTGGTAGAGCGTCTGCAGGCGATCGCCGGCAACCTCGTCGGGGTTGCGGCTCAGGTCGGCCTGCTCGTTGGCCGAGCGCAACCATTCGCCGCGGCTGAGGCGCTGCCCGCCGGCCAGCTGGCCCACCAGAAAACCGTGCAATTCAGCCGCTGATTGCAAGGCGCCAAAATTGCGCAGCAATTCGTCGAGTTCATCGAAGTCGACGGTATTGGTTTCCTTGTCCACCATAGCGAGGCCACTATCCGAAAAATTACCTGGGCGGCCATGTTAACGCTGTTTGCGGGAAAGGCAACGCCGTTTCCGGGAAAACCGGCCATTCTCCGGGCCGCTGTTGCGAGCGCTTTTTGAAATGAATAGCAGGTTGTTGAATTAACGTAATTTTTACTTCGTTGACCGTCATTCTGGCCGGCTCTATAGTAAGCCGGTCATCAGACATCCTGGGCCGGCCATGGAAAATCAGCAATTCAAGTTGCTCGAACGCAGAGTCGCGGATCTGATCCACCTGTGCGAGCAGCTGGACAAGGAAAACCGCGCGTTGAAAAGCGCCGCCAGCGGCTGGCAATCGGAGCGCGAACAACTGGTTCAAAAAACTGAAATCGCGCGCAGCAAGGTGGAGGCGATGATTGACCGCCTGCGGGCGCTGGGGCAGGAATCGTGAGCGCGTCCAAAACCGTCGTCGTCAAAATCCTCGATAAGGAATACCAGGTCGCCTGCCCTCCCGATCAGGAAGCCGGGCTGCTGCTGGCCGCGCGCCAGCTCGACAAGCAAATGCGCACGGTGCGCGATACCGGCAAAGTCATCGGGCTGGAGCGCATCGCGGTGATGGTGGCGCTCAACACGACTTATGAGTTGCTGAACAAGGAGGCCGTGGCGACCAGCGAAGCGCCCGCGGCGGAGGTCGAACAGATAAAACGCCTCAGCGAGCGCATCGACGACGCCCTGCAGCGTTTCAGTCAAATGGAAATTGGCTGAAAACCGGGCGGCATCCCGATAATCCGCATTTCCCTTGACCCGCGCGCGGCGGGCCGGGCTATACTGGCGGCCCCCTGAGGTATTTGCCAGGTGGTTAAGACCCCTGAGCCGATGCTTAAAAACCTGGGGGTTTCTCGTCGATGTTGGTGTGCATGTCCGCCTGCCGGAAAGCCTGAAAACGTCACAGGAACCGCCACCTTGAACCTCTGGGTTCAAGGGCCACGCCGCCAGCGGTATCTCGGGGTCTTCTTCCCAAATTGCTAGTTCCGGCATGTCCACCACGCCCATTCTGACCGACGCCCTGCGCAAGCGCGAGCTGCGCCGGATGCTGCGCGAGCGGCGCCGGAGCCTGCCCGCCAACGAACAACGTGTCGCGGCGCGCAGCCTGGCGCGGCGACTGATCCGCCAGCCCTGGTTCATCCGCGCCCGCCACATCGCTTTTTACATTGCCGCCGACGGCGAGCTCGATCCGCTGCCCTTGCTGCGCCGCGCCGCGGCCAGTGGCAAACGGCTCTATCTGCCGGTGTTGCGCCCGGGCAACAAACTCTGGTTTGGGGAATATCGGGTGGGGATGAGAATGACGCTGAACCGGTTCGGCATTCCGGAGCCGGCGGGCCGCATCTGGCGTCAGCCCTGGGCGCTGGATCTGGTTCTGTTGCCGCTGGTGGCGTTCGATCGCGATGGCGGGAGGCTGGGGATGGGCGGCGGATTTTACGACCGGACTTTCGCCTTCTGGCGCCGCGGTGGACACCGCCTGCCGAGGCTGCTCGGGCTGGCGCATCACTTTCAGGAGGTTACGGAATTACCGCGCGAGCCTTGGGATGTACCACTGGCCGGCGTTGCGACCGACCGCGCCTGGATCTCGACCCGCGCTTCAGCTCAGCATGGCCTGCACGGTGGCGGTTAGCAGCGTTCCGAGCGTGAACAGCAGCAGGGTTACGACAACGACATCGGGTTTGGCGGAGCGGGAGGACAGCATTGCAACGATCTCGGTGTTGAGGCCCTGACACGGGCTGCCTGAAGAATAGACAGAAGAGTAGATGTGTCCGGCGAGAGACGCCAGCCGGAGCTGGCGAATGTGCGATTCACCCTCAAGTCACGTTGCAAAGCCGCTCACAAAGTGAGCAGTTCTCGCTCAGCCCTTATGGCCCAGGAAGAGTTTATAAGCCGGGTTATCGGTTTCTTCCTGCCACGGATAATTCAGCCCCTGCAGGAATTGCTTCACCGCCTTGCGCTCGGCGCGCGGCACCTGCATCCCGACCAGAACCCGGCCAAAGGCGGCGCCGTGATTGCGGTAATGGAACATCGAAATGTTCCAGCGGGCGCCCAGCTGGGTCAGGAAGTTGAGCAGCGCTCCGGGCCGCTCCGGGAACTCGAAGCGGTATATCGCTTCATCTTCGATGACCGATGGCGCGTGGCCGCCCACCATGTGGCGGATATGCAGCTTGGCCATCTCGTTATCGGTTAGGTCCAGCACGGGATAGCCTTTTTCACGCAGCTCCGTCAGCAGGCCGGCCCGGTCGGAGCCGCCCGCGGCCACCTGCACGCCGACGAAAATCTGCGCGGCCTTTTCATCCGCGAAGCGATAGTTGAACTCGGTGATATTGCGCTTGCCGATCGCGCTGCAAAACGTCTTGAAGCTGCCGGTCCGCTCGGGAATGGTGACGCTGAGGATGGCCTCGCGCTGCTCGCCGATCTCGGTGCGCTCGGAGATATAACGCAGGCGGTCGAAGTTGGTGTTGGCGCCGCTGTCGATGGCGATCAGCGTCTGGCCTTTGACGCCCGTGCGTTCGACGTATTTTTTCAGGCCGGCCAGGGCCAGCGCGCCGGCGGGCTCGGCGATGGAGCGCGTATCGTCGAAGATATCCTTGATCGCCGCGCAGATTTCATCGGTATTGGCGGTGATGACTTCATCCACCGTCTTGCGCAGGATGCGGAAGGTTTCCTTGCCGATCTGAGCCACCGCGACGCCGTCGGCGAAAATGCCGACATGCGGCAACACGGCGCGTTTGCCCGCATCCATCGCCGCTTTCAGGCAGGCGGCGTCTTCGGGTTCAACCGCGATGATTTTGATTTCCGGGCGCAGGTACTTCACGTAGGCGGCAATGCCCGCGCAGAGCCCGCCGCCACCGACCGGAATGAAGATCGCATCGAGCGGGCCATTGTGCTGGCGCAGGATCTCCATGCCGATGGTGCCCTGTCCGGCGATGACGTCCGGATCGTCGTAGGGATGGATGTAGACCAGGTTTTTTTCGACCACCAGCTGCTGCGCGTAAGCGGAGGCTTCGTCATAGGTGTCGCCGTGCAGCACCGCGCGCGCGCCGCGCGCCCGCACCGCGTCGACCTTGATCTGCGGCGTGGTTTTCGGCATCACGATGGTGGCTTTGATGTTGAGCTTGGCGGCCGCCAGGGCCAGCCCCTGCGCGTGATTGCCGGCGGACGCGCAGATCACGCCGCGCTCCAGCTGCTCCGGGCTCAGTTGCGCCACCTTGTTGTATGCGCCGCGCAGCTTGAACGAGAACACCGGCTGCAGGTCCTCCCGTTTCAGGAGAATCGTGTTTTCGAAGCGCTTGGAGAGTTGTGGAGCCTCATCGAGAGGAGTGACTTCGGCGACATCGTATACGCGGGCGCAGAGGATTTTTTTGACGTAGTCGTGCAGCATGCGGGGGGCTCAGGATCGAAAATTCACAGCGCCCCAGTCTATCCTGAATGCCGCCCGAGTTCAGCCCCCGGCGCCGGCGCGTTTTGGGTCGCGCGCGCCATGTCCTATATAATCGCCGCCCCTTTCTTTTGTAGGAGCGCGCCGCGATGAACCAGGATGCACTCAAACAGGCGGTTGCCCGCGCCGCTTTGGACCACATCAAAGACCGCCTCCAGCCCGATACCGTGGTGGGCATCGGCACCGGATCGACAGCGAACTGTTTCATCGACTGCCTGGCCGAAATGCGCGATCGCTTCGCCGGCGCGGTGGCCAGCTCGGACGCCTCGGCGCAGCGCTTGAAGCAGCACGGCATCGAAGTGTTCGACCTCAACAGCACCGGCTCGCTGGAGGTGTATGTGGACGGCGCCGACGAGGCCAACCCGCGCCTTGAGCTGATCAAGGGCGGCGGCGCGGCCCTGACCCGCGAGAAAATCGTCGCGGCCTGTGCCCGTGAATTCATCTGCATCGCCGACGAAAGCAAATATGTCGAACAGCTCGGCAATTTCCCGCTGCCGGTCGAAGTGATCCCGATGGCGCGCAGTTATGTGGCGCGCGAGCTGGTGAAGTTGGGCGCCGATCCCGTCTATCGCGAAGGCGTGGTCACCGACAACGGCAACGTGATCCTGGACCTCTATCAATTTTCCATCGATACGCCCTGTATCACGGAAACGCGCATCAACCAGATCACCGGCGTGGTCACCAACGGCCTGTTCGCGCTGCGGCCGGCGGACGTGCTGCTGCTCGGCACGAAAGACGGCATCAAGACCCTGCGCCGCCCCGCCTGATCGTCTCCCTTTGCGCCGGCTTCCCCGGTCGGCGCTATCTGACAACCGCTGCTATAGTGGTAAAGCCTTTCGGCTTCCTGCCGACAACCTCCCCTGTAGAACCCTGGATCAATTTCGCTGCGAATGTTTTCTTGCACCCACAATAATGCAACGCGGCCAAGGAACTGACGATGAAAAACCTGAGTGTTGGCCAACGCCTGGCCGTTCTGGTCGGATTACCGCTGGCGGTGATTCTGTTGCTGGTGACCTCATCGCTGACGTCTTTCTCGCGGATCAACGCGGGCGTCGGCCAGCTCTACGATGAGGAGGTCGTGCCGCTGACCTTGCTGAAAAAAGCCAACGACGCGTTCGCCGTCGATATCGTGACCGCGATCAACAAGGCCAACGCCGGCATGATGACCCCCGACGAGGCGGTGGCCATGATCCGCAAGGCAGAGCGGCAATTCCAGGAGAACTGGGAGGCCTTCCAGAAAACGTCGTTGGACAGCGAGGAGGCGCGCTTGTCCAGCGAGGTGAATCAATATGTCGACAAGGCGCTGAAGCGGACCAATCAGGCAGTCAAGGTGCTGGAGCCCTTGGGCAGCACCATGAAGCTGGATGAAGATGGCACCACGGTCATCAACGAATACGACGGCGACCTTTACGAATACATCGATCCGATCACCCAGCGTCTCCAGGTTCTCATCGAGCAGCAACTGGAGCTCGCCCATAAAGGCCGCGACGCGGCGCAAAAAATTTACGATCAGGCCTTCATGCTGTTCATCGCCATCGGTGTCATCGCTGCGGCGGTGATGGTGGTCGTGGGCGGCTGGGTGGCGCGCAGCATTTCGCGTCCTCTCGACAGCCTGCGCAATTCGATCGAAAACACCGAGCGCAGCCGCGACCTCACGCTGCGTGTCGCCATCGATCAGAACGACGAAATCGGCAGCGTCGCCCGTGCCTATCAGGCGATGATGGATCGTTTCCGCGAAATTCTCGGCGACGTTCGCGAGACCAGCGCGCATCTGCAGGAATACGCGACGCAGCTGGCCAACACCACTGAGCTGACCCGCGAGGGCGCCGCGGTGCAAACGCGCGAAACCGATCAGGTCGCCACGGCCACCACGGAAATGACACACGCGATTGAAGAGGTCAGCCGTCACGCGCATCAGGCGGCGGATGCGGCGAACAATGCGAACCAGGAAACGGTGAGCGGCAATAAGGTCCTGGAAGAAGCGATCACCTCGATCCACAGTCTGGCCGAACGCATCGACCAGGCCGGCCAGGTCATCCGGCGCGTTGAAACCGACAGCGCTTCGATCGGCTCGGTGCTGGATGTGATTCGCGGCATCGCCGAGCAAACCAACCTGCTGGCGCTCAATGCCGCCATCGAAGCGGCGCGCGCGGGCGAGCAGGGCCGGGGTTTCGCGGTGGTGGCCGATGAAGTGCGTTCGCTGGCGCAGCGCACCCAGGAGTCGACCCAGGAAATCCAGGGCATGATCGAGCGCCTGCAGGCCGGTGCGCGCGAAGCGGTCCGTTCGATGGCCGACGGCAGCGCGGAGATGGAGCGCACCATGAGCCAGGCGGGGCGCGCGGGCGAATCGCTCGGCGCCATTTCGCAGGCGGTTGCGCTGATCAACGACATGAACACCCAGATCGCCAGCGCCACCGAAGAACAGATGGCGGTGTCGCAGGAAATCTCGCGCAACGTGGTGAATATTTCCGATGTCGCCAAGAGCTCCGCGCATTCCGTGCACGAAGTCGAGCGCGCCAGCCACGAAGTCAACACGGCGGCTTCGCGCCTGTCCGCGCTGGTCAACGAATTCCGTACACGCTGAGTGCAACGACGCCGGCGGACATCGTGCCGCCGGCGATTTCAAATTTCCCACCCCTGTTATTAACTCACCCGCGTTTCCACGCGCAGCAAATCGCCGGGAGCCTGAGCGCCGAGCGTAGCAAACAGATGATCGCCGGGCTGTAACGGACCCACGCCCGCGGGGGTGCCGGTCGAGACGATATCGCCTGGAACCAGGGAAAAAATGCGGCTGATTTCCACGATCAGCGGTATCACCGGGAACAGCATCTGGCTGGTATGTCCGTCCTGCTGCAGCTGGCCGTTGCGCCACAGTTGCAACGTTAGATTTTGCGGATCGTGGCCTTGGGGTGAAATGAAATTCGAAACCGGATACGAGCCGTCGAACGCCTTGGCCCGTTCCCAGGGATGGCCCTCGCGCTTGAGCCGATCCTGCACGTCGCGCAGAGTCAGGTCCAGCGCGAGTCCTATGCCGGCAATGGCGGGCAGGATTTCTTCAGGCTGCGCCGCGCGCAACGGCTTGCCGATCAAAATGGCCAGTTCGAGTTCGTGATGCACAGCGCCCTGGTCGCCCGGGATCGCGAACGGCTGTGCCAGCGGCACGACGGTGTTGGCCGGCTTGATGAAGAGCAGGGGTTCGCTCGGCAGTGGATTGTTCAATTCCGCGGCGTGCGCGGCGTAATTCCGGCCCACGCAAACGATTTTGCCGAGGTCCGCGTAGAAGTTTTGACCAGAGAGCTGAAGTTTGAAGGCCGCCATCGCGTATTCCCAATCAGAGGTTCGTCAGCGCGGCACACGCTCCAGCGGCCACTGATAACGCATCAGTGCGCCGGCGTGGCCGCGAGCGCCGAAATTTTGTTCCCAAACCGTTGCCAAGCCGTCGTTGTCCACCAACAGCGCGGTGGAGGCGCGAGTCCCGTAATGTTCGGAAGCGATGAAACGGCTCGACAGCAGGCGCTCGCGTGCGACGCCGATGCCGGTGTCGGGCAAGCGGCTGTCCGACGCTTGCAGGGTATCCGCGAGCAGCGCCAGCAATGCCTGGGGGGACGGGTCGTCCGCCAGCAGGCGGGTCAGTTCGGCCTTGCCGCTCTCGACCTTCGGCCAGGCGGTATCGAGGGTATCGTTGGACAGCCCGTAGACACCGGCGCCCAGGCGGCGCGGCTCGGCGCCATTGCGATTGCTGCAGTAATAGAAGCCGCTTTCGTCGCCCAGCAGCAGATTGAAGCCGGCGTACAGCTCGCCCCGGGACTGGGCCCGTTGCGCGTAGATCGAAGCGGGCATGTCGCCGCGCAGGAAGGCGGTCGGCAATTCGCCTCGGGAATGTTGCCAGGCGGGTTGGGTGGGGGTTTCGCGCACATTGGTGACAGCGGCGAAGCGTCCCGCGCGCGCCAGCCCCAGCCAGGTGCCGCCCGCTTTCAGATCGCGTCCGCCCAGGATTTGTGGCGCATCGGTCCAGGGGCCGAGCGCGGTGCTGGGCCGCGCGTACTCTTCGTCGCGGTTGGCGGCGACCAGAAGCGGATAACGCGGGTGGCTGTCGATGGCGAACAGAATCAGACACATGGCGCGAGCTTAACGTAAAACCCATGTTCCGCGCAGCGTCCGCGCGATAGGGGGACGCGGCGTTTTCATTTTGCCGGGCGGCGGTGAATAATAACGCCCTTTGCGAGCGGGTCGTCCGCTCGTGTCTGCTGTGGGTGAATGATGCTGAAACATCCCGATATCGATCCGGTGGCGTTCAAACTCGGTCCGCTGGCGGTGCACTGGTATGGGCTGGCCTATCTGGCGGCGTTTCTGCTGGCGTGGGCGCTGGCGCGCAGCCGCGCGCGGCGGGCCGATTCGCCGGTCACGCCGGCACAGGTCGAGGATGTGATTTTCTACAGCGCGCTGGGGGTGGTCCTCGGCGGCCGTTGCGGTTATGTGCTGTTCTACAACTTCGACAAATTCCTGCACGATCCGCTGTGGTTGTTCCGCGTGTGGGAGGGCGGCATGTCCTTTCACGGCGGCGCGCTCGGCGTGATCGGCGCCATGTTCTGGTATGCGCATCGGCACAAAATCCACTTTGGCCGCTTGTGGGATTTTGTCGCGCCGCTGGTGCCGCTCGGCTTGTTCCTGGGCCGGATGGCGAACTTTCTCAACCAGGAGTTGTGGGGACGGCCGACGACGCTGCCCTGGGGCATGGTGTTTCCGCGCACCGATCCGCAGCTGCTGGCGCGTCATCCGTCGCAGCTGTATGAGGCTTTTCTGGAGGGCATCGTGTTGTTCGCGATCGTGTGGGGTTTCTCGCGCAAACCGCGCCCGACCTTCGCGGTGGGCGGATTGTTCCTGTTTTTCTATGGCCTGTTCCGTTTCCTGGTCGAATTCGTGCGTGAGCCCGACGAACAAATCGGCTTTGCCGCGTTTGGCTGGATGAGCCGTGGCCAGGAATTGTCCCTGCCGATGATCCTGATCGGCGCGGGCTTGTTCATCTACGCGTATCGCCGCCGCAACGCGGCGAGCGCC